>Ga0302278_10001284_pt1 | contig 31461 bp, 34 predicted proteins | sample III_Bog_N3_2_FD_194543 | JGI IMG/M metagenome (GOLD analysis project Ga0302278, IMG submission 194543) | Peat permafrost microbial communities from Stordalen Mire near Abisko, Sweden - III_Bog_N3_2 | ecosystem: Environmental > Terrestrial > Soil > Wetlands > Peat | place: Sweden: Abisko... | reverse complement strand
TCACAGGGTGTGTACTTGCGTCCGGGCGCGTAGGGGAAGATCGCCCCCGGTCCAAAGACGTGACAGTGCGCATCCACCGATCCGGGCGGGAGTTGAAAGATCGGTCTGCTCGGCGACGGATCGAAGACGAGCCAGTCGCGGTCCATCGTGAACGTGGTGGTCACGAAGACCCTCGCGCGGCGAGAACGCGGTCGAGCCGTGGGAAGACCCGTCGGGCGTTGCCGGAGAAGATCAACTCGCGATCGACGTCACGCAGCGCGGCGGCGTCGATGTAGCGCTTGGTGTCATCGAAGTACTCGCCAGTCTCGGGATCGACACCGCGCACCGCGCCGAGCATCTCCGAGCCGAAGAGAATGTTCTTGACATCGATCACGTCGACCAGGAGGTCGATGCCGGGCTGGTGGTAGACGCAGGTGTCGAAGTAGACGTTGCCCATGAGGTGTTCGCTGAGCGGAGGTCGGTTCAACATGTCCGCGAGCCCCCGGTAGCGACCCCAGTGGTAGGGCACCGCCCCACCGCCGTGGGGAATGATGAGGCGAAGGTCGGGGAAGTCGCTGAAGAGATCCCCTTGGATGAGTTGCATGAACGCCGTGGTGTCCGCGTTGATGTAGTACGCGCCGGTCGTATGAAAGTTGTCGTTGCAACTCCCCGAGACGTGAATCATCGCCGGGACGTCGAGTTCGACCATTTTTTCATAGAGCGGATACCACGACGGGTCGGTGAGCGGGCGCCCGCGCCACCAGCCTCCCGTCGGATCGGGGTTGAGGTTGAGACCGACGAAGCCCATCTCCTCCACGCAGCGTTCGAGTTCGTCGATCGCGCGCTCAACGGGTGAGTCGGGGGACTGGGGGAGCTGGCAGACGCCGATGAAGAAGTCGGGAAAGAGTGAGACGACCCGGAAGATCAGGTCGTTGCACGCCCGCGACCACGCTTCACTGACCGCGGCGTCACCCACGTGATGTCCCATCACTGACGCCCGGGGCGAGAAGATGGTCATGTCCGCCCCGCGCTCGCGCAGGAGGCGCAGTTGATTGAGTTCGATTGATTCGATGATCTGCTCGTCCGAGATGTTCGGATACGCGGGAAATTGCTCGCCAGACTCGTACGCCGCGATTTCTCCTTCACGCCAGAGATCGTGCGCGCTCGGCGCCGTCGTGTAGTGGCCGTGGCAGTCGATGATCACGGCGTCGGCCACGTCGAGATGGGGACGAAGACATCACCACGCATCAGTAGTCGCGCCGTGCGCAACAGTGCGGCCGAGACAACGGCGACCACGCCGTCTCGCACCGAGACCTCCAGCGTCACGCTGAAGTACCCGGTCGGGTGTTCGATCTCGAGGGTCCGCGTACCCTCGCTCACGCCGAGGCCCGCGAGGTCAAAAGCCACGGATCCGGGGATGAGACAGGCCGTCGCCACCGACACCGCGCCAAAGACGCCAATCGCCTCGTGCACCTTTTTGGGAATGAACGTCCTCGTCGTGACGACGCCACCGTCTTTCGCGGGTGCCAGCAGCGTCACCTTGGGCACGGTCTTGTTCGTCACGTCACCGAGGTTCATCATCCGTCCGGCGGCGAGACGGATCTCTTCGACCTTCTCACACACCGCGACGTTGGATTCGATCGCACGGGGTTCCTCGTAGCCGCTGATCCCGACGTCCTCGGCCCGCAGACACACGACGGGCATCCCGTTGTCGATGCAGGTCACTTGTACCCCTTCGACCACGTCCATCGCGTGACCCGTGGGTAGGAGCGCGCCGCACGTGGATCCCGCCACGTCGAGGAACTCAACGGGAATTGCCGCGCTGGTACCGGGCACGCCGTCGATGTGCGCCGCGCCGGTGTAGTTGACGACGCCGCCGGGCGTCTCGATGCGAGCGACGGCGGCGCTGTGGGTGTTCTCCATCCAGATCCGCACGCTCGTGACCTCACCGCTGGCGCCGACGATGCCTTCTTCAAGAGCGAAGGGTCCGACGCCGGCGAGCAGGTTCCCACAGTTCTGATTGTCCGACACCTCGGCTCGGTCGGGCCACACCTGGAGAAAGAGATAGTCGACGTCGATCTCGGGACGCGTTGAGGGGCGAATGACCGCGACCTTCGACGTCAAGGGATGGCCTCCCCCCATCCCGTCGATCTCGCGCACGTCGGGCGATCCCATGGCCGCTAAGAGGACCGCGTCGCGCGTCGCCACGTCCTCGGGGAGATCACGGGCGTGGAAGTAGAGGCCCTTCGAGGTCCCGCCGCGTAGGACGAGGCAGGGAATCGCTCGCTGGGAACTCACGACGGCGTCTCCTCGACGTACCGCAGCCCTCGCTCGGCCAGTCGCTCACGCATGGCGTAGATGTCGAGGCCCAGTTCGCCCGCGGCGAGGCGCGCCCGTTTTTCTTCCTCGTTGGCTTCTCGCTTCCGACACGCGGCGAGGACCGTGGCGACTTCTTCTCGTGGCACGACGACCACGCCGTCGTCATCAGCCACCACGACGTCGCCCGGTCGCACCGTCGCGCCGGCGCACACGATGGGCGTTTGGACGTTGGCGGGCGTCTCTTTCACGGTGCCCTGGGCGCAGATCGTCTTCGACCACGCGGGAAACGCCATCGCGGTGAGCTCCGCGACGTCTCGTACGCCGGCGTCGATGACGATGCCACGAACGCCGCGTGAGCGCAGACTCGTGGCGAGAAGTTCCCCGAAGTACCCGTCATCACAGGAACTCGTCGGCGTCACGATCAAGAGGTCGCCGGGTCTCGCTTGCTCGACGGCGACGTGTATCGACCAGTTGTCGCCGGGCGCGACCTCACAGGTCAGGGCGTTCCCCGCCACCCGCACGGGTCGGTAGATCGGTCGAAGACGTGGCGCCATCAGCCCCGTTCGGCCTTGGGCCTCGTGGATCGTCGCGACACCGAAGGCCCCTAACGCGTCTACCAAGGAGAGTTCGGTACGAGGCGTGTTGGTGACGACGACAGCCATGAACTCCTCCGCTCGACGCGACCCGACTCATCCTTCGACGAGCGCGTCGCGTAGATTCACGCTTTAATTAACTGAACAGTACACTATAACATCGGACGAACTGGCACCCTCGGGAACCGGTTCAGTGTCCGTCTCGGCGTCGAAGGAGAGACCAGTGAAGGACCTACGCACGCAGGTGGCCATCGTGGGCGCCGGGCCCGCGGGGCTCTTACTCGGCCACCTCCTACGGCGCGAAGGAGTCGACAACGTCATCGTCGAGCGACGCAGCCGCGAGTACGTCGAACAGCGCGTGCGCGCCGGCGTCATCGAGTTCGGTATCGCGAACTTCCTCGAGGAGGTCGGCGCGGGGGAGCGACTGCGTCGCGAAGGGCTCACCCACCACGGCGTGGAACTCCGCTTCGATCACCAAACCCACCGGGTGGCGCTGAGTGAGCTCACGGAGGGAAAGACCATCACCGTCTACGGCCAACAGGAGCTCGTCAAGGACCTCATCGCCCTGCGCCTGGGTGACGGGGGCGAGATCATCTTCGACGCCGAGGTGTCGGAGTTGGACGAGTTGCTGGGCCCGCGACCGGTGGTGCGAGGAAGAGGCCTCGAGGACGAGTTTCGCATCGAGTGCGACTTCGTTGCGGGCTGTGACGGCAGTTTCGGGGTGGCGACGAGGTCGGTGCCGGCGACGGCCTTACAGCGTCACGAGCGGACCTACCCGTTTTCGTGGTTGGGTATCTTGGCCCAGGCTGCACCCACGACCGAGGAGTTGATCTACGCGCGACACGATCGGGGCTTCGCGCTCTACTCCATGCGTTCGCCCACGGTCAGCCGCCTCTATCTCGGCGTGGCGCCCTCGGACACGCTCGAGATGTGGTCGGACGAGCGGATCTGGGAGGAGCTCAACGTCCGATTGACCACCGAGGAGAGCCCGAAGGTGAACGAAGGACCGATCATGGAACGCTCCATCACCGCGATGCGCAGCGTGGTGGTCGAACCCATGCGCTACGGTCGGCTCTTTCTCGCCGGTGACGCGTCACACATCGTCCCGCCCACCGGCGCCAAGGGTATGAATCTCGCGCTCGGCGATATTCGGGTGCTCGCCGATGCCGTCGTCGCCCAACTACGCAGCGGTGACGAGCGGCTCCTCGACGACTACTCCGCGACGTGTCTGGAGCGGGTGTGGCGAGCCGAGGAGTTCTCTAACTACATGACCCAGATGTTGCACCCGAGCGAGGACGACTTTGAAAACGGCGTCCAGCGCGCGCGCTTACGTCAAGCGGTGACCACGCGCGAAGCCGCCACCGTGCTCGCGCGCAACTACTGCGACCTCAACAGCATTTAGAAGGGATAGACCGGCAAGTCGCTCTGCGCGGTGACCCACTGTGTCTCGGTGTAGGCGTCGAGGTTCGAGAGCCCACCCACCCGCGACCCGTTGCCGGAGCTGCCCGTTCCACCAAAGGGGATGACCGCTTCGTCAGCGACGGTCTGGTCGTTGATGTGGATCGCCCCGGTGGGGATCTTGCTCGCGAGTTCGAGCGCGCGAAGGCCGTCCCCGGAGAGGATGCCGAGCGAGAGGCCGTAGGGGCTCGCCGACGCGAGCGCCACCGCTTCTTCAAGGGACTCATAGGCGACAACCGGCGCCACCGGACCGAAGACCTCCTCGATGTAGGCCGGTGAGTTGGTGGGCACGTCCGCGAGCACGGTCGGTCGATAGAACAACTCCTCGTAGGTGCCGCCCGCGAGGAGTTTGGCTCCGGCGTCGACGCTGCCGCGTACGAGGGCGTGGACGCGGTCACGCTGTTTCGCGTCGATCAAGGGACCGAGTGCGACCTGACCGGACGCGGGGTCGCCAACGGGTAGGTGCTCGGCGTGCTCGGCCAACAACGTCGCGTAGTCGTGCGCGATGGTCGAGTCGACGAGGTGACGACCCGTCGTCATGCAGATCTGGCCCTGGTGCATGAAGGACCCGAACGCCCCTACTGATACGGCCTTCTCGAGGTCCACGTCGGCCATCACGATGAGCGCGGAGTTGCCGCCCAGCTCCAGGTGCACGCGCTTTAGATGTTGAGCCCCGAGCGCTCCAACGAGTCGGCCCGCGGCCGTCGAACCGGTGAAGGCGATGACGCGGACCTTGGGGTCGGTGACTAGGGCCTCGCCGACGTCGGCGCCACCGGGTAGTACCGACAGGACGCCTTGGGGGAGGCCGGCTTCTTCGAAGATTCGCGCCAACGCCACACCACCCGAGACGACGGTGCGCGGGTCGGGCTTCAAGATGACCGAGTTACCGAGCGCCAAGGCGGGCGCGACGGAACGTATTGAAAGAATCAGTGGAAAGTTGAAAGGCGCGATGACGCCGACGACGCCGGCGGGCACACGCCGCGAAAAACTCAGGCGCGACGCCTCGCTGCGCAAGACGTCGCCCGTCGGGTGCGAGGCGAGGGCGGCCGCTTCGAAGCACTCTTCGGCGGCGATGTGGATCTCGAGACCGGCTTTGGGTCCGATGCTGCCCGCTTCGCGCACGATCCAGTCGGAGAGTTCTTCGGCGTGGTCGAGGAAGAGCTGACCGGCCCGACGCAAGATGGCACTCCGCTCGTTAAAGGGCCGCTCGGCCCATTCGCGCTGACTGGTCGCCGCGACGGCGGAGGCCTCGGCGACGTTGAGCACGTTGGCGCGACCGCTTCGCGCGAGCTCCGCGCCGGTGGCTGGTTCCACCACGGCGGCGTCACCTCCACCACCCGGTCGCCATCCATCGAGTGAAATATTTCCCCGCCACGGTCGCTCGTCGAGAAAGGACACATGAACCCCCTAGTTAAAACTTCCTTTTCTACTTACCACAGTTTTCATGAATTGCGCCTGGCGCTTTTCTCGCACGGCGCCACTCGTGCGGGCGACCTGCATAACTACCGGGACGCTCGTAGGATTCCCCAATGCCGTTTCGACGAGCGGCGTGAGGCGGTCGACGTGATGATGATGACATTCACCCACGGTCCGAACGCTCGTTGCGTCCTGGCACGCGAGCACGGTGCGATCGATGTTGGGGCTCCACAACCAAAGATCGACAGGCGCTCAGGAAGCAACGGGTTTTGTACGAAATAGTGTGTTAAGAATTGTCCAAACTTGAATGGGGGGAACATTATGAGTGGTGAAGATCAAAGTTCAGGGGGATCGCAAGAACTATCGATTCCCGGTTGGGGGAGCGTGGAGTTCGGACGCCGACTGGGACTCAAAGCACTCGGCGCGACCGCGGCCGTAGGGGGAATCGCGGCGCTGTCCAAAGCGTCCGCGGCGTCGGCGGCGACGAAATCAGACGTCATCAAAATTGGCTACGTCACGCCGAAGACGGGTGCACTCGCTGACTTCGCGGGGCCGGACGACTTCGTGTTGAGTCTGGTTCGAGGTTCGAGTTTCTTCTCCAAGGGCATGACCATCGGGGGCAAGAAGTACAAGTTCGAGATCACCGTGAAGGACAGTCAGTCCGACCCGTCGGTCGCGAGTCAGGTGACCACCGAACTGATCCAGTCGACGGGCGTGGACCTCATCGTCACGAGTTCTGCCCCCGAGACCACGATCCCCGTGAGCGCCGTCTGCGAAGGTGCGGGCGTCCCGTGCCTGTCGACCGTGTGTCCGTGGGAAGCGTGGTGGACCGGAGTCAGCTCCACCAACTCAATTGGTGATGCGGGTAACGCCGTTGGTTCGTCGCCGAAGTACTGCAGCATGTTCTTCTTCGGTATTCCGCAGTTCGTGCTGTGCTTCTTGCCGATGTGGAATCGAGTGAAGGCGTCCACGAACGCGAACAGCGTCTACGCCGCGATGTTCCCCAACGACGCCGACGGCAACGCGTTCGCCGCGGCCTACCCCCCGACGCTCGCCGCGATCAGTGCCGCGCAGAAGGGTACGACCTGGACCGAGGTCTTTGGTGGGGCCTACACCGACCTCACGACTGACTACACGACCATGATCGAGACCTTTAAGACCGGTTCGGGTGGACAGACCTGTGACTTCTTCATCAACTGCCCGCTCCCTCCAGACTTCAACACCTTCTGGAAGCAGGCGTCCCAACAGGGATGGGCGCCGAAGCTCGCCACCGTCGCCAAGGTCATGTTGTTCCCGACCGACGTCTACGCGCTGGGCAGCCTGTCGAACAACGTCGCCACCGACTGCTGGTTCTCGCCGAATGCGCCCTACAAGTCGTCCCTCACCGGGATGACGGCGAACGCGTTTGCGTCGAAGTACCAAGAGGTCACCAAGAACCAGTGGGTCCAGTCGATGGGTTCGACCTACTCGCTCTTTGAGATCGTCATCGAGGCGCTCAAGTCGGTGAAGAATCCCCACGACCGCGAGGCGGTGGCGCACGCGTTCAGCGAGGTGAAGTACGTCGGGATGTGCGGACCGCTCAACCTCTCGGCCTCCACGAGTCCCGCCAAGGGCATCGGTATCATCAACCCGGTGGGCATCCAGTGGAAGCCGGGATCGACGTCGCTGGTCGGCCACAAAAAGTATGCGTGGTCGCCCTGGGTCGTGGACAACACCCTCAACAAGGACATACCGATTCAGGCGCCGCTCGAGCCGACCAACGCCTGAGCCCGCCCCTCGATGTCGCTCCTCCAACTGGAAGGTATCTCAAAACGTTTCGGCCGGGTGGTCGTCGCCGAAGAGGTCACCTTCCAGTTGGAAGAAGGCGCGTGGGTGGGTGTCGTCGGTCCCAACGGCGCCGGCAAGACCTCGCTCTTCAGCATCATCTCGGGTGACATAAAGCCGGACGCCGGACGACTCAACTTCGACGGGCGCAACCTCGCTTCGTTGAGCGCCCCGGCGCGCTGCCGCCTCGGTATCGGTCGCACGTACCAGATCCCCCAGCCCTTTGAGCACATGACGGTATTTGAAAACGCGCTCCTGGCCGCGCAGCAGGGTGCACGGGAGCGAGGACGCGATAGCTACACGCGAGCGTTCTCATCCCTCGAGCGAACGGGACTATTGGAGTTCGCGAATCGACCGGCCGGCACGATGGGACTGTTGCACCGAAAGCGCCTCGAACTCGCGCGCGCGCTCGCGACCAATCCACGACTGTTGTTGCTCGACGAGATCGCCGGGGGGCTGACTGATCTCGAGGTGGTCGAACTCACCGCGGTTCTGCGTGACCTCCACGACGACGGCATCACCATCTTGTGGATCGAGCACGTGGTGCGGGCGCTTCTTTCCACCGTCGATCGACTGCTGTGTTTGGCGAACGGGGAGATCGTCGCCGACGGGGAGCCGCGCCAGGTGCTGGCGTCGGAGGCGGTGCGTCGGGTCTACCTCGGCGGCGCGATCATCAACGAGGCCACCACGCACTGATGAGTTCGGATACGACGGACTCGCCGAGCGCGCCGACGCTGCTCTCCGTTGACCACCTCACGGTCTTCCACGGACAACTCTGTGCCGTCGATGACGTGAGTCTGAGCGTCGGCGCGGGAGAAGTGCTGACGATCATTGGCGCGAACGGCGCGGGAAAGTCGACGCTGTTGCGAACCATCGCGGGTCTCCATCGACCAGCTTCGGGAACGGTGACCTTCGAAGGGGAGGACATCACCCACCAGGCGGCGCACCAGCGAGTGCGTGTGGGCATCTCGCTCGTGCCCGAAGGACGTCGCCTCTTCGCGTCGCTGACGCTGGAAGAAAACCTCCTCGTCGGCGCGCACCGTGCGGCGGAGGGTCCCTTTGATCTCGCTCGGGTGTATGAACTCTTCCCCTGGATGAAGGATCGACGGCGCGGCAAGGTCTTCCAGTTCTCCGGGGGAGAGCAGCAAGCCGTCGCGATCGGGCGAGCGCTGGTCGCCAACCCCAAGGTGTTAATGCTCGACGAGGTCTCCCTTGGTCTCGCGCCCATCGTCATTGAAACGATCTACGAGGTCATTCCCGACATCGTCAGCCACGGGATCGGCGTGCTGCTGGTCGAACAAGACGTCAGCCAAGGTCTGCGGGTAGCGACGAGGGTGCACTGTCTCCTCGAAGGGAAGACCTCGCTCGTGGGTACGCCCGACTCCTTGAGTGCCGAAGAGATTGAACACGCGTACTTCGGGGCCGATCTGCCCGACAACGCCACCCAGGTGCAACCGTCGTGACCTGGGCGAACATTCTCATCCAGGGGGCGCTGATCGGCGGGTTCTACGCGCTCTTCGCGTGCGGACTCTCCTTGATGTTCGGAGTCATGAAGGTCATCAACCTGGCCCACGGCGACATCGCCGTTGTCGCGGCCTATTCGGCCGTCTTTCTCGTCCCGAAGCTACACGTGGCCCAACTCTGGGCCTTCGTGGTGATCGTGCCGCTCTTTGCGCTGATTGGCTACGTGGTGCAGCGCACCTTGTTGCAAAAGGCCATCGACCGTGATCCCTTCACCACGCTGTTGGTGACGTTTGGACTCTCGGTCGTGATCGAAAACCTCCTGCTCGAGATCTACAGCGCGAACGGCCAGTCGGTGAACATCGGCGAGCTCGTGGCGAAGTCCTGGCAGGTGAACTCGGTGATCTACGTCTCCTACGTGTCCCTGGTGGTCCTGGGCACTGCGGTGTTGGTCCTTGGGGCCCTGCAGATCTTCCTGTCTCGCACCAGCAGCGGTCGCTTGATTAGAGCGGTCTCTGACGACCGCGAGGCGGCGCAACTCTGCGGTGCGAACTACAAGCACGTCTTTGGCGTGGCGGCGGCCATCGCCTTCGCCACCGTGGCGTTGGCGGGCATCGCCTTTGGCATCTCCACCGAGTTCGATCCGACCGCCGGCGGCATCAACCTCCTCTACGCCTTCGAAGCGGTCGTCATCGGTGGGATCGGTTCGCTCTGGGGCACCTTGGTCGGTGGCATCTTGCTGGGCGTCGCCCAACAGTTCGGTGCCCACTTCAATCTGGAGTATCAAACGCTGGCCGGCAACGCCTTGTTTCTGATCGTCCTGGCGATTCGCCCCCAGGGACTCTTCGGTCGAAAGGTCTCGCTCAATGAGTGATACGACGCTGCCATCGAGCGCCGAGTTGCCCTTGTTGATCGAGCGCTCCACGTTCTCACCCATCTACACGTTGGTCGGGACCGTCATCGTCTTCGCGTTCTTTACCGCCGCGCCGTGGATCTTGGCGGCGTCGTGGGTGTCGGTGCTGTCGAACTTCTTCGTCTTGTTGATCATGGCGACGATGTGGAACCTCCTGGCGGGCTACGCCGGCATGGTCTCGATTGGTCAGCAGGGGTTCGTTGGCCTCGGGGCCTACGCGACGCTCTACTTCGCGATCAAGGGGATGAGTCCCTTCGTCGCCATTCCCTTCGCCGTGTTGGCCTGCGCGATCATCGCGTACCCGATCACGTATCTGCTCTTTCGACTGCGCGGTGGGTACTTCGCGGTCGCCACCTGGGTCATCGCCGACAGCGCCATGCTGCTCATCTTGACCGTGGCGCTCCTCGGGGGCGGAACGGGTAAGTACCTGCCGGGACTGACGAACCTGAGCCCGAGCGAACTCGACCACGACACCTACCTGGCCACCTGGTTCGTCGCCTTTATCGTCTTGGTCGCGACGTACTTCATCTTGCGCAGTCGACTCGGTCTGGTCCTCTCCTCTCTGCGTGACAACGAGACGGCCGCACGGAGTTCGGGCGCGAAGGTCACCTCCACCCGACGTCTCATCTACGTCATCGCCGGTGCGGGCTGTGGCGCGGCGGGATCGGTCCTGGCGATCAGTCAGCCCTTCGTCCAGCCCGGTAACGCGTTCAGTTTGAACTGGGCCGCGGAGATGCTCTTCGCCTCGATGATCGGCGGGATGGGTACCATCGAGGGTCCCATCATTGGCTGCATCATCTTCTTCGTCCTCCAGCAGTCACTCCAGAATCTCGGTGCGTGGTACTTAATCATCTTCGGCGCGGTGGCCGTGGTGATCGCAATCTGGCAACCGCGGGGGATCTGGGGACTCATCCGCGACACGACGCACTTCGAGTTACTGCCCGTCGGCTACCGCGTGAGTGCGAGTTCGCTGGGTACACGGCGACGGCCGTCGCGCGACGTCAACTGAGTTCACCTCGCTCTTCCTCGTGAGGCGAGCGGTGTCCTTACGCGTTGACGAGTCCTTCGCGGAGTGATTCGCGCTCGTCGAGAAAGGCCCACCACGCGTCCCCGACCGTGCGCGCTCCGGCGGCGACGTCCTCGAGGTTGGGAGTTCGTGAGGCCAGCGCGTCAAAGGTCCAGGTCGCGTGGTCGCCTTCGATGGAGCCGTGCTCGTGCCAGAAGACCAGTGCCTCCTCGCTCGCCCCGTAGTGGGCGGCGAGTCCTTCACCCTTGGTGTCGGCGACCGCCGCGCCCTGACTCTCGTAGGCGAGGAGACCGGCGAGGGCGTGCGTTGGTCCCTGGGCGAGGACCTGGTCGTAGGCGTCGAGGAGCCGAGCCATCGCGGGCGAGACCTCGACGTCCTTCGCGCCGTAGTGGCGTGCGAAGAGCGCGAAGAGTTCGACATGGCTCGGGGGGGAGACCTCGTCGATAAGGTTCGCCTCCACCAGGTCTCGGGCGGCACCGTCGGGCAACTGATCAAGGATTCCTTGGAGAAATGACGGCAGCATCGCCTCGAAGAATCGGTACTGCTCGGCGTATTGGGTCAATTCACTGGGAGCGAGCGTCCCGGCTTCCCAGCGTCGATAGAAGGGGTGAGCGAGCAACTGGCGCTCGGCAAGAGCATCGTCAAATCGATTCTGGAGGTCGGCGTTCATGGCGAGAATGTAGCACTGAGCGGTTGTCGTGGGAGAGCATTCGCTGACCACTGCCGTTCGATCTCGCACGCCATCACTCGGACGTGCGACCTTCGAGGTAAGGGAATAGGGGAGAGCGAAGGTAGACTGGCACGTGACCGCTTCGACTCCTCCTCCTCGCCGCGCGTCCCAAAACCCGAAATCCCCGCGCGCCGCGCGCCCGGTGACCGGCGCGAAGGGTGCGCCCGGAGGGGCGAAAACCACGACGGGACACGCAAAGGCAGCTCCTCGACGCGTTGACCGTGCCGCCCCGGGCCAACGCCGAGATGACGCGAGGGCTACGCCGTCACGGTCACCACGGGGCGATCGCCCGACCTCGGCGACCAAGCGAACGTCGCGAACCTCCGAAGGCCCCAGGGCTTCTCGCGGCGCCGAGGGAGCACCACCGCGAGCGGCTCGGCCGTATCGAAAATCCACCGACGGAACAACCAGTCGGACCGACACCGGACCGCGTCGTCCGTCGAGTCGACCCCGGGCCAGCGGCGCCGACGAACGCAACGCCCGCGATCCTCGAGGCACTCGTGACACCCGTGACGCTCGGGGTGCCCGTGACCCTCGAAATTCCCGTGATTCCCGTGACACCCGTGACACTCGCGCTCCACGAGGTACCCGTGACGCACGTGACGCACGTGACGCACGTGGCGCTCGCGAGGAGCGTGGCGAACGGCCGATCCGACCCTACGGTCGCTCCGGTGACACCGCGTCTTCACGCCGAGGAAGTGCAGCTCGAGGTCCCGGTGCCCGTCCGGGCCGCCGCGACGCGTACACGCCAACACCACTAACTCCCGAAGAGCGTCAGCGTGACGCCGCGCGCGAACACGCTCGCGCGAAGGGTTGGGGGAGCGTCGCGCGTAAGGGTGCGGTGAACATCAGCAGTACGGGACCCGAACTCGGCGACGCCAAGAGCCAGGGTCGTACGCCTGACCCACTCGGTTCCTGGGAGTCCGTCGCGTCAACCCCACCGCGCAGCACCGCGGCGCCCAAGGCGAAGACTCGAGCGAAGTACACGCTGCCCGCCGACGTCGCCGCCAACGTACGAAAAGCCTTCATCGGGACGGCCTACATGCGCGAGAAGACGGTGAACACCCTCACGAGAGCGGCGGAAGCGTACGACCGCAAACGATACGAAGAAGCCTTGCGTCTGGGACGGACCGTGGCCGACGCGACGCCTGGGGTCGCGGCCGTTCGCGAACTCACGGGCCTCGCCGCCTACCGCGCGGAACGCTGGGCCATGGCCAAGATTCATCTGCGCGCGTACTTCACCATCTCAGAGGACCCCGAGCACTTGCCACTCGTGATGGACGCCGATCGGGCGAACCACCGCTACCGCGCGGTGGAGAAGACCTTTGAAGAGGTTCTAGCGAGCGAACCGACCGCCGAGGTCCTCGCCGAAGCTCGCATCGTCATGGCCGAGACCTGGGCCGATCAACAACACTACGAAGAGGCGATCGACCTGCTCATCAAAGCCGGCGCCGCGAAGAACCTCCGCAACCCCTCGTACCGTCACGTGCGTCTCTGGTACGCACTCGCCGACGTCTACGACCGTGCGGGCGATACGAGTTCTGCGCGTGAACTCTTTGCCCGAATTGTCCTGGCCGAACCCGACGCCTACGACGCTGCGGACCGATTGGTCGAACTGGGCGCCACACTCCCGCGCAAGAACCGCAAACGGCGGGTCACGCCGACGTCGAAGAAAAAGGTCGACTAGGCGCTCGCGGCCAGCGCCGCCGCGACGGCGAAGACACCCCCGCGGAGGTCGCCCACGAGCCCAACGTTCATCTTGTTCATCATGTACGCGACGGTCAGTCCGAGGTCCTGGTCCATAATGATCACCGAACCGCCGAACCCTCCCCAATAACACGCTCGCGGGCCGATCGGCACGGCGCTACTCGCGAGGCCGTAGCCGAGCCCGAAGTTCACGTCCATGCCCAGCACCTGGTCGACGCCGCTCGTTTGGACCTCAAAGATCATCTCTCCCGTCTTCTCGCTGAAGAAGCGATGTCCATCGACCTCGCCGCGGTTGGTGACGACCTGTTGGATGGTCGCGACCGAGCGGGCGTTGCCGTGACCGTTCGCGGCGGGAATCTCCGCCGCGCGCCACCAGCGATGACGCGGTGCGCGCGCGTCAATCGGGGGAGAGCTGAGAGCGCGGTAACGAATAGAGCTCTTGTCGAAGCCGTAGTCTTCGGTTTCGTCGGGCGCGATCACCACGCTCACCCGTTCCTCTTTGCTCTCGGGCAGGCCAATGAAGAAGTCGGCGCCCAGTACGTCGGCGACTTCGGTCTTGAAGAACTGTCCGATCGTCGTGCCAGTAATACGCCGGACGACCTCTCCGAGTAAGTAACCCTGGGTGATCGCGTGGTAGCCGGACACCGTCCGGTCCTCCCACCATGGCGCTTGCACCGCGAGCGCGTCGGTGCAGCGTGACCAGTCCGCGAGCGCCTCGGGTTCAAGCCGTTCGCTCCAGCCCGAGAGCCCTGCGGTGTGGTTCATCAGGTGTCGCACCTCGATGTTGGCCTTGCCCGCTGCGGCGAACTCGGGCCAATAGGTCGCCACGGGCGCCGTGAAGTCGAGTTCGCCTCGGTCGAAGAGCATAAGCATGACGAGGAACGTCATGGTCTTGGTGGTGGACCACACGTTCACCAGCGTGTCGGCGGTCCAGGGCGTCATTCGGGCGGCGTCGCGGTAGCCGCCCCAGATATCACAGACCAACTCGCCGCGATGGATGACGGCGACCGACGCGCCGACGTCCACGCCTTGATCCAAGTTGTCCGACAGCTGTTGGCGGAGCACGTCGAAGCGTCCGGTTGTCGTGCCTTCTACCTGGGCCATATTTTCCCCTTGACTGAGTCGCACTCAGAGAAATGCGATCCTACGATGTCATACCGCTGAGTCCGACGAGGGATCGCGCGTGCTCGATCTCTCCCATGTGGCGCAACGCGTGCTGGTAGATCCAACACTCGAGGGCGTCACTACGGGTGATGCCGCGCTCCCCGCCGACTCGGGCCGAGAACGTGTGGGCGACGCTCGGGCCATAGGGCGCGGCGACGATCACCTCGTCGAAACTGGAAGGGTCAATTGAGGCCACGTACGATTCGGTCGCCGCAAAGACCAGACGTTGGAACTGCAAGAAGCTGTCGTAGTTGCCGATGCGTTGACCCATCATCTCCTCGACGCTGCGTTCCTTACCGTGGTCGTCGATACCCAGATCAATCTGTTGTGCCCACCGGGGTGAGAACTGAGGTGCGGGACCTCCGGTGAAGACGATGGTGCCGTCTTCAATCAGCACCTGATGGACGAGCGAGAAGGCAATCGGCAGTGACGTCGGCGCCACGACGGCGTTCACCTGTTCGAGGTCCATGGTGGCGCACGCGTCGTAGTAGAGCGAATGCGCGGCGACCAGTCGACGAAGTAACGACGATCGATAGGCGGCGTCCACGTCGACACCCTAGTGAGACTCCTCACGAGCGCGGCGAAGCTCGATGTCAACTCGTCGTTGTGGCGGCACCTTGTAACATTCCCGCATGGATATTGCCGCACTCTTGGGCGAGGACGCGTCCTCACTGCTCGACCACCACGCCACCGCCTTTCCGAAAGAGCTCCTGACGGTTCCGGGCCCCTCGTTCCTGACTGACGTCTTCACCTGGAGCGATCGTTCGCCCAGCGTGTTGCGCAACCTGGGGACGCTCTACAACCACGGACGACTCGGTGGCACCGGCTATCTCTCAATCCTTCCCGTCGACCAGGGCGTCGAGCACTCGGCCGCCGCGAGTTTCGCTCCCAATCCCGAGTACTTCGACCCCGCGCGGCTCTGTGACCTCGCACTGGCTGGCGAGTGCAACGCCGTCGCCACGACCGTCGGGAACTTGGGCATCGTCTCGCGGCGGTACGTGCACCGCATTCCCTTCATCGTGAAACTCAATCACAACGACTTGCTGCGATACCCGAACTCCTTTGACCAGCAGATGTTCGCCTCGGTCCAACAGGCCGTTGACCTCGGTGCAGTGGGTGTGGGGGCCACCATCTACTTCGGCTCGCCGGACTCGATTCACCAAATCGAAGAAGTACGTGCGGCCTTCGCCGAGGCGCACCGCCAGGGGCTCTTCACGGTGCTGTGGTGTTACATACGCAACGACGCTTTCGTCACCGGTGGTGTTGACTACCAGGTCAGCGCCGACTTGACGGGCCAGGGCAACTACCTTGGCGTCACGATCGAAGCCGACATCATCAAGCAGAAACAACCCGTGAACAACGGGGGATACAACGTGGTCAAGTTTGGCAAGACCGACCCGCGGGTGTACTCCGAACTCACGACGGACAACCCCATTGACTTAACTCGCTGGCAGGTCGTGAACTGCTACGCCGGGCGAGTGGGACTGATCAACTCCGGTGGCGAGTCGAAGGGCAGTAACGACCTCGTGGACGCGGTGCGCACCGCCGTCATCAACAAACGCGCGGGCGGACAGGGGCTCATTGTCGGTCGAAAGGCGTTTCAGCGCCCCATCGATGACGGCGCCGCACTCATGCACGCGGTGCAGGACGTCTACCTCGATTCATCCATTTCCGTCGCGTAAGGACGACGAGCAATACGCTTCTGCCGTGGATGAGAGCGAGAGCGCTGACGCGGGGTGGCTGACGTGGCCCAACGTCATTACGGTGGCGCGATTGGCGTTTCTCCCGGTGTTCTTCTGGCTTCTCTTTGGAACCGGTCACCGCGCCATTGCGGCGTGGCTCCTCGCCACGCTCGGGGCCACGGACTGGATTGACGGATTCGTCGCGCGCCGACTCCACCAAGTCTCCAACGTCGGCAAGATTCTCGACCCGTCGGCGGATCGCGTGCTGGTGGTTGGCGGTCTCCTCGCCGTGGCGGCCGCGGGCGGGGTCCCGTGGTGGTTCGCGCTCGCGACGCTCGCGCGCGAAGTGATCGTGTCGGCCCTCACCCTCGCACTCGCGGCCTTGGGCGCGGCGAGAATTGACGTCCTGTGGTGGGGCAAGGTCTCGACGTTCGCCCTGATGACAACGTTTCCACTGTTCTTGTTGACGTCGAACGCTCACCACGCCGCCCTAACGACTTGGCAACACGACGCGCGCGACGCGTGCTGGGTGATCGGCGTGATGGGTCTCACGCTGTCGTGGCTGGTGCTGCTGGGCTACGCGCGGCCCGCGCTGGCGGCGCTGCGCGCCGGGCGTCAAGGTCGAGGAATCTTGTAAGTTGGCTCGCATGCATACACCCAGTGAACTTCGTTACTCCAGTGATCACGAATGGGCCAAGCTCGAGGGTGATCGTGTGCGCGTGGGTATCACGGACTACGCACAAGACGCCCTCGGCGACGTGGTCTTCGTAGACTTGCCCAAGGTCGGAGCGACGCTGAGTGTGGGCGGCGTGTTGGGTGAAGTGGAGTCGACGAAGTCCGTGTCGGAGATCTACGCACCCGTTGCGGGAACCGTGGCCGCGGTCAATACCACGCTCAGTTCATCACCCGAATTGGTGAACAGTGATCCCTACGGCGAGGGGTGGATCTGCGAGATTACGACCTCATCGAGCGGCGACTTCGACGCGATGCTTGACGCCACTGCGTACGAGGCCCTTACAACGAATTAGCCCAGACTTCAAATTCGAAAGTTAACTAGTGTGAGGGCGTGAACTGCCGACGCTGTGGAGAGATACTCAACGCCAACGCCAATTTCTGTTGGTCGTGCGGTGCACCACAACACGAGTCGAGCTCTCCCGAAACCATCGCGGTGCCGGTGATCAGTGCACCCGACGCGATGCACCCCGATGCGAACCGCGGTCCGCAAGGTGAGCATCGTGACGAGCTGGTGATTGCCGCGGGACCCCAAGCGGGCACGCGCATCGAACTCGTCAACGACATCACGACCGCGGGTCGTCACGAGGCGAGCGACCTCTTGCTCGACGACGTGTCGGTGTCGCGACATCACGCGGTGTTCACGCGCACGGCGAGCGGACGCGTGACGTTGCGTGACCTCAACTCGCTCAATGGCACCTACGTCAACGGCAAGCGAGTGGAAGAGACGACCTTGCACTCGGCGGACGAAGTACAGATTGGTAAATTCAAACTGGTCTTCTGGGAAGCGTCGTCGTGAGCGGCGGATCGGGCGTCATGCGCATTGGCGAAGTACACGCGCAACTGAGAAAAATCTTTCCTGACGTGGAGCTCTCGAAAATTCGCTACTACGAGGACAAGGGACTCGTACAACCGAGTCGGAGTCGAAAGGGATATCGCCTCTACTCCGAGCGCGACGTCGAATGTTTGACCGAGGCGATACGCCTCGCTCACGAGGAGTTCGTCCCACTGCGCGTCGTGCGACTTCGACTCATCGAACAGGGACTCTTGGCCGCGCCGAACGTGACCTCGACGCCCCGCCACGCCGCGCGCGAAGCGGCGACCAGTGTGGTGAGCGCCCCCGCACCTGCGCCCGTGGCCCGTGCGGTCATGGCCGTGGTGGCGACGTCGAGCGACGAATCACCGGCTCCGGTGAAGGAGTACTTCACCACCAATGAACTTCTCGCCACCACCGGGCTCGAACCCGAGGAGTTCAATCAGATCCAAGCGCTGGGTCTCATCACGCCCGTGGTGATCGAGGGAGAGACGATGTACGGTGCGCTCGACGTGCGAGTGGCCGCACACTCGAGGGCGTTGCTCGCACGCGGGGTCGACGCGAGATTGCTCGGTTCGCTCCGTCGAGTCGCCGAGCGCGAGATAGGCGTCATTGACGATTTGACGGCACCACTGCGACAAGGTGGTGCGGGCTACTCGCGCGAACAGATCGTGGCCATCACGGGTGACGTGGCTCGCGAAGTCGCCTCACTACGCAGCGTCTTAGTGGAGCGAGAACTCAACGACTACCTGCGCGCCTAGACGTCCCTTCGTCAACGACGCGGGTCTAGGCTGAACGCATGATCGAAGTGGTCCTGCGCGCCGTTCGGGTCGACGTGGGCAGTTCCACGCCACTTTTGTTGTTAGAAGAAGTCGGCGGTGAGCGGGTGCTACCGATTTTCATCGGAGCACCGGAGGCCGCGGCGATTGCCTACGCGCTCCAAGGTGTCGTGGCCCCTCGGCCGATGTCGCACGATCTGCTCGGGCACGTGATCGCGGCGCTCAACGCGAAGGTCTTCTCGGTCGAGATCACCGAGCTCGTGGACAACACCTTTTTTGCGAACTTGCGACTCGTGCGGGCGAACGAAGAGATCATCGTGAGCGCGCGTCCGAGTGACGCAGTCGCGCTGGCGCTGCGGGTGGGCGCGCCAATCTTGGTGGGCGACGACCTCATGGCCGACGAGGGCAAAGTGATGCAACTCGCCTACGACGAAGAGGACGAGGAGTACGTGGCCCTCGACACGCCGAGCGAGGCCGACCTCGTGGCGCAACTGCGGGAGTTTCTCGATCAGGTGCGCCCCGAGGACTTCGACGCGTGAGACGCGGGATCATCTCGGTCGTCATCTTCGTTGCCTTCGTCGCAATCTTCACCCTGAGTCGTCACGCCATCACGTCAACCACGACCACCACCACCACTACTTCGAAGCCGCCGGCCACGACCACCTCAACGACGAGCACCACCCTCGCCGCGACGACGTGTTCCGCCACGGACTTCTCGGGCGTCTACAACGAAGGGGAGGGCGCCGCGGGGACGATCTACGCCAGCGTCACCCTCACCAAGACCACCGGCGGTACGTGCACCCTCTACGGTTGGCCACTCATCACGCTCTCGGACCGACTGGGCGCTGTCCTCAAGTCCTCCGACGTTGACGTGCCGTCGGCGGGCAACGACTTCCAATTCTCGACCGCTCGGGAAAACGCGAAGCCGACGACCCTGACGCTCTCGACGAACTCGACCACCACGTTCTCCCTCGCGTACTCCGACGTGCCAACCGGCAACACCGCGTGTGAGAGCGCGGTGACCCTCAGCGTGCAGTTCGTCGCCGGTGGCGCCGCTGTGCCGGTGACCCCCCAGTACGCGGTCCAGCCGTGTGACGACGGTCGGTTATGGGTGAGTCCGTTCTACTAAACGCCGTGGGACGAGGCCCGGGTGCGAACGAGAATGCGGCCGCGCGTCGTGCCGTTGCGCACCGCATCAAGGGCGCCGCGAAGTTCGTCGAGGGTCACTTCGCTATCGGTGAGGGCGGGGAAGTCGATGGACGGTGCCAGGTCGGCGAGTGAGCGCCACACCCGAAGTCGGCTGTGGGCGGTGGCTTCGACCGCGTCAATACCCACTAGAGCGACGCCGCGGGTGATGAAGGGGTAGATCGTCGTCGTGAGCTCCGCGCTCGCCACGAGTCCGCTCGCCGCGACGGCGGCACCGTACTTCAGTGAGCGCAGTATTGCGTGCAACGTCGCGCCACCCACGCAGTCAACCGCGCCATCCCAGCGCTCAGCGTCGAGGACGCGTTCGGGTCGCGCACTGATCTCGTCGCGTCCAATGACCCCTACCGCCCCGAGGTGTTCCAGCCACGCCACGTGTTCGCGTGATCCGGTCGAGGCGACGGGACGATATCCCCGCAGGGCGAGGAAGTGAACGGCTTGGGACCCGACTCCACCGGTCGCCCCGGTGACCAGCACCGTGGCACCGGCGGATAACCCTCGATCTTCGAGGGCGAGGACGCTGGCCATCGCGGTGAAGCCCGCCGTGCCAATGACCATGGCGTCACGCGCCGTCAGCGGTGCGGGCAACACCGAGAGATAGCGCGCAGGCGCGTAGAGCTGTGTGGCGAACCCGCCGTCTCGTCCGACACCGAGGTTGCCGCCGTGCACCGCGACCAACTCGCCCACGGCGACCTCATCAGTCGGCGAGACCGCGACGAGGCCCGCGGCGTCGACGCCCCCCACGAGTGAGGCGACCCGTCGAACTCGGCTCGGCGCGGTCGCCACCATCTCGTCTTTGAAGTTGACACTCGAGTACTCGACCTCAATGAGCACGTCACCGTCGTCGCTCGCCACGGCGTCACGTTCGCGAACCTCGCAGTGCACTTCGCCGGAGGTTTCTTCGATGACGAACGCTCTCACCGCTCCAGATTAGGCAGTGGCGCCACGGGGCTCTCGCAGCCAATACCATGCCCGGGTGACGCGAATTCTCCTCAACGGCCACCCCACCTGGGCGCGACTGCCCAAGAAAAAAGGTCGAACCGTCGTGCTCCTGCACGGGGGACTGAGCTCGAGCGAGAGCCTCCTCTCGGTACTCGAACGACCGCTGAGCACGTCCTTCGCCGTTGCGGCGTTCGATCGACGCGGACACGGCCGAACCGCGGACACGGATCAACCCTTCAGTTACGACGACATGGCCGAAGAGACCATCGCGTTCTTGAGCCTGCTAGATCGTCGGGTCTACCTGGTGGGTCACAGCGACGGCGCCAACGTGGCGTTGCTCGTCGCCCTTCGTCGGCCGGACCTCCTGCGCCGAGTGGTACTCGTCGGGGCGAACTTCCACCACGACGGGCTCGTGCCGATGCCCGAGTTCACTCCGACGAGCCAGGGTTTCGAGGAGTTCGCCCAGGACTTCGCGACGCGCTCGCCCGACGGCATCGATCACGCGGCCGCCGTCGTCGAAAAGTCCCTTTCGTTGGTGAAGACCCAACCGACGTTGCGCGTCGACGATCTCCGCGGGGTCAGTGTGCCGGTGCTCGTGATGTCGGGCGACGATGACGTCGCGCGACTCGATCACACCGTCGCGCTCTACGAGGCGATGCCCGCTGCGCAGCTGGCCGTGCTGCCCGGCGCGTCGCACGGGGTCCTCAAGGAGCAGACCAAGGTCTGTGTGCGGATGATCACGCGCTTCTTCCTCGGTCCGGTTCCTCCGGTGACGAAGTATCCGTTGCGGCGAGCGCACCGCGACGCGCTCGAGTAACCAACGGTGGTGCGCCGGCCACGCGTCAGTACACTGGGCCTCATGTTGGCGCGGGTCTGGACGGTGCGCGACGGATTCATGGTGCGCTGGAATGCCTTGGGTGCCGTCACGGGTGACGCTGTGCTCTACGCGTTCGCGTCGATCTTCGCCCTCGTCCTGGCGCTGCGGTCGACCCAGCCCGCGCAGTGGCAGTGGGGATATCTCACGGTGGGTCCCTACGCGCTCGCCGCCGTGCTCGCCTTCTTCATCGGGCGCCGTCTCACGAACCGGCGACACCTCTTCCGGGTAGGGCTCGTGGGTCTCGTCATGCTCGGGGCGGTGTTCATTCCCTTGGGGCTCGAAGCGCACTGGCGCCACGCCCAGCCCGAGGTTGGGGTCATCTCACGGGCGGGTCAACTCTTGAGCAAGGGCCAGGACCCCTACCGCACCTACGACGAGCACGGACGCGTGATCAACGAGATAAAGGGCATCCCGGCCTTCGAGTCGTTCTTTCCCTACTTTCCCCTGATGGGCATCTTCGGACTGCCCTCGGCCGCCAGGCACGAAAGCAAGGGACTCACCGATGCGCGGATCGTGATGACCTTGATGACGCTCTTGACGAGTGGGTGGGCGCTGGCGCTGCTGCGACTGTCGAAGGATCAGAAGATCCGGGTCGCCCAGGTATTGATCGCCCTGCCGACGGGCGCACTCTTCCTTTCGACCGGTGGCGACGACATGCCGATCCTGGCGTTGTTGCTGCTCGGGGTGGCGGCGCTGCAACGTCGACAAACCAATCTGGCGGGCGTGAGCTTCGGGCTCGCGGCCGCGATGAAACTCACCGCCTGGCCCATGGCGGTGGGCGCGTTGCTCGTGACCCGCGACCGCGAGGACCGATCGACCTGGAAGCGACTGTTGACGTGGATCGTGGCCATCGTGGCGGCGACCACGGTGCCCTTCGTCTTTCGCGCACCGGCCGCGTTCATGTCGAACGTGTTCGCGTTCCCCCTGGGGCTCGCGGGCGTGAAGTCGCCGGCCGCCTCGGCGCTTCCGGGTCACATCCTCACGACGTGGGTCCCCGTGCTCGGACACATCCTCGCCCCCGTCGCGTTCGTGATCGGCGGCTACTTCACGACCAAGTATCTGCGACGTCACTGGCCCTTGACGTTGTCACAACTGCTCGGCGTGATGAGCGTGATATTCGCGGTGCTCATGTGCGTCGCGACCGCGACGCGCATCGGCTACCTGATCTACCCCTTGAACTTCGCGCTCTGGTCCTCAGTGACCCAAGTGCAACCGGCTCCCGTACCTGAACTGGTCCATCAGGCTTAGACGGTCTCGGAGTTCTGGTAGATCTGGAACGTCCAGTCGACGCCGCCCGCGTCGGACTTGGTCACGGTGACCCCGACCTCCCAATAGAAGCCGTCGTTGCCGGCCTTTTGATACAGGGACTGCGCGTCACCGTTCGACGCACCCTTGGAAAAGAGGCTCCACCCGCGCGCGCCCAGTTGGGCGTTGAAGAAGTCAATGAGCGAGGTGGCGTTGGTCTTGCCCGTCGCCATTGGCTGGACGCAGTCGAAGTCACCGGCCCCGAGATTGGGGGTGTTCGCGCCGGGCCGCGGCGTCGTGTTGAGCGGCACGATGAAGGCGTCATCGATGTTCGAGGGGACCTCTTCGCCCTGGCGACAGTACTGCAGCGCCGGTCCCGGGCTGAGGTCGCGGTGGAGCCCGCCGACAACGACCGCAATCGTCGTGGTCGTCTCTTTCGTGACGCCTTGACTGGTGGCGAGATTGATCACCATGAACACGATCAGCATCACCACGGCGAGACCGAGCACCGCGGCGGCGGGCCAGATGCTGGTCGTGGTGGTTAACGGGGGTTTCGGGGGGCCCGACGCGTCACTCACTCACCCCATCCTAAATGGTCAATTGGCCCGCGTCCGGCGCCCAAGTGCCAGCCCGCCGCACTCGCGAGTGCGGCTAAGACGAAGGACTTCGCGTCGCGCACCGCGTCGGGTACGTCGCGACCGAGCGCGAGTCCGGCGGCGATTGCGGCGGAAAGCGAGCACCCCGTGCCGTGGTCGTTCTTCGTCGCCACGCGCACCGCTTCGAGCACCACCAGCCCGTCGCGACTGAGCAGCAGATCAGGCGCACGCTCGGGCGATGAGGAGGCGAGCAGGTGTCCGCCCTTCACCAGCACGAACCGCGGACCCATGTTCAAGAGCGTCCGCGCGAGGTTGGCAACCGCATCCAAGTCCGTGACGTCGCGTACGTCGACGCCACAGAGCACCGCGGCTTCGTGAATGTTGGGCGTGACGACTTCAGCGAGTGGGAAGAGCGCCGTTCGGTACGCGTCGACACCGCCGTCGCCCATCAAGACGTCGCCACTCGTTGAGACGAGCACCGGGTCGACGACGAGGTGGGGGAGGAGACCGTCGCGCGCGAGTTCACTGACGCGCTCCACGGTCGGGGCTTGGGCGAGCATGCCGGTCTTGACGGCTCGGATGTCGAAGTCGTCGACGACGGAACGTATCTGCGCCTCGACGACGTCGGGCTCGAGCATCGTCACCGCACGCACGCCCAAGGTGTTTTGGGCCGTGACGGCCGTGAGGGCGGTCGTGGCGAAGACGCCAAACGCGTTGAGTGATCGCAGGTCCGCTTGGATGCCCGCGCCGCCGCCCGAATCCGAACCGGCTATCGATAACGCGGTCACGGGTTGCACCGTCTAACACTAGTAATCGGTGTTACTCGGTACGCTGAGAGCGTGGGAGAGCTCTTTCAAGTCGGTAGCTTCGCCTCGCCGTCGCGACTCGTCGTGGGTACGGGAGGATTCCGGTCGATGGACGTGCTCGAAGCGTCGATCCTCGCGTCGGGGTCATCCATCGCCACGGTCGCGTTACGACGAGTTGACCCCAACGTCGAAGGATCGATTTACGACCTCTTGGTGCGACTCGGCGTGACCTTGCTGCCCAATACCGCGGGCTGTTACAGCGCCGCCGAAGCTCTCAAAGTCGCCGAGCTCGCGCGCGAAGCGTTTTCGACGTCGTTGATCAAGCTCGAAGTCATCGGTGACGATTTGACCCTGCTGCCCGACACCACCGAGACACTGGTCGCGGCCGAAGAACTCGTACGTCGCGGTTTCGAGGTGTGGGCCTACACCTCGGACGACTTGATCGTCGCCCAACGCCTCGAGCAGTTGGGATGTGTCGCGGTCATGCCGCTCGGCTCGCCGATCGGTTCTGGGCTCGGGATCCGCAACCCGCACGCGATCTCACTGATCACCGATCGCGCGACGGTGCCGGTGTTGCTCGATGCGGGCGTGGGCACCGCGTCCGACGCCGCCCTGGCGATGGAACTGGGCTGCGATGGTGTCCTGGCCGCGTCGGCCATGAACAGGGCTCTCGAGCCGGTGCTGATGGCCGAAGCCCTAAAAGAAGCGGTCAAGGCCGGCTACCTGGCCCGACGTGCGGGCCGGATCCCGACGCGGCTGCACGCGGAAGCGTCCTCACCGGCACTCGGGCGGCCAGATTTATTTGCCGGCTAGGCACTCGCGTAACTACACTGATGTAGTCCATCGAGATAGTCTGGTCAAGCCTCGGTCGGGAGGACACACAAGATGAGTGACACTGCAACGTTTGGTTTTAGCGGACCGACGGTCTGTCGCCTTACTGGGGTGACGTACCGTCAGTTGGACTATTGGGCGCGCACCGAACTCGTGACGCCCTCGATCACGCCGGCGAACGGCAGCGGCTCGAAGCGCGCCTACTCCTACGGCGACCTCCTTGAGGTGAAGGTCATCAAGTCCCTCCTCAGTTCAGGGGTCTCCCTCGCTCGAGCCCGTCAGGCCGTGACCTGTCTTCGTGCGTCGCTCGGCGCGGACCTCGCCTCGAGTTCGTTGGTGCTCTCGGACGCCGGTTCGGTGCTGGCGCAGAACGACGGCGAATTGGTCGACCTCCTTCGTGGAGGCCAGGGCGTCTTTAACATCGTCCCACTGGCGCAGGTGGTCGCCGAACTCACGACTACCCTGCGTCAATCAGAACTCTCAACGTCGGAGAAGGGGGCCGCCTCGGCGTGAGCCATCCGACACGTAGCGACGACGCCCGTCGTCGCCACCCGAGCGTCACGCCCACCAGTACGGGTGCGTTCGCGCACCCGAGCGAGCGGCTCTTTTCACAACTCCTCACGCTCTACGGCCACCAGTGGATCTACGAGCCGCTGGAGTTCCCGTTGGCGTGGGACGAGAAGGGCACGCCCACGCGCGGCTTTCGTCCCGACTTCTACCTACCCGAGCTGCGTCTCTTCATCGAGTTAACCGTGCTCGACCAGCGACTCGTGACCAAGAAGAATCAAAAGGTCCGACGCTTTCGCCAGCTCTACCCCGAGATGTCCCTGCTCGTGGTCTATCAGCGTGACTTTCACGCGCTCCTTCGCCACCACGATCTGCGTATCGTGGACGGACAAGCAGCCTAAGGAGCCCATGGACGATCGCCGACCGTTTCTCTTCGATCTCCACGTCGAACTCGGCGCCAAGATCGTGCCCTTCGGGGGCTGGGCCATGCCGCTGCAGTACGGCACCGGTACGGTCGCCGAGCACCTGGCGTGTCGCCGCGACGCGGTCGTCTTTGACGTCAGTCACCTCGGTACCGTGCGCTGTGACGGGCCCGGGATGCTCGAAGCGCTCCAGCGCACGTTGACCAACGACTTAGCGAAAATTGCCCCAGGTCGCGCGCAGTACACCCATCTGTTGACCGACGACGGTTTCGTCGTGGACGACATCATTGTGTGGTGGGTGGGTGAGGACGAATTCGACGTCATGCCCAATGCGTCGAACACCTCGGGCGTCACCTCGGCGCTGCCCGGGCGTGACGTCACCTCCGAGCGCTGCATCCTCGCCGTGCAGGGTCCGCGCGCTCGAGAGAAGGTCAACGCCGTTGACGCGCGTTTCGCGGCGGTGGGACGGTTTCGTGTGGAGCGCTTTGACTACGAGGGCGTTGAGGTACGAGTCGCCGGCACGGGCTACACCGGCGAGGCGGGGCTCGAGATCGCGGCGCCGAACGAAGTGGCCGAACGAATCTTTCGACGTCTGGTCGCCGCCGACATCACGCCCGCGGGCCTCGGGGCACGGGACACGCTTCGCCTCGAAGCCGCGCTGCCGCTCTACGGCCACGAACTCACGCTGCACTCGACCACGTTAGAAGCGGGGCTCGGCTGGGTGCTCGGGTGGCAGAAGGAGACGTTCCGCGGTCGCGACGCCGTCGCGGCCGAACGCGAACGCGGCGTGCGTCGCATCTTGAGCGGTGTCGCAACGGCCGGTCGCCAACCACTGCGCGACGGTGGCGAGGTCGTCCTCAGTGGCACCAGCGTGGGCACCTTGAGCTCGGGAAATTTCTCTCCCGTGCTCGGACACGGGATAGGCATGGGGCTCTTGGAGCCGGATCTTCCCGTCGGACGCGAGGTGACGGTCGTCCTGCGCGAGAAGGAGATGCCGGCGCATATAACGGCACTGCCCTTCGTCAAAAAGGAGTCGTGATGGCGGACTACCTGCCGCACACCGAGGACGACGTCGCCTCGATGCTCTCGTTCCTCGGCATGGAGTCCTTGGACGACCTCTTTGCCCATATTCCTGACGCGGTTCGACTCTCGGGTGGCCTCGACGTGGAACCCGGTATGAGCGAACCCGACGTCGCCGCGCTGTTCTCGCACTACACCGGTGCGAACGCCGCCAAGGCAACGGCGATGACGTGCTTTGCGGGTGGTGGCGCCTACGACCACGAGGTGCCCGCCGTCGTCAAGATGCTCGCGAACCGCTCCGAGTTCGTCACCGCCTACACGCCCTATCAACCCGAGGTCGCCCAAGGGGTGCTGCAAGCCGTCTTTGAGTACCAGACGCTCGTCGCGCGCCTGAGCGGGCTCCCGGTACCGAACGCCTCGCTCTACGACGCGGCGACCGCCCTCGTCGAAGCCCTCAACATGGCCCACGGCGCCACGGGCCGCCAGACCATGGTCATCTCCTCCGGGGTCCACCCACACTGGCGTCAGGTGGCGCGCACTTTCGCTCGCGGCACGGGTCACCGCATTGTTGAAGTACCGCTGCGCGACGGGGTGACCGACTGGCAGAGCGTGGAAGCAACTGACGTCGCGGCCGTCGTCGCGGCGTATCCGAACTACTTGGGGATCGTCGAAGACCTCTCGGACGCCAAGGCGCTCGCCGTCGAGCACGACGCGCTCTTCGTCATCGGGGGTGATCCGGTCGCCGCGGGAGTGCTGAAGACCGCGGGACAGTGGGGCGCGGACGTGTTCGTCGGGGAAGGCCAAGCCTTTGGAACGCCGCTCTCCTTCGGTGGTCCCTATCTCGGTCTCTTCGCCTGTACCGAGGCGCAAGTTCGTCGCTTACCGGGGCGCATCGTGGGTGAGACGGTCGACTCGAGTGGCCGGCGCGCGTTCGTCACGACGCTGCGCGCGCGCGAGCAGGACATCCGACGAGAAAAAGCAACGTCGAACGTCTGTACGAATCAAACCTTGATGGCGGTCACTGCCGCGATCCAGCTCGGCTGGCTCGGTACGCAGGGTCTGCGCGAGGTCGCGACGCGCTGCGCCCAGGGCGCGCACTATCTCTACGACGAACTCATGGGCGTCGACGGGGTGAGCGCCGTGTCGAGCCAACCGTTCTTTCGCGAGTTCGCCGTGCGCCTGTCACGTCGCGCCGACGAGGTCATCTCGACGATGGCCGAAGGCGACGTGCTGGCGGGACTCTCGGTCGCGACGCTCGCCGGTGGTGAGGACCCCTCCGTCGACGACGGCATTGAGCACGTCTTGTTGGTGGCGGTGACCGAGCGACGAACGAAAGAAGAGATCGACCGCTACGTCGAGTTACTGAAAGAGGCGTTGAAGCGATGAGCACGAACGCACAACCCGGGGGTCGCGCGGCGTCCGCACCGATCATGGGACACGAAACCGAGCCGACGCTCTTTGAGATGTCGGTGCCCAGCCGCTCGGCCTACCAACTGCGCACGACCGGCGTACCGAGGCGACCACTGAGTGAACTCGTGCCCGCAGCACACCTCAACCAGGACGTCGTGGCCATCGCCGAGGTCTCCGAGCGCGACCTCGTGGCACACTTCACGCGACTGTCCCACCGGCAGTTCTCGGTGGACCTTGGTATGTACCCGCTCGGCTCGTGCACCATGAAGTACAACCCGAAGTTCTGCGACGCGGTGGCGGCCGATCCGGGTCTCAACGCCGTGCACCCCGGCGCACCAGCGTCGCTCTGCCAGGGTTGGCTGGAGATCATGGTGACGCTGGAGGCGAAACTCTGCGCGATCACCGGCATGAGCGCTGCCACGTTGCAGCCGGCCGCGGGCGCGGCGGGGGAGTTGACGGGGCTGCTGTTGATGCGCGCGTTCCACGAAGCCAACGGCGAAGAGCGACGGCGGGTGTTGATCCCCGACTCGGCCCACGGCACGAACCCCGCGTCGGTGACCCTCGGGGGGTACGAGGTGACGACGGTGCCCTCGAACGACCGCGGCCTCGTGGACTTAGAGGCGCTGAAGTCGGCCCTCGGTCCCGACGTCGCGGGCATCATGTTGACCAATCCCAACACCGTTGGGCTCTTCGAAGAAGAGATCACCGAGATCGCCAAAGCCGTCCACGACGTCGGTGGGCTCCTTTACTACGACGGGGCGAACCTGAACGCCATCTTGGGCGCGGTGCGCCCGGGCGATATGGGCTTTGACATCGTGCACATGAATCTGCATAAGACCTTCGCCACGCCCCACGGTGGCGGCGGACCGGGCGCGGGACCAGTAGCGGTGGCCTCGCGTTTGGTCGAGTTCCTCCCGGGTCCCCAGGCTCGCCGCGTCGAGGACGGAACCTTCGACTGGGTCGCGCCCGCGAGGTCGATCGGACGCGTCCACGGGTGGCAGGGCAACGCGATGGTCCTCGCGCGAGCGCTCGCTTACATCGACGTCCACGGGGGTGACGGCTTGACTCGCGTCGCGCGTCACGCGGTGTTGAACGCCAACTGGCTGCGTCATCGATTGCGGGAAATTCTCCCGGCCGCCTACGACCGGGTGTGTATGCACGAGTGCACGTTGACCGCGACGAAACTGAAGCAGGCCTACGGGGTGCGGGGCCTGGACGTGGCCAAAGCTCTGTTGGAAGAGGGATTCCACTCTCCGACGGTGTACTTCCCACTGATCGTCGAAGAGGCGCTGATGTTCGAACCTACCGAGACCGAGAGTGTGCAAACCCTTGAGGCGCTGGCCCAGGCGATTGAACGAATTGCCCAGCGCGCGAAGGATGACCCGGACTCGTTGCATCGAGCGCCCCAGAGCACACCGGTTTCGCGGGTGGATGAGGCGCGCGCCGCCCGTCAACTGATCGCGACCGCCGACGCCGTGCGCTGAGGGTCTCGGCACGATATTTTCAGCCAAGTAGGTAGTGACTGTCGATTTGGGGGATGTTGCTACGTCGATACGAGTGAGGCCCGAGGGGCGGGTCCAATAAAGGAGCACGAGATGTCTGAATACCTGGTACTGATCTACGCAGATCACGAAGCAATGGAAGCGGCCGAACCGGCGGAGGGCAACACATTGATGAAGGAACACGAGGAGTTCGGCAAGAACAACGCCGCTTCGCTGCGCGGGGGTAACGCGCTGCAAGCAGTCACCACCGCGACCTCGCTGCGACGCGACGCCACCGGCAAACTCGTCGTGACCGACGGCGCCTTCACCGAAACGAAGGAAGCGCTGGGCGGCTACTACCTCATCGAAGCGCCCGATCTGGACGCCGCCATCTCAATCGCCAGCCAGGTACCGGCGCCCCACGGTGGGGTAGAGGTACGTCCAATCTGGGTGCTCGGCTGAACCACGTGCGCCGCGACGACGTTGAAGCGGCGATCGCTGACGCGTACCGTCACGAGTGGGGCTTCGTCCTCGCCGCGACGGTACGCGTCACCGGGGACATTGACGTGGCCGAAGAGTGCGTACAAGACGCCTTCGGGCGAGCGGTAGCGGCGTGGGCGTCGCGGGGAGTTCCCGAGCGACCCGGCGCATGGCTCACCACCGTCGCTCGTCGACGGGCGATTGACGTGCTGCGCCACGAAGCGTCGAGGACCCGGGCGCACGCCGTCGCGGTCGCGAGCGAGGACGTAGTGGAAGAAGACGTGCGCGACGAACGGCTCCGACTCATCTTCACCTGTTGTCACCCCTCACTCGCCATTGAGACCCAAGTGGCCTTGGCGCTTCGTCTGCTCTGTGGCCTCACCACCAGCGAAGTCGCGCGTGCGTTTTTGGTGAGTGAGACGACGATGGCGGCGCGTCTGACGAGAGGGAAGAAGAAAATCCGCGACGCGCGGATCCCGTTCCGAGTGCCCGAGCGCGAGGAGTTGCCAGAACGTCTAGACGCAGTGCTGTCCGCAATCCACTTGGTCTTCACGACCGGGTACACCGCTCCGAACGGTTCAGAACTGGTGCGTCGCGACCTAGTTGAAAACGCTCGGCAACTCGCCGCGTTGCTGCACCAACTGCTTCCCGATGAGTCCGACGTCGCGGGACTCCTCGCCTTGATCTGGCTCACTGACGCCCGTCACGAGGCGAGGGTTGACGATGAGGGGAGTCTCGCCCTCCTCTCAGAACAGGACCGCTCACGCTGGGATCGAGCGGCGATCGCTGAGGGTCAAGCGCTCGTTCGACGCGCGTTGGCCGCGGGGTCGACGGGCCGTTTCGTGCTGATGGCCGCGATTACCGCGGTCCATTCGGAAGCGGCGAGTTGGGAGGAGACGGACTGGCGCGAGATCGTTGGCCTCTACGACATCTTGATGCTCACCTGGCCCTCACCGGTGGTGGCGCTGAATCGAGCGGTTGCGGTCAGTTTCGCCGAAGGTCCGGAGGCGGGCTTGCTGGCCCTGGCGACGCTCGCTGATGAG
>Ga0302278_10001279_pt1 | contig 31577 bp, 11 predicted proteins | sample III_Bog_N3_2_FD_194543 | JGI IMG/M metagenome (GOLD analysis project Ga0302278, IMG submission 194543) | Peat permafrost microbial communities from Stordalen Mire near Abisko, Sweden - III_Bog_N3_2 | ecosystem: Environmental > Terrestrial > Soil > Wetlands > Peat | place: Sweden: Abisko... | reverse complement strand
AAAGCCCAGCGTTTATTTTCAGCCACTTGCGGCACGGCTGAAGCCGTGCCCTTTCAAAACTTCGGCCATTTGGTAGTTTTTCCGCAGCCTGTGAAGCCCATACCCTTCAAACTGGCCCAGTGTCGGATTTTTGCGAATGTTGGAGAGCTATTCGCTTTTGAGCGAAGCCATGTCGATGGAGAAGCGGTATTTCACATCCTGCCTGAGCAGGCGGTCGTAGGCCTCATTGACCTTTTGGATGGGGATGACTTCGACGTCGGCAGTGATGTTGTGTTGGCCGCAGAAGTCGAGCATCTCCTGGGTTTCGGCGAGTCCGCCGATGGGCGAGCCGGAGAAGCTGCGGCGTCCCATGATGAGGCCGAAGACTCCCACGGAGAGGGGTTTCTCTGGGGCGCCGACCATGGTGATGTTGCCGTCGCGGCGGAGGAGTTGGATGTAGGCGTTGATGTCGTGATCGGCGGAGACGGCGTCGAGGATGAAGTCGAAGCTGCCGGCGTGCGCGGCCATTTCATCGGCGTTGCGGGAGAGAACGACTTCGTCGGCGCCGAGGCGAAGCGCGTCTTCCTTTTTGCCGGGCGAGGTGGTGAAGACGACGGTGTGGGCTGCAAAGGCGTGGGCAAATTTGACGCCCATGTGGCCGAGACCGCCGAGGCCGACGATGCCGACCTTCTTGCCCTTGGTGACTCCCCAGTGGCGCATGGGCGAGTAGGTGGTGATGCCTGCGCAGAGCAGCGGCGCGGCGCCGGCGAGGTCGAGATTCGACGGAACGCTGAGGACGAAGCGCTCGGTAACAACGATCGAGTCAGAGTAGCCGCCGTAGGTGACGCCGTCGCTGTGCTTGTCAGGGAAGCCGTAGGTGAGCGTCTGGTTTTGGCAGAACTGTTCGAGGCCGGCCTGGCACTCGGGGCAGGTGCCATCCGAGTCAACCAGGCAGCCGACGGCGGCAAGGTCACCTGGCTTGAATTTGGTGACCGCCGGGCCGACCTTGGTGACGCGGCCGACGATCTCATGGCCGGGAACACATGGATATACGGTGGGCATGACAGAGCTCCACTCGTTGCGCGCCATGTGGAGATCGGAGTGGCAGATGCCGCAGAAGAGTATCTCGATTTGAACGTCGTGGTCGGTGGGTTCGCGGCGGGCGATGGTGGTGGAAGAAAGCGGCGAAGTTGCGCTTGCGACGGAATAGGCTTTTGCATCGTACATGAATATTCTCGGCTCCCCAGGCAGATGGTGGGCAATCTGCCTGCAAATTCAGCCTACGAGAGTTTACTCTTCGAGCGGTATCCCGATTCTGCCGATCTCTTGCCTATTTCTGTCGCTGCATGGATTTTCATGCATGGTCTTGTCAATCCTGAATTAGCTTGGAGGGAGAGGAATGACGCCGATGGGTGGTAAGAAAGAGGAGCAAACAAGCGGGCATGAAGCCGCGGATGCGATGCGGGCTGAGTTGGCGCGGAAGATTGCCGATCGAGTGGTTACGGAAGGAGACATGGCGACCGAGATTGAAGGGCTGCGCCTCTATCGCCGGTCGGTTCCCACGGCTTGCGCCTCGGCCGCCTACGAGCCGAGCCTGATTGTTTTTGTACAGGGAGAGAAGCGCATCAACGTGGGCAAGACGACGTATGTTTGCGACGGCAGAAACTTTCTGTTGACCTCTGTCGATTTGCCGGTGGTGAGCCAGGTAACTGTTGCGACCGAAAAGAAGCCGATCCTCGGGCTGATACTCAAGCTCGAAATGCCGGCGGTGCGGGAGATACTTTCGCAACATGAATTTCACTTGCGCGAGGAGTCCGCGGACGCCCGCGCCATGGCAGTGGGCATCAGCTCATTCGAACTCTTGGATGCGTGTTCGCGACTTGTGGATCTGCTGGACGAGCCGGAGGATATTCCATTTCTCAGCGGGCTGATTCTGCGTGAGATTGTCTTTCGGTTGTTGCGCAGCCCGCAGGGAAAGCATCTGCGCGCCATTGCCACGCTGGGAGAGCAGAGCCAGCGAACAGCAAGGGCGGTGGAGTGGTTGCGAACCAACTACGCCAAGCCGCTGCGCGTGGAAGAACTGGCGACCGTGGCGCGAATGGGTGTGTCGACGCTGCATCACCAGTTCCGTTCCTTGACGGCGATGAGCCCGCTGCAATATCAAAAGCAGCTACGACTCCACGTGGCGCGAGAGCGCATGGTCAATGAGGGATTGGATGCGGCAAGCGCTGCGTTCGAAGTGGGCTACGAGAGTGCAAGCCAGTTCAATCGCGAATACAGCCGCTTCTTTGGGCAGCCGCCGATGCGGGATGTGAAGGCGCGGCGGATGACTGGGTCGATGACGGCGCAGGGCTGAAATCAGCGCGCACACGAGCCTCAAGGACTGGAAAGAGTCTTTTGGGCCAGCGGGATTTCGTTCCCTGCGGAGTGATGTTGTGATAGATTCTGGTTACCCCAGCGAGTTCGCCTTTCCCTATCTTTGCTGACCTGACTGCACTGTGCCCTGAGGTGAGTGCTTATGAGCGATTTGGCCGCGATGCCCGGCGTGCCCCCGGCCAGCGAAGCGGACTGGGCACAGATCGGCAGGTCAGCGCAGCGCAAGGCGGGACTGCGGTTGATTCCGGTGATCGGGGTTGGCTACGGCCTGGCCTATATGGATCGCATCAATATCAGCTTTGCCTCGCTGCAGATGAATCGCGATTTGCATTTCAGCGCGTCGGTGTATGGGTTGGGCGCGGGGCTGTTCTTCATTGGCTATGCGCTGTGCGAGGTGCCGTCGAACCTGCTGATGCTGCGCTATGGGGCGAAGCGCTGGCTGGCGCGAATCATGCTGACATGGGGGTTGCTGGCTGCGGGCATGTTGTTTGTGCGCACACCGTGGCAGTTCAACACCATGCGGCTGCTGTTGGGGATGGCGGAGGCGGGATTCTTTCCGGGCGTGATCTACTACTTGACACTTTGGTTTCCGGCAAACATGCGGGCGCGCGCTGTGAGCCGGTTTTACATCGCGCTACCACTCGCGTCGGTGGCGATGGGCTCGTTGGCGGGTTGGCTGCTGGGGCTGGGGGGCAAGCTGGGGCTGGCGGGTTGGCAGTGGCTGTTTCTGGTGGAGGGGCTGCCGGCGGCGGTGTTCAGCCTGGTGATTTTGAAGATGCTGCCGGATGGGCCGGACAAGGCTCTGTGGCTCACGTCGCAGGAGAAGGCATGGCTGCAAGCGCAACTGAAGGCTGACGGCGAGCGGGCACACCTGGGGCAGGATGCGGGCGTGATGGAGGCTGTGCTGTCACCCAAGGTGTGGATGATTGGCGCTTACTTCTTCTGCGCGCTGACGACGAGTTATGCGTATGGGTTCTCCGCTCCGGCGATTCTGCAGGGGGTGACCGGATGGAGCGTGGCGAATGTCGGATATCTGATTGCGGGCTTTGGGCTGGCGGGCGCGGTGGCGATGCTGGTGAACGGAGCGCACTCAGATAGAAGCGGAGAGCGGGCTCTGCATTGCATTGTGCCCTGCATGGTGATGGCGGTGGGCTTTGTTACGGCGAGTTATGCGCGCTCGCCGTGGCTGGTGGTGGCGTCATTGGCAATGAGTTTCACATTTTTCATGTCGATGCAGGGGCCTGCGCTGGCGGTGCCGACACAGTTCCTTGCCGGGCGCGCGGCTGCGGCGGGGATTGCCGCGATGAATACGATTACCATGTTCAGCGGATTTGTTGGCCCGTATTGGATGGGGCTGATGAAGGATGCGACGGGGAGTTATCAGGCAGGGCTGCGCGGGTTGGCGCTGCCTGCGCTATGCGCCGCAGGCGCGATGTTTGCGCTGACGCAGAGCTTGAAAAAGCGCGTTGTCGTGAAGCTGGTTCCGGCGAGCGAGTTAGCCGGCGAATAAGTGGGACGGCGGGCACTTACCAACGAATAAGTGGCAGGAGACTGGAGTAATCGTCGGTCCAAAGCCGGGCGTTGACGTCTTGATGCGGAACTTTCGCATGGGGTGCAATCTCCGGCTTCTCAAAAAACGCGGGGTCTTCGGTGAGGAGCATCCAGGTGGCCGTGTACTCGCCGCGCTGCTCGTCGGCAAGGCTGACGACTCGGCGAACATGCATGCCGGCGGCGTTTGCCAGCAGCGCAATCTCCGGCTCGAGGTCCACATGCTGATTGGAGATGTGGAAGGCGAGAATGCCGCCGGGGGCGAGGTGGCGTTTGTAGAGGTCAATGGCCTGTGTGGTGAGCAGGTGGATGGGGATGGCGTCGCCTGAGAATGCGTCGATGACCAGGACATCGAAGTTCTGCGGGGACTCATGCGCAAGTGAGGAGCGAGCATCGCCTTCGACGGTGCTGATCTGCGCGCCCGATTCTCGGATATAGGTGAAGATATTCTGCGCAATGGGCGCGACCGCGGGATTGATTTCGTAGAAGCGGATGCGGTCGCCGGGTTGGCCATAGGCGGCGATGGTGCCCGTGCCGAGGCCGACAACCCCTATGTTGCGCGCGTCTCCGTTACAACAGAAGCGAATGGCGAGACCGACGCCTGAATCCTCGGCGTAGTAAGTGGTCGGAGTTTTTCGTAACTCCGGGGAGAATATCTGCGTGCCGTGCTGGATTGTTCCGTTGGTGAGGGTGCGCAGGGTGGCTCCGGGAAAGGCCGAGAGGGATTGACGCACGCGCAGGCTTGCGTAGAAGTTACGGACGGCGAAGGGCGTGTCGCGGTGATAAGCCACTTGCAGCATGAAGACGAGGACCAGCATCAGGACGCTTGCGGTGGTCCATAACATGCGCTGCGGCCAGCCGCTGGACCATGTAACTGCGAGGGCGAGCAGGGCAGTTACAAAGAAAGTAAGTGCAAGGTCGTAATTGAAGGAGAAGATGAGCGGCGATGCAATGCCGATGAGGAAGGAGCCAAGCGCGCCACCGGCGGCGAAAAAAAGATAGAAAAGCGTCGACTGCGATGGACGTTTTGGGCGCAGTGCGTAAGCCTCAGTATGGCAGAACAGGCAGGAGACGAAGACTTCAGCAAGAAAGAGCGGCAGGCTTACGCGCAGGGGCCAGGACACATCACTCTGCGATAGCGCGTAGCCGAGGCCGGCCAGCATGACGACCAGGAGTCGGACGAGGATTCCGCGAGGCAATAGGCGGGGGAATTGGAAGGCGAGGATCAGGGTGATGAGGTAGACCGCCAGCGGAAGAATCCAGAGCAGCGGGATGGCGGCGATGTTTTGCGTGATGTAACTGGTAACCGCGCTGAGTTGCATGGCCGCGCCCATGGGCAAGAGGACCCATAGAAGCTTGTGGAGTAACGGCGCGGGAGCTATGGAGGACTCTACTTCAAGCCTGAGTTCCGAGGATGCAGGGGAAGCGGAGCGCGTTTTCAAGGTAAGTGCTGCTGAGATCAGGGCAAAGACAGCAAAGCCACAGCTCCAAGTCAGGCGCTGCGCTTTCAAGGTGAAGTGCGGCTCCAGCAGGCTTGGATAAAGCGCCAAAGCCAACAGCGAAGCCAGGTTTGAGAGGGCGAAAAGGCGGTAAGGAATGGCGCCGGTTTCGAGGCGTGCAAGCCAGACCTGGAGGAGTGGGCTGGTTGCGCCGAGGGCCAGGAACGGCAGGCCGATGGAAAGGGCGAGCGCAACGAAGATAGCGGAGACAGGATGCTGGGATGCTGCGCTCAAGTCGGCGGTGTGGAAAGCCCAGGCGAATGCGGAGGCGGAGGCGAGCCCCAGCAGGAGGAAATGGAGATTCCAGAAGGAGCGTTGCGCCAGCCAATGCGCATAGAGGTAGGCCAGGAGGAGTGCGGTCTGGAAAAAGACGAGGCAAGTGATCCAGACTGCGGCTGAACCGCCGAGGGCCGGCAGAAGCTGCTTGGCGGCGATGGGCTCAACGAGAAAAAGGAGGAACGAGCCGAGAAAGATGGCGCTGCCGAAGAGGAGTCGTAACCGGGTCATGCTTGCCCTCAGGCGTCCCGATAGCCGGGGCGTGATCAGGGATGATTTTACTTCGGCCTGGTGAATGGCGCTAATGCGCGGGCCAGGAGACCCGCACGACAGCCGGTCTGGAGACCGGCGCTACTTACGAGTTTCTTCGCAGGACTAGACGGCGGCTTCGGCGGGGAGAATTTCGTCCACATCGACCCATTGGATGGGGTAGTGGCCGGTGTAGCAGGCGGTGCAGTAGCCGCTTTTTTCCTTGGTCTCGCAGGCTTTCAGCAGGCCTTCCAAAGATAGATAGGCCAGGGAGTCGGCTTCAATATACTGGCGAATCTCTTCGATGGATTTGTTGGCGGCAATCAGGTCGCGCTTGCTGGGGGTATCGACGCCATAGAAGCACGGCGAGATGGTGGGCGGGCAACTAATGCGGAGATGAACTTCTTTGGCTCCTGCGCCGCGCACCATGCGGACGATTTTGCGCGAGGTTGTGCCGCGAATGATGGAGTCGTCGATGAGGATGACGCGCTTGCCTTCCAAAAGATTGCGCACTGGGTTGAGCTTGAGTCGCACGCCGAAGTCGCGCACGCGCTGCTCGGGCTCAATGAAGGTGCGGCCCACATAGTGATTGCGGATAAGGCCCATGCGGAATGGCAGGCCAGCTTCTTCCGCGTATCCGAGAGCCGCTGTTACGCCGGAGTCGGGGACGGGGACGACTACGTCGGCGGGCACACCGGATTCACGGGCGAGTTGACGGCCCATCTGATCGCGCGACTCCTGCACCCAGCGGCCGTAGATGCGGCTGTCGGGGCGGGCGAAGTAGACATGCTCGAAGATGCAACTGGTTTGCGGAACGCCTGTGGAGTACTGACGGCTGGTTAGGCCGTCTTCGGTGACCATGACCAGTTCGCCGGGAAGGACGTCACGAATATACTCAGCGCGGAGCAGGTCGAAGGCGCAGGTTTCCGATGCGAAGACGATGGTATCGGGGCCTTCGGCGTTCTTGATGCGGCCGATGGAGAGCGGACGGAAGCCGCGTGGATCACGGGCGGCGAAGATGCGGTCGCGGGTCATCATGACGATGGAGAAGGCGCCCTCAACGCGGCCGAGCGAGTCGGCGATGGCGTCAACAAGCGTGCCGGCCTTGGAGTGGGCAATGAGCTGGACGATGATTTCGGAATCGCTGGTGGTTTGGAAGTAGGCTCCGGCGCGCTCGAGGCTGGTGCGCAGGTTTCCCAGGTTGACCAGGTTGCCGTTGTGGGCGATGGCGATGAGGCCCTTGACGGAGTCGACGCGAATGGGTTGCGCGTTGAGCAGAGCCGAGTCGCCAGTAGTGGAGTAGCGTGTGTGGCCGATGGCGAGGGAGCCGGGAAGCTTGGCGAGGACGTCGTCGGTAAAGATTTCGCTTACCAGGCCCATGCCCTTGATGTTGGCGAGGCGCTGCCCGTCCGCGGAGGCGATGCCGGCTGATTCCTGGCCGCGGTGCTGCAGGGCATAGAGGCCGAGATAGACCTGGCGCGCGGCATCGGGATGGCCGTGGACGGCGACGACGCCGCATTCTTCGTGCAATTCGTCGGCGTTGGCAACGAATTGCAGGGACTGAGGGACCGAGGGACCAGGGACTAGAGACGACTGCGGAAGTAGTTCGGCGGATCGGTCTACGACGCCTTCCACTCCTTGATAGAGGCGCTGTGTCACGCGAGTACCTCATCGTGGAGGGTGGCTTGAAGGGATTCTGCCCAGGGGTTGCGGAGGGCACTGAGGGGCGCGGAGATGAACGTCTGGCGATCGACTGAGATTTCGAGGCGGGAACCGCCAGTAGTGCCGATGCGGACAGCAAAGAAGCTGTGCTGACCGGCCAGGTACTCAATCTTCTCAATGTTGTCTGGGTGGGCGGTGGCCAGGATGGTGGAGGCCGGCTCGGCGTAGAGTCCGAAGAGTGGATGAGCCAGTAGCGACGGGTCCTGCTCGACGGTTGCGCCAATGGAGAGCGGGAAAGCTGCCTGGGCGAGAGCTACGGCAATGCCGCCGTCGGCGATGTCGCAGGCGGAATAGAGGAGCTTGTCGGCGGCGAGCGCGATGAGCAGCTTGTGCAGGTTGGCCTCCGCGTCAAGATCGAGCGCGGGTGGTTTGCCCCATGTGCCACCGAGGATGACTTTGGCGAATTCAGAGGAGCCAAATGCAGTCAGCGCAGCGGCTGTCACGGCGTCGGGTGCGTCAGGCTCGGCCGAACCGACGGGCTTTTCCTGATAGGCGGGGAGCGGGTACTGGCTGATGGGCAATGGCTCGAATGGGACGACGAGTTTGGGGTCCGGTGTTTCTCCGGCCGGGATGGGCCAGATGAGCAGGATAGCGTCGCCCTTTTGCTGGAAGTGCGCGGGGACAGCTTTGGCCACATCGTCCAGAATGCCCACGATGCCCAGTACCGGGGTGGGATAAATGCCGACTCCGCGGGTTTCGTTATAGAGAGAGACGTTGCCGCCGGTGATGGGCGTGCCTAGGGCGATGCAGGCTTGACCAATGCCGTCGATGGCCGCGGAAAGCTGGGCCATGATCTCCGGCTTTTCAGGATTGCCAAAGTTGAGGCAGTTGGTGGCGGCGACGGGGATTGCGCCGGTGCAGGCCACCTTCCGGGCTGCCTCGGCGACGGCGTGCATGGCACCAAGTTTCGGGTCGAGATAGGCCCAGCGACCGTTGCCGTCGAGAGCCATGGCCAGGCCGCGCTCGTGTCCCGCGGTGCCCGTGCCCTTGATGCGCATGACGCCGGCTTCGCCGCCGGGGCCCATCACGGTGTTGGTCTGCACCATGGTGTCGTACTGCTCATGGACCCAGCGCTTGGAGCAGACATTGGCGCTGGCGAGGAGTTGTTTCAGATCGGCGTTGTAGTCGCGGTCCTCGGCTAGCTTGAGCAGGATTTCGTCGGGAGGATCAAGGGGCAGCGGACAGTGCCATGTGCCTACGGGGCGGTGGTAGAGCGGAGCATCGTCGGTGAGGGACTGGTTGGGAATGTCGGCGACGAGTTCGCCGTGGTGGCGGATGCGGAGCCGCGGCTCAGGCTGCACGGTGCCCACGATGGTGGCGTCCAAACCCCACTTTTCAAAGACGCTGAGGACTTCATGCTCGCGGCCCTGGATGGCTACCAAAAGCATCCGCTCCTGGCTTTCGGAGAGCATGATTTCGTAGGCCGACATGCCGGTTTCGCGCTGCGGTACGAAGTCGAGTTCGACATCGAGGCCAACGCCACCGCGCGCGCCCATCTCGCAGGTGGAACAGGTCAGACCGGCCGCGCCCATATCCTGAATACCAACAATGGCGCCGGTCTTCATGGCTTCAAGGCACGCTTCAAGCAGGAGCTTCTCCATAAATGGATCGCCCACCTGCACATTGGGTCGCTTGGCCTCAGTGCCCTCGTGAAACTCTTCGCTGGCCATGGTTGCGCCGTGAATGCCGTCGCGGCCGGTTTTTGCTCCGACGTAGATGACGGGATTGCCGGTTCCGGAGGCCTTGCCGTAGAAGATCTCGTCGATGCGGACCATGCCCAGGGCAAACGCGTTGACCAGCGGGTTGCCGTTGTAGCAGGACTCGAATTTTGTTTCGCCGCCCAGGTTAGGCACGCCAAAACAGTTGCCGTAGCCGGCGATGCCGCTGACCACACCCTCGACGATGGAGTGATTTTTAGCCAGCACTTCAGGCTCGCCAGTGCCGGGCTCGATGGAGCCGAATCGGAGGGAATCCATGACCGCCAGCGGCCGCGCACCCATGGTGAAAATGTCGCGCAAGATGCCGCCCACGCCGGTGGCCGCGCCCTGGAAAGGCTCAATATAGCTTGGATGGTTGTGTGACTCGATCTTGAAGGCGCATCCCCAGCCGTCGCCCACGTCGATGATGCCGGCGTTTTCGCCAGGCCCCTGGACGACGCGGTCACTCTTGGTGGGCAGACGCTTGAGATGAACGCGGCTGGACTTGTAAGAGCAGTGCTCGGACCACATTACCGAGTAAATGCCAAGTTCGGTGAGGGAAGGCACGCGGCCAAGCGCCGCCAAAATGCGGTCGTACTCATCCGCAGTGATGCTGTGTGCGGCGAGCAACTGCGGGGTGACCGCGACCGGTGAAGGAACAGCAGCAGAAGAGGCAGGGTTCATCACGGTTACCTCCATTGTCGCACGGTGGCAGTGCGGCGGCGGACGGCTTTTCGGAATTCAAGGACAGGAAAAAGGCGCCGAGGGTGTGGAAACTCTGGGAAAAGCGATGGGATTCGATGGATCGGCGAAGCGCTCAGCGTCTATACGCTTTGTTGCAGGGAAGCGGCACCGGCCAAAACACTGGCGCGGCGCTCAAGGGCTGTGCGATACTTTTCAAGTATGTTCCCACCCCAAGCCGGGATGGCGGAACTGGCAGACGCAGCGGACTCAAAATCCGCCGATCGCAAGGTCGTGGGGGTTCGACCCCCCCTCCCGGCACCAACTGGTTTCCATCTAAGTCATTTCCTATTATTGACTTACGTCGGCGTCCAATGCGCCGCAGACGGATCGCGCGCGGATCTCGTGTACAAATTTAGGTACAGTGCGAATCCCTTTTATTGTGAATAATTTAGAGAGCTATGAGGATTGTTCGGCGCCGCGGAGAGGGGTTCAGTTTCTCCTGTTTACGCTGGATTACGGAATGCGTGGCGGGTAATCGGTCCGCTAAGAGCTTGATCAACGACCTGCTGATTCCGCCGAATGCGCGGATACCTGGAGAGGGGCCTCCGAGTGATTCTGGTCTAGGAACTCGGCAAACGCCTTATGCCAATCGTTCGATTTGGCAACTGTTTACCCATTGGCACACCAAGCGACTTCCCAGCCGATGGCGTGAGTTTTCCTGTGCATTTCACCAAATTACCGCAGCGATCCAGCCGGCCCTCGCTCTGAGCGACATGCTGGCAAACTGGGGCCAGATAGCCAAAGGCTTCGCTGAAGCGCCTCGCAAGCGCAAATCGCAAGAACAGAAATTCTCTCAAACCAGTTAGGGCTTATGCGGCAGAGCCGGAGGATCTCCCATTTGGATTAGGCGATCACCAGCCGGCACCCAAGCTCGCCTTGCCCGATAAAGGCTCAGGCGCCAGCCCCGCTGCTAATGGCGGAAGTTTCTAATCAGCACGGCATCCACAGTGTCCGAACCGCGAGAAAGTACGATGCGGCCCTGGCGAGACCACTGAAAATTGAAAATCCGGCCCGAGGCGAAATGCGTTAGCGGAACTGCCGGCCCATCGGCGAGCGGCTGCGCGTAGAGGTTTCCAACTCCGTCGGGACTGTTGATAAAAGCGACCTGCCGACTGTCTGGAGACCAGTCAAACGGGGGAGAGGCAGTGGCGGGTAACTCAATTAACCTTGTTGGCTCGCCACCTGAAATGGGAATAACTGCCAGGCTCGGGGACTTATTGCGGCTAGATACAGTCAAGCAGGCTATCCACTTGCCATCCGGAGACACGGAAGGAGAATCCGCCTGGTAATCCGTAAGTTGGACTGGCGAACCTCCCTGACTGGACACCTTCATGAGGACCGATCGGTCGCCCTGAAGGCTGCCATAGACGATCCATTTGCCGTCCGGGGTGATGGAGAGCGGAAAGTCCTGCTTCCCGTTGGTCAATTGACTGGCGTTTTGGCCGTTCAGGTCGAGGCGCCAGATATTTGCCACGTCGTTTTCAAACCAGCGGGTGGCGACGATGAAGTCGTTGCGCGGCGATACGACCAGTTGAAAGAATCCTAGGGGTGCGCTTCCGCTCAATAGCATTCGCTGGTTTGTGCCGTCGGATTCCATCTCTCGGAACTCCCGGTGCGAGTCCGACAGGGATCCATAGATGATGTTTCCCGTGGGTGTCCAAGCCAACCCGTCCACGCCATTCTGAGCCTGATTCTCCGCGCTTAGTGTGAGCACTTCAGACTTGCTGCCGGTCGCGAGAACTTGAATGCTGCTGAGTATCTGGTTCTGCACGGCCAACAATGCCTTGCCATCGGCGCTTGCACGCACCGCCACGTATTGTGAAAGGTCATGCGTCACCTGCTGAATTTCGCCACTTGGAAGTGAAACGGCGAAGATTTGTGGGCGCAAGCTGCCTTTCCTCAGCCCGACCACGACAAGGCTGCGCCCAGGTGGCAGTGCTCCGAGGTCATCGATGGAGACCCATGGATCGCCTGGAATCTGCTGGGCTGCCCCACCTTCCGCAGGGATGAGCATCAAGTGAGACTGAAAAGGAAAGACGAGGTATTTCCCATCGGGAGTCCAAATGATTCGGTTGAAGTGAATCCCAGGGGCTCCGTAACTAGCCAGCGTCCTCTCCCCTGAGCCGTCCACACCGGCAGTCACAACACTGTCCTCGCCATGAGTGGCCAAGGTGCTGCGGATGAAGGCCACCCGCCGGCCGTCCGGAGAGATAGCCGGCTCGCCGGAGATGCCGCTCAGAACTCTTACCGGAGTGCCTCCGAGGTAAGGGACGCGGTAAAGGACGCCGTTTGGGTTGAGTTCCGGCTTGCGAACAAAGTAAACGTAGCTACCATCGGGAGAAAATGCGAGGCCCGGGCAGTGGTCGCCATCCAAGTCGTCGACCTGGAGCACGCGATCGGTGGCAAGCTGCTTGACCCACAGGGTTTGCCGCCCGGCTGTGTCTCGCACGTAAGCGATGAGCTTGCCGTCCGGGGAGATATCGGCGGACCGAATATCTCCACTTGAGGTCGCATACACCAGTTCAAGCTCCGCCCTTGGAGCCTTCGGGGCCAATGCGGACGCGAAGAGCCAATAAAGGAGAATGGAAGCCGGCACGACAACCACCGCGGCTATAGCGACTCGAAATTTAAAGCCTTGCCGGGCGGGAAGCACTGGCGCAGGTAGTGGCGGCGAAGAGAGTGCGGCGTCGGAGGAGGCGGGCGCGGGGGCCTGAAGCGGCTCTTCGGGCTCATCGATCTCTACCACGCGGGCGACAAAGCGGTAGCCGGTACCAGTGACGGTCTCGATGTAGTTGGGTGTGGCGGCGGTGTCTCCGAGGTGACTCCTGAGCTTGTTTACAGCAGTATTGATGCCGCCCATAACGTCAACGTTCTGGCCTTCTTTCCATAGACATGCGGCGATCTGCTCGCGCGTGACCAGTTCGCCGGGCCGGGTGACGAAGAGTAGCAGCAGACGGAAATGAGATGGGGAGATTCGGAGCCGGATGCCGCGCCGCCGCAGTTCCACCCGCATGGAATCGAGCTCGAAGGGGCCGAACTTGAAGGCTGTGGCTTTCATTTGATGCGATCCTAGCGTGGATGGGGAACAGGTCCTGACTCGTCGAGATGCCCCTAAGTATATCAGAATGAAGGGTATGGATGTTTAGATAGAATTGATTTCGAATTTAGATGAAAACCATAGCCTTTTGCGAAGGGTGGAGTGTACTCTGCCTCAAGTCAGTCAACTTTCCCTGCGACCCCTGGTTCCCCACTGCTCGAAAGCGAGCTCAACAACTTGGATTCCCCATTGCTTTGCAGCTGGAGGCTGAAGAGGCCTCCAGCGATTCACTTTCCTAAATGCCGAGGTTTTCCCTGGATGTCAGCTTTGAAATGCTGTACACACGGTCTGCGCACGACCGCGTTCCGCACGGCACTCTTTTCGACCCTCCCCGGTACCGCATATACGACGCCCGACTCTAACAGGCGCGAAACCCTGTCTGCCTCTCATCCGCTGAAATCGCAAATGCAGCGGACTCATAAAATCGGAGACAACTCAATGCGCCAGCATGGTGCTTCCCTTATGAAAATCGTCGTAACGGCCTTGTTCGCTCTAATGTGTACCGCAATTGCCAGTGCGCAAGTGGCCGGTAATCCCCAGAGCAAAGCACCGCTGAGCATGGTTCTTGGTCAGCCCAGGAGCGTGCAGGTGGCCAGGCCCTACGGCATGCTGACCGACAGCGTTTCGATTGTCGTGCCGCCGGGGAGACGCGGTGTTGAACCGCATTTGATGCTGAACTATAGCTCAGGGAACGGCGACGGCGTGCTTGGCGTGGGATGGGACCTGACCATCGGGTATGTCGAGCAGGATCTCCGGAACGGCCTGCCTGCGGCTGTGGAGACGGATACCTTCAGCTTCGAAATTGCAGGGCTGGGCGGAGAACTGTACAACAACGGCAACGGCGTATATGTTTCGCACTCCGAACTGGTGCACCGCACATTTGAAAAGACCAGCAATGGCGGCTGGACGATGCAGGACGGCCAGGGGAACCTGTACACGTTTGGATCGAGAACGGCGTCGCGGGTGGGCACGGGGCTGTGGATGCTTGACTCGGTAACGGACCCTTCCGGCAACAGCATTACTTATGCCTATCTGAACGACGAGGGCGCACTTTATCCGAAAACGATCAATTACACCGGTTTTGGGGGCAATACCGGCGCGAACCAGGTCACCTTCAGTTATGGAATCCGGCCCGATGTAACCAGTTCGTGGATTCACGGCGTCAGCGAGACACACCGACTGCGCCTGACATCGATCAACGCTTCGACGCTTGTTCCCACGCAGCAGCTGGCGCGGTCTTATCAGATGACGTACTCACTGACCAAGATCGGCGAGTCGGTACTGAGCCAGATTTCGCTCGTTGGCGACGACAACCAATCCACGATTCCGCTGCGGAAGATGACGTATACCAATCACGCCGAGGGATGGGACCCCGCCCAGGGAGCCATGACTTTGGTGGGCAACGCCTCCAACGGGGAAGTCGCCATGAGCGATCAGAATGGGGCAGGCCTCGGAACGCAGTTTATGGACGTGAACGGCGATGGCTGCGCTGACCTGAATGAAGACGGTCAAATCTGGATTGGGGACTGCCTGGGGCATTTCAGTTTCAGCCAGACGTGGTACAACAACAGCGAGACGCTCCATATCCCAGCCCCGTCGGTCGATTATGAGCAAGGTGTCGCGGGCGGTGGAACCACATCGTCAACCGAGGGACAGGGCGTTCAGTACCTGGACGTGAACGGAGATGGACTCCCGGACATCGTAGCCGCCAACCCTTTCCTCGCCGCACAGTATCCAAACTTGACCGGCCTGGGGCACGTTTTCCTCAATACCTCGATCCCAGGCGACCCCTCTTCGGGAGGTTGGACGGAGGCGCCCAACTGGACTCTGCCCGGCGCGGAATCCAGTTACGATGCGGAGGATGGTCAGCCCAACTGCAGTGGAGCCACTCCCGGTACCCTTCCATTCACGCTGAACTATACCGGAACCGATTCAGGTGGGAACCAAGTGAATGGGGCTCCGGCAGGCGTTACTTTTGCCGATGTAAATGGGGATGGGCTGCCGGATATTGTCTGGTCGCTTTACCAATCGAGCGGTGGGAATCCCTGCGTTTCAGCTGCCTGCAGCGGGAACGTCTGCATAGCGGTTGTGTATCTGAATACTGGCTCGGGCTGGGTGAAGAATGTCGCGCTGTCGCATGAGTTGGCGCTTCTGGCTCGAAGCGGCATATTCATGATCAACGACACCTGGCCAACGGGCTGGAATGTTGTCGATATCAACGGGGACGGGTTGGCTGACCTCGTAAACATGGGCACCGCGGGTTCCCAGCAAGCTCTGCTCTTCAATGGCACAACGTGGGTGAATGACCCGAATTACACGCTAGCGCTGCAAGGCACAGGACTGACCTCGGTAAACCTGTCCGATGGTACGCCAACCGGGCTCCAGTTTTTTGACTTCAGCCATGACGGGTTGGTCGACCTGCTTTACTCCGTGCAGGGGAATTCGCCGAAAGCCTTTCGAAATACTGGAACGGGGTTTCAGGAAGACACCGGCATGGAAACGCAACTTGCTTCGCTGAGCCCTTTCCAGGGGACGTTGGGGAACAACAAGTATGCGCAGACAGTGGCCATGGGCGACATCAACGGCGACGGCATAATCGATCTGATTCCCATCAACTCCGCCGGGTATGCCAGTACCTATTACCTGGGCGGCTGGTGCCCCAATAGCGCCTGCAGCACCACCGACCAAAACCAGAACCCCAACGGCATGATGCTCTCCGACGGCATGATGCAGTACTCGGTCGGGCCGCTGGGCGAAGAGGTGCTGGTCGGCTACAACCGCGCTCCCCATGATCTGCAGTTGCCGCACTATGTAGTCAGTTGGATGCTCCGCGCCGATGCCCGCGACGACCAACAGGTTCCGTATATCGAAGGCTATTCCTGGACTTATTCCGGCGGACTGTACAACGACCGGAAGTTCTTCGGATTCTCGCATGTTATCGAAACCGATCCAAATGGCAACGTCATGGACTTCACCTACGCTCAAACCCCAATTTTTGCCGGTCAGGAGCTTACCGAAGACATCAGGCGTCCCTCGAACTCGAACGAATTCGTCTATCAAAAGACAAATACCTGGACGGCGCTTACCGGGTATCAGGGCGCGCTGACTTCGACTACGGAAACCTATACGGATTGGCCGGACCCTGTGCTTGATGGCGGGCAGACGAGTTACAGCACCATCACGAACTCTACTTACGACACAAATCTCAACGTCACCCAGCGTTACAGGAATCCCAATACGACGCAGCCCGGGTTGGATTCGACCACCGTATATCACTGGGCAAGCAATAGCGCTGGGGGGATTTGGTCCCTGCCCGCCTCGGTCACCGAGTATGCCGGCACCTCAACTTCAGCCTTGGCTATTTTGAGCAGCACCACCTTCATTTACGATGATGAGCCCTTTGGCCTGGCAACGCGCGGACTGATCACCTCAGAGCAGGAAGCGGTCCAGGTCACAGTGCCACAGAAGTCGGTGGTCAAGACAAATTCTTACGATGAGTACGGCAATGTTGTGGCCGTGAAAGACCGCAACGGAAATACGTCGACGTACCAATATGACTCACAGACCGCGACGAATCGCGTGAGTGCAACCGATGTGGACGGCAACACCTTGAGCAGCACATTCGACCCGCGCTTTGGTTCGGCACTTTCAACCACTGACCCCAGCGGAAACACAACGAGTTATCAATACGATGCTTTCGGGCGCATTTCGAAGGTGATCAAGCCGGGAGATTCCGGACTGGCAGGCGGGACTACAAATTACACCTATTCCGCAATCACGGGTACGTTCCCTACCGGTTTTTCCGTCCTGCGCCGCGACTCCATGCCGAACCAGGCACCCATGACTAACACCGAGTTATACGACTGCTATGGCCAGGTGTATAAGAAGCTGCTCTATAACAACGGCAAGGCAATCGTGGCGACCACTCTCTATGACACCATGGGCTACCCGATTGAAATGTCACGCCCCTACATTGAAGGCACGAAACCGGTCTACACCACGTTGACCAGAGATTTCCTGCACCGGATCACGCAAATCCAGGACCCAGTGGGAAATATCACGGTTCGAAGCTATGCCGGGACGCAAGTTACGGAGATAGATCCGCGTGGCCTCACGACCGTAACCACGTTGAACCCCTGGGAAAAGGTCATATCCAAAGTTCTTCCAACATCGTCAGGCACGGCGACCACGCAATACGTCTACGATGCTGAGAAACAGTTACGCCAGGTGATCCGTGCCGACGGTTCCACTTCCAACATCACCTACGATCTGCTGGGCCGCAAAACCAGCATGACCGATCCAAATACCGGCAAGTATACATATCAATACGACAATGAAGGCCACCTGACTGCGGTCACCGGGCCGGATGGTAAGACCATTCGCTACACCTATAAGCCTTCAGGGAGCCTAGCGTCGCGCATCTATCCCGACGGCACAACGAACACCGTTACGTATGGAACGGCAGGCCAGGCCAATGCAGTGGGCAGAATGGTATCGGTCACAGATGCGGCCGGGACAATTCGCTTTATTTACGATGCCCGCGGACGCGTCACGAAACGCATGCGCTATGTAGCCATCAACCAGAAGTCTTATGTTACCGGATACACCTATGACTCGGCAGACCATCTCAGCACGGTGACTTATCCCGATGGCTTTCAGGCCATCTATACTTACGACGACCTCGGCAACGTAGCCTCAGTGAAAGACGGTGGGGGCAACCTGGTTGCCGGAAGCTTCAGTTACAGCGCATCGGGACGGCTGTCTAGCCTAGCCTATGGCAATGGGACCTCATCGAGTTATACCTACGACGTGATCGACCGCATGACGAGCCTGGCGACAAAGCAGCCGGGAGCAACCGTCATACAGAATCTGGCATACAGTTACGACGCGGATTCAAACATATCCGCAATCAGCGACGGCCTGAATACAGACAACCAGCAGTTTACATACGACTCGATGAACCGGCTCGTCTCGGCAACCGGACAGGGTTACGGAACGGAAGCGTACAGCTACGACGCCCTCGGCAACCTGCTGACCAAGGGGTCGACCACATTCGTGATGGACGCTGCGCACCCGGAGCAGGCTGACTGCATGATTCCAAACACTCCGGGTCTCACTTCTTGCAGCCAAGGCGGCAACACTACCCTGCCCATCCAATACGACGTGCATGGCAACATGATTCAGGTGGGCAGCAGCCAGTACGCATACGACCCGGAAAACCGCCTCCTTACCGAATCCAACGGCGGCTCGGTGACTGAAACCAATATCTATGACTTCTGGGGCGACCGGGTTGTGCAGCAGACCGCCGCAGAGACCCGCATCTTCATCGATGGCATTTATGAGGAGAATGGAACAATCGCCGAGCGCCATGTCAGGACGCCGAATCTTCTGCTGGCCACTATTGTCACTTCGTTAGGGACAACTGCGGTCAAGACGCAGGTGATCAAGCACAGCATCAGCACCCCGCTGCGCTACCTGGTGGCCGCTGCACCGGTCGGCGACTCCCGGCCATTCATGCTGGCCTCAACCGGCTTTTCTCTGCTTGTGCTGGTGCTCGGGGGCTGTTTTCGCGTCTCGCGTTCCGGAGGCAGGCTGCAAGTTCGCATGAGTGCGCCAAAATTCTTCAAGCCCTTCCGCAGTCTTCTCAACCTGCTTCTGATTCTCTGCTTTATTGTGTCTGGCGGACAGGAGGGCTCGGCCGAGATCAGGCCCGTGAACGCGCTTGTTCCGCCGGCCGGAGCAATGAGAACCCTGACCGTCACCAAGACCATCACAACCAAAACCGTGCCTGGCGAAGTGCGCTACTACTACCACATGAATCATCTGGGCGGCGTGAACATTGTCACCAACGATTCAGGCGCAATTGTGGTGCAGCGCCAGTACAAGCCTTACGGCGAAATGTACCAGAATGAAGGGTCAGTGGCTACCTCCACGCTCCCGTTCAGCTTCGATGGCGAACGGCAAGATGGGGCCAGCAGCCTTTATTATTTGAGCGCGCGCTTTTACAACCCGATGCTTGGTCGCTTCCTAAGTGCCGACTCGGAGATCCACAATCCATCCGTTCCCCAGGCGCTCAACCGATATGCCTTTGCGGGCGGCAACCCGATTCGCTATGTAGATCCTTCCGGCCATTCCTGGTGGGATTACCTGATTGCCGCTTGCATCATTATCGCTATCGTCATCATTGCGGCGGTATCAGGCGGCGCCGGAGCAGCACTGCTGGTCGTCGCGCTGTCTGCGGTTGGTTTCGGCGTTGGCGCCGGTATTGCTGCCGGGCTTGGTTACAGCCCCACAAGTGACAGCTTCTGGCAGATCGCTGTCACCGGAGCCCTGGTAGGCGCTGCGATTGGCGCAGGCGTTGGTGGCGTGGCCGCAGAAGGATTGGATGCGGACGCATTGGCCGACGAGGCCGGGGAAGAGGGCGCGGGCGAAGCGGAAGGAGATGTGGGACCAAAGTCTGAGAAGCCCACTCCGTCCACTGCTCGCTCGATCTGCACCGACATCTCGAAATCCATTGCCTTTGGAGCGCCACAGACGGTTCTTATTCATGAACTACAAGGGGGCGGCACGGATGGTTTGCTGGAATCCACGGAGATTGGAATTGGCGAATCAGCAGCAAGCGGCGCTATTCTCGGCCGGATAACTTCTGGCGTCAGCGGAGCTCTTCTCGGTCGCGGCGTGGCCGGGAGCGCGTTGACTTCGTTCGGGGGCAAGCTCGCTCTTACGCTTGTGATCCAGGGAGGGTTGTGGACTTTTGCCGGCCTGGAGCACCAGAGTCTTCCTTCTTACATTCGTGGACAGGTCCTCCAGGATGCCCCGATCGCAGCCTCCACCACGGGCTCGGCTGTGGTCTCAGTTGGAGGCGATACAGGTGACTTCTTGAAAGACCATGTTGACTTCTAGAGCAACGCTCGAGACGAAATCGCCCTGCTTCGAAGCGATCGAGTGCCGCGCAACGAAAACAAAGACCAACCCCTGGATGGAAGAAAACTGACTATGCGAACCCAAATCTCTCATTGCCGCATCGCTGAACACAAGCCACGCCACCTCAGGACTCTGGCTATTGCCGCGAGCTTGGTATCGTTTCTGGGTCAGTTGGGTGCATGGGCGCAGGGCCAGACAATCAACGTGCCCAACGGCAGCGTGTCGGCGCTTGTCACCGCCATTCAGACGCTGAACGCAGGCGGAGGCGGCACCATCGACCTGGCAAGCGGCGGTACGTACACGGTCAACGCGCCCTCCGACTGGTGGTACGGTCCGAACGCCTTTCCGGCGATAGCCAGTGCGATCACGATCAACGGCAACGGGGCGACGATTGCGCGCGCATCGGGCTCGCCGAATTTTCGGTTTTTCTTTGTTTCCGGGGGATTCAGCACGCTTCCGGCGGGAAGTTTGGTGCTGAACAACCTAACGCTGACTGGCGGCTATGCACTCGGCGGCAGCGGCGGTACAGGCTCAGGCCAGTTTTATTCCTCGGGCGGTGGCGGTGGCGGCGCGGGGATGGGCGGTGCCATTTACAACCAGGGCTACCTTTTGCTGAGCGGCGGGAATGTGACCGGAAATCAGGCGGTGGGGGGCGCAGGCGGAGATGTGGATCCTAATTGCTATTTCGGGGGGGGCGGCGGTGGGCTGGGCGGCAACGGCGGCAATTGCGATGAGAGTGGTATCAACTCCGGCGGTGGCGGCGGAATGCAAGGCAGCGGGAATGATGGCGGGACTGGCGGCAACTTCCTTGGTTCTGAAGGCGGCAACGGCTCAAATGGAGGAACCAGCTCCTACGGCGGCGCGGGCGGTGGGTCAGTGGGATGCTGGGACGATGGCGGCGGGAATTGCACGCCGGTCTCAGGCAGTGGTGGGGGTGGTTATGCTCCTGCGCAAACCGGTGCTGTGCCCCAGGAACTTGTGGACACCGGAACCGGGGCATACGATGGCGGCTCAGGTGGTTATGGCGGAGGTGCCGGCGGCTATTCCACAGGACCTGAGACTCAATTCGTCTATATAACGTGGTGGTCTGCCGGCGGAGCTTTTGGCGGTGGCGGCGAGGGTTCGTACGTGAGTGCCGGCGGCGGCGGCGGAGTGGGCGGCGGCGGCGGCGGCGGCTCGGGAGGCTATGGCACCGAGCAGGGTGGCTTGGGTGGTTTTGGCGGCGGTGGCGGCGGCGGCAGCGCATACAATGTCGCCGGCAGCGTTTTCGGTGGCGGAGCGGGCGGCGTCGGATCCCCCGCGGGCGGCAGCGGCGGGAATGGCCTGGGCGGCGCCATTTTCAACCAGTTGGGCGAGGTCTACCTCAATTCAGTGAGCTTCAGCGGGAACAAGGCGACGGGCGGCACTACGCCCAGCGATGCACCTGGTTCCGGTATTGCTGGCAACGGCCTGGGGGGCGCCGTTGCCAACCTTGACGGAGAGCTTTGGATGACCAATGTATCCGCTTCAGGCGACAGTACGCAGAGCGGATATGGTGGCGCCGGACAAGGCTCAGAGGTGTATGTAACCTCCGATGCAGGCGGACTTACCTCCGCTGCACAGACTCCCAATGCGGCACTGCACCTGGTTGGGACCCCGATTCCCTCCAGCGCCATAGCGCTGAATCAGGTCAGCGGCATGGCCACGGTGACGACATCGGAGCCGGTTGGTGAGTCCGGAGGCACGTTCACCGTCACTGTGCCGATTACACAGGCGGGTACCATTGGCCCAGCGCCTTACATTGTTACCGGCGGTGTGCTCACCACTGTTTACACTGGCGCGCCGGGCAGCACGGACTTCAACCCGGTTTCCGGTGGCACCTGCACACAGGGAGCCACCTTCACCGTGGGACAAACCTGCACAGTCAAGTACAGCTTCACACCCACTGCGGTGGGCCAGCGTGAGGGCGCTGTCATCATTCTCAACAGCACATTTCAAGCGCTGGGGACCGCATTTGTATCGGACACCGGCCAGGGCACACAGATCGCCTTTGCTCCGGGGACACAGTCAACCATCGCCGGCGACTGGGAGGATGGCGTTGGGGGAACCGCGGTGGACGGCTACGGAAACATCTATGTGGCCGAAGTCTACGACGGCACCATCGAGTACATTGTCAAGAACCAGTCAGGCGGCTATGGCCCGCCATCCGTAATCATCAGTGGTCTGGGCATGCCGACCAGCGTCGCAGTCGACGGCGCAGGGGATATCTTCTTCACCGACTGGCTGTACAGCGCGGTATACGAGTTGCAGAGCTACGGGAATCTGGTGAGCCTGGGGCTTGACGTAGGCTGGTCCAGCCCGCAGTCGGTCGCGGTCGACGCACAAGGCAACGCCTTTGTTACGGACTTCAACCTGGGCTCCGTTTTTGAGTTGCCGTGGACCGGAACCGGATTTGGGCCGAGCGTCGCGCTTCCTTCCTACAACTTCGGATATATGGCCAACGTGGCTGTGGACCCCGCCGAGAATGTCTATGTCACTGACAACGACAACAACCAAGTTGTGGAATATCCCTACACCAATTCGGGGTACGGAACACCCATCGTCATTCCGGTCAACACACCGTCGTTGTGGGGCATCGCCACGGATGGAGTGGGCAATCTCTATCTCTCCGACAGCTCCACGGGCACGGTGATGAGCATGCTGGCGCAGCCGGGCTGGCAGTTCGGCCCACCCACCACGGTCGCCACCGGCCTAAACTCTCCCCTCGGCATGGCCCTTGATCCGAACGGCAACATCTTTGTGGCGCCGGGCGGCGGCACAAACATCGTCAAAATCGACCAGTTCGACCCGCCCGCCATCAACTTCGCCACCACAACCTACGTGGGCGCCGTCGATACCGCCGATGGGCCGCAGACAGTGAGCGTTCGCAACGTTGGCAACCAGCCACTGATATTCTCGACACCGACATCGGGCGCAAACCCGAGCTACCCGGCCAACTTTCCACAAAACTCTGCGGACAGCAAACTGTGCACATCGGCGACGCTTATTGCTTTGGGCGCGAGTTGCGACGTTTCAATTAACTTTTCTCCGGCTACGCCAGGAGGAATCAACGCCAGCGTGGTGCTGACCGATAATGCGCCGAATCCGACAAATGGAATCCAGAGCATTCAGCTCTCCGGCACGAGCATTGGAACGCAGACCATCTCGTTCCATCCCACGACTCCGGTTATCTATGGCGTAGGGCCGATCACGCTGGCTGCAACGGGCGGGTTGTCTGGCAATCCTGTGACGTTCAGCCTGATCTCCGGGCCGGGGTCGCTGAGCGGGACCAACAACAGCGTACTTTCGGTCACTGGAGTTGGCACGATAGTGATTGCTGCTAACCAGGCCGGGAACACGAACTACTCGGCCGCGGCTCAGGTGAGGCAAAGCATCGTAGTGCAGAACCCGCCACTGGCGGCGCTAACTTCTCCGGCGCCTGGAAGCACCCTTGCAGGACCTACTGTGACATTTAAGTGGTCGGCCGTTTCCGGTGCCAACGGTTACTTCCTGCATCTTGGGACAACCGGTGTGGATTCGGTGAACCTGCTGAACTCGGCCGAATATTCGAGCTCCACCACATCGGTCACTGTCAACAACATGCCAGTAAATGGGCAGAAGATTTATGCACGCGTGTATACCGACTACAACGGGAGCCATTTGTATCAGGACTACGTCTTGACCGCATCTGCGCAAGCACTGCTGACGTTGCCGGGCACTAGCGGCACGCTTGCCGGGCCTACGGTGACGTTTGGCTGGTCGGCGGCAACGGGCAGTGTGAATGGGTACTTCCTGCATCTTGGAACAACGGGTGCGGGGTCGATGAACTTGTTGAACTCGGCGGAGTATCCGACTTCCACTCCATCGGTCTCAGTCAACAATCTGCCGGTGAACGGTGGCACCATTTACGCGCGGATTTATACCGACTACAACGGCACGCACCTTTATCAGGACTACGCGTTCACGGCTGCAGCGCAGGCTGGGTTGACGTTGCCGGGCACCAGTGGAACACTGGCCGGGCCCAATGTGACCTTTGGCTGGTCGGCGGCGACGGGAAGTATTAACGGGTACTTTCTGCACCTTGGCAGCACCGGAGTGGGATCGGAGAACCTACTCAATTCGGCCGAATATCCGACGTCCACGACTTCGGTCACGGTCAACAATCTCCCGGTAAATGGTGGGACCATTTATGCACGGGTCTACACCGATTACAAAGGAACGCATCTCTACAAGGATTACACTTTCACTGCTTCTGCGCAGGCGGGGCTGACGTTGCCGGGCCCCAGCGGAACACTTTCCGGGCCTACGGTGACGTTTGGCTGGTCAGCGGCGACGGGCAGTATTAACGGGTACTTCCTGTACCTTGGCAGCACCGGAGTAGGATCGGAGAACCTCCTGAATTCAACGGAGTATCCGACTTCAACGACATCGGTCGCGCTCACCAATCTGCCGCTGAATGGTGAGACGATTTATGTGCGGGTGGTCACGGACTACAACGGCACGCACTTGTACAAGGACTACGTCTTCACTGCGGCAAAGCAGGCGCTGTTAACCTCTCCGTTGCAGGGCGCGACATTGAGCGGGGCGACGGTGACGTTCAATTGGTCGGCTGCGACAGGTGGAGTGAACGGATATTTCCTGCACCTTGGCAGCACCGGAGTGGGATCCCAGAACCTGCTGAATTCGGCCGAGTATCCAACCTCAACTACGTCGGTGACGGTGAATAGCCTGCCGGTGAACGGGAAACCGATCTACGCGCGGATGTTTACCGACTTCAGCGGCATCCACTCCTATCAGGACTACGTTTTCACTGCGCAATGAAGAACTCAATCGAGCCTGAATCCTAGAGCCTGAATGTTGGTGGGTTCAAGGAGGCCGTCTGAAACAGGCAGTCTCAGGAATCAGGTTCCCAATTTGTCGAACCCGCCTCTCCGATGCACCATTGAGCGGTCGCCCCTCAAGAAACGGACAAGAGCCGGATGTGCGGAGCCTTGTTCTCGATTATCTGTCACGGCGGAAGTCAACAACCACACGGACGTGTAGTTCGCTTCCCGGACAAGTGAACTCCGCTGGCATGGGTTAAACCTTCAAGAAGCTGTTGCTTTCGACAGTTTATGGACGATAAGGTATGCTATCCGTCTGCCGTGCGATGCAAGGCGATCATCCACGATAATGTTGGTTCTATTTGGCATCGAAATCATTTATCCCTGCCATCTGAGTCTTCGTAGGTCCGCGTGTATTAGGTTGTCCGATGAGGCGACTTGGCGAGAAGGCAATCAATGAGTTACCACTACATCGACTGTTCCGAGTGTGGCAGTCGCCGTTGTCCCGGAAACAGAACCGGTAATCATGATCGAATAACTGTTTGATCCGCCGCCACCACCACCACTTCCTACGCCATTGCCCCCGGAACCGCAAGAGACGACTTGCAGGAGAATCGGAATCGAGATCGCGAGTAGAAGCAGGTTCTTCCATCGGCGGCGTCGAGCAATCCAGAGAAGGCCGAGCGGGAACAGAGCCGCGAGTGATATGAGGCGGGGGCCTGATGCCGGCTCGGGAGGCAGTTGGAGGGATGCCGTCTCACCGGCCGTCATGGTTACAGTGACAGACTGCGGCGTGCCTCCGGTGAGTTGGGTTGACGGCGGACTGAACGAGCAACTGACTTCAATCGAGCCGCTGCACGCAAGCGTTACTTTGTCGGCGAAGCCGGTGCTTGCAGTCAGGCTGGCCGTCACCGTTCCGCTCGCACTCCGCGCCAGCGAGAGCGAAGAAGCACTCAGCGTGCCGCCGAAACTCACAATGCTGACAGGGAACGTCAAGGTTTGCGTATTCCCCTCGAAAGTGGCCGTCACTGTGAGTTGATGTTGTCCGGTTGAGGCGCTGGCCGCAACGGCCAGGCTCAGATCAAACGTCTGAGCGCCTGCGGTGATGGGCAGGTTCCCGCCGGAGCAAGTCGCGCCAGAGTCCAGGCTGCAATTGATGGTGACACTGCCACTCTCAGAGGCGTTGGCAGAGCCTTGGATGGTAATCGGAATGTTCTGCGTCGTACCAACAATCGCCGTGGTGCTCCCAGCGGAAGGTCCCTGTAGACTGAACCCGACCACCTGCAGCGTCTCAACCGCTGTCGCATTCACGCCCCCGCTGGTCACGTTGATATTGAATGGATAGGAACCGCTTGCGACGCCTGATGACACGGTGACCGTGTCCGTTAGCGAACTGTCAGAGCCATAGGGCAATTGCGTGCCGCTGAAGGAGCAGGTGGCTCCGGTAGGAAGTCCAGAGCAGGAGAGCGAGTACGGCGGTATTCCCACCACCGTCAGCGTATTTGATCCCTTTCCCGGCGACCCGGATTCGATTGAGGCTGACCCATCTGCGTCCACAACCAGTTCGGAGACAGTTAGTGGAATGGTCTGACGCTTAGCCACATTGCCGTCGTCCGCAAGAATCGTGAATGGATGTGTGCCCGCATTGTCGGCAGTTAGATGTGTTGTGTTCAGCGTTACCGCCGTCTTCGCCACGCCATTCGGAGAAACATCAAGCGTGTCCAAGGCGAACGTGCAGCTATCGCCCTCAATCAAATCGACACATGAGAGCTTGACTGTCGAGCTATATCCCTGCGAGGAAGTCAACGAAACAGTGATGGGAGCACTGCTCAGCCCAGCATAGATAGGCGGCAAACTCGTCGGCGACAGGCTTTCGCTGAATCCCTGCACATAGCTGTCCGAACCATACGCGGTTGCCGTCGAGCCATTCAGTTGCGCTTTAACATCGAATAGCTGCCGCCAGTTGTAGTTCGAAGCCAACGTGAAGCAGAACTTCGCGCTGGTCGCGTTTGCCGGAATCGTCACCGAAGAGGGAAGTACAACCCCCGACACCGAGGAAGACAACGCCACAGATTGTGACGACGCGGAGGCCACATCGGGAAACACCCAACCGCAATCCGCATTGCCCGTCACTATCGGATTCTCCAGCGAAATCTGCAGCGTCGGCGCCGGACCGCCATTGAATATCTCAATGGCCGAGGAGTTCGAGTCAACCTCCGCAATGTCTGCGTAGCCATCGCCATTCATGTCATGCGCGTAGATCGCATACTGCCAGTAATACAGCGGGATTTCATCGTAAGTAGGCGTGAACGTACCATCCCCATTGCCCATCATGATCTGGCCGTAGAAGGACAGTCCCGTCGCACGTTCCAGCGCCAGTTCATCTGGCTTGCCGTCGGCGTTGTAATCCGCGACTAGCCCGGAAGCCAGCGGATCTCCAAATTGCAGGATGGGCCAGAGAGCTTCCGGCACGCCGCTGTATGGCGCATAACTGCTGCTCTGCGAGAAAGTGCCGTCCGCCTTGTCCAGATAAGTGGTAAACCGCGCAGGCGCCGCCGTTGTCGACGAGCCCGTGGCCCATTCCGTGTCATAGCGGGCAATATCGAGGTACCCATCGCCATTCACATCGCCCATGGCGAACGGCTGAAAATCGGTGTAGAGCTGCTTGCCTGTCTCGAACGTTCCATCCCCGTTGCCATCAAACTCCCACACCGTCGATGTGGTCACGTCGTAGCCGTTGTCGGTGGTGAAGACCAACACGTCGAGCTTCCCGTCGCGATTGAAGTCGCTCGTAAATACCCGCGATACGACCCCGTTCACATCGGTGAAGGCCATCGTTGCGCCGGCGCGAAAGGTTCCATCCCCATTGCCGAGGAACGTGGTCAGCGTGTGGCTGCCGTTCCCGTTCACCGAGACAAAATCCAGCTTGCCGTCTCCGTTGAAGTCGCCAGTGCCCATCAGCCCGTTGGCGTTCGCCGGCGAAACCAGCGTCCCTTTGCCAAACGTTCCATCTCCGTTGCCGGGCATGAAGAGGATGTAGTCGGCGGTGTTCGAATAGGCTGAATTCTGCCCGATGGCTACCATGTCCAGGTGGCCGGTGTTGCGGAAGTTGCCCAGCCGGTAGTCGCCCGGATACTGGGCCGGAATGCCGGAGTCAGACGCGAGCGCCGGAGCAAGGCGGCCTGTGCCGTCGTTCAGATAGCTGGCGGCATAAAAGTCGCCATTCACGTCCCCTCCGCTAAAGAAGAACACGTCTGGCTTGCCGTCTCCATTCAAGTCGGCAAACGTTGGGCCGCCAGGATTGCTCAGCGCCATGCCGGTGCTCGACGTTGCGGTGTAGAGTCCTTGCGGAAAGCCAAACGATCCCGTTCCATCGTTGATGTAGGCCGTGACCGAGTCGTCGTCGCTGTTGGCGGTCACAAAATCCGGCTTGCCGTCGCCGTTGAAGTCTGCAACGCCGATTGAGAACGACTCGCCCGGCCCCGGATAGGTGCGGCTGACCCCGAAGTGGCCTTTGCCATCGCCCAGCAGCACATTGAGCGTGTTCCCCGCTGTAATCAGCCCGTCTGGTGCTATTGCAGGCACCGACGACAGAACAAGGTCCGGAATGCCATCGCCGTTCACATCCGCCACGCGGACTGCGGCGTTGGTGTCTCCCGCGCCGTAGGCCACCGGGGTGGAGAAGTTGCCGGAGCAGTCTCCCAGCGCCACCCACACCTCGGAGTTGGCATCGGCCACCACCGCATCCAGGCAGCCGTCTCCGTTCAGATCGGCCAACCGGCCATCCATCAGAAAATCGAAATTCGAGTTCTGCTGGATGGTCGCACCAGCTTTGAAGGTGCCATCGCCGTTGTTCAGATAAATCTGTGAGTTCTCTATACCAGTGCCCGTGATCAGCAGATCGGGTCGGCCATCACCATTCACATCGCCGGAAACCAGGTTTGACGCGCTACTGAAGAAGCCGTAGTTGCTGGTGATGACGGGTGCAGCAAAGTTGCCCGTGCCGTCTCCAATCAGAAGCGCGAGATAAGGAATACCGGTCGTGGGCAGAGCGATGTTTTCCGAGGTGTCCATCACCGCGGCGATATCCAGCTTGCCGTCGTGGTTGAAGTCGTCCACAACCACGGCTGCGGTCGGTTCCGGCAGGCTGTACACCTGCTCGTAGCCAAAGGTGCCGTCGCCATTGCCCAGCAGCACTCCGACGGTCATGGAATCGGACTCTGCTACAACCAGGTCCAGCTTCCCGTTGCCGCGCAGATCGCCGGTCGCCAGGTAGACAGGAGAAAGCCCCTGGCTCAGCGGGACGATCTGGGGAAGCTGGAAGGTCCCGTCGCCGTTGCCGAGATAGATCCAGAGATCGTTGGTCACTCCGTTGGCGATCACAAAGTCCTGGTGGCCGTCGCCGTTGAAGTCCCCGGTTACAACTGCCGTTGGCGTGGCACCGCCCGGCAGCGTGGGGCGCATTTCGATCCCAGGCAAGGCCGTGCTCGTCGAGGATGCCCGCGGGGCGACCGCATGGCTGGCGGCGATGCGGTTCTGGAGAGCTTCGCTGCGCATGCGGCGCTGTTCCAGCAATTTGGCGCCCGGCACCGCTCCATCAAATTGCGGCAGAGGAGCCGGATGGATTGAGCGGAAACGATGCTCGATCAGATCCTTCCGGCGCTGGGATGAGAGTTCCGCGTCTGAAACCATGCTCTGAGTGGTTCGCATTGCCGGTACTTGGCATGTCAATGATGGCGGAAAAATGAAGGCAAAAAGCATGAAAATGAGTCCGCGTGAATGGTTCATCGAAGGAGTTCACCCCTGCAAAGTTCTATGTGACATCGATGCTCGACAAACCTGCGGAAGCGGTGAGGCTGATACCCGAAGGTGTCATCGGCGGTCCAGAATTCGAGGGACCTGGAGCACCCTCACATAGGTTGGAAAGGTCATCGGGATCGTGGCCACCTGCCATCCCTACTCAAATGTTGAGAGGATCGATTCTACCTCCTTCTCTGTGCTCGGAGGCCCTACAGACGAGAGTAAAATCGGAGCACCAACAACTTCGCAGCGCAGTTTGACATCTTGCTCAATAATCAGCGTCTGTGTGCAGTAGATGTTTGTCGAAACAGCCCTCACAACAATCATTGTAGAAATGGGACCATGATTTCCCTTTTTTTCGTTCTCCATGAACGATTCCATGTTCTTGATAATTTGACCTTCGCCTGCCTTGCTTTCTTCCAGACCCCTTCGATCAAGGACAATTCCGGTGGACGATACTTTTGTTAGGCTTCTTGAAGCCTTTATGAATATGCGCTTCTCCCCCTCGGGCTCATCCTTTTCCCACCAATCCTCAGGTAGGCTGAGTTTGTGTCCATCCACAAGAGCCAGGTTGCCGTGCATCTTATGCCATTCCGCCGCTTTTCTGAAATCACTTCGTTCGGCATATTCGATAAAGAGAAGAGCTACAAGCGCGGCACCAGCGCACACAAAGACCCAAAGAGCCCAGCTTCGTACTCGTTTTGACATCGTCAGCCTCCCTTCCCTAGTCGCCCCACTTGAACTCGAAGGTATGGGTCCACAGAGCAAATACTACATCGAAAAAGGTAGAACTATGCCGAGAAAATCCCGCATAGCCCTTAATTCAATTCGAACCCACTGCGATGAGGTTGCCACATATCAACACACTTTTGAGCAGGCGGAATGCTGCGGCCGATGTTACTGAGTGGGATTGACGATCACAGGAGGCCCATAAACCTCATTTAGCCTCTGCACAAATGCTTCATGTGCACCAATCATCTGCAGTCTCTTAGACTGGGCAGTCTTTAGTGCCGACTGCTGCATGCTGGCCGTGGTTAATTGGTGCATGAATTTGACGAACCCGCCGACAGGTTGAGTAAATGTACCTTCCTCAATCTGGAGCATCGTCAATCCAGCGCGCAAGCCGTGGTAAATGGCCTCACTTTGTGCGTATTCGAAAACCGAAAAATAGTAGTATCTTTCCTCTTCTACGCCAGTAAAGGTGTTGGGGGCATTAGAGTTATCAAATGCTTTTTGCATGAGGGAGTGCCAGTGAGCTGCCTCTTTCATTTCTCCAGTCAATTCCTCTGCGATCCCATAACCGTCTTTAATGGCGCCTGCGGCCGTATTTGCTTTGTTCGCAATTCCATCAGCGCCCTTTTGTCCGCTTGGAGCTGCCGGCGCGCCCTCGCAAAGGATGCATCCGGGCCCCGCATTTTGAAAACCAACCCCTTGCGATGGCCAATTGACTGCAGGAGCAACGTCGTAGCTCTGTTGCCCATTTCTTATAGAACTTTCGCCTCCGGTCCACCAATCGTCCCACGGTCTGGTCGCGAAATGCCCATCCAAATCCGGCGCAGACTCCGGGTTGTTCCCAGCGAAGGCATAGAGATTGAGCGTTTGTGGGCTTGTCAACTTGGCGTAAGGAACGGGCTCGGGCTTGTTTGCCCAGTCCGGGCTCATGAATCGGCCCATGTTAGGGTTGCTGAACCTCGCGCCGAAGTTGTCCAGTCCGGTCTCCGGGTCGCGCTCCTTGCCTTCGAACTTGTAGTGCTGATTGGTCAGGCTCTGCGTGACATTAGCTTCGCCACCATAGGGTTCGTAGTCGCTCTCGTTCTCCACGCCC
>Ga0302278_10001271_pt1 | contig 31658 bp, 36 predicted proteins | sample III_Bog_N3_2_FD_194543 | JGI IMG/M metagenome (GOLD analysis project Ga0302278, IMG submission 194543) | Peat permafrost microbial communities from Stordalen Mire near Abisko, Sweden - III_Bog_N3_2 | ecosystem: Environmental > Terrestrial > Soil > Wetlands > Peat | place: Sweden: Abisko... | reverse complement strand
CGCGCGCTGCCTTCTCTTCAGCGCCCTCGTTTTCTCAGCAATTCCTGCAGCCCTGGCCGCGCAAAATGCGCCTGCCGCCGCTCCTGCCGCGACCCACGCCGGCGGCTCCGTGCTGACCATCAGCGGCAATGACCTCACGCTCAAGACGGACGCGGGTCAGACCGTCGCCGTCCACGTGAAGGATTCAGCCCGCCTGGTACAGGTCCCGCCCGGCAGCAAAGACCTCTCCGCTGCCCAGCCCTTTGCGCTCACCGATATCACCGTGGGTGACCGCATCCTGGTCACGGGCTCAGCCGGTAGCGATCCCGGCACCATCACCGCCGTCCGCGTCATCCTGATGAAGGAAGCCGCCATTGCCGACCTGCATGCCTCTGAGCAGGCTGACTGGCAGCGCCATGGCAGCGGCGGCATCGTCAAGTTTGTGGATAGGCCGAACCACGCCCTGCAGATCACCAGCGGCGGCAAGTCCGTCACCATCCTGCTGCAGCGCACCACCATCCTGCGCCGCTATGTTGCAGATTCCGTCGCCTTCGCCAGCGCCATACCGGGCACGCTGGACCAGATTCATCCCGGTGACCAGTTGCGCGTCCGCGGCGCGCGCAGTGAAGACGGCGCCACTATCACTGCCGACGAGATCGTGAGCGGCTCCTTCCTCAACGTGGCCGGCCCCGTCATCGCGGTCGATCCCACTCTGGGCACGCTGACCGTGAAAGACCTTACCACCAAGCGCACTATTCTGGTGCATACCACCCCGGCCACCAGCCTGCGCAAGCTCGATGCCCGCGCCGCTGCCTTCATGGCCGCCCGCGCCAATGGCACCGTAACTGCCGCGCATCCCGCGGCCGGAGCTGACACCTCCGCTCCGCGCCCGCATCCGAACCTTGACCTTGCAGCCATCATCCAGCGCATGCCCGCCGTCACCCTTGCCGATCTGCACACCGGCGATGCGGTCATGCTGGTCGCCTCAGGAGATGCCGCCTCCACCAGCGTCACCGCCATCACAGTGCTCAGCGGCGTGGAACAGATTCTCTCTGCCACACCCAAAGGCGGCCAGGTCATGCAGCTCTCCCCGTTCAGCATGAGCGCGGGTGGCGGCGAAATGCCAGATATGGGCGGCGGCACACCGTAATCCAGGGTTTCGGGGCGGTCAGAAGCTTAGCCCCGATGCGCAACAAAGTTTCCAGGCAGCTCAGGAGTCTTCAGCCTGATGCCGGAGAAGGTTTTGAGGTAACTCAGGGCTTTAGCCCCGGGAATTTTCTTCACCACAGGCTTAACACGTACTCAGGAGCAGCAATGTTCGTTCGCAACACCATCAGACTCTCGGCGGCACTTACACTTCTCGCTCTCGCAGGCATAAGCGCGCATGCACAGACCGCCCCCGCCGCTGCACCCGCACCCCCAGCCGCATCTGCCGTAGCCAAGGCGCCCGCTCCCGGCACCTCCGCCACCACCGGCGCGTTGCGTGGCCGCGCGGTCGATGCCACCAACGCCGTCATTCCCGGCGTCACCGTCACGCTGACCTCGCCCTCTGGTCAGAGCTACACCACAACCTCCACCGGCGATGGCAGCTATCTCATTCCCAACGTCGCGCCCGGCACCTATAGCCTGAACACGCAGGTCACAGGATTCACCTCGCTCACGCGCGACAATGTCGCCATCACCGCCGCCACGGCAACCCGCGTGAATTTGCACCTCTCGCCTGCGGTCACCGCCACCGTTACCGTGACGGCAGAGAACACGCAGCAGCTCAGCGTCGCGTCTGATGCGAATGCCAGCACACTCACCTTGACCGGCAAGGATCTGGATGCACTCTCTGATGATCCTGACGAGCTCTCGGATGAGCTCAACGCGCTCGCCGGTCCGGCGGCCGGCCCCAACGGCGGCCAGATCTACATTGACGGTTTCACCGGCGGTACGCTGCCGCCCAAGTCTTCCATCCGCGAGATCCGCATCAATCAGAACCCGTTCTCCGCGCAGTATGACAAGGTCGGCTACGGTCGCATTGAGGTCTTCACCAAGCCCGGCACGGACAAGCTGCACGGCCAGTTCACCGTGCAGGGCGGCGATAACAATTTCAACACCGCTGCGCTGGTCGGCGGCGTTCCCCAGCCCGGCTATCACACCTTCTTCTTTCAGGAGAGCCTCTCCGGCCCCATCTCAAAGAAAGCGTCCTACAGCCTCGGCTCCAACTACCGCATCATTCAGGACAACAATGTCGTAGACACCACCACGCTGGGCACGGGCAACACCCTCCAGCCGTTCATCCAGTCCGTCTTTTTTCCGCAGAATCGCTTTGAGACCTCGCCGCGCCTGGACCTGCAGCTTACCGCGACCAACACCCTGACCGCGCGCTATCAGTTTGAGCACAACTCCACCACCAATGGCGGCGTTGGCGGCAACAGCCTGTCCACCGCGGGTTACAACAGCTCCGAGACGGACAACGAGATTCAGCTCAGCGATTCGCAGATCTTCGGCAGCAAGGTTATCAGCGAAACGCGCTTTGAATATGAGCACGACGATAGCTCCACCACCGCGCAGAATCCCATCCTGACCACCGCTGTGCAGGGCGCATTCACCAACTTTGGCGCAGGCACCGGCGTGCAGTCTGACGCCAGCGGCCACTGGGAGCTGCAGAGCTACACCTCCGTCGCGCTCACCAACCACTTCATCCGCTTCGGCGGCCGTCTGCGCGTCAATCGCGACAGCAACTCCAGCACAGCCAACAACGCCGGCACCTTCACCTACGGTCAGGTCACGGTCAACTCCGCCGGCGCCGCGCTTCTGCCCGCGCTCGGTTGCCCCGCCACCACTATCGTCTCCGGCATCTGCAGCTACGCCGCTGTTCAGCAGTACGGCACCTCGGTCTACGCAGACGGATTTGGCCCCACGCAGTTCAAGGCGACCTACGGCAATCCCTCGCTCTCCGCCTCCATCGCTGACCTCGGTCTCTATGTGGAAGATGACTGGAAGATTCGTCCCAGCTTCACGTTGAGCGCCGGTCTGCGCTACGAGACGCAGAACCGCATCGGCGATCATCATGACTTTGCGCCGCGCGTCGCCGCGGCCTGGGGTATTATGCCGCGCAACGGTGCGCCGCTCTTTGTGCTGCGCGGTGGCTTTGGCATCTTCTATGACCGCTTCGGCCTTTCGCAGGTTGAGAATGTGCAGCGCTACAACGGCGCATCCGGCGCGGAGCAGCAGGTGCTGCTGAGCAGCACCACCAATCCCATCACCGGCGTCACCAATCCCATTACCTGCACCACGACCGCGGGCTGCATCGCAGCCGCCGGTTCAGCCACTCAGGTCGTCTATGCCCAGGCCGCCAATCTGCGCACACCCTACACCATCCAGTCCAGCGCATCGCTGGAGCACCAGATGACCAAGACCTGGACCGCTACCGCAACCTACCTGAACTCGCGCGGCGAGCACCAGTTCTTCTCGCAGAATCTGCGCTGCACCCCCACCTGCGCCGCCGGCGTTACTACCAATAACACCTTCCAGTACAACTCCGAAGGCATCTTCAAGCAGAACCAGCTCATCATTCAAACGCGCTACAGCGGCCCCATGGGCACCTCGCTCTTCGGCTTCTATGTGCTTGGCCACGCCAACGGCGATACCTCCGGCTCCGGCACCTTTCCTTCGCAGCCCGGCAACCTGATGGCCGATTATGGGCGCACCTCGTTCGATGTCCGCCAGCGCCTCTTCTTCGGCGGCAGTGCGCAGCTGCCCTGGTACATCACTCTCAGCCCCTTCATGATCGTCAACAGCGGCACGCCCTTCAACATCACCCTGGGTGAAGATCTCAACGGCGACAGCATCTACAACGACCGCCCGGCCTTCGCCTCATCCAGCACCGCCGCGCAGAACCTCGTCACCAACAAGTACGGCAGTTTTGACAAGGGCACAACGCTCGCGCAGCAGCGCATCCCCATCAACTACGCACAGGGCCCGGCGCAGTTCACCTTCAATCTGCGCGCCACCAAGACCTTCGGCTTCGGCGCACTGACCGCCAGGGGCGCAGCCGCCCGCGCCTCCAAAAATCAGGCGCAGAGTGGCCCCGGCGCTCCGCCTCCCGGTGGTGGGCCCGGCGGCGGCGGTCACGGCGGTCATGATCATGGCGGTATGGGTTTCGGCGGCGGCGGCACCAGCACCGGCCACAAGTACAACCTCACCCTCGGCGCACAGGCCATGAATCTCTTCAATGTGGTGAACTATTCGGCCCCCGTCGGTGTGCTTAGCTCGCCGCAGTTCGGCCAGCAAACCGGCCTCGCGGGCAATATCTTCTCCAGCAACACCGCCGTCCGCCGCGTCATGCTGCAGGCTACCTTCACCTTTTAGAAAAACTCAGCACGGATTAGACGGGAAAAACGGATCAGTACGGATTAAGGCCAGAAGGAAGTTAAACCTCTAAAAACAAGGAATGCAATCCTTGAAAATGAGGAATTAATTTCTTAAATGTCTTATCCGCGTTTATCCGTTTTTCCCGTTTAATCCGTGCTGAGTCTTTAGCTCTTCGGGTGGCCTACGCGATAACCACCGTCTTCGCGTTCATGAACTCCATCATGCCCGCGGCGCTCAACTCTCTGCCATACCCTGAGCTCTTAATGCCGCCAAACGGAAGACGCGCGTCTGACGCCACCATCCCATTCAAAAAGACTGAGCCTGCCTCCAGCTCCGCCACAAAGCGCTGCTGTTCCGCCGGGTCGCGCGTCCAGGCGGATGAGCCCAGCCCGAACGGCGTATCGTTCGCCAGCTCAATCGCATCATCCGCTCCATCCACGCGATAGAGCAGCGCCACCGGGCCGAAGAACTCTTCACGCCCAATCGCCGCGCCACGGGGCAGTCCTGCGATCACCGTCGGCTGAAAATAATTTCCTTTGCCCGCAATGCGTTCGCCGCCGCACAGAATTCGGCCCCCGGCCTTGACCGCAGCCTTCACCTGCCGCTCCAGCTCTTCCAGGATCGCGGGTGTCGCCAGCGGCCCCAGGTCGTTCTCGGGCTGCATAGGGTCGCCGCTCTTCAGCGCGCGCATGCCCGCCACGAAGGCGCGTTCAAACTCTTCGTAGATGCTCGCGTCCACCAGAAAACGCTTGGCTGCAATGCAGCTCTGGCCGGTGTTCACACTGCGCGCCTTCACCGCCGTGGTTACGGCCGCTTCCAGATCGGCGGTGGGCATCACGATGAACGGATCGCTTCCGCCCAGTTCCATCACCGTCTTCTTCAACAGCCAGCCCGCTTGCGCGGCCACTGATTTCCCCGCGCGCTCGCTGCCTGTTACTGTTACCGCGGCTACGCGCTTGTCGGCGATGACCGCCTCCACCTGCTGCGCCCCGATCAGCAGCGTCTGAAAACTTCCCCGCGGAAATCCAGCGCGCCGGATCAACGCCTCAATCGCCAGCGCGCACTGCGGCACATTCGATGCATGTTTCAACAGGCCCACATTTCCGGCCATCAGCGTTGGCGCGGCAAAGCGGAAGACCTGCCACAGCGGATAGTTCCATGGCATGATGGCCAGCACCACGCCCAGCGGATCGTAGCGCACATAGCTTCGGCTCGCCTCCGTCTTAATCACATCCGGAGCCAGTATTCTGCCTGCATTCTCAGCATAGTAGCGGCAGCCGGTCGCGCACTTCAGCGCCTCGGCGCGCGCGCCCGCAATGGGTTTGCCCATCTCGCTGGTCATCAACGCGGCCAGTTCCTCGGCCTCCTGCTCAATCAGCACGGCCAGCTTGCGCATCCACAGCGCGCGGTCGCTCAGCGTGGTTTCGCGATATTCTTTCGCCGCCGCCGCTGCCGTGGCCAGCTTCTGCTGCAACGCATCGGGGCTCAGCGGCTCAAAGCTCCGCAGCACCTCGCCATTCGCCGGATTGATCGATCGGATTGCCATATCTATGTCAGCTTACTCGCTTGCGAGCTGTGCCAGCGTTGCCGCCAGCACCCGCGCTCCCTGCGTAATCGCTTCCGGCGCGGAATACTCATCCGGCCGGTGGCTTACGCCGTTGCGGCAGGGAATGAAGATCATGGTAATCGGAGCAATGCGCGCCATGAAAAGTGAGTCGTGGTACGCTCGGCTCACCATCTTCTTGTAGCTGATCTTCTCCGCCTGGCAGATGCTCTCCACCAGGCCCACAATGTGCGCGGACGACTGCGCCGGCTCATCCGCATTCACCTTGGTCTCCGTCACCTTCACCCCGCGCCGCGTGCCAATCTCGTCCACCTCCGAGCGCACCCGCTGCATCACGCTTTCGCGCCGCGCCGGATCGGTATCGCGAATGTCTACTTGCAAAAGTACCCGCGAAGGCACGCTGTTCACCGCCCCCGGATGCACGTCGCACGTGCCCACTGTGGCCACGGTGTTGATGCTGCCCGTAGCCAGCGCATTTTTTTCGATGGAAAGAATAATCTCCGCCGCCGCGCACAGCGCGTCCTTGCGGTCGGGCATCAGCAGCGCGCCTGCGTGGCCGCCGAATCCCTCGATCAGAAACTTGTATCCCGCCGGCGCTGCAATGTCGGTCACAATACCCAGCGCAACGCCTTCGCGTTCCAGCAATGGCCCCTGTTCAATGTGCAACTCCACGAACGCGCTGTAGTAGTGCTCCGGCAACTTGACTGAGGCCAGCGTCCCTTTGAAGCCGCAGGCCTGCCGCCGCTCCGCCATGCTCACTTCGTCTTTGTCCAGCAGCGCATCCGCTTTTTCGGGATCGATCGTCCCCGCCAGCAGCCTGCTGCCGATGCAACCGATGCCGAACCGCGTCGGCTCCTCTGACGTGAACATCAGCAGCTCAATGCCGCGCTGGTGCTTCAGTCCGCTCGCCTTGATGGCCCGCAGAGCCTCCAGCCCGCCCAGCACGCCCACCGTGCCGTCATACATTCCGGCAAAGGGAATCGCGTCAGTGTGCGAGCCCGTCCCGACCACCGGCAGCTCCGACTCTGTGCCTTCCAGCCGGATGAAGGTATTGCCCACCGCGTCTTCGCGCACGCGCAGCCCAGCGGCCAGCGCCGTCTGCTTCAGCCACGCCCGCGCCTTCATATCGTTTTCGCTGAAGACCACGCGCGTCACCGCCACATCCTCCGGCTTCGCGGGGTCCTGCTCGCAATCCGTGATGCGGCTCAGCGTCTTCAACTCACCCAGTAGCCGCGCCTCATCAATTGCAATGCTCTTGATCGTCTCCACTGCCATCGTTTCACCTATAACTATCGGATTCTCCCGCCTAAACAACTAACGATTGGATTGTCATTTGACGATTTGAATTGTCATTCCAATTTTGAATTGTCATTCCAATAACGATTGGATTGTCATTCTGAGCGCAGCGAAGAATCTGCTTCTGCCGTTGCACTTGCCTTTGTTCTTGCCTCTCACTTTCTTTGTCTTTAAATCCGTGAAAAATCCGTCTACCCGTGCTGAAGTCTTTGATGTCTTCGGTTAGTCCTACGCCAGCGGATGCCGGTTCCAATCCTTGTAGATTAAATACCGCGCCGGCGTCTTGCCCACCGCGCAGAACCACTGCGGGCAGTACGGCGCCATCCATATGAAATCGCCCTTCTGCACCGGATACCACTTGTCGCCCAGCCGGTATATGCCGCCGCCGTCCAGCATCAGCAGGCCGTGTTCCATCACGTGGATCTCCACCTGGCTCAGCCCCGCGCCCGGCTGATACTCCATTGTGTTCACTGCGAAATCAATCGCCGCGTTGTCCGGCAGCAGAGCGCGCACCTGCAGCCACTCATCGCCGTTCAGCGCCACCGGCGGAGCGTTCTGCTCTTTGCCAATCACGATCTCCGCCGGCGCCGCGCCGCCCAGCGTCTTGTAAGCCTTCTCGATCACGGCCACCCGGCTCGTCCTGGCCGCCGTCACCGTGTGGGGAGTTCCGGCGGGCAGATACGCGTATCCACCCGGCGCGAGTGTCGACTTCTTGCCTTCCTCCACCACCACGGAGCCTTCGATCACATACACAAACCGCTGCGTGAACGCGGGCACTGTGCCCAGCGTGCCGCCGGCTTCCATCTCCGCCGTGTACTGCGTAAATCCCGCGCCCACCGCAGGAGCCACATGCACAATGGCCGTTGCACCCTTCATTCCCGGCAAGGGCGCGCGCACAAAACTGTCCGGCGTCAGCAGCAGGTGATCCCGCTCATGCACACTGCGTGTCTCTCCAAGATTCAGCACGTTTCCATCCCTCCAAAAAATCCAAACCTGGTACTGCCTCGTTCACAAACTTAGTCCAGACTCATTCCAATCGAGAGTCATTCTGCGCGCTCGCGCGAACAATCCCGGCGCTCTCCACTTTCTCCCCGCATCTCCTTATCATCTCCGAGTCATTCTGAGCGAGCGCCAGCGAGCCGAAGAATCCAGAAGGTGCTAGCGCCACCGGCACAGCCAAAAAACTTCTCAACCACAGATGTTTTGTCCTTCCCCCAAGCACAGCGAAGCAATCTGCCGGGTGCCCCATACATCGCAGCTTTATCGCGATGTGTGGGATATTCGTGCGCCGCGCACACCCATCTCAACCCGCCGCCAGAACCTTCAGAAACTCTACGCCTACAACCAGTGCCTTCTCCACATCTTCCGGCAGCACATTCTCCTGCGGATGGTGGCTCAGTCCGCCCGGCGACCTGAGAAACAGCATCGCCGACGGTACCCGCGCCGCCATCAACATCGCATCGTGCCCCGCGCCGCTCACCATTTTGCGCAGCGGAACCTCGGCGCTCTTCACCGCCTGCTCCAGAATCCGCGTCAGCCGAATATCCATCGGCACGGCCGCCTGTTCTGACTTCATCTGCGGCTCAACCCGTACCCGGCGGCTGTTCGCCACGCGTTGCGCCCGGGTCACAATGGCATCCACCGCGGTCTGCCGGACATCGTCCGCAGCATGACGCAGATCCAGCGTTACCCGCGCCTCACCCGCCACTACATTCACGGCGCCGGGCAGAGCCGTCACCCGCCCGGTGGTTGCCACCAGCCCGGCCACGCCGCAGGCATACTCTTCCACCGCCAGCATCCACTCCGCCGCGGCCAGCAGCGCATCCTTGCGCAGATACATCGGCGTCGTTCCCGCATGGTTGGCCTCGCCGGTGAAGACGAACTCCATCCGCGTCTGCCCGGCAATACTCTGCACCACGCCCAGCGCCTGCTTCTCATCCTCCAGCACCGGCCCCTGCTCAATGTGGATCTCCAGATAGCCCAGCGGCGTCTGCTGCAGCGCGGCCTCGGGTATGCGCGCCGTGTCCAGACCGAATGCCGTGATCGCCTCGCCCACTGAGCAGCCTTGCTCATCCATCCGCGCCAGCAGGGAATCGTCCAGCCCGCCCAGCAGCGCGCGGCTCCCCAGGAACGGAACGCCGAAGCGCGCGCCCTCCTCCTCGGAGAATCCGATCACTTCCACGGCGAACGGCAGCCTGCGTCCGTCCAGCGCTTCCACCATCGCCAGACCCATCATCACGCCCAGCACGCCGTCAAACGCACCTGCGTTCGGCACCGTATCCAGATGGGATGCGATGAGCAGACGTGGAGCATTGGCCGCTGCTCCTTCCCACACGCCGCGCAGATTGCCCGCGTGGTCCACGCTTACGCTCATGCCGGCAGCTTCCATCCAGCCGCGCACACGCTGGTGACAATCCCGCATGGCATCGCACAGAAACATCCGCGTTGTCTCGCCCGGAGTCTCCGTGCACAGCGCAAGCTCGCGGCAGCGCGCAATCACCCGCGCCGCCTGCTCCGTCATCGCCGTCACTGTGCCTGCCTGTGCCATAACTGAATCTTTCCATTCACCCCCAAAGCGGGTGCCCCAGGTCTCGCTTCTGAGACCTGGGTTTTCTTGTTTGCATTGTCATTCCGCAGCGCAGCAGCGGAATCTGCTTTTGTCTCTGCGACCATCGGAAGCTGTTTCTACCGCGGGTGCCCCGGGTCTCGTTTCTGAGACCCGGCATCGATGCAACCACCCGAAACTATTCGCCGTGCGCGCGGCACCGCTTCACTTGCGCCATGATGGTGCCGTGCGGTTCATCCGTGGGCACAAATATCTCGTTCTTATTCTCCTGCCCAAACCGCTTCAGGTCCACCAGCAGGCAATGCTTGTTCGGCAGCGTGAACACGATCTCGTCAATCTCCGGCGTCGCGGCAATTATGTCCGCGCCCATCTGGTACAGCGTCTGCTGCACGCTCAGCGAATCATGCTCGGCAAAGGTCTTCAGCAGCGTCTCGCGAATCTTGCCGCGCACCGCGTTGAAATCCATTGCCTCGCGGGCGTAGGTCCACTCCGCCTTCACCACCGTGCCAAACAGCCGGTCCGTCGTCTCCGGCAGCGTCGTCAGATCGTCCTTGATGTAGCCCACGAATCCTGACTTCGTTGTCTTCAGCACCTGCAGCCCGTTCAGGCCGGAGACGATGCTCCATGCGCCGCCCTTCGCTTTGCTCACCGCCGTGGTCTGCACCTCGGCGCTGCCATGCATAAATGTCGTCGGATGCGGCTTGCCGTCCACCGCCACGCGCTTCCATAGCGCCTGCTCGATCGTCACCTCAGCCGCGCTCACCTGCGGATTGCGTCCCAGCAGAAACTCCACCAACTCCTTCGCGAATTCCTCCATTGACGTCGCGCTGGACGCCTTTGCCCGCGAATAGACGGTGTTCTTCATCGTGTCCGTCGGCAGCACCTTGCTGTTGTCGCCCACGGTGTGCGCGGTCAGAAAATCGCCCTGCAGCAGCACCTGCACATTCCACTCATACAAATCGTGAACGCCGTTCGCACCGCGTGTCACCTTCATCACGCGCACCCGCGATTTCCCGTAGCGGTTCGCTCCCAGTTCCACCGTCACTTCTGCCATCGCAACCCTCTTTCGCCTGGAATCTTAAAAATTTAACAGTGATGACAGGGATAAAAACAGAGAACAGTGATTAAAGCTTCAGTCTTTTTGCTTTTAATCACTGTTATTCGCTTGTATCACTGTCATCACCGTTCAGTCTCTCTGCCCGCTTACGTCCCCCGGTATGTCGTATACCCGTTGGCCGTGAGCAGCAGCGGGATATGGTAATGCTTCTCGCCCCTGGCCACGGTGAACGCGATCTCCACGATGGGATAAAGGCCCTTGAGCTTTTCCTTCTTGTAATAGCTTCCGGTATCAAACGAGATGCGGTACACGCCCGCCACCGGTTTGGCCTCGCGCGGCTGCAGCAGCGCGCGCCCATCGGCATCGGTCTTCGCCGCCGCCAGCTCTTCCCAGAACTCGCCGTCCATCAGTTCCAGCGTCACATTTACGCCCGCCGCGGGCCGTCCTTTTGCCGTATCCAGTATGTGCGTTGAGATTCCCATCGTTCTAATGTACCTTGCCGGGCATTCCGATGGGTTTGTCATTCTGAGCGCAGCGAAGAATCTGCTTTTGTTCCTTCCACTCGCAGCCCCGTCTCCAAATCCACCGCGAACGCCACTTCCGTGTCCGTCATCATCTTCCAGCCGAACCCGTGTACCGCGCCGTCCTTCACCCCGGTGATGCGCAGCCCCTCGTCCGTCAGCCTGCCGCTGCGCCAGCGTTCGCCGTTCGCATCCCACGCCAGCAACTCGTGAAATCCCACGAACAGCAGCAGCCCATGCTCCGGCAGCGGCAGCACCTGCACCACCGGACGGAAGGGAATCTGCGTGCAGCGCTCCGGCTGGGTCACATTCACCATGTACGCATAGCCGCCGGCCACCGCGCACATCCAGTCAGGGTGCGGGCATGCGAACACGCCGGTCGGAGCCTCCGCGCTGGCAAATCCGCGCGCGCACGTCGCCAGAAACGCCGGCGCACCCTCCGGCTTCACCAGCAGCAGAAGCGCACCCCGCGCCATGGCGTCTTCTTCGCCCGGCACATACACCGGGTAGACATACTGCCGCGCCGGCGCAATCATCGGCGCGGTCGCCAGCACGTCCACATTCCAGTTCCGTGCAAATTCCATCTCTGCCATCTCAACAAATTCCCGGTGTCAATTTGTCATTTTCCCGGCGTCAATTTGTCCTTTTCCCAACGTCAATTTGTCATTCCGGCGCATCGCGCCGGAATCTGCTTTTTTAATCCTTCGTCGCTCTTAAATCCCTGAAAATCCGTTTCATCCGTGCTGAAGTTTTTGCTTTATCTCTTGCAATCACTGTCATCATCCTTAGGCTTTTCCAATCCGCACCGCATCCAGCGCCTGCGCGATGTCAGCAATCAGATCGTCCACCGCTTCGCACCCCGCGCTCAGCCGCACGAATCCCGGAGCAATTGCATCGCCGCCCCAGCGCGCGCGCCGCTCGCCCGTTGTCACCACACTGCCAAAGCTGGTCGCCTCCGTGATCAGATTCGCGCTCGCCAGAAAGTTGTTCGCCGTCTCCGCATCGCGCAGGGTAAAGCTCAGCACCGCGCCGAAATATCTCTGCTGCCGCGCCGCCAGCGCATGATCCGGATGGCTCTTCAGCCCCGGATACAGCACGTCCGTCACATCCTTCCGCGTCTCCAGAAACTCGGCGATCTTCATCGCGTTCGCTGAGCTGCGCTCCAGCCGCAGCGGCAGCGTCGCCAGCGAGCGCAGCGCCAGCCACGCCTCCATCGGTCCCAGAACGCTGCCGCTCAGCCGCCGCCACTGCTGCAGCTTTTCCGCCAGCGTCTTGTCCTTCACCGCCACGTGGCCATACAGAATGTCGCTGTGGCCGCTCATCGATTTCGCGTCTGACGCGACCGAAAAATCCGCGCCCATCAGCAGCGGCTTCTGGCTCAGCGCCGTCTGCGTCGAATTGTCTACCGCCACCAGCGCTCCCGCCCGGTGTGCCTGCTCGCACAGCGCCGCAATGTCGCACACCTCCATCGTCGGATTGCTCGGCGTCTCCAGCCACAGCAGCTTCGCGCCCTGCAGCAGCTCCCCCTGCGCATTGTTTTTGGTGGGCGCCATCCGCAGCTCCACGCCCATCTCGGTGAAGTACTTCTGCATCAGCTGCCGCGCCACGTAATACGCATTTGAGGGCAGCACCGCCACATCCCCCGGCCGCAGCACTGAGCCGAATACCGCCGCGGCCGCCGCCATGCCGGAAGGGAAGACCAGCGTGCTGATGCCCGTCTGCCCGCTACCTTCCAGCCCGCTCAGTGCCCGTTCCAGCTCTGTCCATGTGGGATTATGCGCGCGCGCATAGGTGTAATCCACGCCCGCCGCATCGCCCATCGCATGAAACGGCGCAGCAAACACCGGCCCCGAGTGCATCGGTGTCCCCTGTTTTGCCTCGGTCAACGTAGCCTGCAATAACCGTGTCGCATCATCCATTGGAATTAAACCTCTCCTCCATCGTTTGTCATTCTTAACTACTTGTCATTCTTAACTGTTTGTCATCCTTAACTGCTTGTCATTCTGAGCGCAGCGAAGAATCTCAAATTCATCCGTGCCACCAAACTCAGCTTTCCTCACGTCACTTCTTTAAACTTTTGTCATCCCGCAGCAACGCGGAGGGATCTGCTTCTCGCTCCTCGGGCGCGCCACACACTCACCCCGCAAAATGCTCCCAGCCCTGCGCCGCCAGCCTCTTCGTCTTCCCATCCCACCCTTTAATCTTCACTGCGCGCCCTGCTGTCATCGTTCCAATGCGCGTAATCTTCACCCCGCTGATCGACCGCGGCACTGCACCCCGCGCCGTGAACAGCAGCTCATAATCCTCGCCGCCGTGCAGCGCGAGCTCCAGCGCATCGGCACGCCCCGCCGCCAGCCGATGCACGGGAATCTTCGCCGCCTCAATTACCGCGCCGCAGCCTGATTCCGCGCACAGGTGCGTCAGGTCCGTCGAAATTCCGTCGCTCACGTCAATGCAGGCCGTCGCCAGCCCGCGCCGCCGCAGCGCCATCCCCGCCGCCAGCCGTGGCTCCGGATACAGATGCGGATGCAGCTCTGAATCCGGGTGAATGTGGGTGCCCCGGGGATGGTCGCCACCGATGTGGGTGCCCCGGGTCTCGTTTCTGAGACCCGGGTACGGTGCAGCACGGAGTTCCGCCGCCGACCCGCCCAGCGCACCCGTTACATAGATACCATCGCCCGCCCGCGCTCCGCTGCGCTGTAGTGCCGTGCCTGCCGGGGCCGTTCCCAGCAGCACAATATCCGCCACCACGCCGCCCGCAAACTCCGCCGTGTCACCGCCCGCCAGGGTTACACCTGCCGCCTTCGCCAGCGTCAGAAATCCCCGCATGAACTCGTCCAGCCAGTCCGATCCGGCCACTGCGCCGGGCATGGCCATGCTCAGGAATGCCGCCAGCGGCTTTGCACCCATCGCCGCCAGATCGCTCAAGCCCCGCGCCAGCGTTCTGTGCCCCACCGCATCCGCCGGGTGCCACTCCCGCCGGAAGTGTCTGCCCTCCAGCGAAAGATCCGTAGTCACCAGCACCTCATGGCCCCGGGGCGCGCGCAGAATCGCACAGTCGTCGCCAATGCCCAGCCGCACGCCGCTGCCCGGCTTCACTCCGCGGGTGCCCCGGGTCGCGTTTCTGAGACCTGGGTTCACAGCGCGCCGAATCTTCGCAATGATCTCCCGTTCCGTTGGCCGCCGTGCCTGCATACCCAACACCATACGGGATTCTGCTGCCATCTTGCACATCCCGCCGCAAACCGTGTCTTAAATGCCACACTCTTTTACACCGCCGCCGGGTTGCCTCACCGGAACCAGACTGGTAAAATCAGAGACATCCCCATGAGCTGCCGGAAATGCCTGTTCGCCAATGCGATTCAGCAGAACGCATTCCAGGGAGCTCAAAATTCAGGGAACGGGTGGTCACTTGAAGAAGCGCTTTTACATAGTCTTTGTCTCTCGCGATGAAGACGGTTCGCTTCGCAAGCTGCCCATCCCCATGCACTACGCGTATGTGTTCGTAGCCGCTGCCGTGATCGGTATGTTCACCGTCTCCGGCCTGGCAGGCTCCTATTCGCGCATGCTGCTCAAGACCGCACACTTCAACCAGGTCCGCCAGGAGCGCGACGCCTCGCGCAAGGATTACGCCAAGCTGGAGCAGGTCGCCCGCGAGAAGGACGTGCAGGCTGCATCGCTGGGCGCGCTCGCCAGCGAGATTTCGTCCCTCTACGGCCTGCGCAAGAGCACCCTCGCCAGCGCCGCAGCCGTTACCTCCTCCAAGAGCAAGGCTGATGCCGCCGCCGTAGCCGCCGACCCCGCAACCGGCACGCTCTCTAACGAGGGCTACCACAAGTCGCTTGATGAATTTCTTGCCCTGCGCACCTCGGCGCTCAATGGCGCGGTGGGCCGCAGCATCGCCACCGGCCTGCCCATGCCGCTCAGCAATGCAGACCGCGTCAGCATGACCGGCTCCTTTGCAGACATCGCTGGCGCGCCCTCGCTCTGGCCGGTGCAGGGGCCAATCACCAGCTCCTTCGGGGAACGCGAAGACCCGTTCAACGGCGAAGGGGCCTTCCATAAGGGAGTCGATATCTCCGCCGCCTACGGCACTCCTATCCGTGCCTCGGCTGATGGTGTGGTGCAGAACGCCGGCATGGAAAACGGCTATGGCCGCGAAGTCCTGCTCGACAATGGCCACGACATCAAGACGCTCTACGCGCACATGTCAGGATTCACAGTGACCAATGGCCAATCTGTGGTTCGGGGCCAGGTCATCGGCTACGTGGGCCGTAGCGGCCGCTCCACCGGCTCGCACCTGCATTACGAAGTCCAGATCCACGGCACCCCGGTCAATCCGCACAAATACCTGCGCGTCACCACCGCCGAACTAGCTGCCAACCCCACCGGCTTCTAGTGCTGCGCGCACGGCGAATTGCTCGCTTGGCGAGCAAAAACCAATGATTTGTCATTCCGCAGCGTAGCTTTTTACGATCTGTCATCCTGAGCGGAATTTGGGCGCTTTTTGCCCCAAACGCAGCCGAAGGATTTGCTTCACCCGCAGCCCAACCATCCCCAAGTCATTCTGAGTGAGCGTCAGCGAATCGAAGAATCCAGCAGGCCTCCAGTCGCCGATAACCGCCAAAAGCTTCTCAACCACAGATGCTGGGTCATCCCGCAGCGCAGCCATGGGGTTTGCTCGCGAAGCGAGTGCAGCGCCTACTTCGTCACGGCGCTTGCCGCATCCGGCGAACCCGCGACCCGCTTCATCAGCTCCAGCGGAACAGTTCCGGTCAGCACCGTGCGGCTATGCTCCTGCTCCACCTTCAGGCTGTCGATCATCTGCCCCATCGCCGCCGCGCCCGGATCGGCCGGAGGCTGCGCCTGTTCAATCGTCTTCACCAGGTTCAGCAGCGAGGTCAGAGCGGCTGCGCTGTCCGCGGCCTGAGCATCGCTGCCAGCCAGCTCCTCCACCCGGAGGCGCAGCGCGTGAACATACCGTATCGACGCCACAAACGTCGTGTCGTCGGATATGGGCAGCGTGAGTCCCAGCATCTGCAGCTTGCCGTCCTCGCTGAAGGGAAGTCCCACCTTGCCGATGCCCCATGCCACGCTCAGCAGCGGCACCTTGCTGTAGTGAGCGGCCAGCAGCGACGAGCCGGCGAACGGCGAGGCCGCCGAGCGGTAGTGGTCCACGATGGAATGGATCTGTTCTGTGGTCGGGGTGTTGGACGCGGCCACCATGTCATATCCCAGCATGGCCACGCGCAGCGTGCGTCCCTCGACCGGTACAGAGAAGATCTCGTGCCCCGCATAGAGTTCGCGGCTGCTCGCCACCGTGTTCAGATATGCCGTCAGGCGCTTGCCATCAATGCGGCCTTCAAAGACCTCACTGAAGGCCACCGGTCCGTTTGGCCCTTTCGGATTGGGCATCTTGTGCAGTGCAACGGCCACCTTGTCCAGGTCCCGCTCAAAGACGAATCCGGTGGCGTCAATAAACCGCTGAAACTCCGGGCTGTGCTGCACCACGGTGCGGTCATAGTGCGTTACAGAGCGGATGGGACGCAGGTCAAAGTAGACGATGGCATCCGATTCCGGCAGCAGCCGTGCGCACTCCGGTGGCGCTTCCTTGCGCAAAAATATAGCGATCATCAGCGCCGCCAGTATCGCGGCGACGCCCATCAGCGAGTATCGTGTCCGTCTACGCATGGTCTTCACCACTGATGGTATCAACAGATGCACCGCGCGACCGTCAATTTCTGGTTCGCGGCACCTTGTGGCGCAGCGGAATTGCTCATGCGGCGGTGGGCTGCAAGCCTGCCGCCCGCGACTTGGCCCGCCCCGCGCCCGTGTGCTAAAGTTGCATCTGCGTCTTATTCACGCGAGTACGGATTTTCGTCTGCAAACCGGCTCAGGAATCAGGTGCAAAGCGTCGCTGTTTGGGCTGGCGTAGCTCAGCTGGTAGAGCATCTGATTTGTAATCAGAGGGTCGGGGGTTCAAGTCCCTTCGCCAGCTCCAGAACCTTCAGCGCAGAGATTTGATTTGGTTGTACTGCCCGTTCTCCGCACGCAGTCCTCCTTGCTTCACCCCTTACGATTTTGTCCCGCTTGTTGTGCGAGCCAGGGCCTGAACGGGGCAGCAATGAGTTGCGTGTCCACGGTCAGCATGTGCACAGGTGGCCGAGTGGTTAATGGCAGCAGACTGTAAATCTGCCGCGTTATGCGCTACGGAGGTTCGAATCCTCCCCTGTGCACCACTTTTTTGTTGTTGGCGGTGAAAGTATGGGCAAGCCGGTGGATGACTTCAAACCCAATCCGGCAGCCGGCACCAGGCGAATGCTGTTTTCGCTGGCTTTAATTGCTGCTCTCGGCCTGTTGGCCTGGTTTACGATGGACGCCGGCGCTGTTCTGCATATCCCCGGGCCTTCCGGACGGTACATTGCAGTTCCGGTTCGCGTAATCCCGATTGTGTTTCTTGCCTTGTTTGCCTTCCGCATCTGGATGGCCAACATGCGCGCCAAGCTGGAAAAGAAGTAAGCGCAGGTTGATGTTGGAGTAGTAAAGTAGGTTGCGGCGTCTCGACCCGCAACCGTTTCACAGATCGCAGGTTTTGTGAGAATGCAGTTTTGTTGCACACCGGTCTTGACGGAACATAGCTTGTCACGGATCACAGGTTTTCACGGAATGCCGGGTTTGTCGGATCGCAGGTTTTGTTTTTCGGATTAAGCATGGGGCTTCAGCCCCATGAACAAGTCCGGCGATGAAGGGGGCTTTAGCCCCGGATTGCAAGCTGATGGAGCGGTAGCTTTGGGGCTTCAGCCCAAAGTAGAGCACTCCATCAAAGTAAGCTGATGTAGCTCAGTGGTAGAGCACTCCCTTGGTAAGGGAGAGGTCATGGGTTCAAGCCCCATCATCAGCTCCAGATTTTCGCAATAGGGCGCGCAGCATGCTGCGGATTCAGGCTGACTCGCTGACTCGCTGACCTGCTGACTCGCTGAACTGGCGGGAGTAACTCAGTGGTAGAGTCACAGCCTTCCAAGCTGTTGGTCGCGGGTTCGATTCCCGTCTCCCGCTCCAAATCGACGTAGAGGGTCACGCTTTCGCTCACCATGTACGAAAAGATTCTCATTCCGGTTGAAGATCAGAAATTGTTTGGCGACGTCCACGCTGTCATCGCGCACAGCTTCTCTTCCAGCGCCGTCGCCGGCTTCCTCAAATCCGTCCAGCGCGCCGGACTCCGCATTCGCGACTTCGAGGGCATCCTGCGGCAGGGCCTTCTGGGCGCTGCTGTCGCCGCATCCTATAACCAGCTCGGCAATGCCGACCAGGGCCAGATCCGCGAGTTCTATCTCGCCAGCGTCGAACGCGTCGCACCCGAGATGCGCGCCAAATTTTTGAAGCTGTACGCGTACTACTGAGGTGAATATGGCAGCTGACTCTTATGACCGGTTAATCAGCAGTATGAATGACGTTGTTGCCATGAAGAACTCTCCACCTGATTCGAACGATGTTGAGCGTGTGGGAAAGAAATTATTGGAAATTGCCAAAGTAAAGAAGCACACAGGCTACTCATTAGTTGAATCCTTCATCTTGGCATTTCCCGACGCAGCGGGAACATTGAGACCCTCAGGACATGCACCCAGCAATCAGAATTTGTATGACGAGTTGACAGATGAACAACGCAGAGAGATTAAGCAACGGTTTTCCATGAAAATAGCGATTGCAGCAAGTAACCATGATGCATTGATGCAACTACTGCCCGCATTGGGCGTAACCCCAATTAGCTAAGTAAAACAGGAGAGGTAGAGACGAAATGGCGAAGGAAAAGTTTGACCGGTCGAAGCCGCATGCGAACGTGGGAACGATCGGGCACATTGATCACGGCAAGACGACGCTGACGGCGGCGATCACGAAGGTGCTGGCGAAGCACAACCCGAACAACACGTTCCGTTCGTTTGACACGATTGACAACGCGCCGGAAGAGCGCGAGCGGGGCATCACGATCGCGACCTCGCACGTGGAGTACGAGACGAAGAACCGTCACTACGCGCACGTGGATTGCCCGGGCCACGCGGATTACATCAAGAACATGATCACGGGCGCAGCGCAGATGGACGGCGCGATCCTGGTGGTGGCAGCGACCGACGGTCCGATGCCGCAGACCAAGGAGCACGTGTTGCTGGCGCGCCAGGTGGGCGTGCCGTACATCGTGGTGTTCCTGAACAAGTGCGATGCGGTGGAAGACGTCGAGCTGATCGACCTGGTGGAGATGGAAGTGCGCGAGCTGCTGAGCAAGTACGATTTCCCGGGCGACGACGTGCCGGTGATCCGTGGCAGTGCGCTGGGCGCGCTGAACGGGGAAGCGCAGTGGGAAGCGAAGATCGACGAGCTGATGGAAGCCGTTGATAAGTCAGTCCCGCAGCCTGACCGCGCAGTGGATCTGCCGTTCCTGATGCCGATCGAAGACATCTTCTCGATCTCGGGTCGCGGCACGGTGGTGACGGGCCGCATCGAGCGGGGCAAGATCAAGGTGGGCGAAGACTGCGAGATCGTGGGCTTCCGCGAGACGCGCAAGACGGTGTGCACGGGCGTGGAGATGTTCAAGAAGCAGCTGGACGAAGGTCTGGCGGGCGACAATGCGGGCTTGCTGCTGCGCGGTATCGCGAAGGAAGACGTGGAGCGCGGGATGGTGCTGGCGAAGCCTGGCTCGATCACGCCGCACACGGTCTTCAAGGGCGAGATCTACGTGCTGAGCAAGGAAGAAGGCGGCCGTCACACACCGTTCTTCAACGGCTACCGTCCGCAGTTTTATTTCCGGACGACGGACGTGACGGGATCGGCGAAGCTGCCGGAGGGCACGGAGATGGTGATGCCGGGCGACAACGTCAGCCTGGAGATCACGCTGGGCACCCCGGTCGCGATGGAGAAGGGCCTGCGCTTCGCCATCCGCGAAGGCGGACGCACCGTCGGCGCCGGTACCATCGCCGAGATTATCAAGTAATTTCGGGGCGCAGCGAAGAGGAGAGATTCTTCGCTGCGCTCAGATAAAGTTTGCAGCAGTTGAACAGAAGTGAAGATGGGTTACGACCCCCAAAGTTCTTTGCGTAGATAGGAAAAAGACAATGGCTGGACAGAGAATCAGAATTCGGTTGAAGGCGTACGACTCGCGCATCCTGGATACGTCTACGGGCGAGATCGTGGACACGGCGAAGCGCACCGGCGCACAGGTTGCGGGGCCCATTCCGCTGCCCACGATGAAGAACAAGTATTGCGTGCTGCGTTCGCCCCATGTCGACAAGAAGTCGCGCGAGGCCTTCGAGATTCGCACGCATAAGCGGCTGATTGACATTCTTGAGCCGACGCAGCAGACGGTGGACGCGCTGATGAAGCTCGACCTGCCGGCCGGCGTCGACGTCGAGATCAAGACGGTTCAGAAGTAGACCGCGCACTACGAGGCGTCTGAGCCTCGTGCGGTCATCCCGAGAAGCGCAAGCGACGAGGGATCAGGCAATTACACCTACAGTGCGCACAGCGCATGATGAGGAGAGGAAGATATGGCAGTTACAGGAATCATCGGTAAGAAGATTGGTATGACGCAGGTGTTCGACGAGCGTGGCGATGTCCACCCGATCACCGTGTTGAAGGCGGGGCCGTGCGTGATTACGCAGCTCAAGACTGCTGCCCGCGACGGCTATGATGCCGCGCAGGTTGGCCTGGTGGAGTTCGTGAAGGCGAGCAAGGTGAACAAGCCGATGACCGGCCACTTTGCCAAGTCCAGCGTTCCCCCGGTCCGCATGGTGAAGGAGTTTTCGCTGGAATCGGCTGACGGCACTGCGAGCGATGTGAAGGCTGGCGACCAGATCCTGGTCGACATCTTCTCCGACGAGAAGTATGTGGATGTGATCGGCACGTCAAAGGGCCGCGGTTTTGCCGGTGTTGTGCGGCGTCATGGTTTCGGCGGCGGCCCCAAGGCCCACGGCCACATGTTCCAGGTGCAGGGTTCCATCGGTGCATCGAGCTTCCCTTCGCGCGTATTCCCGGGCCAGCGCATGCCGGGTCACATGGGCGCGGAGCAGGTCACGGTCCGCAACCTTCGCATCCGCGGTATCGATGTGGAAGAGGGCTTGCTGATGGTTGAGGGTGCGGTTCCGGGAGCGCGTGACGGTTACGTGCTGATCTCGAAGGCAAAGTCTCCGCCGCGCGAGCGCCGTGGATTCGCCGGTTCGGGTACGGTCGATCCGCTGAAGGCTTCCAAGAAGGCTGCTCCTAAGAAGAAGTAGTTGCGGAGCGGGAAGCAAAGCGCCTGCGGGTGCAAGAGCAAAGATTGAAGCTGCAAGCGGCGCACTGAGGCCGGAAGCGGCGTGAAAAGAGAAGGACGATGGCAAAGATTGATGTAGTCAAACTCGATGGGACCAAGAGCGGCCAGTTTGATCTGGCTGACGAGGTCTTCGCTGCGAGCGTGATCAACGAGCCGCTGATGTGGGAGGCGGTGAAGCACTACCGCGCAGCCCTGCGGCAGGGTACCGCCGCAACCAAGAATCGCAAGCTTGTCTCCGGCGCAGGCAAGAAGCTGTGGAAGCAGAAGGGGACCGGTCGCGCACGCGTCGGTTCCATCCGCACTCCGCTCTGGCGTGGCGGCGGCACGGTCCACGGACCTCAGCCGCGCAGCTATGAGTACGCGTTCCCCAAGAAGAAGCTGCTGGGCGCGCTGCGCTCCGCGCTGGCGACGAAGCTGGCCGACGGCAAGCTGATCGTGGTGGATTCGCTGGAAGTGAAGGAAGCCAAGACCAAGCACTACCGCACGGCGCTGAACAAGCTGGATGCCAAGCGCACCGCGCTGCTGGTGGAGAGCGCGCAGAAGCTGACCGACGGCCTGTATCTCGGTTCGCGCAACCTGCAGGGAGTCGAGCTGGTGCTCAGCTCTGAGGTTCACCCGTACGATCTGCTCCGCCACGACCGCGCGATCTTCTCGCAGGATGCGCTGTCTGCTCTGCAGGACGTGCTGAAGAAGTCCGTATCCAAGCGCCGGCTCGCCGCGCAGAAGGAGGTCGCATAAATGTCGAATCTCTATAGCGTTATTCGCCGGCCGCTGATCACCGAAAAGGGACTGACCGTGAAAGAAACGGAAGGCACCCTGGTATTTGAAGTAGCGCCGACCGCGACCAAGACCGAAGTGAAGAAGGCCGTTGAGACGCTGTTCAAGGTCAAGGTGGCTACGATTCGCACCGCCAACGTGGAAGGCAAGGAGCGCCGCCGCGGCCAGTTTGCCGGCTACCGCCCCGACTGGAAGAAGGCGTACGTTCGCCTGAAGGCCGGCGAGAAGATGCCGGACTACGTCAACAATCTCTAACGAGCAGGAACCGGGCTCAGGGATTCAGGAATAGAAAATTTGAAGGTGCCCGATAGCGCTGAGCGCTGTGGGCGGGCAAGGGAAATAAGACAATGCCGATTAAAACATTCAGACCGATTACACCGACACTGCGCTTCAAGACGACGCTGGTCAATGACGACATCACGACGGACAAGCCGTACAAGCCGTTGCTGGGCGTGAAGCAGCGTACCGGCGGCCGCAGCAGCGCCGGCAATATGACCATCCGCCACCAGGGCGGCGGTCACAAGCAGAAGCTTCGCTTGATTGACTTCAAGCGCGACAAGTTCGGCATTCCGGGTACGGTGGCGACGATCGAATACGATCCGAACCGCAGCTCGCGCATCGCCCTCATCAGCTACGCGGACGGCGAGAAGCGCTACATCATTCAGCCGATCGGCCTGAAGGTCGGGCAGAAGATCATGTCTGGCCCCGAGGCGGACATTCTGGTCGGCAATGCGCTGCCGCTGAAGAACATCCCCACCGGCACCATTCTGCACAACATTGAGCTGCGCCCCGGCAAGGGTGCGCAGATGGCCCGCTCGGCCGGCGCACAGGTGAATCTGGTGGCGAAGGAGGGCGATTATGCCCTGCTGAAGCTGCCCTCCGGCGAGACTCGCAAGGTGCTGGTGGATTGCATGGCGACGGTTGGCCAGGTGGGCAACACGGACCACGAGAATGTGACCATCGGCAAGGCCGGACGCAACCGCTGGAAGGGCATCCGCCCGGCCAACCGCGGCGTCTCGATGAACCCGGTCGATCACCCGCACGGCGGCGGCGAAGGCAAGACCTCCGGCGGCCGTCATCCGGTTACGCCCTGGGGCAAGCCGACGCGCGGATACAAGACTCGCAACAACAAGCGGACCGACGTATTCATCGTCAACCGCCGCAGCAAGTAAAGCAGTTTTTAGCCGTTCGCTCTCAGCTTTTGCCGGGGGCCGCGGTGGAACAAATGATTGAGCTAACAGCTAGAGGCTAGAAGCTAATAGCTAACGGAGTTTGACTGATGGCACGTTCCATGAAGAAGGGCCCGTTCATTGACGGGCATTTGATGACGAAGATCAACGTGATGAACGCGGCGAATGACAAGAAGGTGCTGCGCACCTGGTCGCGCCGCTCCACGATCCACCCTGACATGGTGGGCCACACCATTGCCGTCCACAACGGACGCAAGTTCATCCCGGTCTACGTGACGGAGAACATGGTGGGCCACAAGCTGGGCGAGTTTGCGGCAACGCGGCAGTTCCGCGGCCACTCGGCGAAGGCTGCCGAGACCACGGCGAAGCCTAAGGGCTAAGCAGCTTTCAGCCGTTAGCTTTTAGCGTTGAGCTAGGGCGGCGGCAAGATACGAAATTGAGCTAAGAGCTAAAGGCTAGAAGCTAACAGCTCGTAAGAAGGATTGAGTTATGGCACAGGCAACAGTAAATACGAACGAGTTCCGCGCCGAAGCGAAGTTTCAGCGCACCAGCCCGCAGAAAGCAAAGCTCGTGCTGGACATGATCAAGGGGCTGCGCGTGGAGACGGCGCTGAACACCGTGCATTTCACGCAGAAGCGCGTCGCGCCGATCGTCGAGAAGGTGCTGCAGTCGGCTATCGCCAACGCCAAGCATCTGTCGGACGAGCGCGGCCTGGACGTGGACGTGGACAACCTCTACGTGAAGACCGCGATTGCCAACGAAGGCCCGCGTGCCAAGCGTATCCGCCCTGCCCCGATGGGACGCGCGTTCCGCTACCAGCGCCGCACGGCCCACATCATCGTGACGGTGGCCGAGAAGAAGCCGGCTGACGTTGCGACCGTGGTCGGCGAAGCTCCGGCGGTTGCAGCAAAGCCTGTGCGCAAGGCTGCCGGCAAGCCCGCAACCAAGGGCGCGACCAAGGGAGCCGAGGCGAAGACTGCCACGGCGGCCCGCAAGAAAGCAGCCGCTCCGAAGAAGTCTGAGTAGTCAACGAGTTTTGCAGCAGTGATTTTGGCAGTACGCAGTCAACAGATTTGCACTATGCCGGTTGCTCAACAGCCGGAGAGGATGAAGGAAGCGATATGGGACAGAAGGTCCATCCGTACGGATTTCGACTCGGCGTCAACAAGCCGTGGAAGTCGCGCTGGTTTGTGGAGCGCGGTTATGACAAGCTGCTGGTCGAAGACGTGCAGCTCAAGAAAGAGTTGCGCGAGAAGCTGAAGGCCGCCGGCGTGAGCTCGGTTGAAGTCGAGCGCCCCGGCAACAAGCTGCGTCTCATCATCCGCACTGCGCGTCCGGGTATCATCATCGGCCGCAAGGGCGCGGAGATCGACAAGCTGAAGGCCGACCTGCAGAAGCGCACCAGCCGCGAGGTGTTCATTGACATCCTCGAGGTGAACAAGCCTGAGCTGGACGCTCAGCTGGTGGCCGAGAACATCGCGCTGCAGTTGGAGAAGCGCGTCAGCTTCCGCCGCGCGATGCGCAAGAGCGTGGATTCCGCGCTGCGCTTTGGCTGCAAGGGCATCAAGGTTCGCGTCTCCGGCCGTTTGAATGGCAATGAGATTGCGCGTTCGGAATGGTATCTCCAGGGCCGTCTGCCGCTGCACACGCTGCGCGCCGACATCGACTACGGATTTGCCGAGGCGCACACCACCTACGGCATTATCGGCGTCAAGACCTGGGTCTACCGCGGCGATATCTACGAGCAGAAGAAGCGTCAGGCGCCGCCGGCGATTACAACCGGCGCGTTCTAAGCCGAGCACTACGAAGTACAAAAGTTTAGCTGGGAGTTTGTTATATGTTGATGCCCAAGAAAGTTAAGTACCGCAAACAGCAGCGCGGCCGCATGTGCGGCAAGGCGTGGCGCGGATCAGAGCTGGCCTTCGGTGACTTCGGTCTGAAGGTGCTCGAGTGCGGCTACATCACGGATCGTCAGATCGAAGCCAGCCGTATTGCCATGACGCGTTTCATCAAGCGCGGAGGCAAGGTGTGGCTTCGCCTGTTCCCGGACAAGCCGATCACCAAGAAGCCGGCCGAAACCCGTATGGGTAAGGGCAAGGGCGCGCCGGACCACTGGGTCTGCGTCGTCCGCCCGGGCAAGCTGCTCTTTGAGATGGAGGGCGTAACGCCCGAGGTCGCAAAGGAAGCGATGCGCCTGGCCAGCCACAAGCTGCCGCTCAAGACCACCTTTGTGCAGCGCCACGATGTGAAGGTAGTGGCGGCGAAGTAAGAGCGCTTGAGCCACACACGCGGTCCTGAGCGATGCGAAGGGTCTGAACGACAAGAATTTGCAGTATGAGAGAGAAGAGTATGGAACTCGATAAGCTGATTAGTTTGAGTGACGCGGAGTTGAAGCAGCAGGAGCAGCAGTCGGCTGAACAGCTCTTCCGCCTGCGCTTTCAGAAGAGCCTGGGCAACAATGAGGGCATCAAGAAGCTGCGCACGCTGAAGCTGGACATTGCGCGCATCAAGACCATCGCGCGGCAGCGTGAGCTGGGTATTACGCAGCCGGTTCGCGCCGCCAAGCCGGCGGCAGAGCCTGCCGCGAAGGTTGCCAAGGCCAAGAAGCCGGCAGCCGCCAAGAAGACAACCGCCAAGAAGGCGGAGAAGGAATAAGTCATGGCAGAAGCAATCGCAAAGGCAGCAACTGAGACCGCGGGCCACCGCACCGAGAAGGTCGGCGTGGTGGTGTCGACCAAGATGCAGAAGACCATCGTGGTCGAGATCGAGATGCGCAAGGCGCATCCGAAGTACAAGCGCGTGATGAAGTCGAACAAGAAGTTCTACGCACACGACGAGCAGAACTCGGCGCGCCTGGGCGACGTGGTCCGCATCCGCGAGACGCGGCCGCTGAGCAAGCTGAAGCGCTGGCAGCTGGAAGAGATCGTGCGGCGCTCGTCGCTGGCGCAGCTGCCTGATGTGAAGGAAGACGTCGTAGCGTAAGTTTTCTCCGCCCGCAGGCGGATGGTTTTGGACCGCGGTACGCGCACAGCGCCGCCGCGAACGGATAGGAGCTCGATATGGCAGTTCAGATGCGAACGATTCTCGATGTGGCCGACAACTCCGGCGCCCGTAAGCTGCAGGTCATCCTGCCGCTGGGTGGCGGTCTGGGCAAAAAGGCCGGTCTCGGCGACGTGGTAACCGCCGCGGTGAAGGAAGCTTCGCCCGACGGCACGGTGAAGAAGGGCAAGGTAGTGAAGGCTGTGATCGTGCGCTGCCACAAGGAGTATCGCCGCCGCGACGGCACATACATCCGCTTTGACCAGAATGCCGCGGTCGTGATCAACGACGCCGGCGAGCCGGTCGGCACGCGCGTGTTTGGCCCGGTGGCCCGCGAACTGCGCGACAAGAAGTTTCTGAAGATCGTTTCGCTGGCACCGGAAGTCATTTGAAGGTGCTGCGCGCACGGCGAGTCGCTTCGCGTGACGGCAGCAAGTTTTGTAGTCAATGAACACAAAGGCGGATTCCGGCTCCGCAGCAATGGATCGCCGAGGAGGAGAGAGCAATGGCAGGCATCAAGATTAAGCGTAATGATCGTGTGGAAGTGATCGCGGGCAAAGACAAGGGCAAGCAGGGCCGCGTTCTGCGTGTGATCGCAGACAAGAACCGCGTCCTGGTAGAGCACGTGATGATGGTGAAGAAGCACGTGAAGCCGAACCCGCAGAAGAATATTCAGGGCGGCATCGCAGAGCAGGAAGCGCCGATCCACATCTCCAACGTGATGCTGCTGGATTCAGAAGGCAAGCGCAGCCGCGCAGGTTACAAGCACGAAGGTGACACCAAGGTCCGCATTGCCAAGAGCAACGGCCAGGCCATCGCCAGCAAGAAGTAAAAGAAGATTCCGCCGCGTTGCAGCGGAATGACAAGTAGGACTAGGAATCAGAAACGGTAAGACTGGAACAACGGAGCACCCCACGCAACGGTAGACGGGTTCAACCCACTCCGGGACCGTGAGAAAAGAGAAGAGACAATGGCATCGAGACTGAACCAGAAGTACAACAAAGAGATTAAGGGCAGCCTGCAGAAGGAGCTCGGCCTGGCCAATACCATGGCCGTGCCGAAGATCGAGAAGATCGTGATCAACATGGGTCTGGGTGAAGCCACGCAGAACGTGAAGATCATGGATCCGCTGATTGCGGATCTCGCATCCATCGCCGGCCAGAAGCCGGTCATCACCAAGGCGAAGAAGTCCATCGCTGCGTTCAAGCTGCGCGAGGGCATGCCGATTGGTGCGATGGTCACGCTGCGCGGCGACATCATGTACGAGTTTCTGGACCGCCTGATCTCCATCGCTCTGCCGCGCGTGCGCGACTTCCGTGGCGTTTCGCCGAAGAGCTTTGACGGACGCGGCAACTACACGCTCGGCCTGCGCGACCAGCTGCTGTTCGCCGAGATCGATTATTCGAAGGTCGACAAGACCAAGGGCATGAACGTCACCATCGTCACCACGGCACAGTCGGATGATGATGCGCGCTCGCTGCTCAAGGCTTTTGGAATGCCCTTCCGCGTTGGCGCATAAGCGCAGCGCACGCAGTCAACAAGTTTGAGATCGCACCACAGAGAGTGAGAAAAGAACATGGCAACAACAGCAAAGAGAGTGAAAGACGCACGCAAGCCCAAGTTCAAGAGCCGCCAGCATAACCGCTGCCAGCTCTGCGGCCGTCCGCGCGCCTTCCTGCGCAAGTTCGGCGTATGCCGTCTGTGCTTCCGCTCGCTGGCGCTCAAGGGCGAGATCCCAGGCGTCGTCAAGTCGAGCTGGTAGTGCTGGGCGCACGGCCGAACGCTCGCTTCGCGAGCAAAACAAGTTTGTGACGGCTGAAAAGTAGCCGCCACCGCAACAAGTAATAAACATTCCCGCTGGTTCTCACGGTGCTGCAAGGCCGGAGCGAACGGGGAATGAAGGAGACAGAATGAACCTGACCGACCCAGTAGCAGATTTTCTGACGCGCATCCGCAACTCCATCCGTGCGCGCCACCAGAAGCTCGATGTTCCGGCCTCCAAGCTGAAGGCTGAGATCGCCCGCATCCTGAAGGAAGAGGGCTACATCGCCAACTACAAGGCCACCGAAGAAGACGGCCACAAGATCATCCGCGTGTATCTGAAGTACACCGCGTCCAACGAAGCCGTGATCCGCGATCTGAATCGCGTGTCGCGCCCCGGTTGCCGCGTGTACGTCGGCCGCGACGAGATTCGCCGCGTACAGGGCGGTCTGGGCATCTCCATCCTCACCACGCCGAAGGGCGTGATGACCGGACGCCAGGCGCGCCGCGAAGGCGTTGGCGGCGAGATCCTCTGCGAAGTCTGGTAGTCCTGCGCGGACGGCGGGACGCGCGCTTTGCGCGCCATCGTTGTCCGCATGAAAAGTTTTGCTCTGCCGGGTAAAGTTTGGCAGAGGGCAAGAAAAGCACGACGGTGCGTAAGCATCTGAAGGCTGCAGTGGAACGGAATCAGTTGGCAACGGGCAACTGAAATCTGACAACTGAAAACTGTCTTTCCGGGACTCGCAAGCCATAAGGAATACGAAATGTCACGAATTGGAAAACAGCCGATCGCCATTCCTGCCGGCGTCAAGTACGCGGTGGAAGGCAACACGGTCAAAGTAACCGGCCCCAAGGGCAGCGTGGACGCGCTGCTGCCGCAGGGCATCAAGCTGACGGAGAAGGACGGCATTCTGCACGCGGAGCGCGAGAACGATTCGCAGGCGGCAGTGCATGGCCTGGCCCGCGCCCTGGTTTTCAACGCAGTGCAGGGTGTGACCGCCGGCTGGACGAAGGAACTGGACATCGTCGGCATCGGTTACCGCGCTGAGCTGAAGGGCAAGCGCACCGTGGTGTTCACGCTGGGCTATTCGCACCCGATCGAGTTCCCGCTGCCTGCCGGCATTGACGTGGAGATTGACGCCAAGCAGCTGCACCTGACGGTGAAGGGCATTGACCGCCAGAAGGTTGGCCAGGTGGCCGCTGACATGCGTTCGCTGCGCAAGCCCGATCCATACAAGAACAAGGGTGTTCGCTACTCGGACGAGAAGCTGAAGAAGAAGGTCGGCAAGACCGGCGCGAAGTAGGCCGCGCATAGCGGGCGTCTGAGCCCGCTGCGGCCATCCTGAGCGCAGCGAAGGATCTGTACCACTAACTTGAACCGAACGGCGTTCCACTGGGCCGCCGCTATTAGGAAGGAAGAGACATTATGATCCAGCAGAAGCAGAGAAACGTAGTTCGCCAGCGCGTGCATTCGCGCATCCGCGAGAAGATGAGCGGCACCGCCGAGCGTCCGCGCCTGAACGTGTACCGTTCGCTCAACCACATCTACACCCAGCTGATTGACGATGCTGCGGGCCAGACCCTGGCATCGGCATCCACGCTGGCAGCCAAGGCGAAGACCGGCGGCAACGTGGATGCGGCCCGCGAAGTGGGCAAGCTGATCGCAGAGAAGGCGCAGGAGCAGGGCATCAAGAAGGTAGTCTTCGATCGCGGCGGCTATCTCTATCATGGCCGCATCAAGGCGCTGGCAGAAGCAGCGCGTGAAGCCGGTCTCGACTTCTAAGCAACGCCGCGTACAGTGTGCGCGGGCAAGAAAAGTTTTGGGTGATGCGCGAAGCACACCGGAAAGATGGACAAGTATATGGCAGTCATAAAGAAGAAGCTCGATGCCAACAAGTTCAACCTGAAGGACCAGGTGGTCTCGATCAACCGCGTGACCAAGGTCGTCAAGGGCGGCAAGAACATGTCGTTCGCGGCGCTGGTAGTGGTGGGCGATCCGGGCGAAGGCGTGGTTGGCTATGGTTCCGGCAAGGCGAAGGAAGTGCCCCAGGCAATCCGCAAGGGCATCGAGTCCGCCAAGAAGAACCTGTTCAAGATCAACCTGACGGAGACCACGATTCCGCACCAGGTGCTGGGCCACTACGGTTCCGGCGAAGTGCTGCTGAAGCCGGCGCCTGAAGGTACCGGCGTGATCGCGGGCGGCGCAGTGCGCGCGGTGATGACGTCAGCCGGCGTGCAGAATGTGCTGACCAAGTCACTTGGCTCGGCCAATCCGCACAACGTGATCAAGGCGACCTTCGATGCGCTGATCCAGCTGCGCGATCGCGAGGAAGTGGCCGCCAACCGCGGTAAGACAGTGCAGGAACTGTAAGAGATTTTTTGAAGCGCGGCGCATGATCGCCCGCGCAGTGAGGAAAAGCGTTATGGCAGAGACAGCAAAGATCAAGATCCAGTACGTCCGTTCCAAGATCTGCACCCCGGTGAAGCACAAGCTGGTGGTGAAGGGTCTTGGCTTCACGCGGCTCAACCAGATCGTGGAGCGCGAGGATACGCCGAGCATCCGTGGCATGATCGCGAAGATCCCGCACCTGGTCCGCGTCGTCGAATAAGAAACAACAGTGGTCAGTTGTTGGTTTTCAGTTGTCAGAGAAAAGGCTGGTTTTTCTGACAACTGAAAACTGGCAACTGAAAACTTAACATTATGCGAGTTGGTGAGATGAAAAGCTCATCGGCGTTGAGCGAGGAAATCATGGCAACCAAGAATCTTTCGAATCTCCGGGCACCCAAGGGCGCCAACAGCAACAAGAAGCGCGTGGGCCGCGGTATGGGCTCAGGCATCGGCAAGACCTCAGGCCGTGGCCACAAGGGTCAGGGTTCGCGTTCGGGCTCCAGCCTGATGCGCGGTTTTGAAGGCGGCCAGATGCCGCTGCATCGCCGCCTGCCGAAGCGCGGCTTCACCAACATCTTCCGCGTGGAATACACCGTGCTGAACCTGGACCGCATTGCGGAGCTGAATGACACCGATCTGACGCTGGAGAAGCTCACCGCGCTCGGTTTCACCAAGCGTAAGGGCGGCCTGATCAAGGTGCTGGGCAACGGCGAGCTGACCACTGCTGTTACCATTCATGCGCACAAGTTTTCCAAGACCGCGCAGGAGAAGATTGAAAAGGCCGGCGGTACGGCGGTTCTCCTGAGCTAGTTTTTTGCTCTGCGAAAGCGCAGGGCATTTAGCCAGTGGGCAGGCAG
>Ga0302278_10001265_pt1 | contig 31686 bp, 27 predicted proteins | sample III_Bog_N3_2_FD_194543 | JGI IMG/M metagenome (GOLD analysis project Ga0302278, IMG submission 194543) | Peat permafrost microbial communities from Stordalen Mire near Abisko, Sweden - III_Bog_N3_2 | ecosystem: Environmental > Terrestrial > Soil > Wetlands > Peat | place: Sweden: Abisko... | reverse complement strand
CGGTGTCGCTGGGCGTGCTGGGCCTGATGGGCGCCATGCTGTCCATCACCGGCATCTTTGGAATGGCAGCGTACTCGGTGAGCAAGCGGCTGCGGGAGTTAGGCATTCGCATTGCCCTCGGCGCGCAACGCAAGGAAGTGTTGCAGGCAGCGTTGGGACGGCCATTGAAATTGCTGGCTATAGGTTCAGCGGCAGGATTGATCCTCGGACTACTGGCGACCAGGGTGCTCGCTTATATCGTGTATCAGGCAACTCCCCGCGATCCGCTGGTGCTGGCCGGCGTTGTTCTGGCGATGCTGCTGCTGGGCATCGTGGCTACGTGGATTCCAGCGCAGCGCGCACTGTCGGTTGATCCTCTGATCCTGCTACGCGAAGAGTGAGTCAGCAAGCCGGCTATAGCAAAAGCAGAGTAGCTGTACCCAGAAGCCATGTTCTGAAGTGGCTTTTTCCTCAAGAAAAAGCCACCTTCTCGGCTCTTAACAAGGGCACGTTTACTCTGGTTCTGCTCTAGATTGAGAGACTGGATGCGGAGGTAGTTGGGGAAACTGCAACCCAATTCTTGGTTGATGCAGAACCGCCAATGCGCTTATTGAGGAACGGATTCGTAACGAGAAGTCGCCTGGCGGCGTGGAACGGTTCCGGGGATGGAACCTCAACTGTTGCCAACGGTCCTTCGCGCAGGATTTCGCGGCTGCGGCCGGAGAGAGATGCGGGAAGGGCGGGGTTGCCGGGGCTGGCCAGAGTTATGGACCCGGCGCGATTGGATTGCGACGCGAGAGGAGAAAAACAACCGCGGGTTTTTCAGGGGGGTGAACAGGCTGCGGAATAAGGCCAGTTTCGAAGCGAAAAGTGCAAAAACATCCCTCAGGGGCTAAAGCCCACGCTGATTTTGCGGCATTTACGGCACGACTAAAAGTCGTGCCCTGACGCTTCTTGCCTCTGCCGATAAGTTTTTCCGCAGCCTGTAAGGCCCATCATTCATTTTCATGACTTACGGCAGTCAGGGCTGAAGCCCTGACCTACCAATCGTGCCCTTTCAAAGCCACTCTGCGCCAAAGGCGAAAAGGCTCCTGACGCCTTTGCATATGGGAAATTGCGGAAGAGCTTCAGATGCCTTCGCCCATGGAGACGTACTGGCGCATGCGCTCCAGCTTCTCGCGGTAGGCGGCGCGCTCGGCTTCCTCGGCGGTGAACTGCTCGGCCTCGGCCGGCTGCGCCTGGCCGCCTAGCTTGGCTTCCATCTCCTCGACGCGGGCCGAGAGCGCAATCAGAACATCAGAGAGCGGGTCCTTGATGTCGTGCGGATCGAGAATCAGCACGCGCTCGCCGTTGCGATAGACGATGTGCGCCGGGACGCCCACGACGGTCGAATCAGGCGGCACGTCAGAGAGCACGACGGAGCCGGCGCCGACACGCGAGTTTTCACCGACTGTGATGTCGCCCAGCAGGTTGGCATTGTTGCCGATGAAGACGTTGTCGCAGACGGTGGGATGGCGCTTGCCGTGGCCCTTGCCGGTGCCGCCGAGGGTGACGCCCTGGTACATGGTGACGTCGTTGCCGACGATGGAGGTTTCACCGATCACCACGCCGGTTGCATGATCGATGAAGAGGCGCCGGCCCAGTTGCGCGCCGGGATGAATATCGACGCCGGTGAAAAAGCGCGCGACCTGCGAGAGAAGCCTGGCCAGAAGCAGCAGCTTCGCATTCCAGAGGACATGGGAGATGCGGTGAATCCAGACCGCCCACAGGCCCGGATAGCAGAGAAAAACCTCTAGCCGCGAGCGGGCGGCCGGGTCGCGCTCCAGCACGGAATCAATGTCTTCGCGGATGTGGGCAAACAGAAACATAGTGACAAAGACCTTGGTTTGAATGGGGCTTGGAGGTATCCCACCCTAGGCGCAAAAACAAGTACGGCCGAGGGTGGGGCACCCAGAACCCGCAGAATGCCCAAAAAAGGCGCGGCATGAACCGCGCCCTTTCTGAGAATAACGCTTTTCTGCGCAAACCTTACCCGGCAATCGCTTCGGTCGGCAGCGCCAGCGCCTTTTGCCGCAAGCTCTCAAACAAAGCGCTGGACAGATAGCGCTCGCCGAAATCGGGCAGGATGGCAACGATCAGCTTGCCCTTGTTCTCTGGCCGCGCGGCCACTTTCAGCGCCGCCGCCACAGCCGCGCCCGAACTGATGCCGACGAAGATGCCTTCTTTCAGCGGCAGTTCGCGGGCGGTGTTGATGGCCTCGTCGTTGGTGATCTGGATGATCTCGTCAACCAGTTTGGTGTCGAGCACGCCGGGGACGAAGCCGGGACCGATGCCCTGAATCTTGTGCGGTCCAGGCTTGCCGCCGGAGAGCACGGGGCTGTCAGTAGGCTCGACGGCGATGGCCTTGAAACCAGGCTTGCGCTCCTTGATGTAGCGGGCCACGCCGGTGATGGTGCCGCCGGTGCCGGTGCCGCTGACGAGAATGTCAACTTTGCCGTCGGTGTCGTCCCAGATTTCAGGGCCGGTGGTGGCATAGTGAATGGCGGGGTTAGCCGGGTTGGCGAACTGCTGCAGGATGAAGCCATTGGGCGTTTTTGCCAGAATCTCCTCGGCCTTGGCGATTGCGCCTTTCATGCCATTGGGTCCGGGGGTGAGCACAAGCTCCGCGCCAAAGGCCAACAGCAGCACGCGGCGCTCAAGGCTGAACGTCTCCGGCAAAGTGATGATGAGGCGGTAGCCCTTGACGGCTGCGACGAAGGCCAGCCCGATGCCGGTGTTGCCGCTGGTGGGCTCAATCAGCACGCTTTCTCCGGGCTTGATCTTGCCGGCCTTTTCGGCAGCCTCGATCATGGCCAGACCGATGCGGTCTTTCACGCTGGAAACGGGGTTCTGGCTTTCCAGCTTGACGAGGACGGTTGCGGGCAGCCCGGCCGCCAGCTTGTTCAACCGCACCAAAGGGGTTTTGCCAATGAGTTCAGTTACATTCGCGGCAATGCGCGCCATAAGAATCTCCTCTATCCAGGATGCACTCCCGGATACTTTCGCTTCAATTGTTTGTTGGGTATGGTGCAGATGGAATAGCGAAGAAAAACACACGCCATCAGGACGCACTTCTACCTCGGAGCTTGCACCAAGGCGGTGTTAGCGACATCGAGGCATGAGATGAGAATAATACCTGGGCGCGGGTGGTGGCAAGCGGGGAGCCGGGAAGAAGCTAACTCAGGAGAACTCGGCCTGCTCTTCCAGTTGCATCATCAGGTCTTCCCACTCGGCGGTGAGCGCGGCTAACTGCGCGTGCAAATCTTCGGCCAGCGAGGTCAGGCGCTGCGTTTCCTCGGCCGAGACATAGATGCCGAGCTGCTCCTCGGTGTGGGCGATGGAGGCCTCGGTGCGCGGGACTTCTTCTTCCAGGAAGGCGCAGCGCTCCTCCATCTGCTTCTGCTTGATGGGATTGAGGCGGCGGGGACGGTCTTTGGCTGAGTCGGCCTCGGGGTCAGAACCATTGCCGCCGTTGCCATCCGGCGCGGCAGATTCCTGCGGCTTGGGCTTCGCCGCTGCCTCAACTGGCGCCTCGGCCAGCGCCTCCTTGCGGCGGCGATAGTCTTCGTAATTGCCTTCGTGGCAGGTGATCGCGCCGCCTTCCACTTCGATGATGCGCGTAGCCAGACGGTCGATGAAGTCGCGGTCGTGGGAGACGAAGACCACCGTGCCGCTGAAGGCTGCTATGGCTTCCAGCAGCACATCCTTGGCGCGCATGTCGAGGTGGTTGGTAGGCTCGTCGAGCAGAAGAAAATTCGACGGCGAAACCAGAATCCGCGCCAGAGCGTAGCGGTTGCGCTCGCCGCCGGAGAGGATGCCGAGCGGCTTGAAAACATCGTCGCCGCGAAAGAGGAAACAGCCCAGCAGCGAACGCAGCTCGCTCTCCGGCACCTTGAGCGCGGCGCGGCTGATGTCGTCCAACATGCGCGCCTCGGGGTCCAGTTCCTTGTACTGGTCCTGCGCAAAATACTCGCTGATGACGTTATGGCCCAGGCGCACCGAGCCGGAGGTGGGCGATTCCGCGCCGGTCAGCAGGCGGATCAGCGTGGACTTGCCCGCGCCGTTGACGCCGACCAGAGCCACGCGGTCGCCGCGATTGATGGTGAAGCGCGCGCCGCTGAAGACCTGCTTCTCGCCGTAACTCTTCGCCAGTTCCTCGGCCTCCACCACCATGCGGCCCGAGGGCGGCGGCTGGGGAAACTTGAAGTGGATGGCCGGCTCCTCTTCGGGAACCTCGATGCGCTCGATCTTATCGAGTTCCTTGATGCGCGACTGCACCTGTTTGGCTTTGGTGGCCTGGGCGCGGAAGCGATTGATGAAAGCCTCGAGGTGCTCGATCTGCTGGCGCTGGTTGTTATAGGCCGCCTGCAACTGCGCCCGCCGCTCGTCTTTCTGGCTGAGATATTTGGTGAAGTTTCCCTGATAGATTGTTAGCCGCTTGTTCCATATCTCCACCGTGCGATCAATGGTGACATCGAGAAAGTAACGGTCGTGGGAGATAAGGATGTAACCGAAGGGATAAGTCCGGAGATAGTCCTCAAGCCAGTTGCGGGTTTCGAGATCGAGATGGTTGGTGGGCTCGTCGAGCAGCAGCAGGTGAGGCTTGGCCAGCAGCAGCTTGGCCAGAGCGATGCGCATCTGCCAGCCGCCGCTGAATTCATCCGTGCGCCGCGTCCAGTCTTCCTTGCCGAAGCCGAGGCCGGTCAGCACAGAGCCGACCTGCGCGTCCAGAGCGTAGCCGTCGAGGGTATGGAAGCGCTCCTGCAGGGTCGAGTAGCGCTCGCCCACCGCTTCGTACTCCGGCCCGGTGTGGTCCAGTTCGGATAGTTGCCCGCTTAGCCGCACCAGCTCATGCTCCATCTCGCGCAGCTCGTCGAAGACGGTCAGGCATTCTTCAAAGACCGTGCGCCCGGCCAGTTGCAGCCCTTCTTGCGGCAGGTAGCCGATGCTCATGCCGCGGGTCTGCTGCAGTTCGCCGTAGTCGAGGGTTTCCAGGCCGGCCAGCACCTTCATCAGCGTGGATTTTCCGGTTCCGTTGGCGCCAACCAGAGCGGTCTTTTCGCGCTGCTGGATCAGCCAGTTGGCTTCCATGAACAGAACTCGAGGTCCAAACCGCTTGCCGGCATTTTGAAGGGAGAGCATCTGCTTCTATTCTCGCAGAGCACCTCTGGTGCGGCCAGCAGCTCGCTATTCGCTCGCAGGAGTTTTGAGCCTAACCCCTGCGGTGAGACTGATTCTGAGCTGAATCGACGACTGCCTTTTCGGACTCCATATCCACGGACGAGGGATATGCAAATAAAACGGGCCAATCGCAGACAAGTTGAGATATAGTGGCTCGCAGTCCGGAAAACGCACTGGGGAGCCCGGAAAAGCACTCACCGACAAGGAGGTTATCGTGGCAAGTTTCTGCGCGAAGTGTGGATCGGCATTATCCTCTGGCGAGCAATTCTGCCCATCGTGTGGCGCGGCGGCCGGCGACGCCGCTGCTGTAACGCCTGCTCAACCGGCCGCTGTGCCAGCCAAATTCGGCAGCAGCGCGGTCAAGATCATCCTGGTTATCGTCGCTATCGTCGTGCTGCTGGGAATTCTCGTTCTGGGAGCCGTTACCTATGTGGGGTATCGCATCTCGCGCGCCGTCCATGTGAACAGCGCGAATGGCCAGGTGACGATGAGCACCCCCGGTGGGACATTCTCCGCCAACTCGACGTCGACCATTACCGCATCCGATCTGGGCACGGATATCTATCCCGGCGCGCAGAGCGCCCCCGGGGGCATGAAGATGAGTTTGCCCACCGGTTCGACGGTGACCGGAGTTTACGTCACTTCGGACTCAAAGGACCAGGTGGCCGCTTTTTACCAGAGCAAGTTTGGCAGCGATGCTTCGATCATCGAAACCTCTGACAGCGCAATTCTCAGCGTGAAAAAGAGCCCCGAGGAATCTGTCATGGTAACGATTACCGTGAATTCGACCGAGGATCAGGGGAAGACGAGAATCGTCATCCTGCACACGAAGAGCGTCAAGGCTTCCTAGAGCCGATCAGAGCTACCTCAAAGGGGCGTCTGGCGCTGCCCGGCGCGCTTTTTCCTGTGCTTCCACAGGCGGCAAGGCATCCATGAGAACGCAGGTTTGCTCCATTTCCGGTACCATAACAAAGGTACCTATTGCAGAATGAGCCTTAAAGCCAAGCTGGAAGCTGTCATTTACGCCGCGGAAGAGCCGGTCACACTGGCCCAGCTCTCCGCATTGTTTGCCGACGAAGCCTTTGAATGGAAGGCTGAGCAGGCGGCCGCGTCTGCCGAACAGGCCGCCGAGGCTGAGCAATCCCTGCCCATGAACGGAGAGTTTGCCTACCTGGAAACGGAAGCTGCCCATTCAGAACCGAAGAGCGGCCCCGTTCAGGAGCAGGACGCCGAAGCTCTTCCGGAAGCGAGCGCGGAGCCGGATGCTGAGGCCAGCCCGGAGACAGTCGCGGCAGCCGCTGAGGAGCCGAATCTGGAGATTGGCTCGACTGGCGAGGCTGCCAGCGTGGCCGCGACGGAAGAAGCACCCGCCGTGGACGATCCGGCCGCGCTTGAAGCTGAAGCCAAGCGCCAGGCCCGCCAGCGCGAGCGCGAAGCGCGCGCCATCATCCGCCAGTTGCTCGATGAGATCATTGCCGCCTACGCTTCCGACGACTGCGGCGTCGAGATCCGGGAGATTGCCGGCGGATACCGCATGGCCACAAAGCCCGAGTGCCACGACGCCGTGCGGCTCTTCGTGAAGAGCCTGAAGCCGGCGCTCAAGCTGTCGCTGCCGGCTCTGGAGACCCTGGCCGTGGTCGCCTACAAGCAGCCGGTCACAGCGCCCGAGGTCAACGAGATTCGCGGCGTGGACTCCTCCGGCGTCTTTGGCTCGCTGCTGGCCCGCAAGCTGATTGCCACGGCCGGCCGCAAACCGGTCATCGGCCGGCCCATTCTTTACAAAACCACGCGCGAGTTTCTGCTGCGCTTCGGCCTGAAGGACGTCTCTGAACTGCCCTCGATGGAGGAGTTTGAGAAGATGGCCGCCAGCGAACTGGAAGAGCCGGAAGCCGCAGGCAGGGAATACTCCGAGCAGGAACCAAAGCCTGCGCCGGGCTCCGAATTTGATGAAGCCGCCAGCGAGGAGCTGGAAGACGCGCCGGCTGAAGGCGCGGAAACACAAACGGAAACGACTGAACCCACCAAGACCGCCGAGACGGCGGTCAGCAACGAACCCACCAACCCGGCAGAGGCCGCTCCTGCTGATTCTTCCCCCACCGAGCAGGCAGAAACCGAGAATCTTCCCAATGGCGAAGAAGACAAGCAAAACCAAGAAGACCAATGACCTGCAAGCTGAGACGGCTATACCAGAAGTTATTTCGCCGGAGCTGGAAGCGGCGCCCGCGCCCGTAACTGAAGCGGAAGTTGAAGCCGCGCCCCAGGCCGAAGCCGCAGCCACGGCGGAAGAACCAAAGGCGAAAAAAGAACCCAAAGCGAAAAAGGCCAAGGCCAAGGCAAAGCCCAAAGCGAAAGCCAAACCCAAAGCTGAAGCCGCGCCCGATGCTGAAGGCGCTTCCGAGCCGGAGGCCGAAGTTGCGCCGGAGGTTGAGGCCAGCGCTGAGCCTGAAGCGGAAGAGAGCGCAGAGGCGGAGGAGCCTTCCGAGGCCGCAGACGAGGCCGAGGACAACTCCGAGAGCGAAGATGACGACGAGCCTGAATTCGAAGCCAAGCCGCGTCCGCCGGCCAAGCTGGAGCGGCTACAGAAGATTCTGGCCAAGGCCGGGATCGCCAGCCGACGCCACGCCGAGGAGATGATCGAGCAGGGGCGCGTGCAGATCAACGGCAAGATCGTCACCGTGCTGGGCACCAAGGCCGACGCCGGCCGCGACCACATCCGCGTGGATGGCAAGCTGCTGCAGGGCAATGAGCGGCTGCGCTACTTTGTTCTGAACAAGCCCAAGGGCTTTGTCACCACGGTCAAGGACCCCGAGGGCCGGCCCACGGTGATGCAGTTCTTCGAGAAGATGAAAGAGCGCCTTTACCCGGTCGGCCGCCTCGACTACCAGAGCGAGGGATTGCTGCTGGTGACGAACGACGGCGAGCTGGCCAACAAACTGACCAAGGCCGGTTCAGGCGTGGAGAAGACCTATCTGGTGAAGGTCGCCGGCCAGCCGACGGAAGGCGAGCTGAGCGTCCTGCGCGGCGGCGTCATGATCGAGCGCGGCAAGCCCGGCTCGACCCAGGTGCGCACCTCTCCGGCGCGCATCCGCCAGGTGCGTCAGGGCGACAATCCCTGGTACGAAGTGGTTCTGATCGAGGGCCGCAACCGCGAGCTGCGCAAGATGTTCGAAAGCATCGGCCACTTTGTCGAGAAGATTCGCCGCGTCGGCTACGGCCCGCTGGTTCTGGACCAGGAGCCGGGCAACATGCGCGAGCTGCAACCGCAGGAGCTGGAGCTGCTGCACAAGGCCGCCGAAGGCAAGCTGCGCACCCCCAAGTCCAAGGAACTGCGCCGCCGCAACGCCGCCGACGCAGCGCAGTTGCCGACCGTGATGCCCAAGCCCAGCCGTCCGCGCCCGGCCATGCCGTTTGCAAGCAAGCCATTTGAGGGTCAAGCTGCCGGCCGCACTGCCAGCCACGGCCCGGCGCGCCCCGACGAACGCCCCCGCCGCGCGACAGGCGCAGGCCCGGCCAGGTTTGGCTCCGCCCGCCCCGCGCCTTCGCGTTCTGCCGCGAGTTCAACCGGCGAAGGCCGGCCCTTCAGCCCCAAACCAGCCTGGAAGAAACCGGAACGCCCGGCGTACAACCGCCCGGCGGCGCGCTTCACCCCAGGCGCCGCAGGAGAAAACCGTCCCCGCCCAGAATCTTCGAGGCAGGATTCCGAGAGAACGGGCAGAACGGGCGCAGACCGCCCCTTCAACGCGAAACCAGCCTGGAACAGGCCGGAACACCAGGAACGGCCGCAGTACAACCATCCGCCCTCACCGCGCCGCGAGGCTCCTGATTCCGATGAGGATTCCGGTCCCGTGAGGCCGCCAAACCTTCAGATTGAGGAGATTTCGCAGTGGGATCGCCCCAGTTCAAGCCGGCCGAGCGCGCCCCGGCCCTACTCTGACCGGCCCAGGCCCAGCCGTCCCAGCTTTGAGGGTGCGGCTTCTTCCCGTCCGGGCGCAGGCAAGCCCTTCCATGGCAAAGGCGGACTGGCGCGTCCCTTCACCACCAGCAGCGGCAAGCCCCGCGCAGGCGGCGCGCGGCCCAGCAGCAAGCCCGGCACAGGCCGGTCCTATGGATCTTCTTCGCGTGGATCGGCTCCGGGCGCGCATTACGGCTCAGGAGCTCGCGCGGGGTCGGAGTCCCGCCCAAGCTACGGCGCCAAGCGACCTTATGGAGCGGGAGCCGCCGGTTCCATCGAAGCGCGCACGGGTTCCGCCTATCGCCCCGCTCCGGGCGGAAGGGGCTCCTTTGCTCCCCGGACGGCCGCAGGCTCAGGCCCGCGCCCGTCTGGTTCAGCGCGGCCCTACACGCCGCGCACCGAGGGCGCATCCGACTATCGCCCCACGAAGGCGAGGCCATATTCCCCCTCCACTCCGCGCGCGGAGAGAAAAGCAGGTTCTGACTGGAAGCCCAAGTCCGGGGCGCCCGCGGGAAGGCCTTCGTCCACGGGGCGGAAGCCCAGCTTTGGCGGCGCGGGCAAGTCTTATGGCGGTTCGAACTCCAAACCCAGGACAGGCGGCTTCTCGAAGTCCGGCTTCAAGAGCAAGTCGACTGGTGCGGGCGGCAAGCGGACGGGATTCCGTCCTGGCGGCAAACCCGGCGGAAAGAAGCGCGGATAAGGAACCGCCCCCTTGACAACCTGAGAGAAAGCAGGAACCCCCTATGGCAAACAGCTTTGGCACGGACATTCTCATTCAAGCGCCAGACCCAGAAAAGGCGGCTGCTTTTTACGTCGAGCATCTCGGATTCGAGATCACCGGTGAAGAACCTGAGATGATCAGCCTTCATGGCAAGCACATCAACCTGTTCATTGAGCGAGGGCCGGCGCTGGGTCCGGTTCTGGAAGTCAAGGTGGACAGCGTCGCAGCCGCGCGGCTGCGACTGGAGAAGAATGGGTGCGAAGTCGTCAAGGATGAGCCGGATTTTCCGCGATGCTACATCAAGGACCCGTTCGGCCTCATCTACAACCTGACAAGTTAGAGCTGTTCTGCAATTCATATGTGGCATTTTGAGTGTCGCGCAAGGTGGCTTTTTCTTGAGGGAGAATTTACTTGGAGGGCGTGCTTCCGGGGTACACCTACTCTGTTTTCGCTATAGTCAGAGCGGTTTCGGGCTGACTGTTTGCAGTCGAGATTGAGAGCTGTGGTTTCCCACCCATTTCACAGAGAACGTGAAATGGGTGGGGCACGGAGCTTCTTTATACCATCCGTCAAAAGTCTACAGCTTGGCTTACGCCAGTTTGGCGTCGAGCACGATTTCTGTATTATTCGCGAAGAGCTTCGAGATGGGGCAGCCTTCCTTGGCTTCCTGAGCGGCTTTGGCAAAGGCTTCCTGAGAAGCGCCGGGAACCGTGGCTTTGGTGGTGAGCAGAATCCGCGTGATGGCGAAGCCGTCGCCAACCTTGCCCAGCGAAACAGCCGCATGGGTACTGATCTTCTCTGGCGTCAGGCCTGCCGCGCCCAACTGCGCTCCCAGAGCCATCGAGAAGCAAGCGGCGTGGGCCGCCGCGATCAATTCCTCGGGCGTGGTGCCCGCGGCAGCGCCTTCAAAGCGCGATGCAAATGAGTAGTTCGCATTGCTCAACACGCTCGTCGCCGTCGAGATCGTGCCTTTGCCTTCCTTCAGTGAACCTGTCCAAACCGCACATGCCTTGCTTGCCATTGTTCCTCCTTGAAAATTTTGGGGATTGTGCGCCGCTGCCAAGGAAATGCCCTGGAGCTGCCGCAATGCCTTACCCTTCCTATAGATGCGTCGAAAACCGCATGGATGCAAGGGAAAACGCTGCTTCTCTGGAGAAATCAGCGAGAAGCGTTCTTCCGGGGCTAAACAGGCTGCGGGAAGAGGCCTGTTTTTAAGTAAAACAACCGAAAAACATCCCTCAGGGGCTAAAGCCCATTGATTTTGCAGCACTTACGGCACGACTAAAGTCGTGCCCTGACGCTTCGCGCCATTCCTGACGGGTTTTTCCGCAGCCTGTAAAGCCCGCATTGATTCTGCCGGCGTTATGCGGGGGTTGAAACCCCCGTCTCCCTCCGGATCGAGCATTTCGCAGCATACAAATTTTGCATCCTTCATTCAAAGCCACCTTCTTTGACAGGTTCCATCAGCGTCACGCCGCAGGCAGCAGATGGGCGCGGGTGAGCACTTTGCGGGCCAGGCCGGTCAGGGCCATTCCGGCCGCCTTATCCAGCGGAACCCAGCGCCGCGAGCCGCCATGGACGGTCAGCGCATCAATTTCGTCTTCAGGAACGGCGCGGATGCGCACCTGGTAGTTCACCTGCATGATGGCGTGGCGCACTGTCATGCAAAGATCCTTCTTGGGAAAAGCCGTCTCCTTGAGCGCGGGCAGTTCCCACAGCCCCGGCATCACGGTCAGCGAAGCTGGGCGCTGCTCCAGCAGCACCTCGCGGCGCGCCGGGCCGTTGCGCAGTGTGAGCGCATAAGCCACTTCGCGGCTCAGCATCGGAGGCCGCGGCGCGGTCTTGTGTTCCCCCTGGGTTTCACAGTCGGCAAAGACCGGGCAGACAAGGCAATGCGGATTGCGCGGCAGACAGACAGTCGCGCCCAGATCCATCATTGCCTGGTTGAAGTCGCCCGGACGCCGAGGAGAAACCAGGCTGGCAGCCAATTCCTCGATCTTGCGCCGGACCGGAGCGCTGGCGTCCCATCCGTTCATCCGGCACAAGACGCGCTCCACATTGCCATCCACCACGGCCACCGGCTCGCCATGAGCGATGCTGGCGACGGCTGCGGCCGTGTAAGCGCCAATGCCCGGCAGCAGGCGCAACTGGGCCGCCGTTTGCGGCAGCGCGCCCTCGTGATGGCTGGCGACAAACTGCGCCGCCTTCAGCAGCATTCGCGCGCGGCGATAGTAGCCGAGGCCGCTCCACAGGGTCAGCACCTCCTCTTCGGTGGCCTGCGCCAGCGACGGCAGCGTGGGAAAGCGCGCCATGAAGGCCTGGTAGCGTTCGATCACCACGGCCACGCGGGTCTGCTGCAGCATGACTTCCGAAAGCCAGATGGCGTAGGGGTCACGGCTGCGCCGCCAGGGCAAGTCGCGCTGGCTGCGGCCGTACCACTTCAGCAAGCGCCTCCGCACCCTGGTGATTTTCCCGGCTTCCCACTCAGGCTGGCCCATGCGCCCAGCTTAGCAGGCGGATTCTCGCTCCGGCTGCGGAATCTCATGCTCCCACGCCGCGGCGGAATGCTATAGGCTCGTAACAGGCATGGATATGGAAATTACCTGCAACCGCTGCCACCAGAGCGTACAACCCGAGGACTGCTACTGCCCCACGTGCGGGCTTCCGCGACTGGTGTATGCCACCGACGGCCCCCCGGAGCAAACCCAGCCGGAGATATGGGAGAAGGCCGTGCGGGATGCGGGCACGCTCGATTGGAAGCCGGCGTTGCGCGCGGCTCTGCTGATGGCGATACCGGCCGGGCTGCTTTCGAGCGAGGTCTCGCCCACGGGGGGAGTTTTCGGACTTTTCTGGATGACCACGGCTGCGGCCTGGGCCGTGGTGATCTACATGCGCAACCAGAAGCCAGCATGGATCACGCTCGGAGCCGGCGCGCGCATCGGCCTGGTCACGGGGCTGCTGGGCAGTTGGCTGGCCTTTGGCGTGAGCGGCGGCGCTTTGTTTGTGGAGCGCTTCCTCTTCCATCAGGGCGGCCAGATTGACGCGGAGTATTCCAGCATTTTCATCAGCAAGTTTCAGCAGACGATTCAGCAGACACTGGCGGGGATGGGGCCGGCAGACGCGGCACAGGCGCAGACTGTTTTCGCCGGAATGCTGTCCTGGATGACGTCGCCGGAGGGCCATGCGGCAATGTGGGCAGGCTCGCTTGCATTCAGCTCGCTTTTCCTGCTGCTCTTTGCCGTTTGCGGAGGCGCGCTGGGGGCGCGGATACAGGCCGGGAGACGCCGCCCGGAGGTCTAGGTTCAAGCCCCTGACTGCATAATTACGCAGCTTCAGGTTCTATGGTTTCCCACCCTTTCGCCAGAGAAAAAGCGAAAGGATGGGGCACGGAAGATGATACATAAACAAGCGGTCAGAGACCGGAAACATTTTTGGCTGGCAGACTTTCTCGCGCCTGTAGGCTGATGTTGTTTTGAGACAGGCGCCGAGCGCCGCGTTTCTTTCCACTTTTCGACAACTTGCCCACGGGCCCCAACCCTTCTATCATCCACCGAGAGACAAGCCGAGAGAATACCTATGAGCGAAGAACCAGGCAAAACCATACTGCGCACCAAGAGCAGGCTGATGTCCGCCTCCGAAATCGAACGCACGCTGGTGCGTTTGGCCCACGAGATTGTTGAAAAGAGCAACGGCAGCGAGGATCTGGCCCTGGTCGGCATCAAGCGCCGCGGCATTGTGCTGGCCGAGCGGCTGGGCAAGCTGATTTCCGGCATCGAGAAGCGTTCGGTGGATACCGGCGTGATCGATATCAAGTTCTACCGCGACGACCTCACTTCCGCGGAGGGGCGTCCCGTGGTCACGCAGGGCGCCATCGGCTTCGACATCAACGGCCGCAACATCGTGCTCTGCGACGACGTGCTCTACACCGGCCGCACCATCCGCGCCGCGATGGATGCCCTCTTCGATCACGGCCGCCCGCGCCGCGTGCAACTGGCCGTGCTGATCGACCGCGGCCAGCGCGAGCTGCCCATCGAAGCTACCTACGTGGGCCGGCGCGTGCCCACCAGCAGCCGCGAAATCGTTGAGGTCAAGTTCCAGGAAGTGGATAACGACGAGCAGGTTCTGCTTACCGAGCCCGCCGAATAAATTGAATTGACAGCTTTCAGCCTCCGGCTTTTCGCTGGAGGCCGGAAGCCAGAGGCTGAAACAGCATGAGCCCAACCGCAGTCCAAAACCGGCGACCGCTTTCCACTCCGCCCGTCGCAGCCTCGCCGTTCCCTTACAACCCCGGCTCGCTGCTCTCAGCCCAGCACCTGACGCTGGTGGACCTGAGCCACATCCTCGCCCGCGCCACGGCGCTGGAGAATCAGGACCCGCTGGAGCGCGCCCGCACGCTGGCCAAGCGCCGCGTGGCGCTGCTCTTTTACGAGTCCTCGACCCGCACGCGCACCAGCTTCGAGCTGGCCGCCAAAAGCCTGGGCGCAGACACCGCGCTGGTTTCCAGCCAATCTTCGAGCATCGAGAAGGGCGAGTCGCTGAAAGACACCGGCCTGACCCTGCGCGCGCTGGGGGCTGAAGCCATCATCCTGCGCCACAACTGCAGCGGCGCGCCCTGGCTGCTGGAAGAGGCGACCCGCCTGCCCGTGATGAACGCCGGCGACGGGATGCACGACCATCCGACCCAGGCGCTGCTGGATTTGCGCACCATTCTGGCTCACCTGCGGCCCGGAGTGGAGACCGTCACCGCCGAAACGCTGGCTGGCGTCACTGTCGCCATCACCGGCGACATTTTTCATAGCCGCGTGGCGCGCTCGAATATGTTGCTGCTGCCCCGTCTGGGCGCGCGCGTGATTCTCTGCGGACCCAGGGAGTTGCTGCCGGAACTGGCCGCGCAGGCCGGTCCGGGAATCGAGATCGAACGCGACTTCGAGGCTGCTCTCAGCCAGTCGCAGGTGCTGATGATGCTGCGCATCCAGGCCGAGCGTCTGGCCGGATTGCAGCTCGATCTGGAAGAGTACAAGGCGGGCTACCAGCTGACCGGCCCGCGGCTGGCCTCGCTTGCGCCGACGGCCGTTGTGCTGCATCCCGGCCCCATCATTCGCGGCCTGGAGATTACCGCTGGCGTCGCCGACGGCCCCCAGTCGGCCATTCTGGAACAGGTCACGAACGGCGTCGCCATCCGCATGGCGGTGGTGGAGCGGGCGCTGACGGCAAAGGCGTGAAGATTTCTGTTGACGCATCTCCAGAAACGAGCCGATACTGTATACGAGTGGCTGGTGCTGCCGGACTGAACGTGTTACCCGGGCGAGCCGCTTGATCTTGTAAAGGGCCGCGTGAGCGGCCCTTTACGTTTTGGGCTTGTTTTTGTCGCCTTTGGGCATCACGGAGAAAAGCTCAGGCCGAGGATGATGGGCTGTGCATTCGAGAACAGCCAGGTCTCTCACCGTATTGCCATATCGGTCGATTCGGCTCTGCGGGTTTTGAAAAACGGTCATGCGGGGGTTCGGAGACAGCACTGAGGCTGCATTCATTGCACTTGCGATCTGATCGAGAACATCCTCGATTGTGTAGCCGTCGCGGACCACGCGGCTCCTGTAGAGATGCCGCCCGTAGAAAAGCACCTCGCCCGTCACTGGAGGAAGCGGTGGTCGATGCGACGCTCGTGACTGATTAACAGCTTCCAACTGCCCGGCGGTGAGAGTGCCGATGACGACGCCCTGCGGCTTGCGCCCCTGTGCAATTTGCGCGAAGTTGGCCCGCATCAGGACGAATGCGTTCTCGTGAAGCGGCATCGGCGGCTTTTCCTTCTCTGAATTGTAGTCCGTAGTAGCCGAGGCACATCAAACCTGAATTGTGCGACGCAGCGCGGAGTTGCTATTCTGTGCAAGCGGCACGCAATCCGCGATCTTCGAACAGGTCCACTACGGCGTAGCCATTTGCATGGCGGTGGTCGAGCGGGCGCTGACGGCGAAGGCTTCATCTTAGGAGATTGAAAGATGAAATACTCGGGCGATGGAGCTAAACGCATTACTGTTCTAGCTGGCCTCGCAGCCGCTGAAGTCTATTTTGTTTATTACTTTTTGCAGCATCGCAACTTTGAGGCTTTTTTAGTTCTTACGACGGTGATAGTTATCCTTTTTGCCACTTTTTATTGGATCAATTGGTTGATACGGCATGGCATTAATAACTTTCACGTTTGCATGGTAATGGGTGTGGGTGCAGCAGCGCTGATCTGTTGGCAAAAGGGATATCGGATTCTGAGCATTGGTGTTATCCTTGCTGGCATTTTCTTTTCGATGATATTACTGCGAAGAATGCTGATCTCGATGGACAAGAATCAGCAAGAGAAAAACCTGAAAGAATATCGGAAAGAAGTAAATGGTCTCATGCCTATTACAAGAGAAGCGCTGAATCTTTTATTCTTTCTGGCGCTCGGTGTATGTTTGTGGGCACAGGATGGGTTTCACCTTGTTCTGGGCGCATGGCTTTTTCTGATTTTTCCACTCTGGTATGCAGGCAAGGTCATATATCGCTTTTTTTGGACCAACTGGGCAAGTGATGATGAGGATGCTTCTATTGAAGGCGATAACTAATCAAGGAGGCCGCGCATGACGGCTCTGGTAATTCGTGGCGGCCATCTGATCGACCCGGCAGCCGGCGTCGACGGCCCCAAAGACATTCTGCTCAAGGACGGCCGCGTGGCCGAAATCGCCGGCCCCGGCAAGCTGAAGCAGGCTGAGGGCGCGGAGGTTCTGGACGCGACCGGCATGACCGTTGCCCCCGGCCTCATCGACATGCACGTCCACCTGCGCGAGCCCGGCCAGGGCTACAAGGAGACGATCGCCAGCGGCACGGCGGCGGCGGCGGCAGGTGGCTTCACATCTGTTGCGGCCATGCCGAACTCGACGCCGGTCAACGACTCGCCGGAGATTACACGCTGGATGCAGGCGCCGGAGCGTGGCGCGGCCATTCGCGTCTTTCCGGTCGCCGCCGCCACGCGCGGGTCTAAAGGTGAAGTGATAAACGACTATGCGGCGCTCAAAGCCGCCGGAGCTGTGGCCGTCAGCGACGACGGCCTGCCCATCCTGAAAGACAATGTGATGCGCGAGGCTCTGGCGGCGGCAGCGCGCGCGGGCCTCACCGTCATCCAGCACGCCGAGGACACGCGCCAGACCCGGACCGCCAACTGGAGCGCCAGCATGAATGCCGGGCCGGTCTCCTTCAGGCTCGGCCTGCGCGGGATGAGCGATGAGATTGAGTCCGCAATCGTCGAGCGCGACATCCGCCTGGTCGGCGAGCTGCGCGAAAGCCGCGCCCACCTGCACGTGGCCCACATCTCCACCGCAGCCGCGCTGAATGCCGTGCGCCAGGCCCGCCGCAACGGCCTGCGCGTCACCTGCGAGGTCACGCCGCATCACTTCCTGCTCACAGACGAGCACGTCGGCCTCTACGACACCAACGCCAAGATGTGCCCGCCGCTGCGCTCGGCCACCGACCGCGACGCCATGATCGAGGCCATTCTCGACGGCGTGGTGGACGCTATCGCCACCGACCACGCGCCACACGCCGTTCACGAAAAGGAAGTCGAGTTCGAGCGCGCGCCCAACGGCATCATCGGCCTGGAAACCGCGCTGGGCCTTTCGCTGCGCTGGCTGCATACGGAGTGGAAACTGCCCCTGGGCCGCGTCCTGAGCCTGCTCAGCGCCCAGCCGGCGGCGCTGCTGGGAATGAAGGGCCGCGGCACCCTCGTCGTGGGCAGCTTTGCCGACGTGGTCGTCTTCGACCCCAAAGCTGAGTGGACCTACAACGCCCGCAAAGGCAAGTCGAAGTCCAGAAACACTCCCTTCGACGGCTGGACGATGCAAGGCAAGGTCCGCTGGACGATCTCTGAAGGCCGCGTGGCGTACGACGCGGAGAGCGCGTAAGAAATCAACCGGCTGATCGCGCGTGAAGGCAGGAAAGTAGACGCGCTCCCGGCGGGAATTCTGGAGGAAGTGCTGGCTAAGGTTGGAACGCTGTTCGAGTAATAGATTGTCCGTTTGCGTCCGGTAACGCGACTTACCGTTCCCTATCCGGGGTCGATGAGTGACTCGGCGATTTTGCGTCATCCCAGGAACTCTCCAGTCGACATGGGCGTTTTTTGGGAGTAATGCGTAGCTGGTATGGGTTCATGCCAATATCTATTTCGCCTTCTGCGGTTTCTTGACCTTCTTCGCGATCTGAACGAGGTCATCGCATCCAATCAGTTTAGATGACTCACCAACCTGCAACGAGGTTCCTTGAGCGGACTTGAATCGCGGCCTCAGGGCCTTCAGTATTCCCTTACAGAGGAAGGCGGTTGGTGAACTCGTCACAGCCTCTTCTGCCTCGACAGCGAGTTTACCATGGTTCAGTTCAGCCATAGTCTTATTCGCCCTCGCTAGATTGACCTTTCCATTAACGTAATTTGCTACCAAATCTTTGTGCGAATCCTTGAGACATTCTTCGATCATCGAAGCAAACTCCGCCTTCGACATGCTATGGTTTTGTGATGCCAAATACGCGGAATCCAGAAAATGCGCTTCGACGTCGATGCCGCCCGTCACAAATGGTTCGACATGCAGTTTCCTTATGTCGGCTTTCCATGAAGCGACTTCATCATTGCTTAGGTAGTCCCGGTCGCGGTGAACCACCACTACCAGTGACGGATTGTTCTTTCTGACCATCGATATGAGAGGTCTGAGATTGTGAATGCTGGTCACTCCATGATACGGCTGAACAACCGTGTGTTGCATATCGAATCCAGATGACTCAACTAGACTTTCAAGAAGGTGCTTTTCAGAGTCCTCCGTTAGAACCACAGCAGTATTCGACTTCTGCCCTATCTTCTCGCGTGCATCTAGCGCGCCAATTTCCATAAGGACACCGATCTCGTCGTCTTCGCTTAACAGGTCTGCGCTTCCGCCCCGAACACAGAGCATATTGGAAGTTGCCGCAATTGAATCGATTACATGTCGTGAGTGAGTTGTGAGAATCACTTGCACATCTCCGGTCGACGAAACCCTTCTTAACAAGCCACAAAGTAGCCGCTGATTGTCTGGGTGAAGGTGGGAATCTGGTTCATCCAATACCATAAGGGATGGCTTGAAACGATGAATGTAACTTAGAATTTGTGTCGCCTGCAACACGCCAGTTCCGGCAATCTCAAGTGGCACCCAATCGTTTCCATTTGAGGTGATTGACACGTTGATGTATTCGTCGAGTGCCTGATCAAATTTGACGCGAATATCTAATTCGGGAAATATCTCTCGAAGTTCGGTCAGAAAGCCCTCCCAAACTGCCGTCTGTGCGTTTGAAGATTGATCTTCAGGCCAAAGTCGAAGTAGGATATTCCGGAGCACAAGGTTTGCATCACCTCTCGCAAGAGCGCGAAATAGGACGCCATCCGAAACATAAGCTTCTCTCTTTGAGATACCAGCTAACCCCGGAGAAAAGACGCTAAAGGGGTGGTCCAGCTTGGCCAACTTTCGAGCAACCGGTGCGTTTTCTATGGCCACAGCGATATTCCGGTTTTTCCCTTTGATAAGAGCTATCGAGCACGTTTCACCAGATTCTAACGTGTAGTCGATTCTTGGCCCTTGGGCCTTATTTGATTTCAGGCTTCCGCCAGCACCGAGCGCGTATACATCCTCAGAGGGAGAATAGATAATATCTCCGGGATTGATGCTCGTCCATTCGCCAGCTTTGGGCCACTTAATCTTGGCGGCTTCGAGTGTTTGCAGGAGAGCAATTCCGAAATGCAATCCTTGGACGATTGTGCTCTTTCCGGAGTTGTTCGGTCCAACAAGAACATTCATGCCCTTGACGTCAAAGGATGCGTCAGTGATCCTCTTAAAGCGCTGAATTCGAACCGATTTCAGTTTCATTTGTGACTAATCTATCATGCCGAGCTTTGAATCGTCCCAGTGGTTCGATTTGCAACGTGGGAAGGCACGGAGGCTCAAATCAGCGAATTACTCCCGAAATGTCGCCAAGGCTCCGCCGATCAGCTTCAGCGGAATTCTGGGTTTACGAGAACAGCCCATTGCGCTCATCCAGCGAGGTTTACGGGATGGTAGCTTGATCGATTCTGAAAACGCCCTTGTAGGTCGTTTCCCCGGCTTCCAACGCATCAAAACTCCGTACAAAGCGGGTGCCCCAGAGCCTGCCCTGAGCGAAGTCGAAGGGGCCGGATTTTCGGACCTGAGATACCACGAACCACGCGCGAGCGCAAAGCGAGCCTCTGGCCGCACCGCAGGTGCTTGCGGATAATTACCCTCTGCCGTTGCATAATGATTCCAGAAGTTTCCCTCAGATCATCGTCCCGGCACAACTTCTTCGCGCCGCCTTCCAGCCGGAAGCGGCCAAAAGAGGCCGAAACGTCCCGTAACTCCTTATCCTGGACGATTCTGCGGGTAACTCCTTTGTTTTGACGATTTTGCAGCGCAACCATGCCTGTAAGCTATTGAAAACAAGGAATTTATTTACAAAATACGGGTGGGGGTACCCCATGCTCCAGCTTTGCCGTCCCATCAAGACCAACGGACAGCGAAGCCAATCTCCGCCGGGCGCCCCACCCCTATTTACCGTGAAACTGACGCCATTCAAGCCTGCGCGGGAGTGTTCTCTCCAAACCGCATTCTTTGCAGCCGGAGCGAGACCTGCACCAGCAGAACCATGACCGGGACCTCGACCAGAGGGCCGATGACCGCGGCAAAGGCAGCGCCGGAGTTCAGTCCGAAGACGGCCACGGCCACCGCGATGGCCAGTTCGAAATTGTTGCTGGCCGCCGTGAACGAGAGCGTGGCCGTCTTCGAGTAATCCGCGCCCACCTTGCGGCTCATCCAGAAACTCACAAAGAACATGACGACGAAATAGATCAGCAGCGGAACTGCGATGCGCACAACGTCCAGCGGAAGCCGGACGATCAGGTTGCCCTTCAGGCTGAACATCACCACGATGGTAAACAGCAGCGCGGCCAGCGTCAGCGGGCTGATGGCGGGCACAAAGCGCGTCTGATACCACGCGCGGCTCTTGATGCGCAGCAGCACAAAGCGGGTCAGCATCCCGGCCAGAAACGGAATGCCGAGATAGATGAAGACGCTTTGTGCGATCTGGCTCACGCGGATGTCCACCACCACGCTTTTCAATCCGACCAGCGGCGGCAGAACGGCCAGAAAGAACCATGCGTAGACGCTGTAGAAGAGCACCTGGAAGATGCTGTTGAAGGCCACCAGTCCGGCGGCGTAGTCGGTGTCTCCGCGGGCCAGTTCATTCCACACAATCACCATGGCGATGCAGCGGGCCAGGCCGATGAGAATCAGCCCGGTCCGGTACTCCGGGTACCCGCGCAGAAAAATCACAGCCAAAGAAAACATCAGCACCGGTCCGATCACCCAGTTCTGCACGAGCGAGAGGCCCAGCACTTTGCGATTGCGGAAAACCTCGCCCAGCCGCTCGTACTGCACCTTGGCCAGCGGCGGATACATCATCAGAATCAGGCCCACGGCGATGGGGATGTTGGTGGTTCCCGCCTGGAAGCGCTGCAACAGCGCGGGCACGCCCGGAACGAAGCGTCCCAGCGCAACCCCGGCCGCCATGGCCAGAAAAATCCATAGCGTCAGATAACGGTCGATGAACGAAAGCCTCGCGCCGCCCGGCGTTGTGGCCGTGCAGCAGAGCTGCGGATCTGTTGGCATTCTCTCTCTCCTTTGAGGCAAGAGCGCATTCACAGCGGTTGCTTCCCGAGGTCGCGCATACGGTCCTCGATGGCCATGCGGTCCAGCGTTTCCAGAGGCTGGCTGATGAATAGCTGCACACGCTTACGAATCTGCCGCATGGCGAGCGCGAAGGCCGCGCGCTTCACCTCGTCGCTGCCTTCCACGGCTGTCGGATCGGGAAAGCCCCAGTGCGCCGTGACCGGATGCCCCGGCCACAGCGGGCACATCTCGCCCGCGGCGTTGTCGCAGACGGTCACGACGAAGTCCATCTGCGGCGCGCCGGGCTGCGCGAAATCGTTCCAGCTCTTGCTGCGCAGACCCTCCACCGGATAGCCCAGCGCTTGCACCAGCTCGATGGCGAAAAGATTCACTTTGCCCGTCGGACGGCTGCCCGCGCTGTACGCCTTAAAGCGTCCCGCGCCCATCGTGTTGATGAGCGCCTCGGCCATGATGCTGCGCGCCGAGTTGCCGGTGCACAAAATGAGAATGTTGTAGGTCTTCTGCATAAGAAACAGCCTCCTCTATCAGCCGCAGCAGCCCGACGAGCAGCAGCAACCGCCTGGTTTCGCCGGCCCAGGTTTTTCCGCGCGGATGAAAGCGCTCATGAACTTGCCCTCAACCAGCGGAGCGATGGCGTCCACGTCAATTCCCGCCTCTGTCAGAAAACTCCGCGCATCCTCGATGGAGTACTCGCGCGTCGGCTCCATCGAGATGCGTGCAAACCCGGCCTTCGCCAGTTTGGACGCGTACTCCTGTTCCTCCAGCGCGCCAGAGATGCAGCCCACCCAGAGCATCATGCTCTGGCGCACTTCGTCTGGAACCTCGCCGCGAACAACCACATCGGAAACGGCAAAGCGCCCGCATGGTTTAAGCACGCGGAAGGCCTCCTGCAAGACGCGGTCCTTGTCGGCGGAGAGATTGATGACGCAGTTGGAAATCACCACGTCCACCGAGTTATCGGGCAAGGGAATACTCTCGATTTCGCCCTTGAGGAACTCGACATTTTCGACACCCGCCTGGCGCTGGTTCTCGCGGGCCAGGGCCAGCATGTCGTCGGTCATGTCCAGGCCGTAAGCCTTGCCGGTCGGCCCGACGCGTTTGGCCGAGAGCAGAACGTCGATGCCGCCCCCGGAGCCCAGGTCCAGCACCGTCTCGCCCGCCTTCAGCTCAATCAGGGCGGTGGGATTGCCGCACCCGAGTGACGCCAGCACGGCGCTGGCCGGCAGGCCCTGCTTCTCGGCTTCGTTGTAAAGGTTGGTCGTGATGGGGTCGCAACAGCTGAACGCAGGGTTGCAGCAGGCAGCCGAGCCTGTCTTCTGTACCTGCCGCGCCGCGGCTCCGTACTTTTCCTGAACCAGGGTCTTCGTATCGGTCTTCGTTTCCATAGAACGCACCTCACATACGCTAAAACAAATATATAAGTTGATTTTATATTTGTCAATCCATATATAATAGCCACATGAACGCCAGTCCCAAATCGCCTGAACTGTCCGGCCTCTTTGCAGCGCTGGCCGACAATACACGCCTGCGTCTGCTCAACCTGATGTCGGGCCGCGAGGTCTGTGTTTGCCATTTCGTGGATATTCTCGGCCAGAGCCAGCCGAAAATCTCGCGGCATCTGGCTTACCTGCGCAAGGCCGGTATTGTTGCGCCGCGCCGCGAGGGGAAGTGGATGCACTACAGCATCTGCACGTCCGCAGATGCCGCGGCCGGCTCCATCCTGACTGCGGTACTGGCCGCGCTCGGCCGCGACAAGCAGATGCAGGCTGACCGCGGCAAACTGGACCGTGTCTGCTGCGGCGTGCGCAACGTAGAATTGCACCAGATCCAGAAAGGCTGAGTTCGCATGATGCGTTGGCTGGTGCGTTGGCTGCAACGGGGGATTGTGGCGCTGGTGGCGGTGTTTGTGGCCACATACGCGGGCGATTGGGCCATCTACAAGCTGCGCGGCTCGCCCCACGGCAAGGTCACGGTCAACCGCTACGTGACGATCCCGATCAAAGGGAACAAGCAGGAATTCGATTATCAGGGCTCAATCGACGTGCCCTGCTCGGTCTCCCTGTTTCCGCAGGCAGGACAGAATCCCTGCTGGCAACTGCGCCGCAATCCGAATCAGGGAATGACGCTCTAAGCAGCTTTGCGGGAAGAAATCGTTCAGCGCGGCTACAGCGAAACCAGAGTAGGTGTATCCCGGAAGCACGCCCGCCAAGTGGCTTTTTTCTCAAGAAAAAACCACCTTGAGGACTTTCACGAAGGGCACGTTTACTCTGGTTTCGCTCTCGGCGAAGATGAATCTGTGATGAAGATCACGTCAAGCAAGGACAAGTCAGTCTAACATCGTTCCGTCTTTCGGAGAATTCCGGCGAACGATGTATAGCCGCACACAAAACGAGAACGGGACTTACAACACCCGCTGCCTCCACTGCTTCATGACCATCGCCTCTTCTGTGGAAACAGAGAAGGAGCTGGATCGGCTTGAGATCCGGCACATCTGTCCCGAGAGGGCGCTGGCGGAATTGCTGGAGCAGGTGAAAGCCAGTGAATCCCAGCGCCACGGGGCTAATATTCTCTAGCCAAGCCTTCCCATCTTTATTGCATCCGCGCCTGATCCCGCAGTTGGCTGGCCGTGGCTTCCAGAAAAGTCTCTACGCTTGCGCCGGCGGGCTGCTCCAGTCCGGATTTTGCCTGGACTGCGGCGGCGATCCGCTCGGCGAGCGCATGGCGCGTGGGGAGGGACATATCGAGCCTTCTAGCGAAAAATCCCTCCAGAACTTCCAGATCGGCGGGCGAGAGCTTCGCAATGCCGGTGGACGGCAGAGAGAAAGCAGTGTGCGGCGCGGGGGCCTGAGCGCTTGGGGCGAAAACTTGCGCGGTGAAGGTCCGGGCCCCGGAATTGCCCCAGAGCGGTTCTTCCTGCCGGCGGTCGCGCACCACCAGAGTGCCCGCGGCCAGGTCGCCCAGCCGCTGATGCTGGCGGGTGACGAACATGGAGATGACGCCCACGGCATAGAAAAAAGGAAGCTGGTCGATATAGCGGACAAAGTTGCGGGCCATGGACTCGAAGAGGCCAATGGCGCGGCCGGAACGCTGAATGACGCGAATGTGGACCACGCGCTTGCCCGGTGTGCGGCCGTTCCAGAAGGCCTCGAAGAGCGTAAAGTAGCCCCAATTGAAGAGGAAGAAAATGATAATGAACAGAGCCGTCGCCCACTGCTCTGAGATCTCGGAGAAGGCCTTGATGCCTGGCAGAATCAGCGCAGCCAGCAGCGAAAGCACTAAGAAGGAGGCGCCCCAGATCAGATAATCGATCAGAAGCGCGATGAAGCGGCTGCCGATGCCGGCCAGAGGAAACTCGATCGCGACCAGTTCCGGGGTGTCGATGTTAAGCTGATCTGAATTCAACTCCATGACGCAAATCCTCTCCAACCAGTGGATTCTCAAGCGCCGGCCCCACTGGGACCGGCTGGCTTTTCTGTTGGCCCAGTCGGATGCGAGCGGCCTGGGGCAGCTATCGCGCGCGGAGTTGCAAGAGATGGCCCTGCTCTATCGGCAGGTGGCGGCAGACCTCTCGGTGCTGCGCCAGGACTCGACTTCCCGCACCTACGCGCAATATGTGAATCAATTGCTGGCTCGCGCTCACCATATCATCTATTCCGGCCGCAAGACCAATCTGCGGACGCTCTTTCTCTTTTTGCGCGACGAATATCCGGCCGTTTTCCAGCGCCAGATCGGCTATGTCGCGGCTTCGCTGCTGGTTTCCGTGGCCTTTGGCGTGCTGGGCGCCGTGTTGACCACGGTGCGGCCGGAGTTCATGCGCCACTTTGTCGGCCCGGAAATGATCGCCACCATGGAGCGCCACGAGATGTGGACCAAATCCGTGGTCAGCGTGGCGCCCATGGCTTCCAGTTGGATCATGACCAACAACCTCACGGTCAGCTTCGTTACGTTTGCCGGGGGAATCGTCTTTGGGCTGGGAACCTTCCTCGCGCTTTTCCAGAACGGCATCATGCTGGGCGTAATCGGCGCGGCCTGCCACCACTACGACATGTCTCTGGCCTTGTGGAGCTTTGTGGCCGCGCATGGTTCGCTGGAGCTGCCCTCGATCATTATCGCGGGCGGGGCGGGATTCCGCCTGGGCCACGCCATGCTCTTCCCCGGCGCGCTGCGCTGGAAGGAGTCGGTGGCCCGCGGCGGCATCGAAGCCACGCGGCTGGTCAGCGGCATTATTCCCCTGCTGGTGATTGCCGGAACACTGGAGGGCTTCTTCTCTCCGTCGGCAGCTCCCGTCTGGCTCAAGTTCACCGTCGGTGGAATGCTGTTTGCGCTGCTCAACCTGTGGCTCTTCCGGCCGGTCATGGCGAAACCAGAGTAGATCTATCCCGGAAGCACGCCCGCCAAGTGGCTTTTCCTCTCCTGGGTCCCCAACGAGCGATCTTTGCTCGCTGGGGTGGGAGAAAAAGCCACCTTTAAGACGTTCATCCATGGCACGCTTACTCTGGTTTCGTTCAAGGCACCACAACGGTAATTTTGGCATTGTGGATGATGCCGTTGGCCGTGCCGGTTACCAGCACCGTGTAGGTGACCAGAGTTGGAGCAGGTTTGGGCGTCGGTGTAGATCCGTGTGGGCTGCCCGAGATAGAGTTGCAGCCGGCCGCCGCAAATGCCGCGAACAGGGCAAGGCTGAGCAGAAGACTTCCCTTGAGTTTGCGATGCGCGCGCCCGCCTGCCATCAGGAAGCCAAAGAACACCATTCCCGCCGCAATCGGCCAGCGGAACGGCCCTGGCTGCTTGGGAGCGGCGAGAGCGGTCGTCTTCGACGCTGCACTGATGGTGAGCGTCGTCGTCGCCGTCGCCTGCCCATTGACCGTCACCGTCGATGGATTGAGGCTGCACGTGAGCAGGCTGGAGGAGGTCGAGCAACTCAAGGCCACCGACGAGTTGAAGTCATTCAGCGAATTCAGGTTGAAGCTGACAGTATTCGATGTGCCAGAGGGCACGGATATCTGCGGCAACTGCGGCGCAAGCAGAAAATCCGGCGTCGTTGACAGCGTGATCTGGTAACTCTCAAGTATGGCGGACGATTGATACACGCTGTCTCCGGAGTAGACAGCTTTGAGTTGGCTCGATCCGAGATCAAAGGAGAGACCATCCGCATATGCTGTCACGGTGGCGCTATTGGCTCCGGCAGGTGTAAGCGGGCCGTAGGTAATCTCCACTCCATCCTCGAAGAAGTCAACGGAACCGGTGGGCGGAATCGTGGAACTGGGTCCACCGGTAACATCAGCCGTTAAATAGACGCCCGACCAAAATGTGTCCTGCATTGAGGGTGGGCTTACGGTCATGGCCGTCGTGGTGGGCAGCAGCGGTGCGGGCGGCGCCGTGGCAACCACGGTGTAGGTTAGACCGTACTGGCCGAGTTGGTTGGATGAGGCAGCGGAGGTGTTGGGCAAGGAGTTTGCGTCGCCGGCATAGGATGCCGTGACCGTGTAGGTCCCGGCGGGAAGGTTTTGAAATACGGCCTCACCCGACAGTACCGGATACCCTAAAAAGTGGGTAGATCGTGTGATAAGCCCGCCCGGAACGAGTGTGATGTTTTGAGACAGTGAACCTGCATTGACGGTGAGGGCGCCAGTGGGCACGTGGCAGTTGGCCTCGTATATCTGCACTTCCACGCGCAGATTGTCTCCGGCACTGAAGGTGCAGGTGGGAGCCGGGCCGTAAGAGTTCGCGCAGTTGGCGGCTGGCCAGGCGGACATGGAGGGTGTCACCTTCGGGACGATGAGTGTGTAGGGCGCGGCCGCCGAAGCAGCGTAGCTTGCATCCCCGGAGTAGGCGGCGCCAATGGTGTGGGTGCCTGCATTGAAGGTGGTGGGTGGAATCCAGCCGGCGTAGCCATAGGAATTCAGAGCAACGGTGGCCTGCGGCGTGCCGTCCACGGCGAATGTGACGCTGCCCGTGCCAGTTCCAAACGAAGGCCATACCCCGTTGACGATGGCCACCGGCGCGACCTGCGAGTCTGCGCCAAACGTCGTTCCGCTGGGCGATGGTTCCCAAGGTCCGCCTGCCGTCGCCTGCTCGTAGACCGCCTGATTGGGGGCAAGCAGACACGGGGCGGCTGGGTTAAGGGTTTGTCCCGGCACCCCGAACCCATAGATGTTCAGGGTGCTGGCGGCAGGCGAAATCGTGACCATTTGCGGATCGGAGTAACTGCTTGCATAGGTTCCATCGCCGGCATACTGCGCCCAAACTTGATAACTCCCGCCGGGAAGATCGCTCAGTGTGCCGGTGGCCGTGCCTTTGCTATCAATTGTAAAAACTCCCTTTCCGGCGCTCAATGGAGCAGGCGAATTATTGAGAATGGTCACGCTGCCTTGCGGAGTTTTGCCGCCTGAAGACGCCTTGACCGTCACCGAAAAGCTGATCGCATCTCCGTGCTGCGCGGAGGCGGGAGTGACTTGCATTGTGGTCGCCGTCGGCTTGAAGGTGATTGAGTTCCAGTCATTCACCAGGACACTGGCATCCACCGACCCAAGGCCGCTGGCCAGGTCGTATCCCGCCGCGGCCGGGTACTCCTGCAAGGAATAAAACGTGTCCGCCTTATCCAGCGAGCAGTCCGGCTTGTCTTTGAGGCACGTCATGTTGTTGCTGCCCAGCGTCACATCGTGAAATGCCGCGGGAAACTGTTGGGCCAGCGGATAGAGCGTATAGTTTGCCTGACCCTGGCGGCCATACTTCTGGTTCACCAGCGCCATGATTCCGGCCATGGCGGGCGTTGAGGCCGAGGTTCCGCCTACCATGCTGATCGTTCCAGTACCGCTCGCATCTGGCACGCAGTCGCCGGGCATGGCGCAGATGGGATAGGCGCTGAAATTCTGCCCGTTGGCGGCAAAGAGCGAGAGATCGGGAATATCGCGCACCCCATCGGACGGAACTTCAGGCGCATTCTGCCAGCTTGGCTTGGCATAGCCTTTGACGCCGCCCGGCGATCCGGCGGCACATATAAACGGAAGCGCGCTGCCAGACGTGGTGGACGCAACGGAGTTGATGCAACCGCTGGCTCCGCCTCCGCCAGCGGGAATGGAGACTGATGAGAGTTGCACATAGGGGCCGATGGCGTTGAATCCATAGACGGTGTCCCAGACCTGTTCGGGCAATGGAGCTTTCAGCGATCCGTTATCCGCGTCATTGGTTTGATTCCACAGGTTGGCCATGCTGGCGCCCCCGGTGGCATAGTCGGAGTAATAAAAGTCCGTTCCGCCGACCGCGACGTCCCATGGCGTGGAAGCCAGCCCATTCACCGCCAGCCCATACTCAGTAGTCCATTGGTCGTTCGCATTGTCGCAACCGGCCGAGCCGCTGTCGCCGCTGGAGACCAGAACCGTCTGTCCCTGAGCCGCGGCCTGTTCCCATATCGCCGACCAAAGCGCATTGCCGGATTGCGACAGGAACCCCTCGCAATTTTGAAAGCTCATGCTCAATACGCTTGCCTGGTTGTCTTCAACGGCGCGCAAGGCCGCCATATAGAGCGGATCGACAAGAGTGGAGCTGTTATAGTCGCCGGTGAAAAGACCGTTGGTGCTGGCGATGTAGAGATTGACGGTAGCGCCGGGCGCGACTGCCCCCGCTTCCTCGATGTCCAGATACGCCTCAATGGCATCCCCATTGACCCCTGGGTCGGCGCCGTCGAGCACCACTTGCGCCGGTTTGCTCGACAGGTTGAACAAGCTACGGAACGCGTTGTCCAGACTCAAATCGATGTTGGAATCGTTGATGATGCCGATGGTCTGCCCCGCGCCGTTCACCCCCGCCCTGTACAGCGGCGCCAGATCGTATTGCGTGGCAAAGTCCTCCGGCGCGAGGGTATAAAAATTCCCGCTTCCCTGGGGATTTGGAAGCGTCCATAGCGGGGTGGCTTTTCTTGTGCTGCGCGAGTAAAGAGCCTGTCCCGCAACCTGAAGGTTGCGCTTGGCCCTGAAATCGTTCATCGGCGAGACGCCTTTGACCAGCGCCGTCAAGGCAGCCGGAATCTTCACTTCCGTTGCGTTGGCGTAATGCGTTTCGCCGTGGACATCGTACTGATGAATCTGCGTGTGAAAGGCCTCGCGCAACTGGCCCGCCGTGCCTGAAAACTCGACAAATTGACCGCTCTTTGAAGTCTTTGCAACCTGAAACCCGTGCGAACCCAGCCATGCCGTGGCAGCTTGAATGTCCTCGTCGGCGGGACCGAACTGCGCGCCGAATTGCTCCGGCGTGAGCCACTTGTGATAGCTCGCGGAGCCGCGTGTATGAGCATCCTGCAAGAACTGCTTCAGCGCGGCCTCGCGCTCCGGCGGCTGGTTCAGCAGCAGGATCAGGCGGCTGGCGGAAAAGGAATCGGCAACTGCGCCGCGGTCTGAACTGGCCCTGGCCAAGGGGTGCACGCTTCCGCGCAGCGTGACCAGCTTCGTCTCATCGACTGCATGATTTACAAGCGGCGTTGCGGGAGTTTGCGCGGCAACTGGAAGCGCCAGTGCGCCCCCCAGGAGAAAGAAGAGGACTTCCAATTTCAATGTAAGCGATCCTTTCGATTTCAGAAAGCTCATGAAATGGTCAGTCCAACAATTTCAACAGTATTATCCACATGAATGTCCAGAAACACAGAATTGAGGGCAAAGCCTCCGCCAACCGTTGAGGTTGCGCTTTTCCGCGCTTTCAATCTACTAATCACTTTTACACTTTTATGAAAATTTTGTTGCGGTAAAACACGCAAACCGGAATAAAACAAAACGCCAGGATCGAAAGCGAGTAAGCGAAGGCCGCCCATCCGGGATCGGGAATGCGCGCGAAGACGTGAACGAAGACCCAGCCCAGCGCGTCGGTGCGCCGTTCGTCCGCCGTAAAGCGAATGGCGTAGAGGCCGCCTGGAACCAGCTCGCTGATCATGTAGGCCAGGATGGCGTTGGAGCCGAGAACCAGGCAGGGCCAGGTCCAGCCTTTGCGCCAACCGCGCACATCGGCCGCCCAGAAGGCCAGCGTGAGCGCGGCCAGCGACCATCCGGCCGCCACCAGCACATAGGAACTGGTCCACAGGTTCTTGTTGAGCGGAAACCAGATGGACCAGAGAGAGCCGGTGGCGAGGCAGAGCACAGAGCCTGCGGCGAGGCCCAGCGCCTTGATTCCGGCCGGCCTCTGCGCGCGCAGCCCCAGCCCGGTCAAAACTCCCAGCAGCGTAGTTCCCAGAGCGGGCAGGTTGCTGAGCAGTCCCTCGGGGTCGCGCAGGTTGTGGGCCGGTGGCTCCAGATAGAGGTGATGCGGCATGAGGAGCCGGTCGACCCAGGAGACCAGGTTCTGGCTCTGATCCATGAAGGGAATATCGCGGCCAGGCATTCCGGCGCCGGGCACCGGGACCCAGCGAAGCAGAATCCAGTAGCCCGCAAGCGCCGCCACAAGTGCCGCAACCTTGGTCCACACGCGGCTGTCCCACAGATAGAAAAGTCCCACGAACAGGTAGCAGAGGGCAATGCGTTGCAAAACGCCATAAATGCGAAGGTAGTCGAGCGTATAGAAGGGGAAGGTGTTCACGATGACGCCCAGCAGGAAGAGAATCGCGGCCCTCTTGAGCGTGTGCCAGGCCAGCTTCATGCGCGAGGCTCCGCGAGCCAGGCGCGCCTCAAAGGAAAAGACCAGGGAGGCTCCCATCACAAAGATAAAAGTGGGAAAGACGAGATCGGTGGGTGTCAGTCCATTCCATTCGGCATGATTCATGAAGCCCCACGAACCGGCGCCGCCGTTGTTGTTCACCATGATCATGAAGCCGATCGTGATGCCGCGCAACACGTCCAGCGAGATCAACCGCTGGGGGCGGGCCGGTGCGAGCGATGGATTGGTCATTGCGTTCTATATTCTCCGCACGAGCTGATTCGGGGGGACGCCTCTACGCTACGCGCTCCGGGGTGGCTTCGCCAAATCTACTCTCTTCCAACACAAGGTGAGCCTGAAGGCGGCCATTGATTCCAACACAAGATGAGCCTGAAGGGGCGGTCATGCTGGTTAGTGAACATCCGCATGGTTCGAGCAGAAGAGTTGAGTTTGGAAGC
>Ga0302278_10001261_pt1 | contig 31792 bp, 24 predicted proteins | sample III_Bog_N3_2_FD_194543 | JGI IMG/M metagenome (GOLD analysis project Ga0302278, IMG submission 194543) | Peat permafrost microbial communities from Stordalen Mire near Abisko, Sweden - III_Bog_N3_2 | ecosystem: Environmental > Terrestrial > Soil > Wetlands > Peat | place: Sweden: Abisko... | reverse complement strand
CGCCGATGGTGGGCGCGTTGATGTAGGTGATGCCGGCTTCGAGGTCGCGCATGGCTGCGAAGGCGCGATTGACATTGCGCGTGTAGAGCGATGTCGACAGTCCGTAGTCGATGGAGTTGGCGATCGAGACCGCCTCTTCGAATGTCGAAAACTCCATGAGCGCGACCACGGGACCGAAGACCTCCTCGCGCGCAATGCGCATCTGCGGCGTGACGCCGGCGAAGACCGTGGGCTCAAAGAAGTTGCCGTGAGCGTGCGGGCCGCTCGTCAGCGGGTGGCCGCCGCACAGCAGTTTCGCGCCTTCGGCCAGCGCAATTTCGACATAGCGCGCCGAGGTCTCGATCTGATTCGCGTTGACCTGCGGGCCCACTTCGACGCTTTCATCGAGGCCGTTGCCGACCTTCAGCTTCTTCGCGCGCGCAACAAATCTCTCGGTGAACTCGGCGGCAATTCCCTTTTGCAAAAGGATGCGGCTGGTCGCAGTGCATCTTTGCCCCGTCGTCCCGAACGCGCCCCACAGCGCACCATCAAGCGCGAGATCGAGATTGGCGTCGTCGAGCACGATCTGCGCGTTCTTGCCGCCCATCTCAAGCGAGACCTGCTTGAAGGTGGCGGCAGCGCGTTGCGCAACCAGTGAACCAACCGAACTCGATCCGGTGAAGCTGATGGCGCGCACGTCGGGATGTTCAACCAGCGCCGCGCCCGCAGTCGAACCCGTGCCGCAGACGATATTGACCACGCCCGGCGGCAGGCCGGCATCGACTAGCGCCTGCACGAGGTTGTAGGTAGAGAGCGGTGTATCGGTAGCCGGCTTGATCACGCAAGTGTTCCCGGCGACGAGCGCGGGAAAAAGCTTCCAACTGGGAATCGCCATGGGAAAATTCCACGGCGTGATGAGGCCCACGACGCCGACAGGCATGCGTACGCTCATGGCGAATTTGTCGGGCAGTTCGCTGGGCGTGGTCACGCCGAAGAGCCGCCTGCCCTCACCCGCCACGTAGAAGGCTTCGTCGATAGCCTCCTGCACATCGCCTCGTGTCTCGGCAAGCACCTTACCCATCTCGCGCGTCATGTCGCGCGCGAATTTTTCCTTGTTCTGGACGAGGATGTCGTGAGCGCGCAGCAGAATCTCAGCACGTTTTGGCGCCGGGACCAGGCGCCACGTGGCGAAGGCCTGTTTCGCAGCGGCAACGGCCGCAGCTACATCTTCGGCATGCGATGACGGGAAAGCGCCGATCACGTCGGATTGGTCAGCCGGGTTGAGATTGAGAATGGTTTTGCCGCTTGCAGCCGGGAGCCACTGGCCGCCGATGAGGTTGTGGTAGGTGGGATAGGTCATGAAAGCCTCGTAGATCGTGTGTCATGGATCGTGATTCGTGAATCGTGGCCGGGATCAGTGCTTAGTGATGAGTGGTTAGCGGCCTGACTGCGCCAGCCGCGGACCCGCACCAAGCCCCGCAGTCCGCAAGACAGCATAACCCCGTGGTTGCGGTTCCGGCTAGCCGAGCGGCCCCGGATGGGCGCCCTGTAGCAGCCAGCGAGGGCCGTAAGCGGCCTGCAAACGGGGCGCTAAAATGGGCGCCCCGAGAAGCCCGTGGTTACCTTTCCTCCTTGTTTTCAGACGATTTCCGCGGCTTGGGTCCACTAGCCGTACAATAGGCATTAGGGCACGTTCCATTTTCAGATTTGTTGAGGTAAATTCAGCTTTTCCATGTCTTCAAACGGCTATCCTTCGCGCTCTTCGCGTTCCCACGGGTTTCGTTCGCTCTTCAGCATGTTCTCGAGCGACCTGGCCATCGATTTAGGAACCGCAAATACTCTCGTCTACGCGGCGGGCAAAGGCATCGTGGTCAATGAGCCGTCGATTGTCGCGATCAACAAAATTACCGGTGAAGTGGAAGCCGTGGGCAAAGAGGCCAAGGAAATGCTGGGACGCACCCCCGGCAACATCGTGGCCATCAAGCCGATGAAGGATGGCGTAATTGCCGACTTCAAAGTCACGGAAAAGATGTTGAATTACTTCATCCAGAAGGCGCACAACCGCAAAATGCTGGTGCATCCGCGCATCGTGATCGGCGTGCCTTCAGAAATTACCCAAGTTGAGAAACGCGCAGTAGAGGACTCGGCGTATCGCGCCAAGGCCAGCGAAGTCTACCTCGTCGAACAAGCCATGGTGGCGGCGATCGGTGCCGGTCTGCCGATTACCGAGCCCTCGGGCAACATGGTGGTGGATATCGGCGGCGGCACCACGGACATTGCCGTGATTTCGCTTTCGGGCATCGTCTACTCGCGCTCGGTGCGCATGGCCGGCAACCAGATGGACGAGGCCATTACCAATTATCTGAAGCGCAAGTACAACCTGTTAATCGGCGAGCGCACGGCCGAGGCCATCAAAATTGAAATTGGCTCCGCGTTCCCGTTGGATAAACCGCTGACCATGGAGATCAAGGGACGCAACCTGATCGAGGGCGTGCCCAAAACCATCTCCATCGACGACAGCGAAATCCGCGAAGCGCTGGGCGAATGCATTGCCGTGATCATGAACGCCATTCGCGTCGCACTGGAACGCACGCCTCCCGAGCTTTCGGCCGATATCAGCGACAGAGGCATAGTGCTGACCGGAGGCGGAGCGCTGATCAAGAATCTTGACAAGCGCATCCGCGAAGAGACCGGGCTGCCGGTTTCCGTGGCCGACGATCCCCTGGCCTCGGTGGTTCTGGGCACAGGCAAGATGCTTTCCGACTTCCGGCTGCTGCGCAAAATCAAGATCGACTAAGCAGAGATCAGGGGTCAGAAATCAGAGATCAGTAGTTGGCCCCGTAGCGCTGCGAGGACTGAAGTTCGGCGAGAGATTGATCGAGCAGCGCATGCAAGCGATTCGCCGCGCACAGCGATTGGCTCTTTACTGATCTCTGAACCCTGATCTCTGATCTCTGGTTTTTATGGAATCCTTCTTCGCCCGCTATCGAAACCTCGTGGTGCTGCTGGCCATTCTGATGGCGCAGATCGCCGGTTTGGCGGTGCAGGTGCGCCACAACAGCACAGGCATCAACACGCTCGACCCCAGCGACCCAAGCAGCGTGCGCCTGATCCGGCTGTGGGGCAACGCCATCATTTCCCCTCCGGAGCGCCTCATCCACGGAACCAAAATCGGCTTGGAATCGATGTGGACGGACTACCTTGATCTTCGCCACGTGCGCGAGCAGAACCAGGACCTGAAAGAGACGGTGGACAGATTGCGACTGGAGCAGGCAGCGCTACTGGAAGACGCGCGCCAGGGCCAGCGGCTCCAGGCGATGCTGGGCTTCCAGGAGAAGTACATTTACACCACGGTGGCCGCACAGGCTTACGGCTCCAGCGGCAGCGATCGCTCTCATGTCTTCTATATCGACAAGGGCTCCCGCGAAGGCCTGAAGCCTGACATGGCCGTGATTACCGCCGACGGCATTGTCGGCAAGGTACGCGATGTGTTTCTGCACACCGCGCAGGTGCTGGCCGTGAACGATGCCACCAGCGGCGCGGGCGTCATTCTTGAAACCACGCGCATTCGCGGCATTCTGCGCGGCGACGCGGTGGGCCGGCTCATGGTGGTGGGCCTTATGGCCGATCAGCGCATTCAGCCCGGCGAGAAGGTGCTCACTGCCGGGGGCGACCTGATCTTTCCGCGGGGATTGCCGGTGGGCGTGGTGGAGAAAGTGGTCCCCGATCCCGACCGGGACTCGTTCATCGACATTATCGTGAAGCCGGCCGCGCATCTTGAGCGTTTGGACGAAGTGCTGGTAATTACCTCGACAGAGCCGCGCTTCTCGCCCCAGGAAGAGCAGGACATCGCCGCCAGTGACTCGCAAAAAGACGTTGTGCCGACCGCGATCAAGGATCAGGTGAAGGCGTCGGAGATCATGGCCGAGAAGTTGCCCGGCCTCATCGATCCCAACCTGCCGCCCGACAAGCAACCACTGAACGACACCAGCAATCCCAATCCTGCTCCGCCTCCGCCGCAGCCACTGCACGCCGATCAGTTCTCTCCGAGCGCGGCAACCACTCCCGCAACCGCTCCCCGCCCGGAGACAGATACGGAGCCCGCAGCACCAAAGCCGCAGACCCAAAAGCCGGCGACTCCGCATGCTACCGGCGGAACTGGCAGCAAACCGCAATCCGCAGAGGTTTCCAAACCGCAGTCGACGCCGCGGAGGAATCCTTAGCCATGTCCCTGCTCAGCGCCGACAGCAGGCGCGATTTCGAGATCCGCCGCTATCCTTTGCTGGTATACGCGCTGGTTCCGTTGGCTTCGCTGGTGTTGCAGGCGTGGCTGCCGCGCGTGGTGGGACGCTACGACTGGTTCGATCTGCCACTCGTCGTTACCGTGTACTTCGCTTTAGGACGCCGCAGCCCCATCCAGGGCACCATCATGGGCGCAGCGATGGGGCTGTTTGAGGATGCGCTCTCGCATCATGCCATCGGTGTGAATGGCATTGCCAAAACCATGGTGGGTTTTCTGGCGGCATCTGTCGGCATTCGCATCGAAGTCGAGAATCAGCTCGTTCGCCTGCTACTCAATTTCTCGCTTTCTCTGCTGTCGAGCGTCATTTACTTCTTCACTTACCGTTTTCTGCTCGGCCTCGCGCTCGAATGGAGTTGGCTGACGGAGGTGATGCGGGCAGTGGGGAATTCGCTGATCGCAATCGCGCTGTTTCCCCTTTTGGACCGTCTGCAGATGAGAGAGTAGTTGGACAGTGAAAGAGTGGAAAGTGAAGGCCCGCAGGGCGCAGCGGAAATTTGAAGTCGGAGTATTCTGAAGCGAAGAGGTCATGGTTTCCAGCAATTTCAATCGCGGTGAAAAGCTCTCCCCGGTCAAGGCGGCCGTGGTGCAGTACGGCATTCTTTTTCTGATGCTGGGCCTGGGGGCCGGCTTATGGCGGCTGCAGGTGCTGGACGTGGAGAACTACCGCGTGCTGGCCGAGCAGAACCGTATCCGCAAAGAGCCGATTCTGGCGCCGCGCGGCAAACTCTTCGACCGCGAGAACCGCCTGGTGGTGGACGACTATCCCTCCGTCACCTGCTTTCTGGTGCGCGAACAGACCCAGAATGTGGATGCCGATCTGCCTCTGATCGCGAAGGGCCTGGATCTTGACCTGGATCAACTGCGGGCCACCCTGCACCGCTACCGCGGCCAGCCTGGCTACCAGCCCATCCCCGTCAAGCAGGACGTGACCGCCGACGAGCAGGCCTTCATCGCGTCGCATCGCAATGAATTACCTGAACTGGAAACCATTGACGAAGAGCGGCGTCTGTATCCGCGCGACGGCTTTGCTGCGCACCTGATCGGGTATGTGGGCGAAGTGAGCGAGGACGACCTGAACAATTCGCGGTTTGCCTACTACGAACCGGGCGACGTGGTGGGCAAGGCGGGCATTGAGGAGACTTACGACGAGCTGCTGCGCGGAAAAGATGGCAGCCGCGAAGTGGTGGTGGACAGCCACGGCCGCGAGGTGGGTTACTTCGGAATTGAACACGCGCAGCCGGGCCAGGCACTGAAGCTCACCATCGACAACGATCTGCAACGCGCCGCCGAGCTGGCCATGGGCGACCGCAACGGCGCCATCGTGGCCATGGACCCGCGCAACGGCGAGATTCTCGCCCTGGTTTCGCGGCCTAGTTTCGATCCCAACGCCTTCGCCATCAAGATCGACCGCACCGAATGGAACAAACTGGTCACCGATCCCGACCATCCGCTCATGAACAAGGCCCTCCAGGCGCAGCTCGCGCCGGGTTCCACCTTCAAGATCCTGATGTCGGTGGCCGGACTCCAGGAAGGCGTTGCGCAGGACATGCACATCGTGTGCAACGGCGGATGGGGCCCCTACGGGTATTACCATCAGTGCGACCGGCATCACGGTCCCGTCGACATTCACACCGCGATTCCCTACTCCTGCGACACGTTCTTCTACATGCTGGGTGACAAGCTGGGCATCGATCGCATTGTGAAGTATGCGACAGAGTTCGGTTACGGCCAGAAGACCGGAATCGATCTGCCAGGCGAACAGGCAGGACTGATGCCGAGCGCGCCGTGGAAGATGAAGAACTACCACAACCGCTGGTATCCCGACGAAACGCTCGACGTGGCCATCGGGCAGGGCGCGGTGGAGGCCACGCCGCTCCAATTGGCGCGCATTATCGGCGGCATTGCATCGGGCGGGCACCTGGTGAGACCGCACGTGGTGTTTCCCGATCAGTTGCCGGCCGAATTTCGCAAATCGCTCGCAGATAGTTTTCCCGGCTCGGGCGAAGCCTACATTCCCATCGATCCGGAGAACTGGCAAATCATCACGGACGGCATGGCCCAGGTGACGGAGCCGGGCGAGTTCCATACCGCGGGCTCGGCGCATCTTGAAGGCATCGACTTTGCCGGCAAGACCGGCACCGCCCAGCAGATGAGCCACGAGGCGATGGCAAAGAGCGGCAAGAGCAAGAGCAACAATCCCAACGTGTGGTTTGTCGGCGTTACGCCGCGGCGGAACCCGGAACTGGTGGTTGCGGTGCTATGGCAGAGCGGGGAATTCAGCTACTACCCGGCGCGCATCGGAGCCCAGGTCGTGGAAGCGTACGTAGACAAGAAGCGCCGCCTGGCAGGCAACTTGCCGCCGCCGAAAGCAGCCGCGCCTCCTGTCGAGGTGGGCGCGGTGTGGACCACCCCCGGCGTCGAAACCAAGCCCGGCACAAAGAACACGGCGGCTGCTGGAGGTAAGGGCCAAATTCACAGCGGACATTTCTTCGTCAAAAACGGGCAGATTGTGGCTGCGAACCCAGCCGGCGTTGAAACCAGCCGCAAACCGGCAAAAACCGCGACGCCCCCGGCGGCTCTGAACGCCAAAGCCGTGCCGACGGAAGTGGCCGCGGCGCTGCCCGAGCGCAGGCCCGCGCTCAAGCCCTCATCGGGGCCCCAGCCGGGACCCGTGCCGGAGAGGAATCCGTAGCCTCATGCCCCTGCGCCGATTCCTGAGCTTTCGCGACTTCGATTGGTGGCTGCTCTGCCTGGTTCTGGTGCTGGGCGTCATCTCTGTGCTTGAGATTTACTCAACCACGGTGCACACCCGCTTCGCGAGCTTCGAGTCGAAACAAATCTTTTTTATTGCGGCTGGCATCGTTTGCATGTTCATCCTGTCCAGGATCGACTACCACCGCTTGATCGACCTGTCGCCCTGGATGTACGGCATCTTTATTGTTTCGCTGGTCGCCGTCCGCCTCGTTGGCCACAAAGCCCTCGGCGCGCGCCGCTGGATTGCCCTTGGACCCATCCAGTTCCAGCCGTCGGAGTGGGTCAAGCTGGTGCTGATCCTTGCCATGGCGCGCTACATCGCCAACATCGGGGGCCGCAACCTCACCTGGAAGGAGATTTTCAAGGCCTTCGGCTTGGTCGGCCTTCCCATGCTCCTCGTGCTGATCCAGCCCGACCTGGGCACCACGCTTACCTATGCGCCGGTCCTCATCGCGGGCCTGTTTCTAGGCGGCATCAACCTGCGTCAGGCCGCGACATTAATTGTCTGCGGATCGGTCCTGGCCGTCGGTGTCTGGTCGAGCGGCAAAATTCTCAAGCCGTATCAGAAAGCCCGACTCACCAGCTTCATCAACCCCCAGAACGATCCCAAGGGAGCCGGTTACCAGGTGCTGCAATCGGAGATTGCCGTGGGGTCAGGCGGAATCTGGGGCAAGGGCGCGGAAAAAGGCACCCAGACGCAGGGCTATTTCCTGCCTATTCCCTACACCGACTTCATTTTTGCCGCCTTCAGCGAGGAGCACGGCTTTGTGGGCGCAGTGTTTGTGCTGCTGCTATACTTCCTAATATTGATGCGTTTGATTCAAAACGCTCAAACAGCCGCCGACCTGCCCGGGTCCCTCATTATCATGGGAATCGTGGCTGTGTTGACCTTCCAGATCGCGGTCAACGTAGGCATGGTCATCGGGTTTATGCCCGTCACCGGAATCCCTTTACCTTTAATGAGTTACGGTGGATCTTCGGTGCTGTTTACGTTCCTGGCGCTGGGCGTCGCGATGAATGTCCGCATGCGCCGGTTCGTAAACTGACGCGTCTCGATCCAATTCGGCTCAGGGCGCGAGGAAAAGGATCGGTAGTGTGCGGTCCGGGAACAATTTGGCATTGTTTCTGGCTGCAAGAGCAAGATTTTTCAAGGACTTCGCCGGCTTGGTCCCGATGGATCGCGCCCGGCAGGATTGGGTTTATGAGCACGCAGAGACGGGATGGCCGCTCCGCTCCAACGACTGAAGCTGGTCGCCGGGGCACGCGGCACGGCTCCCGGCTTGCACATTGCAAGGACCTTCAAAACCGAGCAAATCGATTGGGACATGCGAACGCCGATTCACTTACGTGGGACATCCCTGCGTCCGCCTCCCGTCAAATGCCGGCCATGGCCGCCCCAAGCACTCTGCAACAGGATACCCGCTGCGATATCAGCAAGCAGCAGCCCGTTCGGTCTTTTTGGCCCGGTTCGCTGCCCGTGAGGCAGGCAGCCGCGCTTGAGACCTTCTTCGATCGCTTGATCGGTTATCCGCCCACCCCCTCCCCTGCCGTCTTCGCGCTATTCCATCCAACCTTGCCGCATGTATCGGCTGCCTTTAGGCGCCGGACGGAAAGGTACGATGGCAAAGGAAATTTGTATCTCCAGCACGCCCCATGAGACGCGGCTTGCGATTTTAGAAGACGATCAACTCGCGGAAATCTACTACGAACGCGAAAACGAATACACCCTCGCGGGTTCCATCTACAACGGACGCGTGACGCGGGTTCTCCCCGGCATGCAGTCGGCATTTGTCGACCTGGGCCTGGAGCGCGATGCGTTCCTCTACGTCACCGACTTCATCGAGCTCGAAGACCAGGAAGAAACCGACGAGCTGGAGAAGGCCGCGGCCACCGGTCAGGCCCCGCGCGAGATAAAGCATCCGCATGGCGTGCCCCAGGACGCTCCTCAAACTGTCAACCGTAACGGTGGACGTCAGGAAGACCGCGGCTCGCGTTCCGGCCAGAGAAAGCAGGAGCCACGTCAGGACCGCCGCACGCCGGAAGAAGCGCCGGTGGAGACGGCTGCTCCTGTGCCTGCGAGTGTTCTCGCAGCAGAGGAGACAGCGCAGGATCAGGAGGAGAGAGGCGGAGGCCGCTGGCGCGGACGGCGTCGCCGCCGCGGCGGACGCGGACAGCAGGGCGTTGCGCCGGAAGCGGCCGCGAAGGCAGAGCCCGGCGTTGCCAGTTCGCCCGAACCGGTTTCGACCTTTGAATTTGAAGAGGAGCCGCCTGCGCGCGAGGTCCCTGCTGCGCGCCCTGCGCCGCACTCGCACCAGGCGCCGGCGACCATTGTGCTGCCGGGTGAGTCGCTTTCGAAGTACGGCGGCACGCCGACAGGTGAGACAACGCCAGAGAAGCCTGCCCCGCCGCGCCCAAATTACACTTTCAAACCCTCCACGCTGATCGACGCGCCCATTACCTGGGATGGCAGCGGCTTGTTGCCGGGAGAGTCGATTTCGCGGCATCGCGGACCTCAGCCGGAGGTCGAGCCCGATTTGCCCAGCGAAAGCGCGCCTGCGGCAGAAGCTAGCGCCGCCACCGAACAGGCGGTTGAGGAGCAGCGCCAGGCCACAGAGTCGTCCTACTACGAAACGGAAACGGGAACGGAAGATCAGAAGGAAACGACTCTCGAGTTCGAAGAGGAGAGCCTGGGCGCAGACGCTTTCAATGAGATCTCAGAGGAAGACGAGTTCGAGGAGACGACGGATTCGGCCCCAGAAGCACCTGAAGCCGAGGACGACCCAGAGAAGAACGAAATGGACGCGTCTGCTTCGCACCGCGTCGATCCCTCGTCGCCATCGGGATTCCGGCTGTTCGGCTTTGGAAAGAAGAAGGAAGAGGAAGCACCCAAGAAGCAGGCCGCGGCTCCGGTTTCAACGTATGCGCCGGGTGCAGGCCTGGTCGAAGAGGAAGTAATCGATGGCGAGGAGTTCGACGGAGCGCCCCATGCGCGCCGTCACAAGCCCGAAGCGCACGACCTCGACGTTTACGAAGAGGAGACACTGCCCTCGCACTTGCGCACCGGGGAGCTGGGAGAAATGTTCCAGGAGGCGCACCTCGACCACCGCATCCAGCGGAACCTGAACGAACCAGTCGGCGAGGAAGAAGAGGACGAGACCGCGGACGAAGAGGCGCCGACGACAGGCGCGCCGGCGGTTCGCGGCCGCGAACGCCGCGATCGTGGACAACGTGGACGCGGTCCTCAACGCGGGCGCGGCCCATCGCGACGCTCCGCCCAAACTTCCGATCTGCCCATTATCTCGGACCTGTTGAAGTCCGGCCAGGAGATCCTGGTGCAGATTGCCAAGGAGCCGATCGCCAAGAAGGGCGCGCGCATCACCAGCCACATCGCACTCCCCGGACGCTTCCTGGTCTTCATGCCCACCGTGAGCCACGTGGGCGTCAGCCGCAAAATTGCTTCCGACGAGGAACGCCATCGCCTGAAGCGGATCCTGACCCACGAGCGCGGCGAATCAACCGGCGGATTCATCGTGCGCACCGCTGCCGAGGGCGCTTCAGAGGAAGAGTTGCGCGCCGATCTGCGCTTCCTGATGAATCTCTGGAACGACATCAAGCAGCGCTCCGAAGCGTCCAAGTCGCCGGCGCTGATCTACCACGATTTGTCCCTCATCGAGCGCATTCTGCGCGACCAGGTGAGCTCGAACTTCTCCAACATCTGGGTCGACACCGAGGCTGATTACGAACGCATCGTGCGCTTCCTCAACCGCTTTTCGCCCTCGCTGGTGCGGCGCGTCAAGCTCTACAACAAGGAGACTCCGCTCTTCGAGCACTTCGGCATCGAGGACGAAATCTCCAAGGCCCTGCGCTCCAAAGTCTGGCTCAAATCCGGCGGCTCCATCGTCATCAACCAGACCGAAGCGCTGGTAGCGATTGACATCAACACCGGCAAATACGTGGGCAAGTCAGCGCGGCTCGAGGACACGATTCTGAAGACCAACCTCGATGCAGTGCCGGAGATCGTGCGCCAGATCCGCCTGCGCGACCTGGGCGGCATCATCGTCATCGACTTCATCGACATGGACGAGCGCAAAAACCGTTTCCGGGTAATGGCCGCGCTCGAAGAAGCGTTGAAGAACGACCGTGCGCCAACCAAGGTTTTGCAGTTTAACGATTTCGGTTTGGTGGCGATTACGCGCAAGCGCGTCAAGCAGTCGCTCGAGCGCACGCTGAGCGTTCCCTGCCCCACTTGCCAGGCCACCGGCATGGTGAAGAGCTCCGCCACCGTCTGCAACGAGATTTACATCGAGATGCGCAAGATGCGCAAGCACTTTGAGGCCGCCGATGTGATGCTGCGTGTGCACCCCGAAACCGTGAAGATGCTGAAGAGCAACAACGCCCGCTGGCTCACTGAATTCGAGGAGCTGATCGGAAAAAACCTTCTGCTCAAGAGCGATCCAACGCTCCATCCCGAGCAGTTCGACATCCAGGGATAGCGGGGGTAGCTAAGAAAAGCGAAGGCCGGAGCGGTCGCTCCGGCCTTCCTGTTTCTCGCAGCTTCAACACCGAAGCGTTCTACCGAATCACATAAATTGGAACGCCAACTTTCAGATTGCGCCAGCTTTGCTCCGTGGTATAAACCGGCGCCTTCAGCGCAATCGCCAGCGCCAGGCAGGAGCGGTCGCCAACTGAAAGACCGTACGGCTTGGTGCTTCGAACGAGCGTCCCTGCCTGCTTCGCCTGGCTCTCGGTCAGCGGCTCGACATTGGAGACGCACGAGAGAGCGTCCTCCCAAGCCGTATCGGGATCCCATCCCTTCAGAATCAGCTTCCCCTGAACCTCGGCCATATTGACTGAACAAACGGCTGCCGTATCTTGAATCTCGGGTGTGAGCTTACTCGCGCCGCGTTCCTGCTGAATCAGGGCCAGGATGGCTGACGCGTCGAACACAGCCTTACTCATGCTGTGCCTCTTCGCGCCGGGCTTCTTCTCGCCGTTCCGCGAGCAGCTCGTCTGCCAACGACACTCCTGGCGGTATGAAGCGCTTGGCTCGTTCCTGCGCCTGTTTCAGCCGCGCCCGCCTTGTTGATACGCGCAGCTCGTAATCCTGGAAGCGCATCTCCACCGAATCGCCCACGCGAATCCCCATCGCCTCGCGAATCTCGGCAGGAATCACGATCCTGCCCTTCTCGCCCACCTGCACCCGCGCCTGTAGCTCCATGTGTCCCTCCAACCATTCCGTGACACCATTCTATCTTGGTGGGACTTTCTGCGCAAGTCCCACTACGTTGAACTAGTCCCACCAACCACCTGCTCCCAAAGGCAACCTCTCGCCGATTTCCGTGTCTAACTTAATGACCGGCATATGAACGTCCGGATATTGAAGCAAAATCTTTCTCCTGAGGTATTTACCATGTCCTCCCCCCTTCGGATGCCGCTTTTGCGGCGCATCGGTGCATTTGCGGCTGCTGTGTTGTTTGCAGCCGGCGTAACCCAGGCCCAGTCCACCACTTCCCATGACACTTCCAGTTCAGCCAGCTACTCCTCCAGCCAGTCAGGCCTGACCCAGGCGGAGATGGCCGAATTTTCTCTGCCCGAAGCCCCCATGCCCGGCGCTTCTTCGTCCTCTTCAGGCGGGGGCCGCGGCGGCCAGTACGCAGCCGGCGAGAAGCACAGCCTTCTGCACAGTTGGGCCTTCGAGGCAAGCGGCGGTTTCAACGCGCCCGAGAGCAACTCGATCACCTGGGGCGGCCAATTCACCGTCGGAGCCGGATTGAAGTTCAACAAATATCTGTCCACGCTCGTTGAGTATCAGTTTCTCGACTCCAAACTGCCGGGCTACCTGATCGCCGAGGCCGGCGCCAACGGCGGCTACGCGCATATCTGGTCCTTCACCATCGATCCGGTGATCGATTTGATGCCGAAAGCTACCAACGATGTGTACGTCACCGGCGGCGGCGGCTTCTATCGCAAGGTAACCAGCTTCACCGATCCTGAAGAGACCGAATACTGCTACTACTTCTGCGAGATCGGCACCGTGAACGCCGTGGTCGGCCACTTCTCGTCCAATCAAGGCGGAATCAACTTTGGCGCGGGCTTCCAGCACCGGCTTGGCGGCATGTCTGGCGACGGCAATATGAAGCTGTTCGCTGAAGCCCGCTACGTGGATGTATTCAGCCCGGCGGTAGTGGGAAGCGCGAACGGCCTAGGCGTCACCAGCGTGGCGGCGAATACCAAGGTCATTCCCGTCTCGGTAGGCATCCGTTTCTAGAGCAGGTCCGTCACCGCCATACCAATTGCCGGTGCCCCCGGTCCCTCGCATTTGGGGACCGGGGACGCTCCGCTACCATGGCGGCTTCTCCTCGGTCGGCGCTCCCACTTCGCCATGCTCAATGCGCTCCAGAAACATGCGCGCCAACTTGCGCTCGCCGGGATGGCTTTCGCCGTGCATCGTGCACAGGTCGAGGAACTCGTCCGAGAGCGCGTTGCGTTCCCCCTGTTGCGCCAGAACGTTCTGCAACGCCACAGCAAGTTCGCGAAGGCGAGCGGCCTCAGGCCATGGACCATCTTCTTCTTCGTCGATGTACTCGGAAAACAATCCGCGACGCCCGCGCGCGCACTCATCCAGGCAGGCCAGCAGTTGCTCGCTGAAGACGCGGCTCAACGCGTCAACTTCTGAAGGGTCCATGGCGTCGCGTGGGTCCATTTTTGCCTGCCTTGCTCATGCCCTACTTTGACGGACCCTTGCCCGCCTGCATCGCCGCTTCAATTTCATCGGGGGTATGCCAAAGGCTTGCGTCCAAATCCACCAGCTTGCCGTCGGCGGTGACGAGAAAATCGCATTCGATGCGCACGCCAATTTTTTCTTCGGGAATATAAACACCCGGTTCGATGGTGAACACCATGCCCGGCTTGAGCACCACGGGATAGCTGCCGGGATCGTGGACATCGATGCCCATCATGTGCCCCAGCCCGTGCAGCCAATATTTGCCCAGCGTCTGGCCATGCAGATCCTTGCCATGGGTATTGATGTAGTTGTAAGCCACCGTGTCGAGCGAATTCGGATCTCTGCGGTCGCGGTCGTTAATGGTGGATTTGCCGGCGACAAAGGCGTCAATGGCCGCCTGCTGCGCGCCCAGCACCACGTTGTAAATCTCCCGCTGCCGTGCCGTGAAGTGCCCATTCACCGGCACCGTGCGCGTAATGTCGGCGGCGTACATCGAGTATTCGCATGCTGCGTCCACCAGCAGCAAATCCCCATCCTGCATGGTGCGGTCGTTGTTGGAGTAGTGCAGGATGGTCGAGTTCGGTCCCGAGCCCACGATGGGCGCATAGCTGGGCCGCTCGCATCCGTTTTCCATCCACATCGCGGTCATAGCGCCGGCAATGGCGCGTTCCGTCATTCCCGGCTTCACCCACCACTGCATCATCACGCGTTGCGCCAGGATCGACGCCTTGGATGCCTGCTTGATCAGCTGAATCTCGCCTTCGTCTTTGATCTGGCGCAGCGGCATCGTGAGGGTAGTCACGTCGTGCCCGTGCGGCGCGTCCCCGCTGCCCAGAGTCGTTGCGGTAAAGCTCAACAACGCCGTCGCCGAGGCGGAATCCGGTTGCGTCCACAAATTGACGAAGAGCGAGCGGTTGGCGGAGATCATCCGGCTCAGCTCTGCCGGCAGCTCGGTCATCGGTTCCACATGGTCCACGCCGGACGCATCTTCCACACCGGCAGTGGCGGCATCCATCTTCACGCCGGTGTATGCTTCCATGCGCAGGTTGCGCGCGGGCAGGAAGAGAATTTCCTTGTAGGCTTGAGTCGTGGCGGCTTGCGACGCATCGCCTTCGATCAGTAGCGCCGCACCCGGCTCGTTCCAACCCGTCAGGTAATAGAAGTCGGAGTCCTGGCGGTAGGGCATGAAGTCCAGCACCGGCTCCTCAGCGGCGAACAGTATGGCCACGCCGCCCTTAAGCTCGCCGGCAAGCGCCACGCGGCGCGCGTGAAAGACGCCGGGGGGGTGCTTATCGAGAGCGTGAAGGAGCGGCGCATGGAATAGGGGAAGCCCCGGCCCGAGGGCGAGCACGGCCAGAGCGAGAAGACATAGCTTTCTCATTCCGCTATTGTCGCGCCTTACTCTGCGAGGCGCAAAGGAATTCCTCAGGCGACGTTGGCCCTGAGGGCGTCGACTGCCGTTGCCCGGACTTTAGGGAGCTGGGGCCGCCGGTGCCGAGGTCGCCTTTACGCACGTTGACTCCGCGTTAAATCTACGCGGCGTGCTATCCTCCTGCCATGAAAATTACCTTCGTTTTCGCATCGGTATTTGGCGCCTGCCTGACTCTCGGCGCACAAGACAATGTGAATATCCAAATGCCCAAGGACCCCAAGGCGATTTTGGAGATGGCGGCGCCGTTTTATAGTTACGACTCCGCTACAGCAAAGCCTCTCCACCTGAGCTACCGCTACCATCTTCTTGACAATCAGGGAAACGTGAGTGCCGAAGGCAAGGTCGAATATTGGTGGTCACCAGACAATGTCAGCCGAGTCACGTGGACGAAAGGAAGCAATGTACATAGTGAATGGCGTACTGCGGATGGCAAGACTTTGCAGTCCGTCAAAGGCGATGACATTACCAGCATGGAACATCGCCTCAGCAGCGCTGTTCTGTTTTCACTTCCCAAAGCAGCGGATTACGAATCCGGCGAAACCAGCTTGAAATTGGTAGAAATCGACAACGCAGGAACGGTGAATCTATGCGTCGCGATGGTTCCCGCAAAAGCAGCCGCGGATTTTCAACCTAATGGTCTGCATGGCGTGGGAACTGCGTATTGCTTTGACAGTCAGGCCCCCGTGCTGGTTTCCACGCTGATGAATCACACCATTACAAATTCCTACAGCCACATTCAGAAATTCCTGGATCACAACATCGCCGGACACATCGAAATTCTTTACGTTGGGGAAAAACGGGTCGAAGCAGATCTGGAAGAGTCCGCCGAGATTAAAGCAGACGATGCTGCCCTTACTCCTGCGCCGGACGCCACTGCGCCTCCTGTCCAAATGGTCACAATAAGGAAGGTCCCGATAACCACGACGCCAGGCGGCGGAATAAGCGCCGGGATAAAAGCTGGTGCACTCCTTGTAAGAGTGCCGCCCATCTATCCGCCAGCCGCGCGCGCGGCACACATCTCAGGCACCGTGGTGATTCAGGCGATGATCGGCAAGGATGGACTGATTCAGAATGCCAAGATCGTTTCCAGTCCCGACGATTCACTTTCACAAGCTGCACTCGACGCGGTTCGCCAGTGGCGCTATCAGCCCTATATGTTGAACGGCGAGCCCGTTTCCGTGATGACGACAATCAATGTTGGTTTCACACTGAACCACTAATTCGGTCGGAAGAGCGCGCCCGGCCTAGTGGCTCTGGCCCGGCGTGGCCGCCGCGGGTGCAGCCAGCGGCACGTCAAAGTAGCCGATGCGCAACTCGTCTTTAGGAACAAAGTTGCTCAGGTGAACCTGAAACGTGTTGGCATCGAGTTTTGTCACGGGCGCGTTCTGCGGCGTGCAGAGGCTGACGGAGACCTGCGTGTTTTCTTCTTCCGGCTTGCCGCGCTCGATAATCAGCGTGAAATCTTCGATCGGCTGCTTCCAGGTGTTGGCGCTCGTCAAGATGAAGTCAACCCAGTGGGGATGTGCGTACTGCCCATACCCCGCGCTGCTCGCATCAATTCGCGCGATCATGCCGCTTAGCAGCGACGGATCGGGGCAAAGTGCTTCCAAGCGCTGCATATCCTCGAGCCCGTACTTCACGGAGTCCGCGTCGCCGGTGGGCTGCTTGTGTTCGGAAACATTTTTCAGGGTGTCGACCAGCATCAGCTCCGATCCCTCGACCGGCGTGTACTGGTGCTGGATGTGCACCGTGGAATGGGCCGGGAAGGTCTGTGTCCAGTGGTACTGCAAATGGACGGTCCACAAACCCCAGCCGTCTTCCGCATCGAAGAGACCCAGTTTCACCAGGCGCTGCTGCTCGGCTTGCGGCAGGCGCGCCACATCCGGAGTCTGAATCGCCGGATTGTTTCCGTCGGTTTCTTTCAGGTGGCCGAAGCTGGCAATATCGATCTTATCGGCGGTCAGGATCGCTGTGACATCTTTGCCCTCGAGCGTGGCCTTGGCCTCGGCCTGGTAGGCGACCGTCTTTCCGTCGATGAGAAGCTTGAAGTCGGAGAACGACGCGTCGGTGATATCGGGATTCTCCGGGCCGTAGCTGTACGGCGGCACAGGAAACGCCACCTCCGTGGTTACGTCCTGATCCGTGTCGTTGCGGAAGTCGTAATCGACGAGAACCTTGTTCGGGCTGATACGGAGGACCTCTTTGGCCATCACGATCCGCGTTTCGCGGCGCGCAACGAGGCCGCCGGCGGCGATCGATGCCGCGGAATCGTCGGCCAGCGCGGGTGCGGCAGCGAAAAAGGCCATTCCGGAGCTGATGGCCAGGGCGCAAAGAACAGTTCTCGAAACCATGGTCGCAAGTATCGCAGAGTTTGAGGTTCGCGGCACATCCAAACTGTTGGGGGCGGCACGAAGATGTCTATCCATAGTGGGGTACTGCGCCGGTCTAGTCCCGCCAGCCCCGCTAACTCCGCCAGCTCCGCTTGTTTCTCCGGTTGAATTTCCTAGAATTTCGCTGTATTCTGTAACTGCAACGCGTTTGTCCGCCGGTTTTCCCGTGTGCGCACCGGCTGGCGGAGAGATGAGTGGGCCGAAAGCCCACTTTTTATTTGCGGCAAAAGTTGCCCTAAAACCCTTAAAAATCAGGGGAATACGGGAGTTGTGGCTGCCGGAAGGCAGCCGGGGACGATGGCGATAAGACTCGACGAAATCCGGAAGGCGGCGGACAGAGTAGCTGCCTCGCACGGGCTCGACCTGGTCGATCTCGAGTTCACCGGGCCGGCCAAGGATCGCATTCTCCGCGTGACTTTGGAGAAGAACGCCGAGGGCCGGGAAGAACTCAAGACACGCCTCGCGCTAATCCGAGACGAGGACGGTCCGAAGGACTTGCCGGAGAAGCTTTTGCAAGGCTCGCTTGCTGTGGAGCAGCTTTCCGGCGTGACGCACGAGGATTGCGCGGAGTTCAGCCGCGATTTTGGGGTTTTGCTCGACGTGGAGGACCTGATTCCCAGCGAGGCGTACACGCTGGAAGCCAGTTCTCCCGGACTCGACCGGAAGTTGACTCGGGCTGCGGACTTCGAGCGATTTGCCGGATGCCTGGTGAAGGTGCAGACCTTTGAGCCTGTCCGCAACAACCGGCACTGGCAGGGAAGACTCGTGGCGGGTGAAGGAACTCCGTCCGAGACCAAAACAATAACGCTTGACCTGGCGGCGATGAAGCAAAACAGCAAAAGCCGCAAGGCCGGCGTAGACACGGTCGAGATCGCCCTCAGCAACATCGAGAAAGCGAATCTGGTACCGGAGATTTGAAAAGACAGGGACTAAGGGACTAGGGACTAAGGGACTAGGGACTAGAACTGGTTGCGTGAATGTTGTCGCGAAAGGGCACGACTTCAGTCGTGCCGCAAAGGCCGCATAAAGTTTGGGGGCTTCAGCCCCTGAGGGACGTTTTTCAATCGGCTTCGAGCAACGATGTAACCGGCTCCAGTCCCCTGAACGAGAAACCGCGATGCGGGCGATCACTGATGAACGCCCGGCACGCAGGATGTGAGAGTAAGCGGTATGGCCACCAGCGTTTTGTATCAAAGTATCGAACTCCTGAGCTCGGAGAAGGGCATCGACCCCGCCATCGTTGTGGGCGCGGTTGAGGAAGCCATTGCTCTGGCCACGCGCAAGTACTACAAGACCCAGGAAAACATGCGCGGGGAACTGAACAAGGAGACCGGCGAGATCCAGGCCTACATCTATAAGACGGTGGTCGCCGACGAGGAGCAGATTGAGGATCCGGTCAACCAGATCACGCTGACGGAGGCCAACGAAATGGCGCCCGGCGTGGAGGTGGGCAGCGAGATTCGCATCTATCGCGACACCAGCCCGCTGGGCCGCATCGCCGCGCAACTGGCCAAGCAGATCATCTTTCAAAAGGTCCGCGAGGCGGAGCGCGATACGGTTTTCCAGGAGTACGCGCACCGCGAAAAGGAAGTGCTGAACGCGACCGTGAAGCGCATCGAGGGCCAGGACTACATCTACGACCTGGGCAAGGCCGAAGCACGCTGCCCCAAGCGCGAGCAGTCGCGCCTCGAGCAATTCTCCGTGGGCGAACGCGTGCGCGTGGTACTGCTGAAGGTCGATCGCGCGGCCAAAGGTCCGCAGGTCATTGTCAGTCGCGCCGCGCCGGAACTGGTATCAAATCTATTTCAGTCTGAAGTTCCTGAGATCTACGACAACACGGTGGTCATCCGCGCCATTGCGCGCGAGGCCGGCGAGCGCACGAAAATTGCCGTTCAGTCCCGCGATAAGGACGTGGACCCGGTCGGAGCCTGCGTGGGCATGAAGGGCATGCGCGTTCAGTCGATCATCCGCGAATTGCGCGGCGAAAAGATCGACATCATCGAGTACTCCGACGAGATCACGACCTTTGCCGAGAAGGCGCTACAGCCTGCCAAGGTGAGCCGCGTTTCCATCACTGACCTGACCGACAAGCAGTTGGAAGTGATCGTGGACGACACGCAGTTGTCGCTGGCCATCGGCAAAAAGGGCCAGAACGTGCGGTTGGCCGCGAAGCTGCTGGGCTGGAAGATCGACATCAAGAGCGAAGAGGAGAAGCGCCAGGAAGTCGAGCAGCAGATGCAGGCTCTGGCCGGCGCTCCCACCACGCCCATCGAACAGGTGACGGAACTGGGCGAAAGCATCATTCAGAAGCTGGTCACCGCGGGCATCACGACCGTGGAGGGCCTGGCCGACATGACGCCAGAGCAGCTCGAAGAAATTCCCGGCATCGGCGAGAAGACGCTGGAAAAGATCTCCGTGGCCGTGCGTCACTACTTCGGCCAGTTTGAAGAGGCGGAGGCGGCGGCAGCAGCGGCGGCAGCAGAAGCAGATGCCGCGGGAGTTACCGAAGGCGCTTCTGTAGAGGCAGCCGCACAGGAATCCGGCGCAGCGGAAATTCAAAATGCACCGGCGGTTGAAGGCAGCGCGGAAGCCGAAGCCGAAAACGCCGCCGTGGTAGTGGAAGAATTGGAAGGCGTGCAGGCCGCCGGGGCGGAAGATGAAAATCCCGCCGGCTCTGAAGCGGAAGCTGCAAACGACGCTGAGTCCGAGGGCGTATCCGCGGCAGAACTAGCCGTCGAAGACGTCCCCGTGGCAGAGGATCGAGACACGCTGGACACCGAAACGAACGAAGCAGAAGACGAAGACAAGCAGCCGGCCAAAGAGCATGACGCATAGGATGCGCGACATTCTTGAGGGCGGAACGAATAACCACGTACGATTCCAGAGCGGCCAGTGCCATGAGGTAGCTATGAGCGACTAAGGGCGGTTTGGCGGCACAGAATTGAAAAGAGGCGGATGAGTAAGGTTCGTATTAACGATCTCGCGAAAGAGCTGGAAGTAAAGTCTCGCGCGATTCTCGACATTCTTCAGCAACTCGGCGTTCCCGCGGGCAAAACGCACTCCAGTTCGCTCGAAGGCGACGAGGCGGATAGGGTTCGCGCGCATTTTACGCAGGATTCGCGATCCACATCGCATGCCGCAGGTGCGTCTACCCGCCACGGCGCGCCCACCATCGTTCCCAAGATCGATCTGTCGCACATCTCCAAGCCCGGCGATGTGTTGAAGGCCATTCTGGCCAAGAAGAAGGAAGAGGAAGAAGAGGCGCGTCACGCGCGCATGCCGGCCAAGCCGGCCGCCCCGCCTGTGCAGCCGGCCAAGCCCGCGGAGCGCCCCGCTCCCGCCGCGCCCCCGATTGTAGCCGCAGCTCCCGCCCGCCCGGAGCCCCGCAAGATTGTTCCGCAGCCGCGGCAGGCCCCGCCGATCATTGCGCAACCCACTGCTCCTCCCGCCATTGCCAGCCGTCCTCCGTCGGGCGCTGTTGTGGCGAAGCCGCCCGCGGGCGTCGTTACAGTGGCGCGCCCGGTGGTTGTGGTTGCACCACCTCCGGCCGCTGCCGTCAAGCCACCCGCGGCTCCAGTTGCACGCGAAGAGAAGCCCGCAATTGCGAAGCCGCCCGCAGCTCCTGAGGCTCCAGCGCCGGCCGCCACACTCGAAGTTGCAGCGGCAGCTCCCGAAGCTCCAGCTCCCGCTGCCCCTGCAGAAGTAGCAGCATCGGTTCCCACCGTTGCCGCGGAGTCGACCAGCGCGCCAATGAGCGCGCCGGGACAGCGCGGACACGTCCGGGTACCGCCCGCACCGCCTGCGCGCCGCATGGTGATGCCGCAAACCGGACCGCGGCCGGTCTACACGTCAACGTATGTTGCTCCCGTGCCTCCGGCTGCAACTGGCACCGGAATTCAGCGCGGCAAGCCAATCTTCGATCGCAGGCCCACAAGCGGTCCCGCTGGACCGGGCCAACGCGGCCCCTTCGTGCCAGGCGCTCCCGGCTCCTTTGCAGGAGGCCCGCGGCCCAAGCATCCCACGCGCACTACCTCAGGCGGATTCACGCCGGGCGGACCAGCAGGTCCCGGCGCACGGCCCGGTTTCGGCGCGCGTCCCGGCTTTGGCGCACGTCCCGGATTCGGCGCACGACCCGGCCCCGGCGGCACTACGCCGCCACCGGAAACGCAGCGGCCGCCGCGCGCTGCTTCACGCGGCCGCGGCCGTGGCCAGCAGCAGTACCCGAAGACCAAAGAAGGCCCGATGAAGGGCTTTGTGCCGCCGCCACGCTACAGCGGCATGCAGTACAGCAACGAGCCGGTGCCGATTACGCGCGAGATCACCGTCACCGAGGGCATCAGCGTGAAGGATCTGGCTGAGAAGCTCGACGTCCGCGCCAAGGACCTCATCGCCACCCTGATGATGGGCAACATCTTCGTCACGGTGAATCAGTCGCTCGACTCCGAAATGATCAAGGACATGTCCGCCAAGTTCGGCGCGGCCGCCACCGTGATCACCTACGAAGAAGAGCTGGCGAATGAGGCCATCGAAGAGGTCCTCGACGAAGAAAAAACCGACATCGTAGAAGTGTCGCGCGCGCCCGTAGTTACCGTCATGGGCCACGTGGACCACGGCAAGACCTCGCTCCTCGACGCCATCCGCGAAACCGACGTGGCCGCGGGCGAAGCCGGCGGCATTACGCAGCACATCGGCGCCTACAAGGTGAAGTTTGCCAAGGAAGGCTCGCCTGCGTCGGGACGTGAAATTGTGTTCCTCGATACGCCGGGTCACGAAGCGTTTACGCGCATGAGAGCGCGTGGCGCCAAGGTGACCGACATCGTTGTGATCGTGGTCGCAGCCGACGACGGCGTGATGCCGCAGACGCTCGAAGCCATCGATCACGCACGAGCCGCCAATGTTCCCATCATTGTGGCCGTGAACAAGATCGACAAGCCCGAAGCCAACCCCGATCGCGTGAAGAAGCAGCTTGCCGATCGCGGTCTCATTCCCGAAGAGTGGGCGGCGGGCAGCGAAGGCACGGTGTTTGTCGAGGTCAGCGCCAAGAAGCGCATCAACCTCGACTTGCTGCTGGAAATGATCTGCCTTGTCTCCGACATCCGCGCGCCCAAGGCCACGCCGGGCCGCAAGGCCGTCGGCTCCGTCATTGAAGCCAAACTCGATCGCGGCCGCGGCGCTGTGGCCACGGTTCTGGTGCAGGATGGTACGCTGCGCCTGAACGAGAGCTTCATTGTCGGCAACACGTTCGGCAAAGTTCGCGCCATGTTCGACGACCGCGGACGCGCTTTGACCGAAGCTGGTCCCTCGACGCCTGTCGAAGTGCTCGGCCTCGAAGCCATTCCCGATGCCGGCGACACCTTCCTTGCCGTCGCCGACCGCGATAAGGCCAAGGGCATCGCGCAATACCGCAAGATGAAGGAGCGCGAGGCGCAGTTGGCCAAGAGTTCGCGCATGTCGCTGGAAGGACTTTCGGAGCAGATCAAGCAATCGGGCGTGAAGGACCTGCCGCTGATTATCAAGGGCGACGTGACGGGATCGGTCGAAGTGCTGGCCGACTCGCTCGTACGCATGTCGACGGAGAAGGTGCGCGTGAAGGTGCTGCACTCGGGTGTGGGCTCCATTACCGAGAGCGACGTGCTGCTGGCCACGGCTTCGAACACCATCATCATCGGCTTCAACGTGCGCCCCGAGCGCAAGGCTGCCGAGCTTGCCAACCAGGAGAACGTGGAAATTCGTCTGCACTCGATCATCTACGAATTGCAGGACGAGATTCGCCTTGCCATGATGGGCCTGCTCGAACCGGCCTTCAAGGAGAACTACGCGGGCCGCGCCGAGGTGCTCAAGGTCTTCAAGATTCCCAAGGTCGGCACCATCGCCGGCTGCTCGGTTCGCGACGGCGCCATCCGCCGTGACTCCGAAGTGCGCGTGATGCGCGACGGGACACAGATCTTCAAGGGCAAGATCGCCTCGCTCAAGCGCGTCAAGGACGATGTTCGCGAAGTCACCAACGGCATGGAGTGCGGCATCGGCATCGCCAATTACACCGATCTGAAGGAAGGCGACCTGATCGAAGCCTTCAGCACAGAGCGGCTAGCCGCCGACCTGGGCGCGCTGACGACGGCCAAAGCGTAAAGTTCAACCAATTACAAAGCCCGCAGCTCATACAGGCTGCGGGCTTTTCTGCGGCAGATGGATTTGAACTCTGTAATTTGCTAACCTTAGCGTATGCAAGTGACCGTGCAACTACCGGATGATCTGGGCCAACGCGCCAACCCCGCGCGCGAGGCTCTGGAGGCCTTTGCGATCGAGGGTTATCGCTCCGGAGCGCTCACCGCACTTCAGGTGCGTGAACTGCTGGGATTCGAGACTCGCTACGAGTTGGATGGTTTCCTCAAGGCTCACCAGGTCTGGGAGCGCGCCTATTCAATTCAGGATTTGGAGATCGACGCAGCCGGATTTGAACATCGCGCATGATTGTCGTTGCCGATACCTCACCGCTTAATTATCTGATCCTCATCGATCAAGCCAGCCTTCTAAATTCATTATTCGGAGAGGTGCTGATTCCCAATGCAGTTCACCGGGAGCTTCAGCACCCGAAGACTCCCGAAAGAGTGCAATACTGGATCACGAATCCACCTGAATGGTTGAGAGTGCGGGGGATTCAAACCACGCCATCGGCGCCTCTACTCATTCTCGACATTGGAGAGCGTGAAGCCATTCAATTAGCCGTTGAGGTAAGAGCAGATGCTGTCCTGATGGACGAAGTAGAAGGCCGGAGTGTAGCGGAATCATTCGGGCTGCGGGTGAGCGGCACCCTTGGAATCCTGGAGCAGGCCAGCCGCCTGGGCCTGATAGACCTGCGGCAGACATTTGCAAAGCTGGAGCAAACGAACTTCCGTGTTTCACCCGAATTGCGGGAAGCACTGATTCGGCGGAATTCCCTGGCAGATTGAGGAGAGTTAAGTCTTGGGATCCACGCTCCGCCTTGCCCCCGCTCACGATGCCCGCGTACACTGATGTCTCCTCCACGCGCAGCCATCATGCTCGATTTCGTCCGTGCCTATCTCGACGAATTGCTGACGAGTCTCTTTCTGCTTCTGGTTGCAGTCTTGACCGTCGCTCGTCCTCCACATTTCGCCACGCCGGGCGGCTTGTTGCTGGCGCGCATCGTGCTCTGGTCCGCGACCATTCTGGTTTGCGTCCTTCTGGCCGCTTCGCGCTTCAGCTCGCGAGCCCGCTTCGCTCTGCATTTTGTCTTTGAGTTCGGGCCGATCGTGGTGGCGGTGGTGGGTTATTCAGGCCTTCAGTTGCTGGGCGCCTCCGCGATCACGGCGCGGCTGGCCATTCCCTCTTTCGACCGCGAGATGATGGCTGCCGACGTCGCGATCTTCGGCAAGACACCTTATCTCTGGTTCAGCCATTGGGGACTCGACAGCGGTTGGTTTGCGCGGGTCATGTCGGGCTTCTATGCCTTGTATCCGTTCATTCCTTTGCTGGCCGTGGGCTGGTTCCTGTGTACAGGCGACCGAAAGCAGTTCCACCTGGTGCGGCGCGCGCTGATCGTTTCGCTCTATTCCGGCTACGTCTTCTACCTGCTGATTCCCGTCTCCGGCCCTTTGTCGCTGGCCGGCGCGACGTCGCCGACATTCCTCGAGTCCACGCGCGTCTACTCATTTCTGGAGTCGAACTTCCGCTATCCCTACGACTGTTTTCCCAGCCTGCACACGGCCAATCCCTGGCTGATTGTGTGGCTGAGCCGGGGCAAGGTGCCGGGGTGGCTCATGGCATCCGCCGTGACCGCAGCTTGTGGCATTACCCTCTCCACCATCGCGCTCCAGGTGCACTACGGAATCGACGTTCTTGCAGGACTGGCGTGGGTTTTCCTCATCGCGGCGGTGGCCAAGGCCACGCTGCCCAACGCAGCGTACCGCCGGTCTCCAGACCGGCGGTAGTGTGGGCGTCCTCGCCCACACATCTCAGCGTAGCGCTGGTCTCCACGCTCGTGTAGCGCCTCTCAACCCGTATGCGTGCGATGCCAGACGGCGGCATCGAAGCTGTGAGCTGACTGATAGCCTTCGTCTTGGTAGAGTTGAATGGCGTCGGCGTTGGCCTCAGTGACGGTGAGCGAGATTTCTGAGACGCCCAGGCGCATAAAGCTGAAGGCCGCGTGCGCGAGCATCAAACGCGCCAGTCCGCGGCGGCGAAACGCCGGATGGACGCAGACCTGGGTCAGGTGCCCGCTCTGCTCGCTGACCCGCGAGCCCAGCACCAACGCCACCAGTTCGCGGCTGGCGCGGTCCACCACAACATAAGATGCCTGCGCGGCAAAAGTACCGCACCCTGCGTAGCGCACGATGTTGTTCAGGAAACGCATGGAGCCGTGCACAGAGCGGTACTGGTCGTTGATGAGGCTGTCGGGATGGTCGCGATACGCCTCGCAGATGAGCCGCGCGGCCGGCGCCAGATCGGATTCGCGCCAGGAACGGAACTCCAGATTGCCGGGCAGATCCGAATGCGGCTGGCTCCAGCGTCCCGCCAGGGACTGCACCATGAAGAGGCGACGGAAGACTTCAAACCCGACCTCGCGAAAGGCCGGAGCAAACTGGCCGGAGGGATGCAGAAGCAACTGCGACTCGATGCGGTCAACGTGCGGCGAGTTGAGAAGCAACTCGAAAAGGTGCCGCAACAGCGTATCTTCCCTCGCGCGGGCCGGGCTGGACACTCCGCTTGCACTCTCCGCTGCTTCGGGCAACGCGAATACGTCGCCGATCACCGCCTTGGTTTCCTCGTAGACACAGAACACGTAGCCGGTCACTTTGCCGGCCTCAAGGGCGGCGTAGCCGGGCAGCATGCGGTTGTCGAGATACTGCATCAGCAGCCGCGCGGAGGCGCGATAGTCCCAATGCAGGCGCTCGGACCAGATCTCGCTCTCGGCATCGAGCAAAGGACGCAGCACCGGCGCCGCGAAGTGCCGCAGGTCGAGAATCTCGAGGGTCGCGTCCAATGCCCGCCTCTTTCTCCGATCCAGTTCGAGTCCAGTTGCGCGAAGGTCCATTGCTGCCCAACAGCGCCGCCATGATGCGACGCCCGATGTGCTTGCTGTCCTCTCAAATGAGTTTTCAGCCAGCGTCGACGATTCAGCTCAACTCAAGAAAGACGCGCCGTGGAAGGGCGAACGCTCAGACTCTTCCTGCGAAATACCCTTCCCGTCACTTTGCCACGAGTTCGCGTGGCGCTGCAAGTAATGAAGCCTTTCAGCGAGCTCCAACCAGATAAATCTCCAGGCCCTGTTCCGGCCAACTGAAGAGTTGCTGATACTGACGGCCCTCCAGAAGCTCCTCAAGGGCCATCTGCGTATCGAGATCGACACCATGACGTCCCTGAATGCGCGCCACCAGCAAATGCTGCTCGTCGGGGACGCCGTCTTCGTCGTAGTTCACCATTTCGCGATTGCGATAAAACCCCAGGCCGAACTCCATGTCGCGGCGCACGTGAAACACCGCCACGGTTTCTCCGGCGGGCGCCACCTCAGCCAGCCGCTCAGCGAGCGGCCGCGCGGAGTAGGTGCGGTCGAGGACTTGAATGACGCGCTTGGTGGCGGAAATTCCCGGAATCCCGAAAACGGGTCCCACACCGTAAATGAAGAGCACCAGGACCACCAGAATCCAGCAGGTAGCGGGCCGTAGCCATGCCACGCCAAAGCCCTTGGTCACAACCAGAATCAGCAGCGCCGCTCCAATTGCCGCCAGCGCAGCAGCAACCAGCGCGTGCGCGGGAGGCATGGCCATGTTATGCGATACGAACCATGGCAGCAGCAGGACAGTCACGGTGGTGGTGCCGCACACCGCTGCATGGCCCAGTAGGAGCCAGCGGTTCAACCCCGGTTGGCGGCGGCGGAAAAGGTAGTCGCCGGTGAGGATGGTGATGGGCGGGATGGCGGGAAGGATGTACCCGGGAAGTTTGGATTCAGAGAAAGAAAAGAACAGGATCGGAATGAAAGCCCACAGCACCAGGAATTCAGGAAAGGCGTCGCCGGGCCGCGTGGGCAGACATTTGCCGGCGCGTGAATAGCGCAACCTCCACTCCGCCACCGAGGTGAGAATGCCATCGATGAGCGCACGCACTGCCAGCACCGTCCAGGGCATAAGCGCCAGCAGCATCACCACCAGGTAGTACCAGATCGGCTGGCTGTGCTGATAACGGTCGGTGGCAAAACGCTGCAGGTTGTGCTCGAGGAAAAATTCGCGGAAGAAAATGGGATTCTGATGCTGCACAGCGATGAACCAGGGCAGCACCATGGCGAAATAAAGAACAATGCCCGGCCACCACAGCGAGCGATGCAAGACCGGCAGAGCCGCAACCAGGAACCATGTAATCAGAACGAGCACAGTGAACGCGGCGGTGCTGATTGCCCAGGCAACCGCGCCTATGAACAACATCTGCCATGACACCACAAGCGCCACGTTGCCCAGGATGAGCAGGAGAAGAAAAACACTCGACCATACAGCGTCGAAGAAAAGCCATCTGCCCGAGAGCAACAAGGGAAGAAGCTCTTGATCGCTATCCTTGCGAAGCAGGGCGAATGCGGCAACGATGAGCGCGGCCAGGAGCGGCGCCACCGGGCCCTTGGCCAGCGTGGCGAGACCGGTGAAAAAGTAAATGTCGTAGAGCCAGAACTTGGAGCCGGTTTCGTACCAGGCATACCAGCCCAGCAGACCGATGGCCAGCGGGGCGGCCATCTGCATATCGGTAGAAGCGCCGCGCGCGAACCCCATAATGCCGGCGCAGGCCACCGTGATCAGCGCCGCATCCAAGTGCCCGCCAGGCCGGAATCGTCGCATATGCAGGTAGATGAGCGCCACCATAATGAAGGCAAAAGTGGTGGATGGAAGACGGGCGGTCCAGTCGTGCACACCAAAGTCCTGAAAGAGAAACATGGCGCGCCAATAATAGAGTGCCGGCTTCTCCAGCCATGGACGGCCGTAGAGATAAGGCGTGACGCACGCATCCAGGCGGCCCTTCAGGGTATGCGCCGAATCGAAGTGCACCAGCATCTCGTGCGCGATCTGGGCATAGCGCGGCTCGTCGGCCCCTACCAGACCCAATCCGTCGCCGCCCAGGATAGGGGTAAGACCATAAAGAAGGAAAAAGACGGTAAAGGCAAGAAAGATCGCCGCTTCGCAGAGGGTGGACCCGCACGGCATGCGCCAGCGCCGGCCTGCCGATCGATCTGGAGCCAACGGTTCTACGGGATTTCCCATCTCTGCCATTTCTCAATGACCATTTCTTCAGGAGCGCGCAAAAGCCCGCTTCTTTCGGACGTGGTTTACCTATTGACGCAGGACGGATGGGGGATAAGCCCGGGCCCGCATACTATCCGCACCGCAATAGGCGCGCGGACGCGTTGCAGTATTTCGACAGGGACAAGGCTAACAGATTTCCCCGGATTCTCAAGTTCGCCTTACTGATCCGGCCATAAGATTCTGCGGCGTTGCCCCATCCTTTTCCGCGCTCTTCGCGGAAAAGGGTGGGAAAGTGTGCCACGAATGATGGGCCGGATCCATACGGCCTGTCACCTGATTCATATCGCGCCACGCAGCTCAGTCAGAATCTCCTCGAGCGCCCGCGGCAGCGGTCCCTCGAGCGTGCAACCCGCGGCGTTTTGGTGGCCGCCACCGCCCAGCCGGGCGGCAATTGCTGCAACATTCAATCTGCCCTTGCCGCGCAGGCTCAAGCGGATGCTTCCGTCGGGCAATTCGCGCAGGAAGACCCCGGTGTCGACGCCTGCCATGCCCAAAAGAACATTGACGATGCCTTCGCAATCCTCCTCAGTGGCACAAGTGCGTTGCATATCCTGGTGTGTCACCCAAAGCCAGGCCAGGCAGCCTTCGCGTTTAAGCCTGCGCAGCGCCGCGCCCAGCAGCAGCAACTTGGAGGCGGAAGCAGAAAAATAGACCTGCTGGGCGATGGCAATGGGATCGGCGCCGGCCTGCACCAGTTCGCGCGCCAGAGCAAAGGTGGACTCGCGCACGTTGCCGTAACAGAATCCCCCTGTGTCGGTGAGGATGGTCGTGTAAAGGCATTGCGCCATCTGCGCCGTGACGGCAACCCCCGCCGCCCGCGCTAACTGATACACCATCTCCCCCACACTCGCGGCACTATGATCGATCCAGTTGAGATGCCCGAATTCGACGCCGGTGATGTGGTGGTCGATATTGACCACGAAGAGTTCTTCGAGCCCGCGCAGCCGCGTGCGTTCCAGGCTGTCGCACTCCAGCAAAATCGCCGCATCGTAGCGGCCGCGAATGTACGGCATGGTGTGGATGGAATCGGCGCCCGGCAATTGCCAATATTGAATCGGAACGCGATCGGCCGTTACCAGATGGGCAGCTTTCCCCATCTGCTCGATCACCATGCCCAGCGCCAGCATGGAGCCCACAGCATCGCCATCGGGACGCGTGTGCGAACAGACCAGAAATCGTTCGCCTCGATGCAGTGTATCGAGGATCGCCGCGAGGGGATGGGAGGTGGGAATGCCGGGACCCGGCGCAGTGCTCGTCGCAGGCGCAACGATCGGCGCGCGGACTGTGGATTTTTGCGGAAAAGCGTTCATGCTGCTAATCCCGTGCTGCTAATTGAGCGATGCTTTCTGTTCCGTCGACGATTTCCCGTCCAGGGGGCCCGGTAGCGCATCGCCTGGTTGTGGTGCAGCCAGCGCGGCTGCGGCGCCCTCGCGAGCCAGCGCAGCACTCTTGCGCGACCGCGACCGGCTCATGAGCTCGTCAATACGCGCCTGAAAGCGGCCCGAGCGGTCGGCATGAAAGCTCAGGTCGGGCACATGGCGTTTCCCCATGCGCTCCTTCAGTTCATAGCGAATGTAGCCTTTCGCTGCTTCGAGTCCTGCGATGGTGTTGGCCTCGGCCTTGGCAATGTCCTTCACGGCGCTGTCGATGGCCACATACACGCGCGCCGACTTTCCACCGGGATTGAGCGCGACTTCACTCACGTAGCAGAGATCGATGCGCGGGTCGGAGAGCTCGCCCTCGATGAGGACGCCGATCTCCTCGCGCAATGTTTCCGCCACTCGATCCTGATGGTGCTTGCGCCCTCTATGCTCCGGCATGGCTCCCTCCATCCTGTCCAGAAAGGCCCGGCCTCTGCGGCCCGGTTCCGGCACAGGTAAACCATTAAGAATAGCAGAGGGGAAACGTGCGCACAGGTCGCCCGGCTCATTGGGGATTGCGCGCAAAAACCGAGATTCCGCTCGGGTCCTGCGCAGCCGGGGAGGAAAAGCTGGAGGCGGGAGTGTTGATGCAGATAGATTGCGCGGATGATTGGAAGGGTTGCTTGAGGATGGGAAGGCTGCTATACAGTTCACCCTACGCCAAAGCATTCAACGAAGAATGGTCAATTCTGCTCGCCTGTTAGTGGAAAAGCCTGTGGGTTATGTGAATATCAGATTAGGGCGTTACCGCAAATCCGCACCTCTGATTTCAAACTGCGCTGCTACCCGTCGTTACGCGCCGAACTGCCGCAGATGATGGTCGAGATGCTTGTACATCAGCGCCGCCCATTCGTCAGGGATAAGGGAACCAAAGAACGCATGCGGATGCGCCGTGCAGCCGGCTGGACCAGCCGCGGCGAAGCGACCGATTAGCCCCCTCAGCCGCTCGCGCTCGGTCTCGAAATCCCTGTCACCTTTGATTGCGAGTTCTTTCGCCGTGGGCGAATTCCGCCGCATCGGTTCTCCCTCGCGAAAAGCCATCGGCTTGACGACTGGTCCCAGGATGCGCCCGATCAGCGCGCGCGGAGGACGAATCTCTCCCGCCGCCATTTCCAACCCAAGAGAGCAATGCGCCAGCATCTGCGCGGGACTCATTGTGCCCCACCGCCTCGGCTGATCCGGCCGCAGCCGCGACAAGCGCTGCTGCACTTCATCGACACATCTGCTCTCAAACAGACTCTCCATGCAATCAACTCCTTGCTTGAGCCAGCAATTGCTCTGCGACTTCGTCCGGTTTTCAAGCGTTCATCGAGTCCGCGCTCTTACCTGCCGCGAAAAAGCGCCCCTGCTTGCCGCGGAAAGACGCCTTCACGGGCCGTGCAAAAATCCGGGCTGAAAGGGCACGAGTTTACTCGTGCTGCAACCTGGGCAAAATCAATGCGGCCTTCAGGCCCTGAGGGAAGTCTCTCAGCAGATTCGCTCCTCGATC
>Ga0302278_10001254_pt1 | contig 31879 bp, 23 predicted proteins | sample III_Bog_N3_2_FD_194543 | JGI IMG/M metagenome (GOLD analysis project Ga0302278, IMG submission 194543) | Peat permafrost microbial communities from Stordalen Mire near Abisko, Sweden - III_Bog_N3_2 | ecosystem: Environmental > Terrestrial > Soil > Wetlands > Peat | place: Sweden: Abisko... | reverse complement strand
AAAGTCGCGATCGTTGGCCGCTCCATGATGGACTCGACGGAGATTGCGCAGGACCTGGGCTACATCGACATTCCCCCGGGCCTGGTCATCAATCCGGGCCAGGTGCGCGACTTCTCACCCGAGCAGCTGATGATCCTGATCAGCGGCACGCAGGGCGAGCCGATGAGCGCGCTCTCGCGGGCCGCGGTGGACAACCACAAGCACGCGCACATTGACGCAGGCGACACGGTGGTGTTGAGCTCGCGCATCATTCCCGGCAACGAGAAGAGCATCTATCGCGTCATCGACCATCTGTACCGCCGCGACGCGAACGTGATCTGCGACGACGGCTCCGCCGGCCTGATTCACGTCAGCGGCCACGGCGCGCAGGAAGAGCAGCGCCTGCTCATCAACCTGGTGCGGCCCAAGTACTTCATCCCCGTGCACGGCGACTACCGCAACCTAGTCCGCCACGCCGGCCTGGCCATGGAAACCGGCGCCGTGGAGCATGCGATTGTGATTGAAGACGGCGACGTGCTCGAGCTCGACAAGGACAACGCGCGCAAGAAGGACAAGGTCACTGCGGGCCGCGTGCTGATTGACTCCGGCTCATCCATTGACGTGGTAGAAGACCTGGTCATCAAGGACCGCCGCATTCTGTCCGAAGACGGAATCGTGCTCGCCGTGCTGGCAATCAACAAGCGCACCGGCAAGGTGGAACAGCAGCCGGAAGTGATCATGCGCGGCTTTGGCGGCTCAGACATCACGGACCAGGCCAAGGAGCTGGTTCTACGGACCCTTGAGGGCCTGAGTACGGAGCAGAAGGCCGACTACGGCATGGTGAAGGAGAAAGTCCGCGCCGAGTTGAAGCGGCTCATCCAGAAGACCACCGGCCGCCGGCCGATGATCATGCCGGTGATTCTGGAAATCTGAGTTTACCGGCTTCTCCGGCGTGAATCTCGCAACGCGAGAAATGCAGTGTCCCATCCGTGCGCTTTTTCCCAGGCGCGTGGATGGGAACGTACGGACCCTGTCAGACCTACAAATAACTATTCCCTGCGCCCTATTCCCTGCTTGTAGAATCCGTGCATGCGCCGCTTCCCTGTTCTGCTCGCCCTTGCTGCCGCTGTCTTTACGACAGCGCTTCGCGCTCAAACCGCCGATACGCCGATGGCCGCCGCTGTGGCCTGCCCTCCGCAGGCCACGCTCGATCAGCTGGTCGCTGCGATTGATGCGGGCGTGAGCGGGTCGGCCAACAGGGACCGCACTTGCTTCCGTGCCTTGTTCGCGCCGGACGCGCGGCTGATTCCGATCCGGCCCAACTCCGACGGCACCGCCACGCAGCGCATCCTCACCGTGCAGGACTGGGTTGACGCGGTGGCCAAGCGCGGCAGCACGGTGTTCTACGAGAAGCAGATCCATGTGCGCACGGAGATGTGGGCGCACATGGCGCACCTGTGGAGCACCTATGAGACCCGCACCACGCCGGGCGGCAAGCCGCCCGAGGGCAAGGTGCTGGATCGCGGCATCAACAGCATCCAGGCTGTCTATGACGGGAAGCAGTGGCGCGTGATTGAGATTGTGTGGCAGGCGGAAGTGCCGGCCGATCCGGTTCCGGCGCAGTATCTGCCCTGAGCTTGGCCACTCGGCAAGCGTGGTTGCGATGGCGGATAATCGAATGATGGATGAACGGCTTGTTTCTGTTGAAGAGATACGCGCCGCCGCCGCGCGGATTGCCAAGGTTGCCGTGCGGACGCCGCTGGTGCGGGCCGCGTTCCCGGGCCTGAGCGGGCATGGCACGGAGAAGGAAATCTACCTGAAGGCCGAGTCGCTGCAGCCGATTGGCGCGTTCAAAATTCGCGGCGCGGCCAACAAGATTTTGCAGCTGACGGGAGAGGAGATTGCGCGCGGCGTGATCACCTACTCGAGCGGCAACCACGCGCAGGGCGTGGCGTATGCGGCGCGTGAGGTGGGTGCAAAGGCGGTGATCGTGATGCCGTCGAATGCGCCTTCGATCAAGCGCGCGGCCACGCTGGCGATGGGCGCAGAGGTGGTCGATGTCGGCGTGGCGTCGAGCGAGCGGCTGGCCAAGTCGGATGAGCTGGTGCGCAAGCATGGGTATGTTGTGATTCCGCCGTACGATGACAGGCAGATCATCGCAGGGCAGGCTACCTGCGGGCTGGAGATTGTGGAAGAGCTTGCAGACGTCGATCTTGTGCTTGCGCCTGTCTCCGGCGGCGGGCTGCTCTCGGGCGTTGCGGCGGCGGTGAAGCAACTGAGCCCGAACACGCGCGTTTACGGCGTGGAACCGGAGCTGGCAGGCGATGCGGCGGAGAGCTTCCGCAGCGGGTCGATTGTGACCTGGCCTGCGGAGTTGACCAGCAGGACACTTGCGGACGGGTTGCGCACGCAATCGGTGGGCGCGCTCAACTTCGCGCATATCCAGAGATTTGTCGATGGCATTATCACCGTGACAGAGGCGGAGATTCGCGCCGCCATGCGCGCCATTGTCGCCGCTACGCGGCTGGTCCCAGAGCCCAGCGGCGCGGTGGCCGCGGCTGCGCTGCTGTTCCACGGGGATCAGCTGCCGGCGTACCGGACGGCCGTCGCGGTGGTGAGCGGCGGCAATGTTGACCCAGCGCTGCTGGCCGATGTGCTCACGGAAGGCATTTCCGGCGTCAAAGCATGAGAGGGCAATCCATGATGAAATTGCGCACCCGCTTCACCCTCGCCGTGGCCCTGCTTTGCGGCCTATTGCCCGCGCTGGCGTTCGCGCAGAAGAAGTCGAATCTCGAAAAGCCGCTAGCCGGCCCGCGCGCCACGGCCCTGCGCATCACCGTTCTCTACGTCGCACCCGACACCAGCTCACAGAAGATCGACCGCGTGCAGATCGGCCGCGAGCTGGTGGTCGCCGAAAAAAGCGGCCCGTGGCTTCGCGTCTACGCCAACACCGACATCGAACTGCTGCGCGAGGACAAGGACACGCCGACGTTTGGCACGGACGACACGCCGCCGCCGGTGTCCGGCTGGGTGGAGGCGAAGGGCATTGTGATCGAGTCCACAGCCAATGGCGACCAGGTCCTGATGGGCGCGGCGGCGAACCAGGAGGTGATGGCCTCGGACCCGCGCGGCCCGGCGAACGCCGCGACCAGCGCACGGCTGCTTTATGAGCGGCTGGTGGAGATGTTCCCCAACTCGACGCTGGTGCCTGAAGCTGCGTGGCGGGCGGCCGATGACCTTTGGCAGGTGCAGAAGGCGGACGCGGCGACACGGCCCTCGGCCAAGGAGCGCGACCCAGACCTGCACGACCAGATGGACGAGGACGGGCTGCGCAAGGTGATCAAGCAGTATCCGCGCACGCGGCAGGCGGCACTGGCGGCCTTTGAGCTGATCGACAACAAGCTGTGCGGCGACTGGCAGGGCGCGGAAAAGTGCCCGCAACGCGAGTCTGGCGACTACGAGAAATACGCCGCCGACTACCCCGACGGCCCACGCACGGCGCAGGCGCTCTACCTGGCTGTTTATCGGCAGGCAGTCCTCAAAGACATGTTTGGCGCGGACGGCAACGACAAGAAGTCGGAAGAGGCGCACAACCATGCGCGCGAGCTGGCGGCGCGGCTCAAAGACAAGTTTCCGCAGACCGATTACGCCTACCGCGCCAGCGCGCTGGTGTTCAAGCTGGACCAGAACGTGCCGGTGTATGGGATTGATCTGGAGTAAGCACGGCGCATTATCGCCAAGCCGTTACAGAATATTGCGAGCAAAATGAGATAAAGTCGAAGCAAACTGGTTTGATTCCCCAGCCGATTCCCCGGCACAAAGGAAAACTCCATGCTGCTTCGTTCGCTTGCCGCCGCCATTCTTCTCTCCATCGCTCCCGCGATTCTGGCGCAGCAATTCGCCTCCGTCCCTGGCCAGGGGCGGTCAATGGTCGTCACGAACTTCGGCATCGTGGCTGCACCGCAGTTTCTGGCCTCGCAGGCGGGTGCGCACATTCTGGAAGAGGGTGGAAACGCGATTGACGCAGCGATTGCAGCCAATGCCGTGATGGGCGTGGTGCAGCCGTATGTGAACGGAATGGGCGGCGATCTGTTTGCGATCTACTATGAGGCCAAGACCGGCAAGTTGTATGGGCTGAATTCGAGCGGATGGACGCCAAAGGGACTCACCATCGATTACCTGAAGGGGCACAACGTCGACCGGATCAATCCGATTGGCGTGGAAACGGTCGATATTCCGGGCGCGGTCGCCGGCTGGGATGCGCTGCGGGTGCGCTTCGGCACGCTACCCTTCAGCAAGACGCTGGCGCCGGCGATTTACTACGCGCAGAATGGCTTCCCGCTGGCGGAGCGGAATGCACGTTACTGGGTTGCAAAGGGTCTGCTCAACCAGCCGGGATATCGCGAAACCTACCTGCCCAGCGGCGTGGCGCCGAAGGTGGGCGATGAGTTCAGGAATCCAGCGCTGGCGCACTCGCTGCGCGAAGTTGCCGCGCATGGGCGAGATGCGTTTTATGACGGCGCGCTGACCGCGACGATGGTGAAGTTTCTGGACGCGCAAGGCGGAACGCATACGCTTGAGGACTTCAAGGACTTTCAGCCGGAGTGGGTGGAGCCTGTGTCGACAACATACCGCGGCTGGACGGTCTACGAGCTGCCGCCGAATGGGCAGGGTGTGGCTGCGCTCTCCATGCTGAACATCATGGAGCAGTTTCCCATGGGCCAGTACGGACACAACTCCGCCGATGCGCTGCATGTGATGATCGAGGCCAAGAAGCTGGCCTATGCGGACATGCACAAGTATGTGGGCGACCCGCGGTTCACGGCTGTGCCGGTGAAGGAGATGCTCTCGAGAGAGCTGGCGGCCCAGCGGGCCAGGCTGATCCGGATGGACACAGCCGCGTGCCAGGTGGTTCCGGCCGACATTGAGAAGATGCTCGATGCGCACGGAAACTCGACCATCTATCTATCGACGATCGACAAGGACGGCAACATTGTTTCGCTGATCCAGAGCAACTTTGCGGGTTACGGGACGGGGATGGTTGCACCGGGCCTGGGCTTCTCCTTTCACAACCGGGGCGCGGGATTCGAGCTGACGCCGGGGCTGCCCAACTCGCTGGCCGGGCACAAGCGGCCGCTGCACACCATCATTCCGGCGTTCATGGAAAAGGGCGACATTCATATCGGGTTCGGCATCATGGGCGGGTGGAACCAGGCGCAGGCGCACGCGCAGTTTGTCGCCAACGTGGTGGACTACGGGATGAATGTGCAGGCGGCTCTGGAGCAGGCGCGCTTTACCAAGGGCACGTTCCAGGGATGCGATGTGCAGATGGAGGAGACCGTTCCTGAGACGGTTCGCGCGGAGCTCACCAGGCGGGGGCACAAGATTGAGGTGCTGGAACCGTTCTCGTTCACGGTTGGGCAGGGCGAAGCAGTGGAGCGGGACAGTGCGCGCAAGGTGAACTTTGCCGGAGCCGATCCGCGCTCAGACGGGGCAGCGATTCCGCAGGGTCCCGGCGTGGAATGAATTTCCCGATTTGCGGCACCCGGGCGCGACGGAAACGACGCTGGCATTTCAAGACAGCCCAGACGCCGGAGCCCTGAGTTATTCTCTATCTAGAGACCTTATTACCCGCTGCAACCCTGCATCACTCGTCGCACCCATGGAGGCGTCTTGAACCCTTATCTTCAGTCCGTCGTGCTTGGCATTGTGGAAGGGCTGACCGAGTTTTTGCCGGTCAGCTCGACCGCCCATCTCCGCATTGCCGAAGGGCTGATGAAGATTGACCTGAACGACGCCTACTGGAAGATGTATACGATTGTGATCCAGCTGGGCGCGATTCTGGCGCTGACGCTGCTTTTCCTGGGCCGCATTGTCGAGTTCATCCGCACATTTCCGCGCGGCGAGAACGGCGACCGAACGCTGCTGAACCACCCAATCTCGCTGACCGCGATTGCGTTTATCTGCACATCGGCGGTAGCGCTGCCGCTGCACAAATGGAGCGACAAGCACCTGGGCAGCATTTGGGTGATGGCCGTGGCGCTGCTGGTGGGCGGCATCATTATGTGGGTGATTGATGCGTGGGCCGACCGGCGCGACCCCGATGTGACGGATATTGAGCAGATGACGGTCTTTCAGGCGGTCTGGATCGGGCTCTGCCAGTCGCTTTCGGCCATCTTTCCGGGCACTTCGCGGTCGATGTCGACGATTGCCGCCGGGCAGTTGGTCTCGCTGGACCGGCCAACGGCGCTGGCGTTCAGCTTTTTGCTCTCGATTCCGACCATGTTTGCGGCTACGGTGTGGGACCTGCTCAAGGAGATTCATCCATCCAAGACCGCGCTGGCCGAGGGCGTGGCGCCGCATGTGGTGATGAACTCGGAGCGCTGGATTGTGCTGCTGATCGGCATGGTGGTGTCATTCATTGTGGCGCTGGGCGTGGTGGAGTGGTTCCTGGGCTGGGTGCGCAAGCATGGGTTTGCGCTGTTTGCGCTGTACCGGATCGCGCTGGGGATTGCGCTGCTGATCTGGGGTGCGCGGTTTATCGCCAGCTAGGAATTTGAGGACGCCCGGGGCCTTCTGAAGGCCGAATGTTCCGCCTCATTTTTCAGGGGGTTTAAACCCCCGCTCCCTCCGCAGCGCCTGGCTGTTGCAGCGTCAGGACTCTTTCCGCTCCGGCACCCACTGGTCGTCGCGAGCACGGTCGAGGGCGTCTTCGCGTTCCCGCCACGACTCCTGCTCGCGCCGTTTTTCCTGCTCCTCGCGTTCCTCGCGCCCGTCGCTCATGGCTAGGCTCCTCAGCTCATATTTTAAGCCTTTCCCCTATTCCCTGCTCCCTATCCCCTGCTCTCCATCCCCTAGTCCCTAGTCTGGTTCCCCCCACCCCCATTTTGGCCGGAAACGGCCGGCAGTCCCGGGATAATAAAGGTTGCTCTGGGACTGTTTGTCCGCTTATTTTGCACGCTCGCGGCAGACTCCGGAGCGCCGAATTGCGGGAGCGCCCAAGCCATGAAGCCTGTTTCCATTGTCCTTTCTCCCACGCGCAGCCGACCTCTGAATGTGTTTCTCGGGGTGTTGCTGACGCTCGTTGCGCTGCTCCTGCTGCTCTCGCTGGCCACCTGGCATGCGTCTGATCCATCGCTGAACACGGCGTCGGGCGAGGCTGGCCCGCATGCGGTGCACAACTGGGTGGGATTGTTTGGCGCGTGGCTCGGGGACCTGCTGCTGCAGGCGCTCGGGCTGACGGCGTTTTTGCTGCCGCTGTGGCTGGGCGGGCTGGGCTGGACGTGGATGCACTCGCGGCCGGGCGGCTCGGCGTGGCTGCGCTGGACGGGTACGGTGCTCGCTCTGTTGTTTCTGCCGGCGGTGTTCGGACTGGTGCCGTGGCACTGGCAGTGGATGCACCTGCTGCCGGTGGAAGGCGTGGTGGGCAAGCTCATTGCAGCGCTGCTGGTGGGCTACATCAACATTCAGGGCGCGTGGCTGGTGGCAGGCGCGCTCGCCGGGGCAGGACTCTACTTTGCTTCCGCGGTGAGCTTCTGGGCACTGAAAGAGTCAATTGGAGAGCGCTGGATTCATGTCATGGCGTGGAGCGACCGCTATCGGAACTGGCGCGAGGAGCGCGCCGAGCGCAAGGCGGAAGCCATGGCCCAGCGCGGCGACCGGAAAAATGACGAGCGCGACGCCGAAGCAGCGGTTGGCCGCCCAAGCCGCCTGGCCAACCTGTTCCGGCGCAACCGCCTGAGCGAGCAGTACCTGGACTCCAACTCGATTGAGGACGTGCCTGCCTATCAGCGCGCGCCGATGCCTGTAGCTGATGATCCTCACGCGCCGGAGCCGCGCCGGGCGAGCATCTGGGAACGCGAGGAAGCGGAAACTGCCGCGCCGCAGGCCGGTGTGCCGATCCAGCGGCCACGCTCGGCGGGGCTGACTGCTGTTCCCACTCCGATTCAGCCGGCGGTGCGGCCAGATCCGGCAGCAGAGACAGCGCTTGATTTTGAGGCCTGGGACGCGCCGCCACCAGCGCCGCCTGCGAGACTCGAACCGCAGCCGATGGCAACGGCGCAGCGCAGCCGCGGGCCGGAGCCGATTGCCATTCACGGCCGCGCCGACGCTGAAGTGCGCACCACGACAGTTGCTCCCAAAAACGTGAGCGGCTTCAAGCTGCCGCCCAGCACGCTGCTCAATCCAGGCGAGGCGCCGCAGGCTGTCAAGGAAGACATGCTGCGCGAAGAGGCCCGCACGCTGGTGGAGAAGTGCGGCGAGTTTGACGTGCGCGGCCAGGTGGTGCAGATCAACACCGGCCCCATGGTCACCACCTACGAGTTCAAGCCCGAGGCCGGCGTGAAGTACTCGCGCGTGACCGGCCTGGCCGACGACCTGTGCCTGGCCATGCGCGCCGAGAGCATTTTGATTGAGCGCATGGCGGGCAAATCGACGGTCGGCATCCAGGTGCCCAATCACGACCGCGAGACGATCCACCTGCGCGACGTGCTCGAGTCGGAGATCTTCGCGCGCTCCAAAGGCAAGCTCACGATTGCGATGGGCAAGGACATCAACGGGCGCATTGTGCCCGCGGACCTGGCCACGATGCCGCATCTGCTGATTGCCGGTTCGACGGGATCCGGCAAGTCGGTGGCCATCAACGCGATGATCATGAGCCTGCTGTTCCGCACCACGCCGGCGCAGGTGCGGCTCATTCTCGTCGATCCCAAGCGCGTGGAACTGGGCATGTACGAAGGCATCCCTCACCTGCTGACACCGATCATCACCGAGCCCAAGCTGGCGGCGAACGCGCTGCGCAACGCGGTGCGCGAGATGGAGCGCCGGCTCAAGCTGCTGGCCAGCCGCAGCGTGCGCAACATCGACCAGTACAACAAACTGTTTGAAGGCTCGATGCCCAACCTGTTTGAAGAAGAGGGCGACAACGAGCCGCTGCCGTTCATCGTGATCATCATCGACGAGCTGGCCGACCTGATGATGCTGGACCGCGCCAACGTGGAAGAGTCGATCACGCGGCTGGCGCAGATGGCCCGCGCGGTGGGCATTCACCTGGTGCTGGCCACGCAGCGGCCTTCGGTCGACGTCATCACCGGGCTGATCAAGGCCAACGTGCCGACGCGCATCAGCTTCCGGCTGGCCACCAAGGTGGACTCGCGCACGATCCTGGACACCAACGGCGCGGAGGCTCTGCTGGGTCGCGGCGACATGCTGTTTCTGCCTCCCGGAACGAGCCGGCTGATGCGGCTTCATGCGCCGTACGTCAGCGAGAAGGAGACGGCCGCAGTGGTTGATTTCTGGAAGGCGCAGGCGCAGGCCGAGTACGTGGAGGGCTTCCTGGAGTCGCCGAAGGATGAGCGCGTCTCGGTCGACGGGTCGAATGCCGACCCGGACGAGAACGACCCGCTGTTCAACGATGCGGTGCAGCTGGTGTTCGAGTTCGGCAAGGCGTCCACGTCTCTGTTGCAGCGCAGGCTGAGGATCGGCTATGGCCGCGCCGCCCACCTGATCGACCTGATGGAGCGCGACGGCCTGGTGGGGCCGGCCGACGGCAGCCGTCCCCGTGAGCTGCTGAAGGCGCCGGGCTGGCTGCATGAAGTCCCGGCGGCAATCGAGTGACCTCTCCCACCCATCACTGATTGGATTCGCGGCTCGCAATTTTCGCCTGCGTTGCGGGGGCGAGTGGCACACTGGAGTCATGCTCGAAGTCATCTCCCAGCAGAATCTGCCCACCGTGCTCCTGATCGATGACGACATGGTGAGCCGCGAGGTCATGGCCACCATGATGACGATGAGCGGCTACTCGGTGCATACGGCCGAGGATGGCGCGGCGGCGCTGGAACTGCTCGACGCGCGCCAGTGCCGGCCGAGCATTATCTTGATGGATGCGCAGATGCCGGGAGTGAGCGGTCTCGAGCTCATGGAGAAGCTGCGCGCGCGGTGCAACGCCGCGAAGATTCAGGCGCGGCTCTATGTGATCAGCGGGAGCGGTACGGCAGACGAGATTGTTGCTGCTGCCGATGGCTTCCTGATGAAACCGTTCGCGCCCGATGCGCTCACGCGACTGATTGCCGAGCAGCAGGCGCAGGCCCATCCACAATCCGCGAGTGGACTGGACCCGGCGGAAGCGGTGGTGAACCGCGAGACGCTGGCGCAGCTGCGCGAGATGATGCCGGCCGCGGCGCTGCGGCAGATATTTGAAGCGATTCTGTCGGATCTCGATCGGCGTGTGACTGCACTCAAGAAGGCTGTTGCGAAGCGCGATTGGGAGGAGGCGCGGCGCATCGGCCATGCGATCAAGGGCGGCAGCGCGATGGCCGGCGCGGCGCAGCTGGCGCGGCTGGGAGCAGTGATCGAGGCCGGCGGCCTGGAGGTGACCGTTAACCAACCAGATAACAGCGCTCAAATCCTGGCGGATTTACGCAGCGCGGCGGAAAACGTGCAGCGTATGCTGGATGTTGAATTCAAGGCGTAATTGAACGCATCGCGCTGGAGGATAGCCAATCCCGTGGACAAGCCCATCCGCATCGTACTGGCCGACGACCATCCTGTAGTTCGCATCGGCGTCCGCAACATGCTGTCGGAGAATGAAGGCTTTGACGTTGTTGGCGATGCCACTGACGGCGACGAGGCCATTACGCAGACTCTTGAACTGGAGCCCGATATTCTGCTGCTCGACCTGCAGATGCCGCGCCTGCCGGGCCTGGAGGCGATGCGCGCCATCATGAACGGCACGCCGACAGTGAAGATTCTGCTGCTTACCTCGACCATCACCACGCAGCAGATCATTGAAGCGCTGCACATTGGGGCGCGCGGCATTGTGCTCAAAGATGCGCTGGCGAGCCATTTGCAGACCGCGATCCGCACCGTGTACAACGGCGACTACTGGATTGGCGGCAAGCGCGTGGTGAACCTGGTGAGCGCGCTGCACGACCTGATGCAGCAGGCGGTGGTGCCGCAGCGCAAGACCTACGGGCTGACACCGCGCGAGCTTGAAGTGGTGGGCTGCATTGTGGAAGGCTGCTCGAACCGCGACATCGCCAAGCAGTTTACGCTGAGCGAAGAAACCGTCAAGCGGCATCTGTCGAACATCTTCGACAAGACCGGCGTATCAACGCGCCTGGAGCTGGCGCTGTTTGCAATTGCGCACCACCTGGTTGAGCCGCAGTAGGGAACGAACGGTCACAAATCAAATCACAAGAAACTGATTGGCCAGCCGGTCGAGCAGGTTGCCGGTGCTGTCACAGACGCCTGTGTGCACGGGCGACGGCTGAATGATGGTGCTGCGCGGGGAGCTGAGCCAGTGGAAGCGCTCGCGCTGGGCGAGCTGGGCGATGGGGCCTGCCGACTTGTCGCCGGCACAGATGAGCGGAAATGCGTCGAGATGGGCGCGGACTACTTCCACGTCAACTTCAGGCCAGAGGGCGCGAAGGCGCTGCTCATCGAGATGAATGCGGGCGGCCAGGTAGCGCTTCTCCGGGCAGTAGACGACGACGCCGGCGTTGATGAACTCCTGGCGCTCCACGCGGGGCACGACGCGAATGACGGTGTAATCAAACGAGGCGGGTGCGGGCACGCGTCGCCTCCTGTTCAAAGATTGCGGCAGCGTTGAGGCGCTTGACGAAGAAGTCCTCATAGCCGGCGCGCTTTTGTGCGGCGCTGGGGCCGTTTGGCTCGGATTCAAGCCAGACATCGGGAACCTGGGCGAGAATCTCCGTGAATACTTCGCGCGTCAGCCTGGTCTGCGCGAGGGCTCCGGCGGCTTCAATCTGCGCGGCCCAGGGCAAGAGCACATGCTGCGCGCTCTCGGTGAAGGGCGAATCGAACTTCTGCGCCATGGTCTCCCAGTTGTGATGGAAATAGAGCGCGGCGCCGTGGTCGATTAGGTAGAGCTTGCGATGCCACATGAGCATGTTGGCGTTGCGCGAGGTGCGGTCAACATTCTGCGTGAAGGCGTCGAACCAGACGGTGAGCGATGCCTCTTCGGCGCTGACCGCGTCGCGCGCGGCGGGGTCGAACATGGTTGATCCAGGGAGATAGTCGAGCGCCAGATTGAGGCCGGTGCTGGCTTTGAGCAGCTGGCGGATCTCGTAGTCGGGTTCGTTGCGGCCGAGCACCTCGTCGAGGTGGATGAAGATCAGCTCGGGCACGCGCAGGCCGAGGGCGCGGCCGATCTCGCCGGCGACCAGCTCGGCCACCAGCGCCAGCGAGCCCTGGCCGGCGCCGCGAAACTTGGTGACGTAGATGCCCAGGTCGTCGGCCTCAACAAGTGCGGGCAGCGATCCGCCTTCGCGCAGCGGAAGAACGTAGCGGGTTGCGGTGGCGGTGCGGAGCATGGCGTTTCCAGTTTAGCGGGGCAGGGATTGAAGTTGGAAACATTTGCTGGGCGCAGTAGATTAGGGAGCGAGGAGCGATTCGATGAAGATTGCATTTCTGGGGCTGGGCAAGATGGGCGCGCCCATGGCGGGGAGGCTGCTTGCGGCCGGACATGAACTGACAGTGTGGAATCGCAGCGCGGAGCGGGCCGAGGCGCTGGTCGCGCTGGGCGCAACGCTTGCCGGTTCGCCTGCCGAGGCTGCGCGCGAAGCAGACGCCGTGCTCACCATGCTGTTCGATGACGAGGCTCACGAGGAGGTGCTGTTTGGAGGCGGAAATGGCGTGGTCGACGCCCTGCGGCCAGGGGCGCTTCATATCGCCTTCTCCACCATCAGCGTGGAGTTGAGTGCGAGGCTGACGGCGGAGCACGCGCGGCGCGGACAACTGTATGTGGCGGCGCCGGTGTTCGGGCGGCCCAACGTGGCGGAAGAGGGCCAGCTGTGGATTGTGGGCGCGGGCGCTGACGATGCGATTGCTGTCGCACGGCCGCTGCTGGAGCCGCTGTCACGCGGAATTTCGGTGATTGGCACCGAGCCGAGCCAGGCCCATGCGCTGAAGCTGGGCGGGAATTTCTTGATCAGCGCCATGATTCATTCGCTGAGTGAGTCGTTTGTCTACGCGGAGCAATGGGGCATCGATCCGGCTGTCTTTCTGGAGACGGTCAACAGTGCGCTGTTCCAGTCGCCGTTTTATGCCGCGTATGGCAAAGTGATGCTGAATCCGCCAGAGAGCCCCGGTGCGACAATCGACCTGGGCGCCAAAGACCTGCGCCTGCTGCGCGAGGCGGCAGCGGCAAAGCAGACCCGGCTGAGCCTGGCGGACAATCTTGCGGAGGTGTTTTCCGATGCGCAGCGCACCGGGCTGGCCGGCGCGGATTGGGCGGTGGGGCAGTACCGGATGGCACAGCGGCGGGGCGCCACCTGCGGTGGGGTTCGCCGGGGCGAACTCGCGGGAGGCTCGCATGAGGTTCGTGGGTTCCCACCCATGTCGCGGTGAGGCGATGAAATGGATGGGCCACGGGCGGATTGGTCTTCGCTGTGGACGGGCGGTGCGGCGGCGAGGCTAGAATAAAAACCATGAGCTTGAAGGGAAAGATAGTCTTCATTACCGGGGCAAGCAGCGGCATTGGCGCGGCTACGGCGCTGGCCTTTGCGGCCGAGGGAGCGCGGCTGTTGCTGGCGGCGCGGCGGGCGGGGAAGCTGGCCGAAGTAGCGTCCTTGGCGCTGGAGCGGGGCGCGGCTGCGGTGCACAGCTTCCAACTGGATGTGCGCAGCCATCGCGCGGTGCAGGATGCGATCGATTCACTGCCGCCGGAGTGGGCGGAGATCGACATCTTGGTAAACAACGCCGGGCTGAGCCGCGGACTTGAAAAGCTGTACACCGGCAAGGTGGAAGACTGGGACGAGATGATCGACACCAACGTCAAGGGCCTGCTCTACGTGACGCGGGCGGTGGTGCCGGGGATGGTGGTGCGCAAGCGGGGCCACGTTGTGAACCTGGGCTCGACGGCGGGCGAGATCGCGTATCCTGGCGGCGCGGTTTATTGCGGAAGCAAGGCAGCGGAGCGGCTGATCAACGACGGGCTGCGCGAGGACCTGCTGGGAACGCCGGTGCGCGTGACCAGCATCGATCCCGGGATGGTGGAGACGGACTTTGCATTGGTGCGCTTCCACGGCGACGACGACCGTGCGGCCAAAGTGTACAAGGGACTGACGCCGCTGACGCCGGAAGACGTGGCCGATGCCATTGTGTGGGCCACGAGCCGGCCGGCGCATGTGAACATCGCCCGCATCGGCATGACCACCATTCACCAGGCCAACTCGCTGCTGTTTCATCGCGAGGAGCAATAGCGCTGCACCGGCCGGCGCAGGAGCCCTGACACGCCGAGCGACCGATCGCGCTCCATTGCCACGGGTCGGTTGCCGGTTAGAGTTTCAAGTCTCTGTGCATGCGCATCAGCGACGACACCACCGCGCTTGACACCGAGGCGTAGTCGCTTTTTGCGCCGAGGGCGATTTCCTGATCGACCTTCTGGCCCGTGTCCGCGCGCTTTACCAATTCCGCGGCGGCCTTATGAAAGCTGGCATGTTCAGTTACCAGCTTGGCAAACCCCGGCCAGCTGGCGTGCTTCCGGCCTTCGCCTGCGAGCCATTCTCCCAGTTCGCACTGGTTGTCCATGGCCAGAGTGGCGGCGTTCACGCTGTGATCGGGCTTGGCGAAATAGGCGGCCAGCTTGCTTTTCCATTGGACATGAGCTTCAATTGCCTTCTTGCAGTCCATTCGTACATCCTCGGGCAGAGCAACAGAGGCGAACTCTGCGATGCTCGACTTATCGGAAGCAAAGGCAATTTACTTTAGCTATGGGTCGGAGGGACGTGGGTGCTAAAAGGAGAGCGCCGCCTGGCCGTCGATGACTGGACCGAAGAGGCATTCTGAAACTAAGAATAGCCTGAGCCGCGTACACCGAAATGAAACATTCGTCGATGCGGGCGACCCAGAGAGCTGGAGCTGGTCTTGATGGAAAAACGACTACTTCATGGCTTCAATCTGGGCTTCGACCTGGGCCAGGGCTGCTTCGAGCGCGGCCCGCCGCGAGGGGCTCGAGGTGCGCTGCGAAAGGATGTTCTCCCGCTGCAGATTCAAGGCCTGCTTCTGCCGTTCCCGTACTGTGCGAACCTGGTCGGCCGCACGTCTCTGATCTTCGCTGACGAATTCGTTCCCGGCGCCGGCCTGCGGCTGCTCCAGTGCATTTGCCATCTGTTCCTCCACGGATTTACTTTCCCAACCACGAGCCATATCTTCATTCTACGGGGGATTGCCGGAAATGCATCCCCCGGATTCGAAAAATCGATCCCCGCAATTTTGGAGAAGTTCTTATGCGCGTTTGGCAGATCTCATCGTTTGGCGTTGATTCTTTAGAGTTTGTGGAGCGCCCCACCCCTTTACCCGAGGCCGGCGAGGTGCTGGTGAAGGTGCGCGCGATTTCTTACAACTATCGCGATCTGCTGGTGGTGAAGGGCCTTTACAACCCCAAGTTGAAGCTGCCCCGCATTCCCTGCTCCGATGGCGCGGGCGAAGTGGTGGCCGTGGGCGACGGAGTTACGATCTGGAAGCCGGGCGATCGCGTGGCCGGAATCTTTATGCAGAACTGGCTGGACGGGCCGCCAACCGCAGTCAAGAGCCGCCGCGCGCTGGGTGGAGACATTGACGGCATGCTGGCCGAGTACGTGGTGCTGAAAGAGACCGGGGTGGTCGCCATCCCCGAGCACCTGAGCTTTCAGGAGGCGGCTACGCTGCCCTGCGCAGGGGTAACGGCGTGGAATGCGCTGTCGGCCGGGGATGTGAAGCCGGGCAGCACAGTGCTGATCCAGGGCACGGGCGGCGTGTCAATTTTCACCTTGCAGTTGGCGCGGCTGCGCGGGGCGCGGGTGCTGGGCATCTCCTCGAGCGCTGACAAGCTGGAGCGCGCCTATTCTCTGGGCCTGGACGCTGGCCTGAACTACAAGGAAAACGCTGATTGGGACCGCTGGGCCCTGGACGAGACCGGCGGGGTGGGCGTGGACCTGGTGGTGGACGTGGGCGGCGTGGCGACGCTGCCACGGTCGCTGCGGGCGCTGCGGATCGGGGGAACGATCTCGCAGGTAGGCGTGCTGTCGGGTGCGAACAATCCGGCGCCGTTCCCGATCTCGTCCATTCTGCATAAGCAGGTCCGTCTGCAAGGCATTTATGTCGGGTCGCGGCAGGATTTCGAAGAGCTGAACCGGGCCATCACGCTTGCCGTGCTGCGGCCGGTAGGCGAGAACTTCCACTGGTCGCAGGCGCGCGAGGCACTGGCAAGAATGGAAGAGGGCAGCCACTTTGGCAAGCTGGTCCTGACGGTCGGCTAGCCACCTGCCACCTGCGGTGGGGTCCGCCGCAGCGGACTCGCTGTTCGCTCGCAGGAGGTTTGTGGCTTCCCACCCATTCCGGTCGCCGCGGCGACACGCGGAATGGATGGGGCACAAGGCGATGCGGGTCGTGCTTTCCCAGGTCTCGGCAGCCAGACCTGGTCCACCCGCAGATTCGATGGGCAATTTATTTTCTTTACGAAATCCCCCTCTGCCGTGGTAAGGTTCGTACCGCAAGAATAGACTCTTCCTGCGCGCTCGATGCGTTGTGAAGCGGATTTGCGGAATCTGCTGAGAAACTTCGTAAGTGAGTGCTATCAAAGGAGATGTATGAAACTCCCGGCGATTGCAATCCTCTCTGCCAGCCTATTGCTCTCATGCACAGCGGGCCTTGCTCAAACCACAAACTCAGCCGATCCGCTGAAGAGCGGATTTGTGACTCCGCCGGACAGCGCGCACCCGCGGGTGTGGTGGCACTGGATGAACGGCAACATCACCAAGGAAGGCATCCGGCTGGATCTCGAATGGATGCACCGGGTGGGCGTTGCCGGGTTCCAGAACTTTGACGCCGCGCTGGAGACGCCAAAGGTGGTGGACCACCGCCTGGCCTACATGACGCCGGAGTGGAAGGACGCTTTCAAATACGCCACCGAACTGGCTGACAAGCTGGGCATGGAAGAAGCCATTGCCGGCTCGCCGGGGTGGAGCGAGTCGGGCGGGCCCTGGGTCGCGGGCGCCGAGGGCATGAAGAAGTATGTGTGGAGCGAGACGGCGGTCGAAGGCGGCAAGCCGTTTACCGGGACTCTGGCTCATCCGCCGGCGCACTCGGGAGCGTTTCAGAACGTGGGCATTCATGACGACCCGCTGCCCGCCGGAGCGAAGCCGCTACCGGAGTTTTATGCCGACTCGGTGGTGATCGCATACCGCCGGCCGGCGGGCGATGTGCCCATGGAATCATTGCAGCCCAAGGTCACAGTCAGCGGCGGCTCGCCGGACATCGCCATGCTGTCGGACGGCGATCTGGAAAAGAAGACCAGGATTCCGATTCCAAAGAAGGTGGGCGACAGCGCGTGGATCGAGTACGAGTTCCCTGCGCCGCAGACGATCCGATCGATCACTTTCGTCATTGCCCAGCTGGATGACGTGACGGCGATGTCTTCCGGCATCGGCGGCCCGGAGAGCACGCTCGAGGCCAGCGACGACGCGCAGAATTTCCACACGGTTGCCAAACTGGCCGGCGGCGATGCGCCGGAGAACACGATCACGTTTGCGCCGGTGACGGCGAAGTATTTCCGCGTGGCGCTGAAGCGGGTTCCCGCTCCGCCGATTCCGGACTGGGCCGTGGGCATTGATCCGGCGGAGTTCGGCATCAAGATTCCGCCACCGCCGACGGACTACGAGATTGCGGAGCTGGTTCTTCATCCAGGCGCGCGGGTGAATCGGTTTGAAGACAAGGCCGCGTTCACCACACAGTCCGACCTCTATTCGCTGGCAACGCCGAGCGTTCAGGCCGGCGACGCGATTGCCAAGGCAGATGTAATTGACCTGACGGCGAAGATGCATCCGGATGGAACGCTGGACTGGACGCCCCCGGCCGGCGATTGGGTGGTGCTGCGCTTTGGCTATTCGCTGCTGGGAATCACCAATCACCCGGCAACGGCTGAAGCGACGGGCCTGGAAGTGGACAAGCTCGATCGCCGGTTTGTGAAAAAGTATTTCGACACCTATCTGGACAGCTACAAGGCGACGGTGGGCCCGGAGCTGATGGGCAAGCGCGGCATCCGCTATGTGATCAACGACAGCTGGGAAGCCGGCGCGCAGAACTGGACCGACAACATGATTCCGCAGTTCAAGCGGCTGCGCGGGTACGATCCGGTGCCGTGGATGCCGGTGTTGACGGGCCACGTGGTGGAGAGCGCGGAGGCCAGCGACAAATTTCTGTGGGACCTGCGCAAGACCATTGCCGACCTAGTTGCCAACGAGCACTACGGGCAGCTGGAAGCGACATTGCATGAGCGCGGCATGGGGCATTATGGCGAGTCGCACGAGAGCGGACGCGCGCTGATTGCCGACGGCATGGAAGTGAAGAAGTTCAACGAAGTGCCCATGAGCGCCATGTGGACGCAGATGCCGGGCACGAACAAGGAGCAGTTCGGCTACAACGCTGACGATCGCGAATCGGCCTCGGTGGCGCACATCTATGGGCAGAACCTGGTGGCGGCGGAATCGATGACTGCGGCTTTTGCGGCGTGGGCGTGGTCACCATCAACGCTCAAGCCTACCGCTGACCAGGAGTTTCTCAACGGCATCAACCGGATTGTGGTGCACGAGTCGGCGCACCAGCCGCTGGTGGGCAAGGGCACGGCGCCAGGGCTCACGCTGGGGCCGTACGGGCAATGGTTCAACCGCAACGACACGTGGGCGGAGAAGGCCGGTCCGTGGGTCGATTACCTGGCGCGCACCAGCTTTATGCTGCAGCAGGGACACTTTGGCGCGGACCTGATCTACTTCTACGGCGAAGACTCGAACCTGACGGCAATTTTCGGCGATAAGTCACCCGATGTGCCGAAGGGTTATGGCTTCGATTACATCAATGCCGACGGGCTGATTCACGAGTTGAGCACTTCCAATGGCCGCATCACCACGCCGAGCGGGATGAACTACCGGCTGCTTGGCCTCGATCCCTTCAGCAAGCACATGTCGCTGCCGGTGCTGCGCGCCATCAACAAGCTGGTGAAGGCCGGCGCGGTGGTTGCCGGGCCCAAACCGGATGACGATCCGAGCCTTGCCGACGATCAGGCCGAGTTCAACAAACTGAGTTCGGAGCTGTTCGGCGATGGGTCGGGCGTACACAAGGTGGGCAAGGGGACGGTCTATGCGGGCAAGAGCATCGGCGATGTCTTCCACGCGATGCAGGTGGATGCGGACTTCGACTACACCAGGCCCGAGGCCGATACGCGCCTGGAGTTTGTGCATCGCAAGGTAAGCGGCGGCGACCTTTATTTTGTGGACAACCGCAGCGATCACGGCGAGTCGCTGGACGCAACCTTCCGCGTGGCAGGCAAGGAACCGGAGCTGTGGTACGCGGAGAGCGGCAAGTCGAAGCCGGTTTCGTACAAGACTGCGGCGGGCCGGACTACGGTGCCACTGAAGCTTGAGCCCTGGGGCACGGTCTTTGTGGTCTTCCGCAAGCCGACCAGCCAACCAACGCGCACGCTGCCCGCAGAGACGCACACGCAGCTTGTCAGCGTGGACGGGCCGTGGACGGTTCAATTTCAGCCGGATATGGGCGCGCCGCCGTCGGTCCAGTTGGACAAGCTGATCTCGTGGAACGACAGCACGGACAAGGGCGTCAAGTACTTTTCCGGGACCGGAACGTACTCGAAGACGGTGGATGTCCAATCAGATTGGCTCAAGCCCGGCACGCATGTGTGGCTCGACCTGGGCGATGTGAAGAACCTTGCTGAAGTCACCATCAACGGACAGTCGCTGGGCGTGGTGTGGCATGCGCCGTATCGCGTGGATGCGACTGCTGCTCTGAAGCCGGGCGCGAACCAGGTCACGATCAAGGTGATCAATGCGTGGGTAAACAGACTGATTGGCGACTTGCAGCCGGGAGCGACCAAGTACACGTTCGCGGATGTGAAGCCGTATATGCCGAACTCGCCGCTGCTGCCATCGGGGCTGCTGGGGCCGGTTCGGCTGGAGTCGGTGACCGACAAGTAGGCTGAAGCAGAGAGCTGCCGAGTTGAGCGGCAAGAGTCAGAGCAATGCCCGGACGCGGGCCCGCAGACGGGGACGCGTCCGTACAGCGACTCCCGCTATCGCTCTCAGGAATCCTGATAACAATTCACCCGGCGGATGGATGTTGGCGCGCCGTTGCACGTTTTGGGGGTAGGTATGCAGATTCACTCTTTGGGTTATCGGACCTGGCGCCGGCGGATGGCTTTCTGCCTGACTATGGTTGCCTGCGGCGTTGCGGTGCTGGCGCAAGAGACGCAACAAAAACTGGACATCGACTGGAGCAAGACGATCCTTGTGTCGCGATCGACGCCGACGCTGCAGGTGGTGACCAATCCGATGTTGAATCCGGGATCGCCCATCCATGATGGGGCGTTTGCGGGACTGAAGGCCCTGGGCGCGGATTTTGTGCGCTACGTGCCGTGGCTGCCGTATCCGAAGATCGCCGTGGCTGAGCTGGACGAGCCCACGAAGGATCACACGTCGTGGGATTTCACCTACATCGATCCGGTGACGAAGGACTTTTTTGCGGCGACTGAAGGCCACTCGACGATCGTCAATTTCAGCACCATTCCGGCATGGATGTTCAAGACCGACAAGCCGGTGAAATATCCCAGCGATCCGAACCAGGTGTTCTGGGATTACACCCAGGGCACGGAGCTGCGCGACCCGACGGGCAAGGAGCTGACCGGCTACTACGAGCGGCTGGCCAGCTGGTATGTGCGCGGCGGCTTCACGGATGAGAACGGCAAGAGGCATGACTCCGGTTACCATTACAAGCTGCCCTACTGGGAGGTCTTGAACGAGATTGACTCCGAGCACCACACCTCTCCCGAGGACTATACGAAGCGCTACGACGCGATTGTGGAGGGCATCCGCAAGGCGAGCCCGGAGACGAAATTTGTGGGTCTGGCGCTGGGTGGCGCGAGCAGCAATCCAAAATACTACGAGTACTTTCTGAATCCCGCCAACCACAAACCGGGGATTCCGCTGGACTATATTTCCTTCCACTTCTATGCGTCGCCGGCGCTGGATGAAACACTGGACGGCTGGCAGCACACGTTCTTCAACCAGGCGGACGGATTCCTGGCCTCAACAAAGTTCATCCTGGCGATTCGCGACCGGCTGTCGCCCAAGACGAAGATTGATACCGATGAGCTGGGCGTGATTCTGCCCACTGACGGGTTGGAGATTGCGGCCTCGAAGGCGCTTCCGGACCACATTCCGCATCGCTACTGGAACGCCGCCGGAGCTCTTTACGGGTATCTGTTCATCGAGTTGTCCAAGCTGGGCGTGGATGTGATCGGCGAGTCGCAACTGGTCGGGTATCCGTCGCAGTTCCCCAGCGTATCCATGATCGACTACAACAACGGCAAGCCGAACGCACGCTACTGGGTGCTGAAGCTGATCAAGGATAACTTCCACGCCGGCGATACGCTGGTGACCACGCGAGAGCCGGAATTCGGGTCGGACGACGTCGCGATTCAGGGCTTCATTACGCCGCAGGGGAAGAAGATTCTGCTGGTCAACAAGACCAACATGGAGAAGCAGGTCACGCTGAGCCCCGAATTTGCGCATGCCGCTTCTCAGACAGTGGATGAGGCAACTGGGGACGACGCGCCGCGCGCCGGCAACGTGGACAGCCACACGCTCAAGCTGGCTCCGTTTGCGGTGACGGTGCTGAGCGCACAGTGAACGGCGGCTTCAATAGAATGGACGAGACAGTCAAGGAGTGGATAGGTAATGGCGGATAGCATTTTGCGCGTTGGGCTTTGCGGCATTGGACTCGATGCCTACTGGCCGCAGTTTGAGGGGCTTGAGGCGCGGCTGCAGGGGTATGTGCGTCAGGTGGGCGAGCGGCTGGAGAAGGCCGGCGCGGTAGTGGAGCAGTTGGGCCTGGTGGACACGGCGCAGGCGGGCCGCGAGGCGGGGCACCGATGCCGTCGCGCGGATGTGGACCTGCTGGTGATCTATGTAACCACCTATGCGCTCTCAACGACTGTACTGCCCATGGTGCAGCGCGCCAAGGTCCCGGTGCTGGTGTTGAACCTGCAGCCGGCGGCGGCCATCGATTACGCCGCTTTCAATCGCCTGCCCAACCGCACGGCCATGACCGGCGAATGGCTGGCCTACTGCTCGGCCTGCCCGGTGCCGGAGATTGCCAACGTGATGCTGCGCGCGGGGCTGCCTGTGCACCAGGTGACCGGTGTGCTGGGCGACGAGGCGACCTGGGCCGAGATTGATGGATGGATCGAGGCGGCACGGGTGAAGAAGGCGCTGGCCGACAACCGGCTGGGCCTGATGGGGCACTACTACAACGGTATGCTCGACATTGTGACCGACCTGACGCAGGTTTCAATCACCTTTGGCAGTCACATTGAACAGCTTGAAGTGGACGAACTGAGCGGGCTGCGCGCCGGGGTGAGCGAGGCCCAGATTGCCACGCGTGTAGAGGATTTCCGCACCACGTTTGAGGTGCAGGCCGACTGCTCAGAGGAGGAGCTCAGGCGAGCGGCGCGCACGTCCGTAGCGCTGGACCAGCTGGTCGCCGAGCGAGAGCTGACATCGATGGCCTACTACTATATGGGCAGCGGCGTTGCGGAGAACGAAGACACCATGAGCTCGGTGATTCTGGGGACTTCCCTGCTGACGGCGCGGGGCGTACCGGTGGCCGGCGAGTATGAAGTGAAGAATGCCGTGGCGATGAAGATCATGGACTGCCTGGGGGCGGGCGGCTCGTTCACCGAGTACTACGCGCTGGACCTGAAGGCCGACCACGTGTTGATGGGCCACGACGGGCCCGGGCACCTGGCCATTGCCGAGAACAAGACCAAGGTGCGGCCGCTCGCTGTGTATCACGGCAAGGTGGGCCGCGGCTTGTCGGTGGAGATGAGCGTGAAGCGCGGGCCGGTGACGCTGCTGTCGGTCGTCGAGGACCGGGGGCGCGGCTTCAAGCTGCTGGTGGCCGAGGGTGAGAGTGTTGCCGGCGAGGTGCTGCACATCGGCAACACAAATAGCCATTACCGTTTCCCGATTGGCGCGCGCGGCTTTGTGGAAGCCTGGAATGCGGAAGGGCCGGCGCACCACTGCGCCATTGGCGTGGGGCATGTGTCTGCCAGGCTGCGCAAGCTGGCCGCGCTGCTGGAGCTGAGGCTGGTTCAGGTCTGCTAATCTTCTTTGACCCAAAATTTCGAATCTCTGAATCCTGCATCCCCAGGTCTCAAAATCGAGGCCTGGGGCCCTCATGATTCTGCAAATTCAAGCGGTCAAAGGCCCAGGTGTGGTTCGCGGCTACTGCGGCTGATCGCCGGTGCCGAGTTTCTGCGGCGTTACGCGGTCCTGTGAGCGCAGCGGCGCGGCGGCGTTCTTTTTGGCAGCGGAGATGGCGTGCAGCTTTTGGAAGGCAACAAGAGCCTGCCGCTGCTCCTGCGTGTGGCCCAGTTGCCGTTCAGCCTGGGCCAGGCGATACCAGGCGACCTCATCGTCCGGCTGGACCTCTGTGGCGTGCTTGAGAGGCCCCTCAGCAGCGTCTGGATGCTGGCTGTCGAGGTCGACGCCGCCCAGGCCGACCAGCGCCTCTTCAAAGTCGGGGAAATGCTCCACCAGCTCGGAGAATTGGCGCCGCGCCTCGTCCAGATTTCCCTGGTCGGCCTGCATCTTGGCCAGTTCGTAGCGAGCGTTGCCGTTGCCGGTGTCGGACGACACCTCGCTCATGAACTCGCGGACGGCGGAGTCGTGATCCTCCTGCTTGTGCGTCTCGTTGAACTGCTCCAGATAGATGCGTCCCAGGCGGTAGTGAATGCCGGGGCGGTGCGGATCGATCTCAAGCACGTGGTTGAAGTCGACGATGGCGGCGTCGTAGCTTTTCTGCGCCTCGTTGGCTTCGCCGGAGGCCTGCACCATCCACACCGAGTCGGGCGCGTTGTCATGCAGCTTGGCCATCACGATGTAGGCGTAGTTTCCGTAGATGCGGCCGGTGTGGTAGAGGACCTCGGGGTCGTCGGGATAGAGCCGGTTGAGCGCGAGAGCGGTCTCGACGGCGTCAGCGTCACGGGATAGGCCGGTGTAGGCACGCAGGAGCTGCAGGCCGCACATGCGGCGCACGTCGGGGTCGGCGGTCTGCTTGAAGCCTTTCTCCAGATGTGGCAGGGCGTCGGAGAAGCGGCTTAACTCGGCGAGCGAAAGACCTAGAAGGCTGTCGAGCTTGGCCAGAGTGGGTTTGAGGCGCAGAGCTGTGCGGACCTCGCGCACGGCCTGATCGTAGTCGTGAGTCTGAAAATAGATGGCGCCCAGGGTGGCATGGACTTCGGCGATACCCGGCTGCAATTTGGCCAGCTGCTCAAAGTCGGCGCGGGCTGTGTCAAACTCGCCTGCGGCCATGGCTTGCTGGCCTTCCTGTGCGAGCTGCGCCACTCGCTCGTCGGCGCCCGCCTGGGCACGCGCGCTGAGCGGAATGAGAAGGCAAGAGATCAGAAGCAAGCCCAGTTTCGATGGGTTCATCAACATGAATTTAGTGTATCTCCCGGCGCAAAAAACTCCGCCACGCCTGAAGGCGTGGCGGAATGGAGTTAAGCAACAGTTGATCGATGGATCAGAATTGGATCTTTCCACCGAACTGCATGACACGGGAGGACGAAGCGCCGTAAAGCAAACCGGCGTTGGAACCGCCTACACCGGATGAGACGGGATTGTTACCGCCCGATCCAGCCACCAGCAGGCCGCCTACGTCACCGGCGTACTGGGTCTTGTTGAAGGCGTTGAACAGGTCCATCTTGAAGACGAACTTGGCCTTTTCGCCGAGTGCAAATGCCTTGCCCAGGCCCATGTCCCAGTTGTTGATGCCGGGCTGGTTAAGGAAGTTGCGTGAGGTGGTTCCGTAGGTGCCGAAGGCCGGCCCGGTGAAGCAGTTCATGTTGAGCCAGGAGTACTTCGCCAGGCTGCCCGAGTAGGTGTTTTGTTTCAGGTTGCAACCCGGAGTGTAGTTCGCGCGCATGCCGCCCGAACCGGTGACGCCCTGGATATCGGGCGCTGTGACTTCGTACGGGAAGCCCTGCTGGAAGGTTGCGACACCCGTCAGCTGCCATCCGCCGACGACTTCATCCAGTCCCCAGTTGGCTCCGCCAAGAATCTTCTTGCCGCGGCCGACGGGGATTTGGTAGACCCAGCTGTTTACAAACCGGAAGGGGACGTTGAAGTCCGACCGGCCGTAGTCCAGATGGGGACGCGAGTTGTCCATGAAGCCTTCGTAGCCGGTGGCGCTGGCGCCTGCTCCGGCGGTTGCGGACTTGTTGTCCATGCTCTTGGCCCATGAAAAGACCGAGGTCACGGCAAGGTCGCCGGCGCGATGCTCGAACTTCACATTGCCGGCATTGTAGATGGAGTAACCATGGAAGTCCGAGTCGATGTAGGTTCCGTTGAAGTTGGGATACGGCAGGCGGCTGGCGATGCTGCACCCAGCAATCGGCTGTGCCATCGTCGCAGGATCTCCAAAGACGTTGGAGTAGATGCCATTTGCGTCCAGGTACTGGCAACCTGTTGGGGATGGGTTCAAGAGCGACTGCGCGATATCATTCTGTTGGGCGATATCGTGCCGGTTGAGGAGGTGTGTGCCCTTGGTGCCAACGTAGTTGATTTCGAGAGTGGTGTTCTTGGCCAGCTCGCGCTCGACCGAGAGGGTCCACGACTCGACGTAGGGGTTGAGAGGATTTTCCGACTCGATGACGGCGATGAACGAGAGCGTCGACTCGGGGAACGGTTGCAGTGTGCTGTAACTCGGCAATAGGTTGTTGCCGAGTTTGTAGGTATCGGGCGAGCCGTTTTGCGTGGTCGGGTTCAGGTTGTTGCGCACACTGTAGGGGAAGATGTCGGCCGAGTCGTCGATCTCGCGGCCTTCATAGGAGGTGTAGAAGATCCCAAATCCCGTACGAACAACTGTTTTGTCGTCCAGGCGGTAGTTGAAGCCCAGGCGAGGCGCAAAGGGATTCTTTTGTGCTGCGCGCGGCACCGATCCGCAGTAGCGCAGGATGGGACTGCTTCCGTCGATGCCCACGCCAGGCGCAACGCCGTCCTTGGACAGTTGCGGGTCTGCGTAGCACAGGCCGCCCTGGGTGTTGGTGGTGTCAAGCCAGAAGAAGTGATTGGACTTCTCGTAGGTCTCGGCACGATAGTCCCAGCGCAGACCGAGGCTGATGCTGAGCTTTGAGGTCAGCTTCCAATCGTCTTCCGCATAGGGAGCGAAGTAGTTGTACTGGTGGGTTTGTGGGTTGCCTGCCTGGCCGGTAGGCGGTGGGATCGCGCCGGGGACAAATCCGCCCCAGCCCGAGTAATACCCGAGCATCATGTCTGCAACACCGTTGCCGGTACCGCATAATCCCGAGAGGGAGTTCCCCGTCGCCACTGTGCAACTGGATGGCGGGTTCGGGTTGGCAGGGGTTGCCGGAGTAACGGTCTCGCTGTTCTTGGTGATGGTGGAGGAGTTGAAGCCCCAATCTCCGTAGAAGTCATCGTCCAGGTTGCGGTCGATGTACCAGGTGCGGAAATCGACGCCGAACCCGAGGGTATGCTTGCCATGGACGGAGGTTAACGAATCCGCAAACTCCCATTCAGGAATGTAAGAACCCGAGTAGGAGTTCCCCGGTCCGCCGCCGCTGCTGAATCCGTTGATGCCCACGCTCGGCCAGGTCTGCTGCAGCGGTCCGAAGGTGGTGAAGGTATTGGCCTCGTTCAGTGCCGAGATCACCGACGCGGGAGGAGCAGCGGAACCTTCCGGCGCGTTGGCCGACAGGTATCCGAATCTGAAATTGTTTACATTCTTCTGACCGATGTTGATGGTGTGCGAAACCTCCCAGTCCTTCTCCTGCTCGAAGTACTGCTCCAGCCCATAAACCACCGAGCCGGAGTTGTAGTTGGCCGAGTTGACGTAGTTGGAGTAGGTGAAGCGGCCAAAGACTGAGCCGAGCTTGCCCAGAGTCTGGTCGCCGCGGTAGGTCTGCTGATTCTGATGCAACGGACCTGGGATGTTCTGGATAAAGTTGGTGATGCCTTCAGGCTGATTGGCAACCGTCGGCGTCCCCCAGTACCCGTTATTCACGGCCAACAGGCCGATGCGGTTGGTGAAGTAGGAGGAGGGAACCTTGTTGAGTGGGAAGGCGGGCGCACCTGGCTGGGTTGGATCAACCGGCATGCAGTTTCCGCCGTTGTTGAGCAACGCCGTGCAGGTCGCTGTTCCGTAGGCCGGCAGTGGACCGCCGGGCAGGGCTGCGTTGCCCGTCACAGCCGAGTAGGTCTCAGCCGAGAAGTCGCCGCCGAGGATCGCCGGGTTGGGAACGGTTTCCTGCAACTGGCCGCCGTTGTTCATGCGCCAGCCTTCGTAGTTGGCCATCCAGAAGGTCTTGTTGCGACCGTCATAGAGCTTGGGAATGATGACCGGGCCGTTGGCTACGAAGCCGAACTGGTTGAGCTTGAGAACCGGCAGCGAGCTGGCGGTACTGGTGATGAAGTTGTTAGCCGTATTAAACGGCTTGGCGTCGAATGCGTTGTTGCGGTCCGACTCAAAGACGGTGCCATGGAGCTTGTTGGTGCCGCCCTTGCTGACGACGTTGATCTGCGCGGCGGAGAAGCCATACTCTGCCGGGTAAATACCGCTCTGGACCTTGACTTCCTGGATGGCATCCTGCGAAAGGATGACGGCTGGGGTTTCCATGGCCTGATCGGTGTTGACCAAACCGTCGAGGGTGAAGTTGTTGCCCTCAGGACGGCCGCCGTTGATGCTGATGGCGTTGCCTTCGCCCTGACGCATGGTGCCCTGCTCACCGCCGATGGTGACTGCGCCGGCGCCGAGGAAGAGCAACTGTACAAAGTTACGGCCGTTCAGGGGGAGTTCTTCCACCTGTTTCTCGCTGACAAGCTGAGAAAGTGCCGCGGAGTCAGTGTCGAGTTCGACGGCCTGCGCCGTCACTTCAACGGTTTCAGAGGTTGCACCGGGTTTCAGGGCCAGATCGATACGAACCTTCTGGTCGACCGACAGGGTGAAGCCGGTGGTGACCGACTTTTCAAAGCCCTTGATCTCAGCCGATACCGAATAGACTCCCGGTTGGAGGCTAGGCGCGTAATAGTCGCCGGCCGAACTGCTGGTGGTGCGGAACGCTGTGTTGGTTGCCGTATTGGTTACCGTAACTTTGACACCGGGGATGATGGCGCCCGAACTGTCGGTCACCGTCCCCAGAATGGTGCCGGTCGCGCCCGCCTGTCCCCAAAGGGTGTGGGCGAATGCCAGCATCACTGCGAAGATCGCAAGATGTTTGAACACTTTCACTCTACTGCCTCCTTAAATGTTGTGTTTCGCTTCAATCACTTCTTCCGAAGCGGTGCCTTCAAGACAGCGCCTGGCTGGTTCACCAGAACGGCCGATGAAGGCCCACAGATACACACAGCGACTGCTACGCTCCCTCTTAAAATTGGGGAGACCTGGTTCATCCTCGAACACACCTTCTGAAGCTCGATCTTTTCCTCATTCTTGAAACCGCGAAGGGGAACACGGTCCGACAAACGAACACCGAATGCTTAATGCCCAGAATTCAAAAAGGAAACTTGTTTCGTTTGGAAACAGTGAGCAAACTAGGCGCATTCAGCAAGGATCGTCCAGTGTCATACGGTTAGGAGGACGTTATAGCCGGCGATATAACGAATAACGCTATATTTTGTAGGTAGATACTGGTTGCGTTTCAAGAACGTTAGGAGTAATGTTAGGCGTTGTCTACGAGGGCAATTTCCTGAATGGCGGTAATTCGAGGGAAAAACTTCGCGACAGCTTTATTTGCAATCCGGGAGCAATGGAGATGGCCAGTTCACCCAATTCGGCAGAGATGATCGACCTGTCTGCAAGCGATAAAGAAGCGGTGTTGCGGCAGGTGGAGCGGCTGCTGGAGAGCACCCAGTTCCGCAACAGCCGCCGTTATCCGGACCTGCTGCGGTATGTCGTGGAGCAGACCCTGGCGGGAAAGGCGGAGACGCTCAAGGAACGGGTGCTGGGGATTGAGGTCTTCGGCCGGGAGCCGGGGTTTGATACCTCGGGAGACTCGATCGTCCGGGTGGCCGCGGCCGAGGTCAGGAAACGCATCGCCCAGTACTACCAGGAAGAGGGGCATGGGGGTGAATTGCGCGTGGACCTGCCGCCGGGGTCGTATGTGGCCCGATTTCGATGGCCCGCTGCGGTTTCAACCCCGGCAGTGGCTCCAAAGGTGCAAGATCCTGTTGCGGAGCCAGGCAGGCCCGAAGAGCCTGCGATCGAGATCAAGGCGATTCCGCCTGCGCGGCGCGGCAAGGCCCGGTGGGTCGCAGGCTCAATCGGGGTTGCGGCAATTCTGTTGATCGCAATCGCCGCATGGAACAGCTTGCGCGACCGGGGCGAGTCGGGCCTGGAGCGGTTTTGGGGTCCCATACTCAAGCCCGCGCCCGCGGTCCTGGTGTGCTTTGCGGCGGTCGACTTGACCGAGGTTGGTCCGAACATGCACGCCGGATTTACTGCGCAGGCGGCTGCCGCCGTCAATGCCGCGGCCAATGCGCCGATCTTTGAAGGCAAGCCGGGCGTGTTTCCGGCGATCGCGTGGACCGAGGCGGCACAGTTGGCCAGCCTCGCGGAGATGCTGGGAAAGAGCGACAAAAAGTTCGTGCTGCGCAATTCCAGAAGCGCCACGCTTGCCGATCTGCGCAACGGGCCGGTCATCCTGGGCGGGCTGCTGGGCAATTCGTGGTCGATGCGCTTTGTTTCCAAGCTTCGCTTCCATCCGCACATGGACGTTGCCAGCCAGCGGATGTGGATTGAAGACGCCGAGCACCCGGAACGCACGGACTGGGGTGTGCCGTGGGGCCAGGCTTACTCTGACTCGTATGACAACTATGCGTTGATCACGCGCAGCAAAGATGCGCTCTCGGGCCAGTACACGGTCGAGATCGGCGGACTGGGGCTGCACGGAGATCAAGCAGCGGGCGAGTTCGTCACAAATCCTTTGGAGATGAACGCCTTGTCCAACGACCTGCGCGACCCGAACAGGAATGTGCAGATTGTATTGAAGGTCGAGGTTGTGAACGGCGCCGCGGGGCCGCCGCAGATCCTGGCCATTCACTATTGGTAGAGAGCGAATCCGGCGGCGCGCTTCCGCGGCGGTCCGCGCAAGCAATTTTGCGGGAACGTTCCCGCAAACAGCATTTCGTATTTACATTTCTAAAACCCACCCGCTATGATCAGTGTCGGCTGTGGAGAGCTCGCGCATCTCCGTTGCCCTGAAGGACACACCCCAATGACTACTGCACAAGCTGGAATTAAACGCTATGAGATGCTGATCGACGGTGAGTTTGTCGGCTCGGCGAAGATGATCGAAGTCGTCAACCCCACCACCGAAGAAGTGATCTCCGCCTTTCCGAACGGCACGGTCGAAGACGTGAATCGCGCCGTGCTGGCTGCCGAGCGGGCGCAAAAGGGATGGGCGGCTCTGCCCGCGATCCGTCGCGCCGGCCACCTGCGCGAGATCGCCGCGCTGATCCGCGCCAATCGAGAATCGCTGGCCCACGTGATCACCGAGGAGCAGGGCAAGATACTGGCACTGGCGCAGGTGGAGGTCGATTTCTCTGCCGACTATCTGGACTATATGGCCGAGTTCGCACGCCGCTACGAGGGCGAGATCATCCAGAGCGACCGGCCCGGCGAAAACATTCTGCTCTACAAGATGCCCATCGGGGTGATTGCCGGGATTCTGCCCTGGAATTTTCCTTTCTTCCTGATCGTGCGCAAGATGGCGCCGGCATTGGTAACGGGCAACACGATCGTCATCAAGCCGAGCAGCGAGACGCCCAACAACGCGTTTGAATTTGCCAAGCTGGTGGCGCAATCGTCACTGCCCAAGGGCGTGTTCAACCTGATTTCGGGCTCGGGCACGGTGGTGGGCGGCGCGCTGGCCGCGCATCCCAAGGTGGGCATGGTGAGCCTGACGGGCAGCGTGGGCGGCGGCGCGGCGGTGATGCATGCTGCGGCCGACAACATCACCAAGGTCTCGCTTGAGCTGGGCGGCAAGGCGCCGGCGATCGTGATGGGCGACGCCGATATCGACCTGGCGGTCCGTGCCATTCACGCTTCGCGCATCATCAACACGGGCCAGGTGTGCAACTGCGCCGAGCGCGTGTACGTGCATGAGTCGGTGGCCGAGGAGTTCACGGCAAAGATGATTGCAGCCATGGGAAAAACGGTCGTCGGCGATCCGTTTGACGCGGCAACGGAGATGGGCCCGCTGGTGAGCAAGCGTCAACTGGACGACGTGACGGCGATTGTAAAACGCGCCGTGGAGCAGGGAGCGGAGTTGAAGTGCGGCGGAGCCCCAAGCAAGCGTGGGGCGGGATACTTTTTTGAGCCCACCGTGCTGACCGGCTGCAGGCAGGAATCCTCAATCATGCAACAGGAGACCTTCGGTCCGGTGCTGCCGATTGCCACATTCAAGACGCTGGACCAGGCCATTGAGTGGGCCAACGACTGCGAGTATGGACTGACCTCGTCCATCTACACGCGCAGCCTCGACGTGGCCATGCGGGCGGCCAACGAGCTGAAGTTCGGCGAGACGTATGTCAATCGCGAGAACTTCGAGGCCATGCAGGGCTTCCATGCGGGATGGCGCAAGTCGGGCATTGGCGGCGCGGATGGCAAGCATGGCCTGGAAGAGTATCTCCAGACACACGTTGTTTATATGAACTACGATCTGAACAAGCAGTAGCCCAACATCGCCGTGCGCAATGCGCGGCGATGTCTCTCCCTCCCCACCTTCCACCAGGCATGCGGTTTTAGAGCAGTTCTCCAATTCATGTGCTCTATTTAGTTCCGTGCAAGGTGGCTTTTTCGTAAGGAAAAAGCCACT
>Ga0302278_10001248_pt1 | contig 31942 bp, 28 predicted proteins | sample III_Bog_N3_2_FD_194543 | JGI IMG/M metagenome (GOLD analysis project Ga0302278, IMG submission 194543) | Peat permafrost microbial communities from Stordalen Mire near Abisko, Sweden - III_Bog_N3_2 | ecosystem: Environmental > Terrestrial > Soil > Wetlands > Peat | place: Sweden: Abisko... | reverse complement strand
TTTCCTGCTTGGCCAAACTGAAGAATGGTCTGCAAAGGTGACCCCGGGGTACGGCGGCAGGATGAAACTTCCGCAGATGTTTGTTCAGGATGACTACAAGATACGGCCGAATCTTACCTTGAACCTGGGTCTTCGTTACCAGATCCAGACGGGATGGCATGAAGTCAAAGGGGACGAGGCCTCATTCGACCCCACCGTGCAGAACCCGGCAACGGGAACCCTGGGTGCGATGTGGTATGGGTCCACTCATGCGAATGGCCGGACGAGCGTACAGGCGCCCGTTTACAACACCTTCCTTCCTCGCGTCGGGTTCTCTTATCAGTTCGATCCCAACACGACGGTTCGAGGTGGCTTCGGGATTTTCGCCTACAACTGGAGCAATGACACCTATAACGGTGGCGTGATGGGCGGCGCCTTCGGCGGCAACGGCGATGTGAAAGATCAGACCAATGGGATTACGCCGGTCGTCCAACTTTCTGGAAGCGGCTCCAATCTTCCTTTTGTTCAGTCTCCCACTGATCCGTCTGCTTTCAACGGCCAGACGCAGAACTATGTTCAGTACCACCAACCCGTGGGCGGCTCCTATCAGTGGAATGTGGAAGTGCAGCGCCAGATCAATTCGAGCATCGTGGCATCCGCGGCCTACGTTGCCAGTCATGGCCACGATCTACCTTTCCCGGTTGACATCAATCAGGTTCCTGAAAGTGAGCTGTCGGCGAACGATCAGGGATCGCGGCCCTATCCACAGTTCGGCTCGCTGGTAGCGTCAGGTACCGTGCCCAATGAGAACGCGATCTCGAACTATGACTCACTGCAACTGGTGATACAGAAGCGCATGAGCCGTGGCCTCGATTTCAACTGCAACTATGTGTGGTCTCACTTCCTTGACGACCTGGACTCGTCCGGGTGGGGAAGCCATGCAGGCAACCAGAACTACCAAAATTCCTTCAGTCCGGCTGCGAACTACGGCAATTCGAACTTCGATCTCCGCAGCGCGTTCAAGGGCAATATCCTATACCAGTTACCTTTTGGTACGGGGCGCCAGTTCCTGAACAGCAACCGTGTACTGGACGAAGTTGTGGGAGGATGGCAACTTTCGAGCGACATCGTGATTCTTAGCGGTCAACCATTCACGCCGACGTTGGCCAATGGGGCCGGCTCGTATTCCCTCGGTGGAGGAAACTTCGCATGGTATCCCAACGTAATTGGGAATCCCAAGCTGAGCGGACATGGTCCGAATCATTGGTTCAATGAGGCCGCTTTCGCGGTTCCGACTCCTGGAACGTTCGGAAACGAGCACCGGAACCAGGTGTTTGGACCTGGGTTCGACCGAGTCAACCTGTCGCTTGGCAAGACCTTCCCGATCTGGGAGAAAGTTCAATTGCAAATTCGCGCCGATGCGAATAACGCATTCAACCATACAGCTCTGGGAGAACCGACCACAGCGCTCTCGGTTGGAACGGATGGCAGTATCACAACCGGTACCTCCACGATTCGATCTGTTTCCGACCCCGGTCGTACGATGCAGCTCAGCGGCCGGATTTCATTCTGAACTTTGGCCAGATGCATGTGGCCTTCCTTGGAGAGACGGCCTCAATAGCCGTCTCTCTTCTTTTTTCGACGTGGCGCAACACGAATTGCTGTATATGATCTAGGGGTCATGGCTGCAAAACTCACTGCAATATTGAGTATCGCCTTAGTCCTGGGGAGCACTGCTTCACACGCCCAAGCGACATCAGAACAGCAACAGCAGATTACGAACCACGCTCAAAGGGCGCAAGGTTTTCTCCGGGATAAAAAGCCGGATCTTGCAATACCTGAGCTTGAATCCCTTCTCCAGCTTGATCCAAACAACATTGAGGCGCACGGCAACCTCGGCGTGCTTCTTTTTTTCAAAGGCGATTATGCGCGGGCCATCCCTCACCTGCGGACCGCGATCAATGCGCAGCCTACGCTGAGCAGGATCAAGGCTCTATTGGGGATCGCGGAAAGAGATACCGGAGACCTGGTTGCAGCACGCACGGATCTGGAGGCCGCGTTTCCGCTCATTCAGGATTCTAAGCTTCGGACACAAGTTGGAATGCAACTGGTCGAGCTCTACACAGAAAGCGGCGACCTGGACAAGTGCGCAGCGATGCTCGCGCAACTTCGACATTCGGACCCGGAAAACCCGGAGATACTTTACGCCGCTTACCGCACGTATTCAGATTTGGCGGGTGAGTCGATGCTCGCTCTTTCCCTGGCGGCACCGGACTCGGCGCAGATGCATCAGATAGCGGCGCACGAGCAGACTCGACGCGGCAATACGGTTAGTGCAATCGACGAATATCGCAAAGCTATCGCCATCAATCCACGTCTCGCCGGGGTGCACTTTGAATTGGCGGAGTTACTTGATCTGGCTGACGACGCAAAACTGAAGCAAGAAGCTCTGCCCGAATATCAGGAGGCGTTGAGGCAAAATCCGCTGGACGTGAATACGCAATGCCGGTTGGGGGACCTATTCGCTTTACGCGGCGACTCCTCAACTGCGTATACATATTTCTCAAAGGCGGTTGAACTACAGCCCGACAATGCGGAGGCGAATCTCGGACTCGCCAAGATACTTATCACGATGAACCAGAATGCCAGGGCATTGCCGATTCTTGAACATGCAGTGCAGCTTGAACCCACGGACGCCACGGCTCACTACCGATTGAGTACCCTTTATCGTCAAGCGGGGCGCAGCGAAGACGCCAAGCGCGAACTCGTGCAATTCCAAAAATACAAACAACTGAAGGAAAAGCTTCGTGCCATGTACAAGGAGATGCAGATCCAGACGGAGCATCCAGACGCCGATGAGCCAAGTGGAAAGCAGTAGGATAATGAGCCCTCAGACGGGTCATGGACCGCGATGGTTGGCTGAGTCCCTCAATAGGATGAACCTCGTGTGCTGCCTGCCTCCGGTCTGGGCGTTGTCTTGGTTACTGATATGCGCACTCAGCTATCCATCTATGCGGGCCTGCGGACAAAAACAGACTTCGATGGGAGAAGCAAAGGCAACTGGGCCGCTCCCGAGGCTCGTGAACATTACCCAATCAACTGGAATACACTTCGAGCATTTAGCGAGTCCGGACCAAAAATACATTGTGGAGTCGATGGGTGGAGGAGTTGCCCTGATCGACTATGACGGGGACGGCTGGCCTGATATCTATTTCACCAATTCACAAAGCGTGGAAATGGCCCTGGCAGGCAGGAAGGCGCGAAGTGCGCTTTACCACAATAACCACGACGGCACGTTCACGGATGTCACTGACAAAGCAGGCGTGGGATATCCGTGCTGGGCAATGGGAGCGGTGGTCGGGGACTATAACAACGACGGCCGTCCCGATCTGCTGGTGACCTGCTTCGGTGGCGTGGTTCTCTACCGCAACAATGGCGATGGGACCTTCAGCGACGTGACGAAGGAAGCGGGCCTCGGCGGTGATTCTCAGTGGGCCGCAGGTGCGGCATTCGGCGACTACGATGGCGATGGCTGGCCGGACCTGTTCGTCTCCCATTACGTTGATTTTCACTTGAACGACTTGCCCGTTTTTGGGTCTGCGAAGACATGCAAGTATCGCGGTATAGACGTTCAGTGCGGTCCGCGTGGATTGAAGGGGGCGCCGGATAATCTTTACCACAACAACCGCGATGGCACCTTCACCGATGTCTCCAAAGCCGCTGGCGTTGACGATCCGCAGCGTTTTTTTGGTTTGGCCGCGATTTGGTCCGATTTCAATGACGATGGACGACTCGATCTTTTCGTCGCCAATGACAGTCAGCCCAACTACCTCTATCAGAACAATGGAAATGGCACTTTTACAAATGTTGCTTCAGACGCTGGCGTGGCGTATAGCGAGGATGGTGCTGAGCAGGCCAACATGGGCGTGACAATCGGCGACTATGAGCACACTGGACGAATGTCCGTCTTCATATCGCATTTTGATAACGACTACGCGACGCTGTTTAGAAATGACGGAAAACTGAACTTCACCGACGTCTCGAATGCCGCCGGCGTCGCGCGCAGCACGCGGTCTTATGTCGGATGGGGTGATGCATTCTTCGACTTTGACAATGACGGCTGGCTCGATCTCTTCCTTGTGAATGGTCATGTTTATCCGCAGGTGGATAGCAGCAACTCCGCAGTAACATATCGCGAACCGAAGCTGTTGTTTCTGAACCAGAGGGATGGAACCTTCAAAGATGTCAGCAAGATTGTCGGGTCCGATATTCAAGTCCCCCAGGTGAGCCGTGGGTTGGGGATCGGCGATCTATTCAATGATGGAAGGATTGACTTAGTGATCGAAAACCTGACCGGGGAGCCGATGATTCTCAGGCCGGAGGGCGGCCTCGCTCATCATTGGATCAGCTTCGAACTGGAAGGTGTCACGAGCAACCGGCTTGCTCTCAATGCGCGTGTGAAAGCCACAGCTGGAGACCTGGTGCAAATTGGCGAGGTTCTCAGCGGAGGAAGCTATTTGTCGCAAAACGATCTGCGCATCCATTTCGGCCTTGGAAGCCGCGACCACCTCGACCGTGCCGATATCCTTTGGCCCGACGGCACGACGCAAACCGTGAACAACCTCGATGCGGACCGCTTTTACCGGATACGAGAAGGGAAGGGAATTGTGTCAGTCAAGACGCCTCAGGAAATGAGGACAAGCAAGCAATGAGCCGACTGCTCCGACTGCGGTTCATCCTATCGGTGCAACATCGCCAAGTTGGACGGCTTTCAGTGAATGCCTTTCACCATTGCCACACCCAGAATTTTGCCGATGCCTGGCTCTTGCACGAAGGCCACTATCCGGAGATTGGCAGGATCGGTGCCCGGCTTGAGTTTTACACGAAAATTCCCGTCGAAGCTCTTTCCTTTTTCCAGCTTGCCAACTTTCGTGATGTCCTGCACAACGGCGACGTGGCTTAGCTGCCGGCCACCGTTTTCCCCGTGCAGAACTTGAGAACTCACGTGGTCCAGCGCGGTCGCCACAAATATATCGCCGGACCGCTTTCCCAGCTCGCCATTCGCTTCAATGCGTCCTTGCACCGTATCGGGTTGGCCCGCCTCGACACTTGTGGACTCAATCCTGATCGAAAGCTTTGGAGTTTGCGCTTCCTTCCGAATGCTCGGACCGATCTGCTGGGGCTCACTTGTGCGTAGCTCGATGGCCCCATCGAGGATGAGTTGTGGTGTGTATGCAGTGCTAAGTCCAAGCGCGCTGACATATGCGCTCTGCCTCGAAGTCAGCAAAGGAGAAGAATAAGGGTCCTTCCAACCATCGTGATCCCAGTAGTCCACGTGTTCGCTAAGGACAATAAGCTGCGTGCCGTCTATGGGCGGCGATGCATCAAGTTTCTGCAGCCACGCATCGACAGGAGGGCAGCTTGAGCATCCTTCTGATGTGAACAATTCGATGAGTACCGGAGCCGGCGTTGTGCTTGGCGATTCGGCAGCGTTTCCCCGCTGAACTCTGACCGCTGATGCGAGCAGGATCAAGATGCCAAATGGTTTCAGGAAAGAGACGTATCCTCGCCACAGCATCTTACGGATAGGAGTCAGTATCAATGGATTCTTTTACCTCAGCTCTTCCTGACCATCAATGGGGAATCTCGATGCGGGTGATCCTTCTGCGAGCTCCGCTCATACGCTGCTTACTCGCATTTCGTGGATGCCGCTTATCGAGCTTCGCACGGATACTCAATGAAGCAATCCTTTGTGCTCGCTAGCAAAAAAGAAGTCATGACATGTCCACTCTCTTTCAGATAGCGCCCAAATACAATAGCCACTTACTGCGCGAAGAGAATAGCCACTACGATTTGGTTATAAACAACAACTCTCCCGCAATGCGGCCCAGGTTCCTCATCGACGTCAAGACGGTCTGATCTCCGCCCAGACAGACTTAAGACAACTTCGATGCGGTGATCTTTGCGGAGGGAAGACGTCCAATCGAGCAGGGAACTGGCGGCTGATCTTCAGATATCTCGATTTCCGTTTCTGCAGCTCTGCGCCTCAATTGCTGGTGGTGAATGCGATTCAGAAACCATAGCACATGCCGTCGCGAGGGATAAGTGGAGCTTGAAAGAAGTTCTGAAGTCGACGGCTCTTCAGGCTCCGGGTCTGCGTCTGATCTGGTTCTCGCTATTGGTATGGCGCTAACCGGTGCGGGAACAGTCATGCTGGGAGTGTTGCTCCCGTTTCTCTCGCATATTTCGACACTTCATGATGATGAGGCAGGACTTCTTTTTTCTCTGCAGTTCCTGGGTTCTTCTCTGGGCGCAATACTTACTGGCTCCAATCGCGTTCGGTCGCTCATTGTTGGATACACGCTGTTGGTCGTGAGTACATACTGCCTGGCAATTTCAGACCTTCATCTGTTGTTTGTAATCCTGTTCTTCTTCGGCTTGGGGCTGGGAATGGTCATGACTTCAACCAGTTTGCTTACTTCCGATCGATATGGTGCTGATCGGGCAGCCAGACTGGAGCGGCTGAACTTTGCATGGTCTGCCGGTGCCACTTCCGCCCCGATGCTTTTTCTGCCGTTCTTGCACATGGCGTCCCCTCGCGCCCTCTTCCTGGCTTTCAACGCACTGTTCCTACTGCTTCTGGCCTGGGTCGTTTACGGAGAGCGAGCCTGGGTAGCATCTTCTATTTCCATTGTTGAAGACCGGAAACCTCAGCAGGCTGCGCGAAGGAAGTCGTTGTTGCCGCTGATAGTGCTTGCGATGTGTGCAGTGGGCGTAGAAAGCGCACTGAGTGGATGGTTGACAACTTATTTTCATCGAGCCCATCCTCAGAGTATTGGGGCAGCGGCTCTAGCCACCTCCCTCTTCTGGTCTGGAATCACGCTCAGCCGGTTGATCTTCTCGACCCGGTTGCTGGCGTTATTTGGCCGACATCGGGTACTCCATGCGACGCTGTTCGGTACGGGTGCTTCCGTAGTGTTAGTGATTTCCGCCCACAGTCCAATCTTGATCGATCTCGGCTCAGGGCTGTCGGGTATGTTCCTCGGCCCGATCTATCCGCTATTGCTCTCTTTCATTTTGGAGAGCTATTCGCGTGGATGGGTCTTTGCGGTCGGGGGGATTGGCGCGGTAATCTTCCCGTGGCTTACCGGACTCCTTTCGGCGCACTGGGGATCAATAAGATATGGGCTCATCGCGCCGTGCGTAGGTGTGCTTTTGATGATTGCCTTGGAGAGTGCACGAAGTTGGGGCGGCGATCGTCTTGTCCCTGATGAGAAGCGAGCATGAATAATTCAAAACCATCCGAGGCAATTCTTGTGCGAGGTGCGAAGCGGAGAACCAGTTCATTCAGAAGTGTTGTTGCAGCCGCAGTGAAAGCAACTGATCATCGGCTGATCTCAAAGTCAGCCAAAGCAGTGCATACTCACGGCCTCCACGCAGTCCCGCTCTATGGAAGGTGACCAACATGTCTATTGTGCGCATGAATTCGAAAAGAAAGAAACGACCAATCGGTGTGCCCATCTACGGGGCGCACTTAATGATCTTTGTTTTGGCCGGAAGCGTATGTTTCGGCGTACTGCCGCAACTCCCGCTCCAGAGCTCCGGGCAACAATCCAGCGCCGCTGTCGAAACCATCAACACCACTGACCTCTTCGGTAATCCCTGCGATACCATGATGGGCACCATGAAAGGCATGACCGTGATGGGCGAGAGCATGGAGGCCATGACTAACCACATGTGCATCACTCCCGCCCGTCCTGAATTGCCAGGCGACAAGGCCAGCGCCAAAGCCGTCGTCGACCAGGTCCGGGCCGCAATCGAAAAGTACAAGGACTACAAGAGAGCCATCGCCGACGGCTACATCCAGGCCAATCCAACCGTTGACCAGCCCCAGTTTCATTTCACCAATAACGCCAACGCGCAATACGCCGAAACCGTCTTCGATCCTACTCGCCCCACTTCGTTGCTCTATTACCGCACGGCGCAGAAGCGCTTCGTTCTCGAAGGTGTCATGTTCACCACCCGTCCAAGTGCTTCCGAGGATGAGTTGAACCGGCGCATTCCCCTGAGCGTGGCTCGCTGGCACAAGCACGTAAACTTCTGCGGCGCCCCGGCAAACAAAGTGAAAGAGTACTTTGGCACACACCCGAAATTCGGCATGTTCGGATCCATCCATACTCGGTCGGCCTGCGTGGCTGAGAGCGGAACCTTTCTCCCCGAGGTTTTTACCTGGATGATTCACGTCTTTCCATACGAGAGGGAAATCAAGGACCAGTTCTCGATGGACGACGACATCAGTCATGTGCGCTAGTGGCTCGGTAGGTTCACCGCAACGGCCGGTGTCCTCATTTCCCGTTTGCGGGAACCTTGAAGTAGGCAGCCGGAGTTGTCCCGAGCGATTTTTTGAAAGCTGCGATAAAAGCGCTTGGAGTACTAAAGCCGGATTCAAGAGCTACGTGCGTGACGTTGGCGCCTTCGCCAAGCAGGCGCATCGCTTGCATCAGGCGGAGTTGCTGCCGCCATTTTCCCAGCGTCATTCCTGTATCTTGCTGAAAAAGCCTCTCCATGGTTCTTCCGCTTGCACCCGCTGATCTGCAGACCCGAGCGAGCGATTGCCGGTTTCCCGGATTAGCGATCAGAATTTCCGCAAGCCGCTGCGCTCTTGGGTCAGCCAAATTTGGCAGTTGCAACGGCACCGTCTGAACCGCCTTGAGTTGGGCTACGATCACACCAATCAGATGACGATGCTCTTCGACCCTTGCGCTCAGCGACCCGCATGAACAGGCATGCAAAATCAATTCGCTCAACAGGGGAGATACATTCACTACGCAGCACGTTCCCGGCATGGATGGTGCCAGGCGCGCTTTCAGGTAAAGCGTTCGCATGGCAACTATTCCAGACATCGAGATCGTGTGCGGCGTCGCTTCGGGTATCCACACCGCACGGTGCGTGGGAACAACCCAGGCGCCGTCACTGGTGTGCACAGTCATCACACCACGAGACGCGTAGACCAACTGATCGCGATCGTGAAAGTGCAATGGGATTTTGTGGCCGGCGGAGTAGTTGTGAGTATGGGTGACGATGCGCGAGTTTTGATCCGCCAATCGGTCGAAGATCGCGACTTGTCGTTTTATCGACATTCATTGTCATAATATCGAAAGCGCGCACCGGAATCAAAGGCTAGTCTCAGGGTGTAGCAACCGATTGTTTGAAAGGTGAACATATGAATCAACTTCATCACTGGCTCTGTCGTTCCGCTAGTTGGAGAAAGACGCTTGAGTGGCGGGTGCCATGGGTTCTCTCCGGCGCCGAGCTTGGGCCGCACCTCCTCGAGGCAGGTCCGGGCCCTGGCCTTACGACGGACTGTTTGCGATCCGCAGTGCCGCGCCTGACCGCGATTGAAGCAGACGATGAGCTTGCCGAATCGTTGTGCGCCCGGCTGCGCAACACCAATGTTGAGGTAGTGCATGGCGATGCCACCACCATGCCATTTCCGGATGCGGCATTTTCAGGATGTGCGGCATTCACCATGCTGCATCATGTCCCTTCACCCGCGCTGCAGAACAAGCTTCTTCGTGAAGTGTGGCGGGTTCTAAAACCGGGAGGCGCCTTTGTTGGATGCGACAGTTTGCAAAGTGTATCCATGCGATTGCTTCATCTGCGGGACACGTATGTGCCCATCCCTCCGGACACCTTTGGCGCGCGCCTTGAAAACGCAGGATTCAAAGTCGTCGAGCTTGAGAAAGGCCCCGGCGCATTTCGCTTTTATGCATTGAAACCAGTCGCGTAGTACCTGAACGGACTCAGCATCGTCCGCGACAGATCGTCCCAAACAACCAAAGGACACACACCCCAGGAGGTAATACCAAATGAAGCAGAACCTGACAATTCGAACCAAGTGGTCAATGAGCCTGATTCTCGTTGTGGCCGCCGCTGCCTGCCTCAATATGACGCCCCGGGCGTACGGCGCTTCGCAGGAAGGGCCCTGTTCCACAAACGCGGACAACCGTGCGCTCGATTTCTGGCTCGGAGATTGGAGCATCTCTGGTCCCGGATCAGCGCCGACAGCAAAGAGTTCCGTCACAGCCACCCTCGACAAATGCATTATTGTCGAGAACTGGGATGGAGGACGCGGCCACATTGGAGAAAACTGGTTTGGCTATAGCGCGGATGACAAGAGCTGGCACGGGATGTTCGCTGACAATATGGGCCGCGTGCACATTTTTGTCGACGGAAAGGTAGAGCCCGGCTCAGCTGAATTTTCAGGGCCCAGCCACGGGAGCAATGGCGAGACAATTCTCAATAGAGTCCGGATTGTTCGCGTGAATTCCGACAAAGTCGCGCAGATATGGGAGAAGTCCACGGATAACGGTGCTACCTGGGTAGAGGCGTTCCGCGGAGAATACCTGCGAAAGAAATCGTGAGAGTTCGTGAGAAATGGTGAGAGAGATGACTGGACAACACAGATGGTACGCCGCGTGGGCCATGGCTCTTGTTCTGGTCGTCGTCAGCCACGCGCAAGACGCTCATGATGCCACGGCCCCGACAGTGAAGCTCGAGTCGGGTGCGCTCAAAGGAATGCGATTCGGCGACGGGCAACAGGAGCCGCATTCCTCGGCGTGCCTTATGCGGCGCCGCCAACGGGCGAGCTGCGCTGGAAGCCGACAGAGCCTGTCGCCCGATGGGCAGGCATACGCGACGCCACGCAGTATGGTGCGGCGTGCCCGCAGCTTCCTGAGCCCTGGTTGACCTATCCTCATTGGAGCGAAGACTGCCTCTTCCTGAATGTCTGGACAAGGCAAATGTCGGCCCGGGACAAGCAGCCCGTCATCGTCTTCATTCATGGCGGTTCTAATCGTGCCGGTTACAGCCAGCGCGACGAGCTAGGACCGTCCCTTTCGCGTGCCGGCCTGGTGGTGGTGAGCGCCAACTACCGTCTTGGGCCGCTCGGGTTTCTCGCTCACCCGGCTCTCACCGCTGAATCCCCGCATACCTCTTCCGGGAACTATGGTCTTCTCGATCAGATACAGGCTCTCAAATGGGTGCGCGAGAACATAGCTCGCTTCGGCGGCGATCCCGGGCGCATTACCGTCATGGGGCAGTCTGCAGGAGCGGTCGACATATGTCTGCTGATGGCCTCTCCGCTTGCTCGCGGATTGTTTCAACAGGCGATTCTTGAGAGTGGAGATTGCCAAAGCACGCTCAATAAGGACATTCGCACACCCATCTCTGTGAACGGAATCTCAGGCACGGGAGAAGAGGCCGGTGAGCGCCTGGCTGCCGATCTGGGAATTAAGAACGGTCCAGACATCCTGAAGAGGCTCCGCAGTGTTCCCGTGGACGCTATTCTAAAAGCGATGACCAGCGACCGCGATCATCTACCTACCTGCCCAAGCGACCAGGAACAGGACTGTCCCACGGGTGAGTCGACGATTCAATTCGATGCGATTGTCGATGGCTGGGTCGTTCCGGAACAGCCTGCAAAGATATTTGCTGAAGGAAGGCAGGCACATATACCGGTTCTGGTTGGCAGCAACGCCGACGAGGCCACGGTGTTTGCCCCCGGTCCAGCGAACCTCTCAGAGTATCGAAAATTCCTTCAGGCAGACACTGGCGTCTACGCCGACCAGGAGTTCCAAGCGTGGCCGGCATCCTCAGACGCCGAGGTACCGGGTCAATACCTGAAACTCCAAAACATGAGCTTTGCCTATGGGGCCTGGTCGATAGCCCGCGCCATGACGCGCGCGCAACAACCAGCCTACCTGTATCTCCTCACTTGGATTCAATCAGGGAAACACGCAAGCCTGGGCGCGCACCACGGTGAGGAGCTTCCGTTCCTCGACGATGCGTATCCGAGCAATTGGGGTTCGAGCGACGGCGACAAGGCTTTTGGGGAGATCCTACGAGCATACTGGTCAAATTTTGCCAAGTCAGGTAATCCCAATTCCCAAGGGCTTGCGGAATGGCCTGCGTTTGACCCCGGCTCAGACTACATCTTTTCGCTGGGACAAAAAATAGCACCGATGCCGATGAATCAGAATCTTCGAGTCTTGGATGAAATCATGGCTCAGATATTGTCGGAGCAACGGCCTCATCCGAACTGATCGGAAGCCGGCAGGTCTAGTTCTGAGGGTAAACACTGGTCCTGCTCGAATCGTGCAAAGTGGGCATGGACCGTAACATCTCCGCGAATGACAATGAAATCCCGGCACTCGATGGCAAGACGAAGTAGCACCACAGTCAATCTCCGGCCCTGCGTCTGCGACAGCGTAACCATCTTTCGCGGCCTGCCGGTCTGGAGTGCTGCGACTTCGCTCCCACATGGTAGCTCGCCGACCTCAACGGCCCAGTCGGCGATGCCCAGTTACTTGAACTGCATCTATTCCGACTTAACCGCTCAAAGATGTTTCTGGATTCCTGGGGAGTTCATTCAGGATATGTTCTGTTTCCGCTATTCTGGCGGCGTAATCGGATTGAAAGTAGACGACACATGACAGTGAAAAAGTCGACAATGGGATTTGGCCGACGGATATACGGCCTGGGCATAATGGCGCTGGGGCTGACCTGCCTTGCGTTTGGGGAGTTCGATCCAGGACAGGCAGTGCCCGAGCATTTTCCCTACCGCAGCGTCCTGGTCTATATCGCTGGCGTGTACATGGTGCTTGCGGCGGCGGCGGTCGAGTGGCGTCGAACGCTGTTCTGGGGTGCAGCGGCTCTTACCGGTTACTACGTCCTCTTTGTTCTCCTGCTGACGAACGTTCGCCTGTTGATCAACGACTACGCTGTATATGGGACCTACGAAGGCATTGCCATGCAGTTGGCGCTCGCCGCGAGCGGGCTGATGGTCTTCGCGACCGCTGCCCAAATCGACACTCGGATCGATGTGGCATTCGCTGCGCGTCTTTCGCGCATCGGCAGATATGCGTTCGGGGCTTGTGCGCTGGTATGGGGCGGAGCGCATTTTGTTTATATGAACCTGACTGCCCCTCTGGTCCCAAAATGGCTGCCGCCCGGGCAAGTGTTCTGGGGCTACGTAACTGGGTCCTGCTTCCTCTTGGCGGGCCTTGCAATCATCACTGGAGTAAAGGCCCGGCTCGCTGCGATTCTGCTGACTGCCATGATTGCATCCTTCGGCCTGCTGGCGAACGGGCGCATGCTCGTGGCCGACCCCTCGAGTCATTGGAACTGGACCGAGAGCGCCTTGAATCTGGCCCTGATCGGGGCGAGTTGGGTACTAGCTGACTCCCTGGCTGAAAAGTGAGATTTCGCCGGGATCGAGTGGAGCAGGCGCTGTTGAAGCAAGTCTCTCCTGTCAGCCAAAATGGAACTTTCCCGCACTTTCTCGAACTACTTAGAATGAGTTACTTCCCGGTGTATGTGACGTGCCATACGCTGCGCGTGCCGTCGTCGGTAACAAACAGGCTGCCGTCCTTCGCGACCGCGACGCCGACGGGGCGGCCCCAAACCTGGCCGTCTGCGGTTACGAATCCGGTGAGGAAATCTTCATAGCTGCCATCCGCGTGGCCATCGTGCATCGGGATGCGGATAACTTCGTAGCCGGCGCGATTCTTGCGATTCCATGAGCCATGTTCGGCAGCGAATGCATCGCCATCGTAGGCGGCTGGGAATTGGAGCTTGTGGGTGGGATAGAAGACCATTTCAAGCGAGGCCATGTGCGGTTGAACGAGCACGTCGGGAGTAATCACTTTTGAGGACATGTCGACTCTCGTGCAGTTCTTCGCCTGCTCTGCGGTGAGCGCGGGTGCCTGGGGTTTGGGGCCAGTGCCGTTGGCGCATGGTTGCGGAAGACGCGGGTCTTGGTGGCCGCCCATGTAATACCAGGGCCAGCCATAGAAGCCGCCCTCCTTGACCGATGTGACGTAGTCGGGGACCAGGTGATTGCCCAGGTTATCGCGCTCGTTGGTGGAGCACCACAACTGGCCTGTAGTTGGATTGATGGCCTCGCCTACACAGTTGCGAATGCCAGTTGCGTAGACCTCAACAAACTTGCCATCTGGAGTGAACTCGAGCACATCGGCGCGATGGAATTCATTGGGATGGGTGTCAGGGTCATCGGCGTTGGAACCCGAGCCGACGGAGACAAACATGTGCTGACCGTCTTTGGAGAAGGTAACGTCGCGCGTCCAATGTCCACCGCCCATAAGCTGCGCGTAGCCGGGAATGTCGGGGACGATGGTTTCGGCGGGGCCGGTAGCGTGAAGGTCGCCGGAGTGGTAGGGGAAACGCTGAATGGTGGTGGCATTGCCGACGTACACGTAGGTTGGATTATCGGCGGGATAGAAGGCGATGCCAAATGGATGGTCGAGGCCGGTGGCAAATTTCTCAATCTGAGCGGCCTTGCCGTCAGGAGAAACTCCGCGAAGAATGAATATGATTCCTGCGCCGGAGTCGGCCAGAAAGAGATCGCCATTCGGCGCAGTGCGAATCAGGCGCGGCATTGTGAAGGTGCCACCGCTCTGCTTCATGAATTGCTTGTTGTCTGCGCGCTGCATAGGGGCAGTGTCGCCGCCTGCGTAGAGTGTGACTTTGAAACCGGCAGGTGCGATGGGCCATGCGCCTTCGGGGCGCGGGATGACATGCGGTGTGTTGTTTACCGCTTCGTCCGGATTCGGCTGAGGCAGATCGGCGAGCGTGATTTTGCGGCGGACGCCGGGTTGCTGCTGATTCCAGTCTGCGAAGGCGGCTTGCCCCGTGACGACTTGTTGCGCGGGAAGAGCTACAGGAAGGATTGTGGCAGCAGCGAAGAAGGCAATGAGAATGGGGAACTTCATGATCTGTTTTTCTCCGGTCGAAGCGAGGATCAATCATGACTGCGAGGCGCAGCCTGCCTCCATCGTCATTTCAGGAGGGGCAGTCAACAATACTAATCGTTGGATGGACGGTGAGCTGAAATAGTTTCGCAGAATGGTGCAGCAAGGTTGCACAATGAAGCAGCTCAATCGCTTAAATACAGACGCTGCCACTGGGTGATCGCGAAATGTTAAGGCTTGCTGAAGATATAGCTGCGTTGGCGATTATTCCAAGTACAAACAAAGTGTTATTCTTGTTCCTGTTTGCGGGCGGCAAGGTCCAGAGGCATTGAGGGAATCGATGGACGATTTGCGTACGATTGTGAAGGCTCCGGGCTCTGTGTATTGGGACTGTGTGAGCCTTGGTGAAGTGATGCTGCGGCTCGATCCGAGTGAGGATCGGATTCACACGGCGCGGACCTTTCGCGCATGGGAGGGCGGCGGCGAATATAACGTTGCGCGCGGACTGAGGCGCTGTTTTGGTTTGAGGACGGCGATTGCGACGGCGCTGGCGGACAACCCCGTGGGACGGCTGGTTGAGGATCTGATGCTGCAGGGCGGCGTGGATCAGGAACTTGTACGCTGGGCCCCGTTTGATGGCGTTGGGCGCAAGGTGCGGAACGGCCTTAACTTCACAGAGCGAGGTTACGGTGTACGCGCGGCGGTGGGATGTTCCGACCGTGGCAGCACTGCGATCTCTCAGGTGAAGCCGGGAGACTTTGACTGGAAGTCGATTTTTGGCGCAGGTCGCGGCTCGCGGTGGTTTCACACGGGCGGCATCTTTGCTGCGCTTTCGGATTCGACGATTGAAGTGGCGGCCGAGTCCATGGATGCGGCACAGGCTGCGGGCACCGTGATCTCCTACGATTTGAATTATCGTGAGTCACTGTGGAAGTCGATTGGCGGCAAGACCCGGGCGCAGGAAGTGAATCGTGCCCTGGTGAAGAAAGTGGATGTACTCTTCGGCAATGAAGAAGACTTTTCCGCGATGCTGGGCATGGAGATTGAGGGTGTTGGCAAGGACTTCGACGAGTTGCCAGTGGAGAGCTATGCAAAGATGCTTCGCGAGTTGTCGGCGGCCTATCCGAATCTAAAGGTGATTGCATCGACGCTGCGCACGGCGCATACGGCGTCAGAGAATGCGTGGGGAGCGATTGCTTTGCATAGCGGTGGCATCGCGCATGTCGCCCAGCGCAACGTTGACATTCTGGATCGCGTGGGCGGTGGCGATTCCTTCGCGTCGGGATTGGTGTATGGAATCCTGGCAGACAAAGGTGTGGAGTGGGCACTGCGATGCGGTGTGGCGCACGGGGCACTGGCTATGACTACGCCGGGCGATACAAGTACAGCGAGCCTTGGTGAAGTGCTGCGTGTGATGGGCGGCGGCGCGGCGCGCATCTCGCGCTGATTTTATGTGCATTGTTTGAGTCCCGAGTTTAAGAGAGTGAGACCCGATGAAGATTTTGCAGTTGGCGGACGCGGTTCGCTATCGCACCATGACGACCGAGGAACTACGCGAAACATTTCTGATCGACAATCTATTTCAGCCGGGGAAGATCGGGCTTATCTATGTTGATCTTGACCGGACGGTGATTGGATCGGCAGTGCCAACTGGCGAGGCGCTGCGTTTGCCGACCGACAACGCCCTCAAGGCTTCGTATTTCCTGGAAAGGCGGGAACTGGGCATTTTGAATGTAGGCGCCGTGGGCAGCGTTTCAGTGAATGGCGCGCGATTTGAACTGAACAAGCTGGACGGTTTGTATGTAGGGCGTGGCAATGATGAGGTAGTGTTTGAAAGCGCTGATGCCGCACAGCCAGCAGAGTTTTACCTGCTGAGTTATCCCGCTCACGCGGTGTATCCAACACAGCTTATTCGTTCCGGCGAGCAAGCGAAAGTCACGTTGGGAGCGGCTGAGACGGCGAACCTGCGCGAGATTACCAAGCTGATTCACCTGGAGGGCGCGCGCAGTTGCCAACTGGTGATGGGGTTCACGCAGCTTGCGGTCGGAAGCGTGTGGAACACCATGCCACCGCATACGCACATGAGGCGCTCGGAGGTGTATTTCTACTTCGACGTTGCGGCCGATCAGCGAGTGATTCACTTGATGGGCCCAGGGCATGAAACACGCAACATCGTGGTGGCGAACAAACAGGTTGTCGTCTCGCCGGGGTGGTCGATTCATGCCGGAGTGGGAACGAAAAACTATACGTTCTGCTGGGGCATGGGCGGCGAGAACCAGGTGTATAGCGACATGGACGCGTTGGCGATTGCGGACTTGCTGTAACGGTCTTGCTGTAACTGATTTGCTGTCACAAGGAAAGGATTTGAATTTTGATACTGGATCAATTCAGCTTGAAGGGTAAGACAGCGCTGGTTACGGGATCGTCGCGCGGGCTTGGCGCCGGCATTGCCATGGCGCTGGCCGAGGCGGGCGCGAACATTGCGATTCATGGTTCGACAGCAATCCCTCGATCAACTCACGAGATGCTGGAGAGTGTTGGAGCGAACCAGTTTGCAGTAGTTGGCGATGTGAGCGATGCCGCGGCATGCGAGCGGATCGTGGAGGAGGTCTACCAGCATTTCGGAGCGATCGATATTCTGGTGAACAACGCAGGGACGATTCGCAGAGCGGCGGCGATCGAACACTCCGATGAAGACTGGCAGACGGTCATCGACACGAATTTATCAAGCGTGTTCCGACTGATGAAGCATGCGGGGAAACATATGCTCGCCCAAGGTTCCGGCAAGATCATCAATATTGCTTCGATGCTGACGTTTCAGGGTGGCGTGTTTGTTCCCTCGTATGCTGCGGCCAAAGGCGGCGTGGGACAGCTCACTAAGGCGTTTGCGAATGAATGGGCTGGCAAAGGCGTAAACGTGAATGCAATTGCGCCAGGCTACATGGCGACAGATAATACCGAAGCATTGCGCAAGATTGAGGAGCGGTCTCGGCAGATCATGGAGCGAATTCCCGCAGGACGTTGGGGATGTCCGGAGGACCTTGCGGGAGCGGCAGTCTATCTAGCGTCGCGCGCCAGCGATTATGTGCATGGCCACATCATGGTGGTCGATGGCGGCTGGTTGAGCCGGTAAGCGCGGGGATAAGAACGGAGCAATGAAATGAAGAAAGCAGATGTACTGAGGCGGATCAAGGAAGTGGGCCTGCTGCCGGTTCTGCGTGCGTCATCCGCAGACGAGGCTTTGGCTCTGGCATGGGCCATTGAAGCGGGAGGAATTTCGGCGATTGAGGTCACGATGACGGTTCCCGGCGCAATCGACGTGATTGAGATACTGGCCCGCGAGGCCGGAGACCGCATTCTGATTGGAGCGGGAACGGTTCTTGATCCCGAGACGGCGCGCGCCTGCATGCTGGCGGGTGCGAGTTTCATCGTGAGCCCTGCGCTGAATTTGAAAACGATTGAGATTTGCCATCGATACAGTATCGCGATCATTCCCGGCGCATTGACTCCGACGGAGGTTGTTACCGCGTGGGATGCTGGCGCCGACGTAGTGAAGGTGTTTCCGTGCAGTGCAATGGGAGGCGCGAAATACCTGAAGGCTCTGAAGGCGCCCTTCCCTCAAATTGAACTGATCCCGACCGGTGGAGTTTCGCTGTCGACCGCGGCAGAGTTCCTTGCGGCGGGCGCATTCGCGCTGGGGGTGGGCGCGGACCTGGTGAACGCGCATGCAATCGCGGCCGGCACGCCGGAAACAATCACGCACAATGCAAGGCAGTACGTTGAAATAGTGCGCGCGGCGACTGCAATGCACACCGCGAACTAGGCGCGTGTTCCTGCGGCAATCCTGCTGAGGTAAGATTCAGCGAGGGAGAAAGTCATTGTCGCTCTGGAACGCTTTTTTGGTCGCATTCAGCGTGCTGCTTCCGCTGATCAATCCGCTGGGTTCGGCATTGGTATTTCTCGGCCTTGCCGGCGAAGCGCCGCCGCAGGTCTATCGCAGATTGGCGCGCCGGATCGCGATCAACAACGTTATTTTTCTTGCTGTAATCGAGTTGCTGGGCGCGACAATTCTGAATTTCTTCGGAATATCGCTACCCATTGTGCAGCTCTCCGGCGGCATTGTGATCGCGGCAATGGGGTGGTCCGTCTTGAACGAACGAGACGCCAGCGCCAACGCCAGGAACAAGCAGGAGGAGAGTGAAGCGCACGCGGAGACACGGGAAATGTATTTGCAGCAGCAGACGTTTTATCCGTTTACGTTCCCAATTACGTCTGGTCCCGGGACTTTGGTTGCGCTGCTGACCGTGACGGCGCGAATGTCGAGCCGCAGCGTCGCAAACGATGTGTTGGCGCATGTTGGCGTGTTTCTCGCGGTAGTGGCGCTGAGTGTTCTGGTGTATTTCTGCTACGCGTATGCGCCCAAGATTACCAGGGTGATTTCGCCTTCGACGGCGCATGGAATTCTGCGAGTGGTTGCATTCATCCTGCTGTGCATTGGGGTGCAGATTGCGTGGAATGGGTTGGCAGTGCTGCTGGCCGGCGTGATCAGGCCGTGATGTAGGTGGGGGGCAGCGCAATGTGGCCTTTGATCTGCTCCATCATGCCAAGCATGTCCCAGTTTTGCCATGCCTCGACCACCTTGCCATCTTCGACTTGAATCATGGAAAAGCCGGTAATGCGGACCTCCGCGCCAGTGGGAGGGATGCTGAATCCGAAGCCGGTATGTCTGGCTCGACAGGTCCAGCGAATACAGGCTTTGTCGTACTCGGCGAGAATCTCTTCGATGTCGACATGGATGTCGGAGAAGGTGTCATGCATACGGTCGAAATACAGCAGATAGGGCTCAATGCCAACGGAGTCCTCGCCCCCGTCGTGGAGAACGACGTTCGGCGAGAGCAATTCAGCGATTGCGCCACGACGACCCCGATTCCAAACCACTTCAAACCAAAGTCGGCCCAATTCCCGCGCAGTTTGTGACATGGAAGTGTCTCCGTTGGAACATCGTAATCCAATTTCTGTTTGCGTGTGTAAAAAATTTGGCGTAGCCGCCAACGCGGATTCAAGCGACTTTGAAAGGAATAGGACGCGATCTGCGAATTGGAAGCGTGCGATGCATTGCAAATGCGCGTCCCGCCTGCGCTTAACAGCCGCACGGGGCGATAAACTGATCATTCGGAGAAAGACAACATGGCAGGGAAGTTGGAGTTGATGCTGGGCCCCATGAGGAGCAACAAGACGGCGGAGTTGCTGCGCCGCGCGGATATGCGCCGGCAATATGCTGGGCAGTACGTGATGGTGCTGAAGCCCAGCGACGATACGAAGGGCGGCCCGGGAGTTGTGGAGAGTCGGAATCCGCTGGGACACGTGAAGATGAATGCGCTGGAGTTCCGGTCGAACGATCCGTGGGAAGTTCTTCCGGCGATCAAGGCCCGGGAAAAGGAAATTGGCAAGCGCGTGGAGTGCATTGCGATCGACGAGGGCCAGTTTGTGGACGGGCTCTTCGCTTTTACGCATTGGCTGCTGGATGCCAACCATGACGTGCTGGTAGCTGGGCTGGATCTGGATTTTCGTGCGATTGCGTTTGGGGAGATGCTGAACCTGTCCTGGTTTGTAACCGCGTACGGCGGAAGCATTACAGAATGCATAGCATATTGCGCATGCGGGAACCGTGCCTTCTATTCGCAGCGGCTGATCGAGGGACAACCCGCGCCGTATGACAGCCCAATCAAAATGCCGGGAGACTCGTATGAGCCGCGCTGCGCCGATCATTTTGTTTTGCCGGGAAAGCCGCACTAAACAGTGGTCAATTTTCATTTGTCCGTGATCGAGGCGCCGACGCCACCACGGCGTTCTGTGGGGAAATCCTGCGCTGCCAACAACCTGACATCGGGGCACCCGGATGGTTACGTTGCGGACGGCCTCTACCGCTGTAGAGTTGGAGTAGGCAATGCACGGATGCTGTGCATGCCTTCTGCGCTCTGGGCGATTCTCTTTTGACTATTCCTGACAAATCGAATGGGGCGAGCAACCGGGAAGTGCTGACGGGGTTGTTGCGGTCGGTGTTTGGATTTCCCGGATTTCGTGCGAACCAACTGGCGGTATGCGAGGCGGCTGTTGCAGGCCGCGACCTGCTGCTGGTAATGCCGACGGGAGCAGGGAAGTCGCTCTGCTACCAGTTGCCGGCAATCGCGCGCGGCGGGACGGCACTGGTGATTTCTCCCCTGATTGCGTTGATGGACGACCAGGCGGCAAAACTGACTGCGCTTGGACTGCGGGTGGCGCGGATTCACTCCGGCCTCGAGCGTAGTGTGGCGCGGCAGGCGTGCGTCGACTACCTGAACGGGAGCTTGCAGTTTCTGCTAATTGCGCCGGAACGGCTGCGGGTGCCGGGGTTCGCCGAGATGCTGGCGAAGAAGCGGCTGGCGCTGATTGCAATTGACGAGGCACATTGCATTTCGCAGTGGGGACACGATTTCAGGCCCGATTATCGGATGCTTGGCGAGTGGTTGCCGGCGCTTAGAACAGGGAACAGGGAACAAGGAATAGGGAATAGAGAACAGGATAGTGTGCCAGTGTTGGCGCTTACGGCTACGGCTACGCCGGCCGTGCAGGCCGATATTGTGGCGCAGCTGGGTATGGTGAAGCCTGCAAAGTTCATTCATGGGTTTCGGCGGGAGAACCTGGCCATTGAAGTTGTGGAGTTGCCGGTGCCGGAACGGGCTGATGCGATTGGCGGGCTGCTCGCGGATCCAGCTCGGCGACCGGCCATTGTGTATGCCACTTCGCGCAAGCAGGCGGAGGCGCTTACTGAAGCGATTTCGCAAGCGAGGCCGGGCGGCCGGATTCGGGCTGCAGCCTATCACGCCGGGCTGGAACCTGAGACGCGGGAGCGTGTGCAGACGGCATTCCAGGCAGGGGAACTCGAGGTTGTGGTGGCTACAATCGCGTTCGGAATGGGCATCGACAAAGCTGATATTCGGACGGTAATTCATGCTGGATTGCCAGCCACGTTGGAGGGCTATTACCAGGAGATTGGGCGCGCAGGAAGAGATGGCGCGCCGAGCCGGACCTATTTGTTGCATAGTTATGCGGACCAGCGGACCCATGATTTCTTCTTGAACCGCGACTATCCGCCGGTTGGTCAACTGGAGCAGGTGTATCGGCTGCTGACGGACGATTCCCAGCAGGTGGATGACGTGCGGGCGCGGGCCGTTCAGTCTGCAGGCTTGAGCGAAGAAGAGTTTGACAAGGCGCTGGAGAAGCTTGGGATTCATGGCGGGGCGCGCACGGATTTTGGCGGGAACGTGACCAAGGGCGGGCCGGGATGGAAGAAGACCTACACGGTGCAGGCGCAATACCGGGCGGAACAATTCGAGAAGGTGCTTAAGTTTACGACGCAGAATGAGTGCCGGATGGCGGCGCTGGTGAGGCACTTTGGGGACGTGGAAGACGCAAGCCGGTTGTGCGGGGGATGCGACGTGTGCGATCCGGCGGGTGCGGTGCTGCGGCAGTTTCGCCATGCGACGGCTCAGGAACGCGCGGTGGCGGAGCGGGTGTTGGCCGAGTTACGCGGGGTGGATTACAAAGCCGCGGGGACGTTGCAGCGTGGAGTGAATGGCGCAGATGGATTGAGCCGTGGCGAGTGGGACGGGCTGCTGGGGGCGCTGGCGCAGGCTGGATTGGTGGAGATGGAAGAGGCCGAGTACGAGAAGGACGGTGAGGTTCGGCGCTTTCGGAAGGTGATGCTGACGGAGGCGGGATCGGCGCGGCGGCCCGGCTCGGCCCTGGAACTACTTTTGAGCGATGGAGTGGTTGAGGGCTTTGGCGCGCGAGATGCGGGCAGGAATAGATCCCGAAAGCCGTCGGCGAAAGCTATAACCGCGAAGGCTGGTCCGGCGACGAGCATCCCGAGCGTGAAGCCAGGCAGTGAAGCGGCGGAGCAGGCGCGGCTTACTCCCCAGGGTGAGGTCGTACAGGCGCGGTTGAAGGAATGGCGTTCTGCGGAGGCGAAGCGGCTGGGGGTTCCACCATTCCTGGTGCTCCACGATCGGACGCTGACCGCGCTGGCACAGGCGCGGCCGGAGAACTTGAAGGCAATGCTTGCGATCGACGGCATTGGCCCGGCGAAGGCGGAAAAGCACGGCGCGGCGATTCTGGAGATTTGTGGCGGATGCTGACCTCTTGAACGGGGCACGGCATTGCGGCGGTGCGCTTTGCAGGGTCGCGATTGGGAATTTGAGTCCTAGTGTAAGAAAAGGGCTGATTTTCCACAGTCGTGGACGGAAACTAATGATACGTAAAGTTTTCGCTTGGAATTTAGACTAACTTGTCACAAAATATTCATACACGCATTTCCCCTTTTTAACAGTCTTTTATGCTCGACCCGTCAATCTGGTTGTAACACCAGTGGTGCACGAGAACCCACCTGCGTTGGATTTGAATAAAACAGATAAACCAAAGCTCGCTGTGAGGAGAGACATGATGCAGTCATTTTGGAGGAGTGTCGCAGTACGCGGCCTGTTGTTTTTGGCCGTGCTCGCCTGTTGTTTGCCGAGCGTAGCGCAACAAACGCTGGGTTCACTGAATGGCACGGTGCTCGACCCGTCAGGAGCCGCGGTGGGGGGTGCGAAGGTTACGGCGACCAACGCTGCAATTAATGTGACGTCGACTACGACGACATCGGCGACAGGATATTTTCAGATATTCAACCTGCCGATCGGGACCTACTCGGTGAAAGTGGGGCATGACGGGTTCGATACGACGGAAGTGAAAGGCATCACTGTTCAGGAAGCGCGAGCGACTACGGTCAGCGTGGCATTGAAGCTTGGTCAGGCTTCTGAGTCCGTTGAGGTAACGGCCAATCCTCTGCTGAATGCGACAGACACCACGAATGGTTACACACTGGATGCAGCGCAGATTGAATTGACACCGCTGGCCACGGGCAGCTTTACGCAGTTGGCATCGCTTTCGCCGGGCGTGAGTGAAGAACTGCTGTCAAACCTCGACTCGAACGCGGGATTGGGCAACCAGCCAATCTGGGCGAACGGACAGCGCGACACTTCGAATACGTTCCAGTTGAACGGCGTGGATGCGACGAATCTGTTTAACGGCAAGAGCTCCAGCGGATCACCATCGCAGCGGTACAACTTTGGCGTTGGCGAGACCGAGACAGTCGGCGGTGAATTCGGAACCGGTACGTCGGTGTACGAGTCGAACGGTAACAGTTTGCCTTCTCCGCCTCCAGAGTTTCTGCAGGAACTCCGCGTGAACACATCAATGTATGACGCGCAGCAGGGCGCAACCAGCGGCGCACAGATTGACGCGAACACCGGCACGGGAACCAACAAATGGCATGGTCAGGTTTTCGGTTCGTTTGCAAATAACTCGCTGAATGCCGCTCCGTTCTTCTTCAAGCAGGAATATTTGCTGAGCGCGCAGCAGGGCGTTGGCGCGTTTCCTGCGTCTCTTGCCAATCCATGGCTGCAGCGCTGGAGTTCCGGCGCATCGCTTGGCGGCCCAGTGCTGAAGGACAAGCTGTTCTTCTTCGTTGCGTATCAGCACGGGGACAACGCGGACCAGGCTACTGGATTGACCCAGTTGACTGTGCCTTCGGGGCTGACCGATGACCGTTCCAACACGGGATTGGAGAATGCACTTACAAGTTGGTATGACGACGGGAAAACGCATTCGGATACAATTAGCCCAATCGCAGCAGCAATCATGAATGCCAAGCTGCCGGATGGCTCTTATATGATTCCGTCGGCGCAAAATAGTGCGCCTTATTCGTATGGCGTGGCAAACGTGACTTTGATTGGAAAGTCGGATCTTGCTACCGATCAGGCGACGGCATCCCTCGAGTATGACCTGAGCTCGAAAGACCGGCTCTCGTTCAAGTACTACTACCAGAACGATCCTGTGAACAAGCCTTACGGACTGTCGCAGACCGGCGGATTCCCTCTGACCCAGAACAACGGATCGCAGGTGGGAGCGCTCGACAACACCATCGCCATTGGTTCGCGGCTGAACTGGGAACAGCGGCTCGGCTACGTCCGCATGTTCTCAAACAGCTTTGACAAACAGACCGTTGTACCTGACGCAACGTATGGACCTACGTTCGGTGTGGGTACAGGCACAGGATTCTACGACGCGGGGATGATGCCGGGATTGGATTTGCTGAGCTTCGCCACAAAGTACGGCACCGATTCACCGGCAGTGCGAGCAGGCCCGTATGGAACCGAGAGCACAACCATCAACACGGGATATTTTCAGAACCGTCTGAACCCCTCGACAAACGTGATTTTTTCTCTCGGGAAGCACACGATTGTCGCAGGCGGCGGATACAGCTACACCCAGTTGAACATCGAAAACAATCGCAACGGCATTGTCAACGTGGAGGCGAAGACATTTGAGAGCTTCCTGCAGGGCAAAGCCTACAAGTCGAACTCAATTGACAGCATCGATCCCACCACAGGAAGAAATAACGCAGATCGCTATTACCGCTCGAATGAGATTGGCGCCTACGTACAGGACAAGTGGCAGATGCTACCGAACCTGAGCATCACGGCCGGCGTCCGCTACGACTATCACGGAGGGTTGACTGAAAAGTACGGCAACATGTTCAACTTCGATCCCTCACTGTATAGCGTGACGGGTACAAGCGACACTGGATTCACGGTGGGTAACACGGGCTTTGTGGTTGCGCCTAACAACAAGAATTTGACAGGCGTTTCGACCAGCAACATTGCAGGCAGCGACTCGACGTTAAGCGGCCGGCAGTGGGGCATTTCTCCACGTCTCGGGTTTGCCTGGGCGCCCAAACAGAATGAAGGCAGGGTGGTAATCAGCGGAGGCGCGGGCATCTACTTTGACCGCGGCGAACTGTTCAGCTACCTTTCCCAGCCGTTTGGCGCGTCAGGCGGTGGTGGCGTGTTCGGTGTGACCCAGGCTGCTCCGCTGGCATCTTATGTCATCGGCACCGGCACAAAGCTCTCGGATCCGATCGGTTCCTCGCCCATCTACACTCCGCCGACATCGAATCCCGGGTACTTCAACACCACGTTGCAGAGCACGCTTAACCTGATGACTGGGACGTCGCATCCGGAGTTCGGCAAGAACTGCGGTGCCGTGGACAACCAGGAAGACTACACAGACTGCCCGCCGACGATCGACTTCGGCGCATACGGCAACAACAACGTGTTGCCTTACACCATCAACTACACACTGAAGATGCAGTGGCAGCCGCGCAACGACCTGGCAGTTGATATCGGCTATGTTGGAAACCGGGGTCGCCATGCGGTAATTCCGATTCCATTCAACGAGCCGGGCATTGCAACTTCGTCGAATCCAATTTGGGGTGAGACGGCAAGCTATGGCTGGGAGGTTCTGAACTCCAATAACTTCGACGCCAGCGGATACGATTACGAGCCGATAGCCGGGGAGCCATGGAACACGTATAGCGGCGGCAATATCGATTTCCGCGTGCCGTACGTGGGCTACAACTACAACGCCGCACTGTTCAAGACCGTGGGTGTTTCAGCGTATGACGCATTGCAGACGCACCTGGAGAAGCGGTTCTCGCATAGCTTCCAGGCGGGCGCGAGCTACACCTGGAGCCATGCGCTGGATGAACAAAGCGACATCGGCATCTTCTTTACCGGCGACAACCCGGACAAGCTGCGGGACTCGTGGGGATCGGCCGATTTTGACCGCACCAACGTGTTCAGCGCCAACTTTATGCTGATGGTCCCGGATACCGCCAAGACGCACAGTCTGGCTTCGTACATTACCAATGGCTGGAGCATGACAGGGCTGGCCATAGCACAAAGCGGGCAACCGTATTCGCTGTATGAGTTTTATGGCGCGTCCGGCAGCATCTATGTGGGCAACTATCCGAACCTGATGAACCCCGTCCTGGCGATCAAGGATCCTGGAAATCCGAAGTCGGCGTTCACGGGGAACAAGGGAAGCTTCCGCGGTGCCGGCGGGTCTTACATGCCGGCGCTCGATCCGAATCAGATTGCGATCAACTATCTGCAGCCGGGGCAGAAGGGCATTCCGGTGTCGACGGGCAGCGATCCGCAGGATATTTATGAGACGGATTTCGCACCCAGCGATCAGCGCAACATCTTCCGCCAGGCATTCCAGAAGAGGCTCGATCTGTCAGTCCGGAAGAACTTCCGGATTACGGATAAGATCAGCCTGCTTTACGCTTTCAACGCATTCAATGTGTTCAACACAACCAGCCTTGACGTGCCGCAGAATCAGACGCAAATTGCGCAAAGCGACGGCTGCTCCTCGTATGAAGAGACACAGCAATACGACAATTGCGCATTGGGCTACCTGAACTACGGCCAGATTGCGACAAGCAATAACCCTGTGGATCAGCAATCGGCGCGCAGCAATATCTATGTGCTGCCAGTTGTGAGCGGGTCAGGGCGTTCAACAACAGTTCCGTCGACGCTGCCCGGCGGCCAGCCGAACAACGGGGCAACCTTTGGCTCAGTCACTGGCGTCATCGGCGGTGCCCGGGCCGTCACCATGGGGGTTCACCTTACCTTCTAGAGGACAAAACTGAGCAATTCGCGGATCGGGATCCCTTCGGGGATCCCGATTGCGTTTCGGGGAGTTGGGGGATCGGGAGCCGCAGGTCTAAGAAAAAATTGAAGTTTTAAAAAAATTGTTACCGAAGTGTGTTACTTTGACCTTACTGCTGATACATTATGTCTAACTGTCACATGCTTAACCTGTTGTCTGCGATGCTTTGGCCGATTTCTGGTCTATGAGGTGTAGCCATGCAGTGCCCGAAGTGTCAGTCCAGCTCCGTATCCGTTTTGCCGGCCGAGATCCGGCTCTACCGTAACCGCCAGCGTACGCTTAGCCACCCACCAATGCTGCCCCAGCCGGATGTGCGTCTGTGTGTGGATTGCGGATGGTCGGAGTTTTCCGTACCGGAGTCGTGGCTTTCCGCAGGATGGGTGCGGGCCGCGCGACCGCAGGCGTCGGGCAATGGTCCCATTCTTGTGTCTGCCGATCAAAGAGCTTTGGCCTGATAGGGGTGAGCGATTCGGCAGAGGGGTAGGCTGGCTACAGTGGAACCCTGTCCAGGGGCGCGATGAAGCCGATGCCCGGCACATTCAGTTTGTGTAGTTGCATGTCATTTGTTATGAAGAGATCGACGCCGTAGTGGGCGGCGCAGGCAAGTTGAATTGCGTCGGCGTTGCGGATGTTGTGTGTTGCCCGGAGTGACGCATATCGCCACGCGACCTGCGGATCGAAGCTGATGACCTCCGACGTTGCACGGATTACCGCATCGAGATCGATAGCGATGACGTAGACCAAGCCTTTTTCAAAGCAAAGAAGCGCGGTGAAAGGCGCTTCTCCATCGACAGCTATCGACAAAACGAGACCAATCCCAACATGCCGGAGTCGCAGGCTCTGTTTGGTTTTATTGACGGCACCTTCGATTACGACACGATGCGGGACCGCTTAGTAATGGTCGCAAACGGTGAGGATCCAAAGCAAAAATAGGGAACGGAACATGGACCAAACAAAAGACCCCCAGCCGGAGCCGGGGGTCTTTTGTTCTTTCATCTAGCGAATGAGGAGTCAGTGGCAGTGGTCTTACTGACAACTGACCACTGATCACTGTCCACTGTCGTTAGTACATGCCGTCCATGCCGCCGCCGCCGTGGCCGCCGCCTGCCGGAGCAGACTTGGGCTCGGGGATCTCGACAACCAGGGCTTCGGTGGTCAGAAGCAGTCCGGCGATCGAGGCTGCATTCTGCAGCGCGGTGCGGGTCACCTTGGTGGGGTCGATGACGCCGGCCTTCACCAGGTCTTCGAACTTGCCGGTTGCCGCGTTATAGCCGAAGTGCGGTTCAGTGGACTCCAGAACCTTGGCTACCACGACAGCGCCTTCTTCGCCGGCATTGGCGACGATCTGGCGGAGGGGCTCTTCGAGCGAGCGGCGAACAATCTGTGCACCGATCTTCTCGTCGCCTTCGAGGGTCTTGATCAGGGCGTCAACCGCGGGAACTGCGCGGACAAGCGCCACGCCGCCTCCGGGAACGATGCCTTCTTCGACAGCCGCACGGGTTGCGTGCAGTGCATCCTCAACGCGGGCCTTCTTCTCCTTCAGCTCGGTCTCGGTTGCAGCGCCGACCTTGATGATGGCAACGCCGCCTACGAGCTTGGCAAGCCGCTCCTGCAGCTTTTCCTTGTCGTAGTCAGAGGTGGTCTTCTCGATCTGCGAACGGATCTCGTTGACGCGGCCCTTGATCTTGCCTGCTTCGCCGGCGCCATCGATGACGGTGGTGTTGTCCTTGTCGATGGTGACGCGCTTGGCACGGCCGAGCTGCTCAAGCTTGACGCTCTCAAGCTTGATGCCGAGGTCTTCCGTGATGGCTTCGCCGCCCGTGAGGACTGCGATGTCGCCCAGGATAGCCTTGCGGCGATCGCCAAAGCCGGGAGCCTTGACGGCTGCCACGTTGAGGGTGCCGCGGAGCTTGTTGACCACCAGGGTCGCCAATGCTTCGCCGTCGATGTCCTCAGCGATGATCAGGAGGGGTTTTCCGCCGCGAGCAACCTGCTCAAGCAGGGGCAGAATGTCCTTCATGTTGCTGATCTTCTTCTCGTAGATCAGGATGTATGGATCGTCCAGAACTGCTTCAAGCCGCTCTGCGTCGGTGACGAAGTAGGGGCTGAGGTAGCCGCGATCGAACTGCATGCCTTCGACGGTCTCAAGGAAGGTGTGGCCGGTCTTTGAATCTTCAACAGTGATGACGCCGTCCTTGCCAACGGTCTTCATCGCGCCGGCGATGATTTCGCCGATTTCATGGTCGCCGTTTGCAGAGATGGAGCCGACCTGGGCAACGGAGCCCTCGTCGACGGGCTTGGAGAGCTTGCCAAGGGCGCCTTCGTCGGTCCAGACGCCGTCTTTGTCGCGGACGCCGATGATGGTGATGACGGCCTTGTCGATGCCGCGCTTCAGTGCGGTGGGGTTGGCGCCTGCGGCCACTGTCTTCACGCCTTCGCGGAAGATGGCCTGGGCCAACACGGTTGCAGTCGTCGTGCCGTCACCGGCAACGTCCGAGGTCTTGGAGGCGACTTCGCGAACGAGCTGCGCGCCGACATTCTCCAGAGGATCCTTGAGGTCGATTTCCTTGGCGACGGTCACGCCGTCCTTGGTGATGGTGGGGGAGCCGAATTTCTTCTCGATCACGACGTTGCGGCCCTTGGGGCCGAGCGTCGCCTTGACGGCGTCCGCGAGCGTGTTCACGCCGCGCAGGATCGCCTGACGGGAGTCTTCGCCGTACAGAATCTGCTTTGCCATTTTCAAAATCTCCTAAGTGCAGTTCGTAGTTCACAGTTCTTTGTTGAAGTTCACAGTTCTTAGTTCGTAGTTCACAGTTGCATGCCACAGCTTTCGTCTACTACGAACTGTGAACTAAGAACTGCGAACTGGCGCGCAGCGCGCCTACTTCTTTACGATTCCGAGGACTTCTTCTTCGCGCATGATCAGGAACTCTTCGCCATCGATCTTGATCTCGGTGCCGGAGTACTTGCCGAAGAGGATCTTGTCGCCCGCCTTGACATCGAGAGGGAAGGTCTCGCCCTTGTCGTTTGACTTGCCCTTGCCGACGGCGATCACTTCGCCTTCCTGGGGCTTTTCCTTGGCACTGTCAGGGATGATGATTCCACCGCGGATGGTTTCGCCCTCTTCCAAACGACGGACGAGGATACGATCATGGAGCGGGGTAAAGGTAGTGGTAACGGATGATGTTGCCATTGCTTCGCTTCTCCTTCACACACGAGTCGGGGTTGAGCCCCGGCTGCGGGATTTGAGTGGTTTAAAAAAGCTTGGAATACGCGGCGCGGCTCCGGAGGATCGGAGCGATGAAGCTGCATCAGCAGTTTCATCAGCGGTGTGCTAGCACTCTCGCCTTCCAATTGCTAACGATAGGCAAGAGGGTACGAAGTTGTCAAGGCCTAGTTGATCAAAATATGAGCGATTCACACTCATGTAATTCTATTGTTTGGTTGGCAGGGTTGATTTGTATTCTTCGCAGGGAATTTGGAGGCTTAATTCCGCCCCACCGGAAGTTCGAAACCGATGGTATACGTTTCGACACAGGCAGATTGCTGAATATTCCTGCCCCAGGGCGCACAATGGCTACAAGGGAGACCATGTGCACATTCATTCAGTCACGCACAACCTGGTCGAAAAACTGACGGATTGTCGTCGAATTTAATTGAACACCCCACCCCTCCCCCACTGAAAACTCATGTTTTCTTTGTAAGATGCCCCTTCTATAATTCGAATAAAGCCATTTGAATCAAAGCGTTAACTTAAGATTCTTAGAGTGCAGGTGTTATCCATTTGGTAATCAAAACCTTCGGAAAATCGCCGGTTTTCGTCCAAAATCCTGCCCTTTTCCCCGATTTCCGCTTCAAATCACGCCATTTTAGCGGGGTAAAGCGTCTACTCCTTGCACGGACGATTGGTTTGGATGACGGAGAGGACAACGCGCTAGAATGGTGGTCATGGTTCCTCGTTCCATCCTTCGCATCGCCGTTATTGTGGCCGGGTTTGGTCTGGCCGTCAGCACGCTCACCATCAGCGCGCAGGACACTCCCCAAAAGCGTGGCCGCAAGTACAAGTCTCCGCCACCAACCGCAAATATCAGGGTTACGGTCCTGAAGGACGTGAATGGCAAGCCCATTGAGAATGCCGCCGTTATTTTCCATCCGATGGTCGGGGAAAAGGACGAAGGCAACATGGAGCTGAAGACCAATGAGGACGGCAAGTTGCTGATCGACGTAATGCCGATTGGAGACACGGTCCGGTTACAGGTGATCGCTCCCGGTTTTCAGACCTACGGCGAGGACTACAAGATCGACCAGCCCGAGATGGCGATTGAGATCCGCATGAAGCGGCCGGGCGAGCAGTACTCGATCTACAAGATGCACGGCACAGGCCCGGTGGGCGGCAAGAGCCCGGACGCCGCACCGGACAAGCCGGCAGCACCGCAGAGTGCGCCAGCCAGCCCGAGTCAGCCTCCGCAGCAGTAGGCGGATCCGGGCCGCGTCCCGCGCAGTTGATTGCAGCTTTTTCCTTCCATTCGTGATGAAAGACAAACTCCTCAGCGGCAAAACGGCACTGGTGACCGGGGGCGCGCGGCGCATTGGCCGCG
>Ga0302278_10001245_pt1 | contig 31974 bp, 20 predicted proteins | sample III_Bog_N3_2_FD_194543 | JGI IMG/M metagenome (GOLD analysis project Ga0302278, IMG submission 194543) | Peat permafrost microbial communities from Stordalen Mire near Abisko, Sweden - III_Bog_N3_2 | ecosystem: Environmental > Terrestrial > Soil > Wetlands > Peat | place: Sweden: Abisko... | reverse complement strand
GGCTTGCAAGAGCCGCTGCAGAGAGGAATAAGGGGGTAAGAAGAACGCTGGCTGCAAGAATACGACGCATGAAGAACCTCCTAGACGTTGATAGTAACCATCACGATCTTAAGCCTGAAACGATTCGATTGTCAAACATTTTTTATAAGCCTTTATTTATGAATAACTTAAATGGAAATATCTACCAATTTTGAGAATTGTTCGAAAACTATGGACTATTTATGCGAGATAAATGTTGAGTGAGCGCCCATCGAACTTGCTCGCAAGAAAATGCTCGCAGATCCTGTGCAAGGACCTGCGAGCTCTCACTCGTCCCGAACTTGATAGGCTGATTTCTCAGTCACCCAGCGAGATCGCCGACTTCCCCGCCATCCGCTGGCTGATGTGCTGCCCGAGCCGGTCCGCAAAGCTTCCGTGCGGGCCCAACGTGGTGTTGAACAGCACAACCGCGGCGTAATCCGCCTTGGGATTGAAGAACGCGAAAGCGCTATATCCGCCAGTCGCGCCGTTGTGCCAGTAATTCCCTGATGCCTCTTCGAATAGCCATGCCAGCGCAATGCGCGTCCCTGGGCCTACGTCGGCGCGCAACTCATGCTGCTGCGTTAGAGCGGCGGCCAGAGTCGCGGCCGCGGCAGAATGTCCCGCGGGCTTCAGTGTTTCAGGATGGAGATTGGCCTCAAGGTAAGTCAGCATGTCTCCGGCAGTCGACCGAATCGCCCCTGCCCCCGCAAGCGCGTCCAGGTCCCATGCATGCGCCGGATGGTGATTGCCGTCGTGTCCGGGAATGAACCGGCTTTGTTGCTCAGGGCTGAGCACAACCGTGGTGTCTTTCAGCCCAAGCGGGTCGACAACTTCCCGCTTCAGCAGCGCAGGATACGAAAGACCGGAACGAACTGCCAGCGCCTGGCCAAGCAAACCAAAGCCAAGGTTGCTGTAGATAAACTCCGGCTTGGCAGGCCTGGCTACACCCTGTTTCGCGAGGAAAGCATAGAGACTGGCAGCGGTGTAATCAGCATAAGGATTGGTGGAATCGGCTGGGTGGAAATTATCGGGCATGGGCGGCAGACCGGAGTGCTGCGTTGCAATATCCAGAAGAGTTATCTCGTCACCGGCAGGCTTGGCCACGGTACCTGGAGGCAATAACGCCCGCACCGGTTCGTCGAATTTGACCTTTCCCTGCTCCACTAACTGCGAAAGGATAAGTCCCGTAAAGGTCTTCGTAATCGATCCAATTTCAAAGATAGAGTCGGGCTTGGCTGCCCCATAACTGAATACACGGCGGACGCCATGCTGGATGACAGCAATGGAGACGCCGGCGCCGGTCGCAGGAGCCAGTTGCCCGGTCTTGAGAGCATCGGCAAGGTCCTCGTCGAGAACAGCTTGCAGCCCCTCAACAGAAACCGGCGCCATCGCCGCATCGAATTTAGGCGGAGCGGGCGGCGCCACCTTGATCTCCGCGGCCTGGCGCGTGAAGTTCAACACGAGCCGCTCGCCCTGCGTCCATGTGCCGGTCAGTGTATTGCCGTCCGCGGAAAGCTTCCCAGCCCAGCTCCCCTCAACCGTGGGAACCTCGAAGGAGAAGTCGGGCGCGGCGAACACGGCCTTGCTGCATTCGAACCCCATCCTGGCCTGGTCGAGACTGTCCAGGCTGCAGAACTCCTTGCCCGTGTTGTCGCTTTTGACATGAAGCAGGGTGCGCATCGGCTTGCTTCCTGGAGTGGGAATCAGCGATCCCAGCCAGATCCCATCCACGGCCGAAGGCTTGGCCGCCGCAACATATGTGTCGCGCGTAAGGTCGAGCGGCTGCGGAGTGCCCTGGTCCCAGGTTCCCGCAAGTCCATCAGCGGTCACTGTGCCTTTCCATGCGCCGTCCACAGCCGGAACACTGAAGGTAAGAGCCTGTCCATTGAGATGAAAATCCGCGCAGGGAATGCCTGTCGCGCCTTGATCGGTACTGTCGAGAGTCCCGGTCATCGCGCCCGCTCCATCGACCTTGATGTGCAGTTTTACCTGCAGCACGCCGCCCAGCACTCCAACGTAATCGCCCGCCACGCCCGGACCTGCTTGCGCGAATCCAGGGATGAAGGCGAAGGCAAGCATCAAGGTCAGAGCAATCGGTGCAAGAACGAGCCGCAGCGAGAACGCTCTGGCCTTCAGAAGATTCGAAATGGATAAGTGCTGAACGCTTTGCATCGTTCGGTTCACTTTCTGGCCAATAAGCCGATGTTAGTTCAGTCCCGCCAGCAATGAGACTTTAGAGCATTTTGGGAAGATGAATATCAATCTTGGTCCGGCGAGGGACACGTTGCAATTGCTGTCGGCGGTCGTGGGCCTGAAAACCTTCCGCATGGGCTAAAGCCCATACTCATTTTGCGACTCTTGCGGCACGACTGAAGTCGTGCCCTGTTACAAAGCAATGACGCATTGATCGATTGAGAGGCAGCCTGAGCTATCTTGATATTCATCTTTGGGGAATAGTGTAGCCCTGGATCTTATTGGTATCCCACCCTTTCCGCAGAAAAAAACGGAAAGGATGGGGCACGGAAGTCTACAGAGAAATTGGAAATGCTCTCGTGTTGAATTCTCCTCGGGCGATGGCGCAGAACAGAACATCGCCGTCGGAGTTGAAAGCCGATCGGTATTTTGGCGAGGTACAGAATTGAGATACTATTTTGCCGTCTGCGGCACGATCCTCTCCAGTTGCGCGACCTGCGACTTCATCAAATCCGCGTTGGGCCCAGGGGGAGTATAGGTCAGGCAGTGGCGCAGATGGTCGAGCGCGTCCTTGTATGCGCCTCTCGCGGCCAGCATCACGGCCAACAACTGTTCGGTGTTGGGCGCCACGTGGCTGGGATCCATGCTCAAGGAGGTTTGCGCGGCAGTCTCGGCAGCGTCTGTTTTGCCGAGGTTGAAATTTCCCACCGCACTGAAATACCAGATCTGCGGGGTCCCCGCTGGGTTCAATTGGAGTGAGTGATCGGCCGCATTCACAACATCCTGCCATTTCTTCTGGAGCGCCGCCAAAGCTGCAATCCGTTCGTAAGGCGGCATGAACTTTGGGTCCGCCTCCGCAGCCTTCGCATATGCATTCAGAGCATCCTGCGGTTTATCCGTCTCCTCAAGCTTGCCCAGATGGTACCAGGCCTCGGCAAATTGCGGATCGATGCTCACCGCTTTCTGCAAGTGGCGCCGCGCGCTATCGAGACGCTTATCAGTCTCGTCGGAATGGGCCTTCTCAAATTCTTTGATCGCATCCGTCGGGGCCGATGCGGTCGTAGCGCTTATCGTGGAACCGAGCGCCTTAGAATCCTGACGCAGGTGTATGGTGCCGATGTCCGGGTCGTCCATGATAGAGCCATTGACAATCGTTACCGATGTCGACTCAAATCCGTCCAGATTGGCGCTGACCTTGCAGCCAACCAAGGCCGAGGCAGTGACTTTTTGCAGATCGCTTTTGGTCTTCACGATCTCGCTGGCCGGGAGTTTGGCTTCGATGTCGAAATTGCCTTTCGCATCCGCTTCCGTGTTGTAGCGCGTTTTGCCCTCGCACTTTACGACAATCGGAATCGGGTCCCAAAGCGGCTTGGCTCCCTCCACGACCACTTTTCCCGCAAAACGCATGCTTCCCACCTGCGAGTTCAGCAAATTGCCAAAATTGACTTGCGGTCCGGAATGGGTGCTCAACGCCGCGTTGTTGTCGGCGGATTGAGCCTTAGCTTGAATATTGGCCATCGGTATGACCGTAATCGTCAAGAGTCCTGCGATAAAAAGAATGAGTTTCATGAATCTTCTCCCAATACGGGGAGAATTATACTCGCGTCGCGCCTAGCCGACGCTGGGTCCTCTCGTTTTCCTTTCGAGTGCGAGCATCTTCCTTTTCAGCGAGGGACCCTGCGATACCTTGGTCAGGCTCAGCATCAAGCAGGCGCAAAACCATGCCCAGACCACAGGAATGCGGGCGAAGGGCCGGGCCCAAAGGCCAGGTTGATTTGGCATCTTTCCGGGGGTTAAAATCCTGTGCTCCCTTCGGAATCTTCGATTTACGACTGTGGAACCGGCTCCAATCCGGGAGCGGTCGATGGGTTCAATTCTCCAAGCCGCTCGCTCCCTTCGAAAAGCCGGCCAATGGGAGGGTGAATTATTGGCGTGGCGGCTCGAGAGGCGCTTGCGCGGGCGAGGTTGGGTTGACATCCCCGGCGCCGCGCTTGCCCAAATCGACTTGGGAATCCTTGCGGCTGTGTTCGCTCTCCGCCGCTTGATTCAATCGCGAAAAGGTGTCCCGCTCCTGCTGCGCTTTTTCTGTCAACTTTGCCCGCGCATAGGCTTTGGCAAGGTTGAAGTGTATCTCCGGGCTGGCGGGACTCAGCTTGCTTGCGCTTTCCAGTTCGTGCAATGCGGATGTCACGTCGCCTGTTTCCAGAGAGGCCCGTCCCAACAGGTAGTGAGCATCGACAGAGTTGGGGGCGATTGCGAGGGCATGTTGCGACCAGCCGATCGCAGTGTTTGGGTCGTGCTGGCGGAGCGCGATCGACGCCAGGCGAACCGAGGGCAGCTCGCTGCTGGGAGAGATGGCAATTTCGGCCTGCATTTGAGCCGTGGCCTGATCGAATTCCGAGAGCGCAATCAGGGCGGTTCCATAAGCGTAATGAAGAAAAGGTGTGGCCGGGTACCGATTGAGCAAGAGCTTGAATTGCGGGAAGGCCTCGTCGTACTTGCTCTGCTGAAGAAGCGATTCGATGCGCCCCGCGGCAGTCACGAGGGCAGCCTGCTGCGTGTCCCCAGTATCGGGAAATTCCTTCCTTCGCAAGAGCACCAGTCCGAGCGCATACTCCACTTTTGCTGCCAGAGGGCCCGTTGCGCTCTCGGCCGAAGCCAGTACCTCGGCGGCCTGTTCAAACCGGCCCGCATGGACGAGCAGAATTCCGTATGTATACCGGGCCAATGAAATGGACTCAGGACTGGCGCTCAAGCCGAGTTTCGCGCCGCGGTCCAGATGAATGAGCGCGTTGTCAAAATCTTTCAACTCAAATTCGCAAAGGCCCAGCAACGCCCAGCCAGTGCCGTCCTCGGGAGTCACGGCAAGCCATGCCTTCAAATCGGCGACTGCAGCGGGATATTGACCTGCCGTGTATTCCCGCATAGCCCGGTTCCAGTGTTGTCGAGCGTCCTCAGGAGCGTCCCCGGTCCTCGCGGTGGCGTTTGCATTGGCATAGAGAAGGACAATGCGCCGCTCGGGAATCGGATGGCCGGCGATAACGGGCGCCACGAATCTCCGCGCGGCGGATGCTTGCTCCCGGTTGCCTGCCGTTTCCCAGGCTTGAGCGAGTATCTCGTGAGCATCCTTGTCAGCAGGAGAAAGACGGGCGGCATTTTGCGCCGCTTTGAGCGATTCACTCGCTGCGCCTTGGCGAAGTTCGAGGCGGCTCACTTCGATCCACGCCATCGCGCTATCCGGCGAAATCCTGGTCTCCGCAAGGAATTGCTCCAACGCCTCTTTTTCCTTACCTGCACGGGCGAGCGCAAGCCCATACGAAAAACGCAAATAGGGAGCGTCCGGATATGCTCGCAGCAGGGCGGCCAGGCGAGCTGGTTCATCGGCTCCGGCAGTTGCGGCGTCTCCGGCGGCCAGCACCAGCGCCTCCCGCGACGGGTCAAGTTGCTCGGGTAACAGCGGAACGCGCAACATCGCAAGCCCCAAGGCAATCTTCGCCTGCGGCGACACGATGCCGGCCCCGAAAGTCGTCAACAGCAGATCCGAGGCTCGCTCAAATTCCCCTTCGCGGATCCATAGAATCCCCAGGTGATAGTTGGATACCCGTGCGATTTCGTCGTCGTCCTTGATTCCGAGAACTTGCGCCTTCTCCAGATGGACGAGGGCGTCGTCGTAATCTCGCGTTTCGTATTCGGACAAGGCGAGAAGGCCCCAGGCGATGCCCAGGCCAGGCGCAAACTCCACGACCCGTTGAAAGGTGGACTTTGCCTCCGCGAACCGATTGCCGCCGTACTGCAACATGCCCAGGTTCCATAGGCCCTCTTTCCATTCGGGCTGAAGTTCCAAGGCGCGTTGGTAGTCGCGGATCGCGGCGTCTGTCTTTCCCGCTTCCGCCTCCTCGAGTGCCTGTTTGCGCAGGCTATCGATATCGGCCGATGCCGCGCCGGCCGCGGACTGGGCGAAGGGGAAGATTTCTGCAGGCGCCCGATCGACCCAGGCAAACTGAGTCAAAGCAACCACCAGCCAAATCGATCGAATTACCGGAATCGGCATAGACAACATCCGCTATCAAGTATACTTTTTAACTGATTACGCGTCCTTTCATTGTGGCGCGGAGAGAGGACACGCTCTCGCTCGACGTGACCGCAAGGCCGATGGTCGAGAGAAACTGGAACACGATGCGAACGAGGCAATCGAGTTCACCGTGGGACCAGATAGAGAAGATTCACCCTCTCCGACAAATTCCGTTTCCGAATTTTGTTTCATGGAATTGGAAGAAGATGCACAACAGAGCATTCGAATCGTCGCACCTCTCACCGGTCCATTGGGATTCCAGAACCGCGTGCCTGGCCATGTGCCTTGCGCTTCTGCTGGTGACTCCGGGTGGTGGGCAGACACACGGTTCGCCGAGCCTGCCCACTTTACCAAGCGGCGCGCCGGTGGGCAGCAGGGAGGACTACGACATCCCGAGCCGAGACCCGGTCGAAGAGGCGCGGCGTCTGCGCGCCTTCAACACGGCACGCCAAAAAGCGATACTTTCCGATGCCAACAAGCTTCTCAAGCTGACCACCGAACTCGATGCGGAAATCGCTCGCGCGAATTCGGATTCACTTTCCCCGGCCCAACTTCGAACACTGGCGAAGATTGAAAAGCTCGCCCACAGCATAAGCGAAAAAATGAGCTGCAATGTGTGGATAGGAATGGATACCCTATCTCCCTTCTCTCCGCAGCGTCGCTGAGGTCATGAGTTTTCCCGTTCTCGAGATTTCCAAAGCGCGGCACCCTGCTGTTCGTTCCCGGTGGGGGTTGTTACACTGAATGCGCGCTTTGCGGAAAGAGAGGCTCTTTGGGGAGTGACGGGAAGGAACCAGAGGGTTTCCAAGTCTGCGAGCCCGAGGCAGAGACCCTCATTAGCGCCTCCGGCCACAAGCGGACGGTCGTCTTCTCCGCGGAAGTCAACGGGGCCGCCGACGGGGCGCCGGTTGAGATGAACCAGCAGGACGGGAACGTTTCACGGCTGCCGGCCAACTTTTCCGGCTTACCCTTTGCCGGGATCGAAGGCGCCGATGGCAAGGACCACCCACGCATTCGCCAGATTGCTCCCCCGATCGAAAAGCTCTCGCGCCGCAGGCTTTTGCGCAGCCTTGCGACCGTAGCCGCGGCGTCTCCTGTATGCGGCAATCTGCTCAGCCGCGCCGCTGCCTTGCCTGCGCCCTACACCTTTGAGGAGGTGCCGGCGTCGAAGAGCGGCATTCGCTGGGTACACTCTGCCGGCAAGTCCGCCGAAAAGTATCTGCCGGAGAGCAGTGGGGCAGGATGCGCATTTCTCGATTTCGACAATGACGGCTGGATGGATATTTACCTGGTCAACAGCGGAAAGGCAAACTTCTACAACCCGCCCCATCCTTTGCAAAATGCGCTTTATCGCAACAACCGCGACGGCACTTTCACCGATGTGACAGTGAAAGCCGGGGTGACGGGCGGGGGCTATGGAATGGGCGTCGCGGTGGGGGATTACAACGGGGACGGCTTTCCAGACATCTATGTGACGCAATGCGGACACAACATTCTCTACCGCAATAATCGGGATGGTACCTTCACGGATGTGACTGAGCAGGCAGGCGTTGGGGCGGGCGGCTGGAGTTCGAGCGCGGTATGGTTCGACTATGACAACGACGGCAGGCTCGATCTGTTCGTCTGCCAGTTCGCCGAGTTCGATATGGCGCACGGGTGCGGCACGGACTCCGCCGGTGTACACCACTACTGCATTCCCAGAATATTCAACCCCAAGCCGAGTTGGCTCTTTCATAACAATGGCGACGGCACGTTTACGGATGTCAGCAAATCGACCGGTATTGCCGAGCATTTGGGGAAGGCGTGGGGAGTGGTGGCCACAGACGTTAAGAACGATGGCAAGATGGATCTGTTTGTTTCAAACGACACGGTGCCGAACTTCCTGTTCATGAACCGGGGAGGCAGCTTCGAGGAGACAGGCCTGGCGGCCGAGGTTGCCTACAGCGCGGATGGACGGGCACGCTCCGGCATGGGGGTGGATTCCGCCGACTTCAACGAAGACGGCCTGATGGATTTGTTCGTCTCCAATATCGATGAGGAAATCTTCTCGCTCTACCAAAACAACGGCGACGGAACGTTCGACGATGTTGCCATACCGGTTGGCATCGGCATGTCGACTCGCTGGATGAGCGGATGGGGGCTCAAGTTCTTCGACTACGACAACGACGGCAATCTCGACCTGATCGCGGCGAGCGGTTTTCCCGACGACCTGTTCGACGAGGCTTCTTCTTCCATCCAGTGGAGACAGCCCTTGCTGCTCTTTCACCATGAAGGAAAAACATTTCGGAATGTCAGTTCGGAGAGCGGGCCGGTGTTTGCCAGGAAGTTTCCCGCTCGAGGGCTTGCCATCGGCGACTTCACCAACGACGGGGGAGTCGACGTGCTGATCTGCAATAACGATGAGGCCCCCCTGCTGCTGCGCAACAACGTTGCCAAACTCAACAACTGGCTTGGAGTGCATCTGATCGGGCGCAAGTCGAATCCCGACGCGATCGGAGCGCGCGTCAGCTATCAGGCGGGAGACCTGAAGCGCTCACGGATGAAGGTGGGCGGAGGTAGTTTTCTCTCCTCGCACGATCCAAGGATGGTTCTCGGGATAGGCTCGCGGGCGAAGGTTGACAGCCTGGAAGTGAAGTGGCCGTTGCCTTCCGGCTCCGTGGAGCGCTTCACCGACCTGCCCCTGAACCGCTACATCACCATCGTGGAAGGCACGGGCAAGTGGAAACCGGCGGGTTGATCGATTACTCTGGAAAGGCTTCGCCGGGTTTCACTATGCGGATTCGATGGTCAGTGAAACTGGCGTGCATCTCCGGGATATAGACTTTCGCCATGTGACAATTTGTGCAGTTGCTGACCGCCTTGGGACACGCAAAGCCCGGATGGCCGGTCGTCGTCTTCTGTCCCGGTGAGTTCACGTGACAACTGCGGCAAATTGGGTCGTAGGCCGCCGCATCGGTTTCAAGCTGCTTGTGCGGGTCGTGGCACGCGGTACATGCGAGGCGCGGGTCGCCGTTGCCCCAGCACTTGCTGGTAACCAGACGGTACGGAGCGGACCTGGTTGTGGATACGCCCTTGGTTCCCGAGAGCTTGGTATCCCAAAAAGTACCATGGCACGCGCCGCAGAAGTCGACGGCGTCGGCGGGAAGCAGACTCTCCGGATTGAAGATTTCCTGCCTGGAGGTCTTTGGTCTGTCCGGGTTAGCGGCGGCCATTGACTTTACATGGCTAGCACCAGGACCATGACATGCCTCACACGTAACTCCCGCGATCAAATGACTCTCATCGAAATGACCACCGATGCTCGACGCCGTGGCATGGCAAGCGAAGCACCGCTGGATCTCGTCCCGGCCAACCCGCCGGAACATGGCCTCCTCTATGCCGGAGGGGGAAGGGAGAGCGCGCCACGGAGTAAAGTCGAGTGTTTTCAAGCTGGTAAAGTAACTTGTCCGAGCTTCGTAGAAGTCGCCATCCTCCTTCTTGAACAAGTAAGACTGGGCTACCCGGCCAGTTCCAAACGCCCACGCAAGCGGAAAGGACAAACGTTGGCTTCCCTTGCCGACCGTATACAGGGCCTGATTTGCGGCGGTGTCGATCCGGAACTTGAAATCACCGGCTGAAAACGTGAGGGCGGGTTGGGAGCGGAGGATCTCCGCGGCGGTGGCCGGCATCAGATTTCGCGCCATCGGCGTTTCTTTCTGAGTGGCTGCTTTGGACGCATGACATGACGCACAAGCCCCCGGTCCGGTAAAGCCGTCGCGGGACGGCTGGCTCTGTGTCGGCCAAAAGCCGGGTTCCGCGAGGTGGTCGTCCGTCGACAGTTGACCCATTGCGGCGCCAGCTTGCGGGACCAGCACCATTGCCAGGGCAAGGAAGCGGATTCGTCCGCATTGTCCGCGCAGGGTTGCTTGCAGCCACCCTGCGCCCGGCGGTCGAGCGATTCGACCCCCGGAATCATAATCTTTGGCCATTTGGTCCTTCTTGTCCCCGCGAACCTTGAACCTCAGTGCTCAGCATATCCCGGTCACGGAGGAAGTCCTGGCCAGACTGACAAGAGTTCTGATTTCAACCCTCGTCCCTGCCCGCGGAATGTTGAGACGGCTCGATTTGCGCGCCGTTTCCGGCCTGCTGCCGGACGCCTGACCAGCTTTCTCGATGGCGCGCAAACCACCCTTGGCAAGAGCGGCAAAGATTTGTATTGACAGTGGTCGATGGTAACGCTAACATTTTGCGCCAAGGCTAAAAAAGACATTCGGGAGCCTTGAGTTCGGGATTGGTTATCCCCCGAAGTCAAACGTTTTAGCCAGTTCGCTGCGATCTCCAGGAAAATGGATGGAGATTCAACGAGAGAAATCACACAGTAGCCTCTATCAGGAGACCAACAAGATGCGAGACTCAAACGGAAGAAGCAGCCCTGCGTGTCTGCCAAGAATCGGGATACGCGCGATATTCACGATGCTCGTCATGCTGGTGGCGATTCCCGCCGCTTTGCATGCACAAGCCTATTACGGATCGATTGTCGGCAATGTCACGGATGCAACCGGCGCCGCCGTTGTGGGGGCAAAGGTCGTTGCCGTCGGTACGGCAACGGACGTCAAGTTCACGACAACGACATCGGGCACGGGTACCTACTCTCTTCCGCAGTTGGCGGTAGGAACCTATTCGATAACCATTACCGGGGCGAGTTTCAAGGAGTTCGTCGAATCCGGCGTCGAAGTCCACGTTTCCACGAACACCTCAGTGAACGCCGTCCTCCAACTCGGCGCGGTCAGCGAAAAGGTGACCGTCCAGGCGGACGCGGTTCAGGTGGCGACCACCTCGGCGGAGGTGGGCGAAGTCGTGGTTGGCACGCAGGTTCGCGAGCTGCCTCTGAGCGGCGAGAACTTCGTGGGCCTCACTCAGCTTTCACCGGGCGTCAACGCAGCCCAGGGCGCCAACTTTGTGGGCAAGGGACTTGACGGCGGAGTCAACTTTTCAGTGAACGGCAACCCTTACACGAATAACCTGTTCCTGGTCGACGGCGTGAACAACAACGACGTCGGTTCGAACCGGACCATCCTGGTCTATCCGTCGGTGGACACGATCGCCGAATTCAAGATGATCCGCAACTCCTATGGTCCTGAGTATGGCCAGGCTTCCGGCGCCATCATCAGCATCACCACCAAATCCGGCGAAAACAGGTGGCATGGCGGCATGTTCTATTCCGGCCGCAATGACGCTCTTGACGCCAATAACTGGTTTGCCAATCACAACCAATCGGGCAAGGCCAAAGAGCGCCGCAGCGATTACGGCTACAACATCAGCGGGGCGGCGATCAAGGACAAAGGCTTCTTCTGGTGGAACCAGGAGTGGAACAAGGAAATACAGGGCATACCCCTAGCCGCCTGCGTTCCGACGGCCGCGGAAGAGAGCGGCGATTTCAGCGGATACGGGGGCGCCTCAACCGATCAATGCGGCGCCACTCTTCCCACGATCCCCAGTTACGCGGCAGCGGCCGGCAATCCCAATAAGATTGCTGCGCCGGACGCGGCAGGCTTGCTGATCGCCAGCTTCTATCCCACAGGTGGAACGACCGGGCTGATCAATGGAAACAATTATTCCCAACTGGTCAACAATCACCTGAACTGGAGCGAATGGAATGTCCGCGGAGACTACGACATTACCCATGCCAACCGGGCCACCTTCCGCTGGACCAACGATTCGTGGACCAATCCGGCGCAGAACGACGGTTCTCCATTCTGGGGCGAGTCCGACTTCCCGACGATCGATTCGTCATGGAGCCAGCCTTCCAGAAGCATCGTGGCTAAACTGAGTTCAACCATCTCCAACTCCATGGTCAACGACGTCGAATTCGGCTTCGGGCAAAACCGCATTATCACAACTCTCGCCGGAACAGAGGCAGGCAACGTTCCGCTGCTGCAAGCGGCGTATCCGTCGACATTCCCGTCTTCGATCAAACAGAAGGGTGAGTTCTTCGGCGGATGGGGCGGCCTGAACCCGTACGGTTACGTCGGAGGTAACGGGGGCGGGGGAGAGGGGCAGACTTCCATGTGGAATATCGCCCCCTACGGCAACCATGAAGACCTCTACTCAGTCCAGGACAACATCTCCAAGGTCCATGGGAATCACCTGCTGAAGGCGGGCATCTTCCTGAGCTCGAACGAGAAGGTTGAGAGCAACGGGAACGGCGCGGACCGGCCCGGATTGCCCGGCACCTGCAACGCTCCACTTTGCGACCAGACCAACAATGGCCTGGCCAACATCCTGCTTCCCGGCATCGCTAGCGCGGGTGTGCCTGCACAGGTCTTCTCAGGCGTTGGCGAGAACAGCATCGACGGCATTGCCGATGTTCACTGGCACGATATCGAGCCCTACTTTGGCGACTCATGGAAAATCAAACGCAACCTGACTCTCGACTTCGGCTTCCGCTGGTCGATTCTGCGCGAGCCTTTCGGTGGAACTAACGGGGGCAATACCTCACCCGCCTATGACCAGGGCGGCAATTACCCGAACCAGTGGGCCAACTGGAGTCCTGCAGCCTGGAGCGCATCCGATGCGGCAGCGAACCCCGGGGATGCCTGCAACGGCATTCTGACCGTGCCGGGAACCACGCCGTGCGCGAATCAAGTGAAATTCCTCGCGGGTCTCGGCGTGGCCGCGAATCTCACCAGCGGTACACCGGGCCCGAATGCGTCTCTTGTGAAGGAAAACAACCACAGCATAGCTCCGCGCGTGGGCGTTTCCTGGGACTTCTTCGGGAACGGCAAAACGGCAATTCGGCTCGGAGGCGGACAGTTCTATGAGCGGGAACTGGTGGGCATCGCGGAAAACATGGCCCGCAACGCGCCATTCGTTCTCGGCATCAGCACCAACCGTTCTCTGGATACCGTAACCCCCTTGACCAGCGCCTCGGTCTCGCCCAGCGCCAACAAGGACACCGGCGGGTTTATTCCCAACGCATGGCAATGGAACGTGTCCGTCGAGCAGGAAGTGGCTCGCAACACGACGTTGCAGGTTGGATATGTGGGCAATACCGGCGTGCATCTTACCTCGATGCGCGACGCGAATGCCGTCACCGATAATAACTGGCTGGCTGGCGCCTTCAGCACCGGCGGTACGCTGAACGCCTTGCGTCCCGCGAACAACTTCGGCATGATCGGCGGCTTTGCCCGCGGCGGCCATGCCAACTACAACTCGCTGCAAGCGTTGTTCCGGGCGCAAACCGGGGCTTCTTCAACCTTCCAGGCAGCCTACACATGGTCGCATTCGATCGGAAACGTCGAAGAGGACAATTCGTCGGGCGGCGTCAACCAGGAAGCGATCACCAATCAATACAACCCAGGTCTGGACAAGGGCAATACCAACATCAACCGCCCGAACATCTTTGTGGCCAATGAGGTGTTGTTCCTTCCGAAGCTGGCCAAGTACAACCAAATCCTGCAACAGACGGCTGGAGGATGGGAAGTCAACAGCATCTTCACCATGGCGGAAGGCAGCTCTTTCACCTCCTTCTCTTCCGGCGCCAGCGGAGCTTGCACCCATATTTACAACAATGCTGCAAACTCCAGCGATCCGCTCAATGGCACTTGCCTGGCCGACGGTACCAGCACCCTCAATTCGCTGGCCGGAACCGGCTACAACTCCAATCAGCGCGCCCTTGCGACCAGCACCAGTTGCACCTCGGGACATGGTGGCAATAATCTCCTGAACTGGAGCCATTTCACACTGAACAACTATGCACTTGGCACATTCCCAAGCAATCTGGCGGGTCGCGGTACATGTCTCGGAGCCCCGAACACCAATGTGGACGGCCAGCTTGCGAAGAATTGGATGATCAAAGAGAAACTTCGGGTCAAGTTCGCTGTGGACTTCTTCGACCTCTTCAACCACCCGAACTTCAACAGCAGCAACCTCGAATCGGTAGGTTTTACAAACTCAACCGGTCTCCTCTGCGGCGGAGCAACTTCCGCTATCCCAGGAGGCCCCAGCACTGGAGCGCCTTGCAGCCCCACAAATAACATCGTAAGCGGCGGTTACAACGGTCCGGTAAAGGACGCCAGCGGCAACATCACAGGCCCCGGCTCGACTGCATTCACTGTGCCTAAGGGCTTTGCGGGCGGCGGCACCGAGAACCTGAACGAAGGACGCACCCTGCAATACAGTCTCAAATTGACGTTCTAAAAACGCCAATTGAGAAGATGTCAACCCAGGGCGGCGAAGCTTGATCATTCTTGCTTCGCCGCCCTCAAAACCAAGATGCAAACCCGGCAAGCCGAATGCCGGCTTTGACCCGAACAAATAACCTGAGAGGCGGGGCTTGAGGAACTCCAGCCCCGCCTCTTAGCGTCTAGTCCTATAGAATGTAGCCTGCAAATGAAACCTAATTCAGGAAAACCTGACCGGCAGCCTGAGGAGAAACGAAAGTCCGCTCTCACTTTCGTTCTCGTTCTTTTTCTGCAAGGCTTTTCCCTGGCTTTCCTGCCTTCCATGCTTGCCCAGCAGAAGCAGGCAGCCAAACCCGCCAGCCCGTCGCAAACAGAACTCGTCAAGAGATTGAAAGCGGCGAGCGATGCGCGCGATTCCCACGACGAAGCTGCGGTGGCGCGAGCCAACGAGCGCCTGATCGCGCAAGGCCTTCGCGAGATGGCGCATCTGAAGCTGGTTGAGGCCGACGATACGCAAGCTATCGATCTCTACAACAATTCACTCAGCTTTGAAGAAGACCCCGACACACGGATCGACCTCGCAATCGCAGAACTCCAGGCCGGTCATTTTGACAATGCGATCGAGCAGACCGAGAAGGCCCTCGCAACGGACCCAAACAGTATCCGCGCCAGCCATGTGCTCGGGAGCGCCTTCATACAAAAAGGGGATTACACAAGCGCAGCGGGCCCGCTGACACGTTTGGCGAATGCGGAGCCGAGCATTGAGAATCTTTACTCGCTTGCCATCGATTTGCTGAGCACGGGTAAGGCGGATGACAAACTCCGCGCCGTCGAGGTATTCGAGCGGATGAAAAAGACCGCGGGCGACAGCGGCTCGTTGCATGTGCTTTTCGGGCGCGCCTACCGGGATGCCGGCGATATGCCTTCGGCGCTCAAAGAATTCCAGCGCGCCGTGGCCCTCGATCCGCACACCATTCACGCCCATTACTTCCTGGGGCTTGCGCAACTATCCATGAACGAGTGGAAACCAACTCCGGGCGCCGAGGCCGATCTCAGAACAGAAGCCGAGTACTTTCCCCACGACTACCTGGCCAACTACATGCTCGGGTTCATCACCTCAGGGGAACGCAACTACGAAGAGTCCGACAAGTACCTCCTGGCGGCTTCGAAGATTTCACCCGCGGCGCCTGAACCGTTTCTCTACATGGGCTTGAACGCCTTTTCCCAGGAACGGATGGACGTCGCCGAGAAGATGCTGCGCAGGGCGGTCGAACTCACCGGAAGCGATGAGGCCCGCGCCAACTACCAGATACGCCGGGCCTATGTGGACCTGGCTCGAATCCTCGCCAGAGGCGGACGCAACCAGGAGAGCGACGCCTTTGCCGCCAAAGCGCGCGCGTTGCAGAACAAGACAATGGTGGAAAGCCAGCAGAGCGTCTCCGCCATCATGCTTGCGGGCGGAACCGGCGCTGCCGCCGCTGTTGTGCCGCTAAGCCGTCAACAGGAAGACCAGGCAGCGCCATCCGTCGGGAGCGGCGCCGATCTGCTGGCGCACAGCAAGCTGTCCGCCGAACAGCGCACCGCGGCGGAATCGAGCGAGAAGATGCTTCGGTCGGTGCTGGCGCTGGCGTTCAACGACCTCGCCACATCGCAGGTAATGCAAGGAGGATATTCTCTGGCGCTGAGCAACTATCAGCAGGCGGAGCAGTGGGACCGCACCCTCCCCGACCTGGAGAAGAACCTTGGTCAGTGCGCCTTCCGGGCGAAGAACTATGCGGAGGCGGCGCGCGGCCTTTCACTGGCATTGGCGCACAACGACGGATCGCCGGCACTGCGCGCCATGCTTGGCGTCTCCTACTTCGCCACGGACCAGTTTGTTCAAGCGGCGCAGACCTTTGCGCCGCTCGGGGAACGTGCCATGGAGGACAGTGAGACCGGTTATCCCTGGGCCGCCTCTCTGACACACATCGGCGACATGAAAAAGGCGACAGAAGTGTTGAGTGCCTTCGAATCGCAGCCTCGGCCCAACGATACACTCTTGCTTGTGGGGCAGCTATGGACTGAGATCGGCGACTACGCGCGCGCAATCGCGACCTTGCAGCGGGCGCTTGCTTCCGATCCATCGTTGCTGAAGGCGCATTTTTACGAAGGGCTCGCCTATATTCGCTGGGAGCATTGGCCGGAGGCCGCGAAGGAGTTTCAGGCCGAGCTGATTCTCGACCCTGGCGACCCCCATGCGCAGTATCATCTCGGCTTTGTATACTTGGAGCAATCGAAGACCGACGATGCCGCGGCCCTTTTTCTGAAAGTGATTGCCGAACATCCCGATCATGCGAACGCGCAGTATGAATTGGGAAAGATCCTGCTTGACCGTGGACAAACCGCGGACGCGGCCGGACATCTTGAAGCCGCGGCCCGCCTCAGCCCGCAGACGGACTACATGCACTATCAACTGCAGGCAGCCTATCGCAAAATGGGCAGGGACGCGGATGCGGACCGCGAACTTGAAATCTACAAAGGGCTCAAAACCAAATCGCGCGAACGCGTCGCGGATCAATTGAAGCAAAACCCATAGGGAAGGAAACAAGCCGCTTGCTCGCTGCCCTCTTCAACGGTAGTTTTCTCAGATCCCTTGCTTTCGCACTCTGTGCCGTGAATGTCGCGGCTGCCCAGATGGGGTCGGGCCATAACGCGCCGTCCGCCCCGCCTCCGGGCGCGAAATCGATCAAGTGCAGCGGCCGTCCGGTTCCGCAAGTCGAAGATGTTGCAATGGCCGCGGGTATCACCTTCAAACACAACACTGCGCCTCTCAAGAAATACATCGTCGAATCCATGAGCGGCGGCGTCATCCTGATCGATTACGATCGCGACGGCTGGCCCGACATCTACTTTACAAACTCGCCTACTGTCGACCAGGCACTCAAGGGAGCGAAAAGTGCGGGAGCGCTCTACCATAACAACCGCGATGGCACGTTTACCGATGTCACTGCCAAGGCCGGGCTGACCACTCCCTGCTTTGGCATGGGTGGCGCCGTGGGAGACTACAACAACGACGGCTGGCCCGATCTTTACCTCACTTGTCTTGGCGGCAGCGTTCTTTACCGCAATAACGGCGACGGCACCTTTACAGACGTTACGGCAAAGGCCGGCGTCGCCGACGGCCGGTGGTCGGCCGGCGCCTCATTCGGAGATTACGACGGAGATGGTTTCGCCGATCTGATGGTAGTCAACTATGTCGACTTCCATCTCGACGACATGCCCGGCTTCGGGAGCGCTTCGTTCTGCAAGTACAAGGGCATCGATGTGCAGTGCGGTCCGCGAGGACTGCGCGGGGCCGGCGACTCGCTCTTTCACAACAATGGCGACGGCACGTTCACCGATGTGTCGAAGGCCGCCGGAGTCAACGATCCGGACGGTTACTATGGACTGGGCGTCGTGTGGGTCGACTTCAACAACACCGGCCACCCGGATATTTATGTGACCAACGACTCTACGCCGAAATACTTGTACAAGAATCTGGGCAATGGAAAATTCGAAGATATTGGCCTTCAATCCGGAACCGCGGTCAGCGAAGACGGCTCCGAACAGGCTTCCATGGGTATTGCACTCGGCGATTACAACCACACCGGCCGCCCATCGATCTTCGTCACCAACTTTACCGACGAAAACGTTCTTCTCTACCGCAACGACGGCGACTGGAATTTCAAGGAAGACTCCTTCCAGACGGGCGTTGCGCTGCCATCGCTGTCCCTGGTCAAATGGGGAACCGCTTTCGTTGACCTCGATAACGATGGCTGGGAAGACCTCATCCTTGTCAGTGGCCATGTCTATCCGCAGGTCGATGCATTGCCCTCCGGGGCCGGCTACCGACAACCGGGCGTGCTTGAACTCAACCAGAAAGACGGGACGTTCTGTGACGCCAGCAACCAGGCTGGAAATGCCCTGATGGAAAAGCGCGTCTCGCGCGGCCTGGCCGTGGGCGATCTGTTCAACGATGGCAATATGGATGTCGTCGTGGAAGATCTCGATGGAAGCCCCATGATCCTGCGCAACCATGGGGTTCCCGGACGCCACTGGGTGAGCTTTGAACTCGACGGCACGAAGAGTAATCGCCTGGCGCTCAATGCCCGTATCAAGATCGTCGCCGGCAGCATGACGCAGACCGATGAGGTTCACAGCGGGGGCAGCTATCTGTCGCAGAACGACCTTCGCCTTCACTTCGGCCTGGGCAGCGCTACAAAGATCGATAAGGTCGAGATCCATTGGCCATCCGGCTTGACCGAGGAACTGAAGGATCTGGCTGTCGACAAGCACTACAACGTATTGGAAGGCAAAGGCATTGTGGATGCCGCAGTCGCGAGGCCGAAGCCGGTCGGACATCCGTAGCCGGTCGCGAGGCCCGTTGCGAATTCGGTATCAGTGACTTGCCGTCGTCGAGATGCCTATGGCCACCGGCATGTCCAGCGAACCAAGATTGTGCGTGGCCATATCGCTGACGCCAAGGCGGAGACGGTACTTGCCCGGCTTGAGCTCCAGTTCCTGATGGATTGGAATTCCGGAGGTCAACGCAATTTTGTATTGGTCCGGCGTCAGATCGAGTTTGAGCGTTCCGGAGGCCTGCGGAGGCGCGGCGACTTGCCCAGGGCCGTCATTCAAAGCGATGAGCAGAACCAGAAACTGCGCGTGGCGCTTGCCATCGTTCGTGCTGGTGAAGTTCGCATTCGAAGGATCGAGAAGGGAATCGATGCGCAATGCAGAATGCTTCGCGTCGGGAAGCTGCACCTGGGCGCGCAACGCCAGCATTGTCGACTCCGGGGTTTCGGGCTGGAGCGCGATATGCAGGTCCTTGACGCTATCGTCGGGAGGGTGCGTCTCGGAATCCGCAAAATAGCCGCGCCGATAATTCAGAGATCCGCTCTTCCCCACGAGTTCTATGTGAATCTTACGAAACTGACCGTTCCATTTCTCGTTGGTGGGGCGGTAGGCGAAGGTGTAATAGTTGGATCCGTCCATCATGCTGTGCCGCAGCGCGCCTTCGAAGTTGTTGGTGCCGGTAAACGCTTCTCCGCCGGTCTGATCCGCCAGGTCGCTCGCCGCATATCGAAGGACTGACCTCGCAGTGAACTGGTTTTGCAAGGTATCGCCCATTTGCGGATTTGCCGTCGAGCCCATCGGTCCGCCAATGCCCGACACGGAACCCGACCCGCTGCTGGTTACAGGAACACCGCCGGTCTCCATCCCCAGCAGACTAATGGGATAGACGGAGATCTGCGCGTTGGCAATCAGGTTGGCCGTCTCACGTGCCTGCGCCAAGTCGGGTGTGGACCGGAAACGCGGATCCATCAACTGCGCACCCACTGAAATCGGGAAGTCCTCCGAGAGCCAGAGCAGGTTTTTTCGTCCGGGATAGCCGCTCGTCGCTCGCGCCAGTTCCGCGAGAGCCGCGACGGTGATATACGCGCGATTGTCCCGGTGAATGGCGTCCTGCTCTCCCTCCGCCGCCGTAAATTTGCCGGCCGAGCCGCCTGGATCGCGACCGCCGATCGCCTGAACGAAATCGGTAATAAAGTCGTCATCCTGCAAAGCCTCATCCTTCGATCGGATGAAGGTCATGTCATTGGGTTTGATCGACTGGGCCGCGGCCAACAACCGGTCCGAACTGCCGGTAAAGTTCTGCACCATCTGAAGATTATTCCGTAGAACAAAGAGCGCGACACTCTGCCCCGGCGGCAGATTCGACAGGAATTCGATAAGCTGCTTGCGAGCGTAAAGCAGGTCGGATCTGGGCGTGTTCAAGAGGTCAAACAGGATGATGTTGATAGCGCCTGAAGCGGCTTCGCGATTCGCAACGTTCGTGTATAAGAGCTGCGGTGCGGTGGGAGCCGGCGGTTGTTTTCCCGTTGTGGCGGCTACCTGCTTCAAAGTGTGAGCCTCGAAGAAGTCCACCTTCTGCGGCTTGCCATCCTCTTCGACTTTGAAGTCCTGCTGCGTCAGGCCCTGGACTACCTGCCCGCTCCTGTCCCGCACGACAACATCGACATATACGAGGCGGCTGGTTAGTCTAAATGTGGGGCCAATGCGTGAATCCTGCGCCCGCAACCCGCACGGCGCGGCAAGGAAGAAGACCAGGTTGGCGAGCCAGAAAATTCGAATGCTGCGAGACATCGACCCGCACCCCCAATGCAAACCGGATTCGAGGCCGGCCGCTCCTCTGCGTGACCGGATTTCTCTCGCCGCAAGCAGAGGTCCAGTCTAGCGGTTGTATCTCGCTACTATCAAGGTCGCACGCCATAAGTCTCAGGGCAATCACAATTGAAGTAGCTTTCGTGGAGAGTTGGAAGAAAGCTGCTTGCGAGGCACGGAAAAGGTCGAAAAAGAGACCGCATGCGGCTCGGGATTTGGCAGGGGCTAAAGCCCGAGGCTTAGTGGCGCTTCTCCAGGGGCCTGAAGGCTCTTGCTCCCTCCGATGCCGCGATTCGGGATAGGCTTTGTCTGATTCTCCCGAACAAGGCCTCCTACTCGACCATGACTTCGCCGGGGAGGATGGGGCGGGTGCGGTAGAGCTTGCCGCGTGCGGCCAGCATGCCCATGAAGAGCAGGGCGGCAACATAGGCGAAGAGCTTGATGAGGTTGCCGGTTTCAGTGTGAGGCACGGTCTTCCACAGGACGAGAAGAAGCGTTTGGGCGCCGGTGACTGCCCAGACAGAGCCGTAGAAATAACGGCGCTCCATGCCCTCGGTCTTGGTGGATGGGCCCACGCGGGGCAGCTTGCCGAATGCGCCAAGAATCAGAATGAGAGCGCAGAGAGGGAAGTATGCATAATTGTAGATCTGCTTCATGTACCAGACGCCGGTAACCGCCGAACCGACGAGGCCGGCGAGGTTGAGGCTGGCAAAGGTGATTGCGGCGCTCCAGGCGAATGTGTAGCAGACGCGGCGGTAGAGGGGGTTGGGGCGGTCTTCATCGAAGCGGAGGATATAGGGCCGGGGCTCTGCGCCGGGCAACTTGCCGCGGAGGCCGGCGATGCCGGTGCCGATCAGCACGGCGGCAAGCCAGATGCCATTGGGCAGGCTGAAACCATGGGCAAAGAGCGAGAAGGTCAAAGGGCCGGGGGCGAGAAAGAACACCCAGATCCAGATTGGCCAGTGACAGAGCCGATAGATACGAGTGTTCCGCTCGCGGATCTTCCGCTCCTGGGCAAATTCCACTTTTCCGCGATATTGCATTGACCTGAGTTTCGCAGGGTGGTCGGGCGTGAGTCAATCGGCACCAGGTTCGCCCGGTGGGCGTTCAGCGCTGCAGGATAGCGCTGCGGGCGGAGCGAACTTCCGCCGCCAGGACCTGGAGGACTTTGAGAGCCAGCAAGGGGTCAGTGCGCATGAGGGCGGTGAAGCTGTCACGGGCCACGAAGGCGAGCTGGGCGCCGGTGAGCGCAATGGCGGTGAGCGTATAGGGCTCATTGCCAATCAGTCCGGGAAGTCCGAGGAGGGAACCGGCTGCGGCTTTTGTCGAGACAATCTCCTTTCCGTCGAGAGAGCTCATGGTGAGAGTGACTTTGCCGGATTTCAGGATGTAAAGGCCTATTGGGGCGTCCCCTTGCCGGAAGAGGACGAGGTCTTCCGAGCAGGAGATGGGGGTGGATTGCTTTTCCAAACCCTGGATCAATACCGGGTCGGCGACAAATGCAGTTGGGTCTAAATGCATGAACGGCCTCCATGAATGAAAGCGGGGACACCAGGAAGAAAAATTGGAACCGAAAAATAATTCATGGTCTGGAAGTTATAGTTTCACCGGTGGGAGTTCGCGTTGTGTGATAAAGGTCACGTATCGATGGTCAAGCAGTCGGAGGAGAGTGATCCAACGCATGGATTCGTGTTGATAAGCCCATTCATGGGAAGCCTGACCTGCCGGACAATGCCTGGTTCACTGTCGGTGGCTGCAAGTCGATCGAAGTGCCTGATCAGCTTGGAGAACAGGCGCGGCGAAGCCCCTCAGGATCTCGCTCGACCGGCATTCCCGAGGAGCCGGTTGAAGTGGCTTGCCATGTAAACCATCGGGTCATTCGAAACGGAACTGTATACAGCCGTTTACATAATTTGAGGGTTTTTCCAGGGGATAACTGAGCTAATTCATTGAAAAATATATAGATAAGTTTCATGCCCCGATCGGTCAACGAATTGCAAATGAGACACTACTCCGGCTATGGCGGGGGCGATGTACCTTTGGAGGAAAGCAAAGTGCATACACTTCTTCTCAAAATTAACGTGAAGTTGCGCGAGTTGGCGAGCCGCGAGGAAGGCCAGGATATAGTTGAATACGCGCTGGTCTTCGGGCTTCTCTGCCTTGGGGCGACTGCCGGAACGAGGTTTCTGGCGACCGGCCTCGCCGGGGCTTATGGGAATCTAAGCTCCACGCTCGGCGGCTATACAGGCTAGGAATTTCGGGAAAGAGCCTGATTGGGTTTCCGCATTCCCCAGGGGCCAAACGCCTCCGGGATTGGGCCTGCCCCAAGGTCCCCGGTTTTCCCAGGGTATGAAACTCCATCTCGCCAGCCCCGCTCCTTCACGTGGCTGGCGAAACGCATTTCCGCGAATCGTTGACAGCTTCCCCAGCTACCAGTCGAAAGCCCGATCGTTTGTATCTGTGAGCGAGACCTCGCCGCAGGTTGGGATACAGGTTTCAGCTGGCATGCGCCTTTCTGCGCCTTGGCCTTCTCCACTGCCGCCGCGTGTCTCAGAACCTGTTTAATAACTTGGCATACGGTGAAGGGTACGGGCTTCAGCCCGTACCCTTCAGCCAACAAATGGTTGGGCTTTAGCCCTTGAGGGAAGGGCTTCAAGAGCTCGGGTAGCAGCGTTGCTTCCTGGTATGACTACTCGTAGCGGAGCGCCTCGATGGGATCGAGGTTCGCGGCACGGATGGCGGGAATCATGCCGCTGACGAGGCCCACGACGGCCAGGATGACGGTGGCCACGACGACCGAGGTTGGCGAGATGATGAGCCGGATGTCCGCACTTTCGGCATTCTTGGCCAGGGCGCTGTAAAACGTGATGCGGCCCACGAGCGCGGAGATGAGGTACGCGAGCCCTATTCCGGCTACACCGCCGATCCCTGTGATGGCCATGGCCTCGGCGAGGAACTGGATGAGGATATGGTGGCGGCGGGCGCCGAGAGCCTTTTCGATGCCGATTTCACGGGTGCGCTGCTGCACGGCTACCAGCATGATGTTCATCAGGCCGATGCCGGCGATGCCCAGGGTGAGCGCGCCTACCAGGGTGAGCAGAATCGACAGCGCGATCGACAGCATGCGAAACACGATGACCTGGGACATCAGGTTGGCCACGCCCATTGCTCTATGGTCGGAGGGTCGGAAGTGGTGGGCGGCGGCCATGGTTTCGCGGAGGGACTTCTCGACCATTTCGTGGTCGCCGCGATAATCGAGCCAGATGCTGTCGAGGTACTGCGTGTCTTCGAAGTCGCCGCTGGTATTGAAGGGAATGTAGATATTTCGGTTGCTGTCGTCGTTGTCGCCCTCCTGCATTTTGGGCTTCATGACGCCGATGACGGTGAAGGCTTCGCCGTTGAGGCGAATGGTTTCGCCCAGCGCCCAGCCGCCGGAGAAGAGCTTGGTCTTGTTTTCCGATCCAATGATGCAGACATGGGCCCGCTCCTGATCCTCGGCTCCGTTGAAGAAGCGGCCTTGCTCAAGGTTGAGCTTCCAAATCTCCTGGTAGGAGGGGCGAACTCCGTTGACGCTCCAGGTGTAGGTGTGGAGGTCGTTCTGCACGGGAACGCTTTTGGAAGACATGGCCGAAATGTGGAGGATGCCGGGAACGGCGTTGGAGACGCGATCAATGTCGTCGAGGGTAAAGCGCACCTTGGTGCCGGCCTTGTCGCCACCGGCTTGTTCACTGGTGCGGCCTCCCCAGAAGATGATGGTATTGGTGCCGAATTTGGAGAAGATGTCCTCGATGGCGGCGCTGAAACCGGCGCCATAGGCAACGAGCAGCACAACGGTCGCGATTCCCCAGGCCATACCGACCATGGTGATGGCGGTGCGGCGGCGGTTGTAGACCATCGCTTCCCAGGCTTGAGCGAGAATGTCTCTGAGCATAAGGCAGCTCTTAGCTTTCAGCTTCTAGCTCTCAGCTCGTTCTTCGTGGCTGGAGGCTTTTGTTGGTAACCTAGGCTGACGTTCCAGCCTTATTGATTGCTGTGCGCTTCTCTTCTTTCGGCGCATTGTTGCGATGATGTTGGAACTGGTGTGCTCAAGCTGAAAGCCGATAGCTGGAAGCTGCACCTTTCACTCTCGCCGCAGGGCTTCAATGGGATCCAATGCGGCGGCTTTGCTGGCTGGATAGAGGCCGGCTACTACTCCGCAGAGTACCAGGCACCCGAGGGCGAGCGCGGCTGACCAGGGCACAAGGCGGGGCGGATCGAATCCCGGTACCTTGCCGGTGAGCAGTTCCTGAAGCACCCACATGCCGCCGGCAGACACAACTATGCCGATGATGCCACTGACGGCGGTTAGTAGCAGGCCTTCCCAGAAGAACTGGGCAAGGATGCTGCTTTTTGTTGCGCCGAGGGCCTTGAGCAATCCTATTTCGCTTGTACGTTCAGTGACCGAGACCAGCATAATGTTGATGATTCCCACCGCGCCGAGCGCCAAGGTGACGATGCCGACGCCGCCCAGGAATATATCCATGGCGTTGAAGATGGCGCCGATCATGTGCTCTTCCTTGATGGTGTCCCACTCTTCGAAGGCGTCTTTGAGCGAAGGGTCGAAGCCGTGGCGCTCGGCGATGACGCGATGGACGGCGGGGACGGCGGCGGTGGTGTCGCCGTGGGCGGCCGGCTGGTACTGCACGGTGGTCAGCGCGTCCTGGGCGATGTTTTCGCCTTTCATGGGGAACAGTTCGCGCATGGTGGCGAGCGGGAGGTAGACCTTCTGGTTGTCGAAGTCATTGTTGCCGCGGCCGATGGGGCCGACGTGGCCGACGACGGTGAAGCGGATGTCGTTGATGGTGATGGTTTCACCGAGCAGGGGGCGGCCGGGGAAGAGCAGTGCCGCGCTTTTGGAGCCGAGAACGCAGACGCGGCGGCGGTCGGCGATGTCGCTCTGATCGATGAAGCGGCCTTCAAGCAAGGGAACAAAGCGCATGGAAGCGAAGTTGGGCTCGACGCCGAAGACCAGGCCGGAGGAGTTGGACCAGGCGCTTACTTCGTAGAGGTCGTTGCGATTCAGGGTCGCGGTGACCTGGCGCAGCTGGGGCAAGGCTCGGATTGCGGCCTCGTCTCCGAGTGTGAGCTGGTAGGGGCGCATGCCGGAGTGCTGGTTGGCGAGTGCGGGGATGGTTCCGTTGTTCATCAAGACTACGTCGTTGCCGAAGGTGGCGAGCTGCTTGTGCTGGCCAGAGCGAAAGCCCTCGCCGAGGCCGACGAGGACCAGCAGCGAGCCGACACCCCACGCGATTCCAAACATGGTGAGGAAGGTGCGCAGCTTGTTGGCCAGCATGGCGCGGAAGACTTGGCCGATTGTGTCTGAGAAATTCTGCATCGATGTTTAGACGCCGCTGGAGCGCGCTTCGAGAGTATTACGCGGCGGAGGCTGTTTCGGTTCCCAGCGGATGCCTGCGGACGGGCTGGAACCATGGCGCGGCGAAATGCGTAGGAGAGTGACAGAGATGAGCTGGTGCCGTCTGAGATATGGGACTTGCTTCATCGATTTATTTGCAGTGATCTATTCAAAACACAGGTCTTGCGCTGGAGAGCCTGGACTTTCTTAGCGCATTTGGAGGATTTTGTGGCGGCATCGCGAAGGAGCAAGCGGTTCTGGATCTGGCTGAGCGCCGGGGTGCTGGTGGTTGTTTTGCTGGGTGGATTTGGGATTGTCCGGCTGGCCAAGGGCTCGGGCATCGATCCGAACAGGCTGGCGAAGGTGACGCGCGGCGATGTGGCGCGGTCCGTGGTGGCTACGGGAAAGATTCAGCCGATCACCAAGGTCGAGGTGAAGAGCAAGGCGTCGGGAATTGTGGAAAAGCTCTATGTGGACATCAACAATCACGTGACCAAGGGCCAGCAACTGGCGCAACTGGATCAGCAGGAGATTGTGGCGCAGGTGGAGGCGCAACGAGCGCAACTGGCCAGTTCCCAGGCCAACGTGGGCACATATGAGGCCAACGTCGAGCAGGACAAGGTGAATGCAGCGGCGCCGGATCTCCCGATGTACAAACTCACACTGGACCGCAACCAGGAGATGCAAAAGGAAGGGATCGTAAGCATGCAGGCGTTGAATGACGCCGACAAGGATTACCTCGCGGCATTGACGCGGCGCGACTCCGCCAAAGCGCAGATTGGCGTGGATATGGCCAAGCTGAAGCAGGCTCGCGCGCAGGTGCAGCAGGCGGAGGCGAGCCTGAAGCAACTGGAGGAGCAACTGGGATACACCACGATTGTGGCGCCCATGGATGGAGAGATTCTGTCGCGCGATGTGGAAATTGGCGACGCGGTGAGTTCGATCCTGGTGTTGGGCTCGACGGCCACGCTGGTGATGACCGAGGGTGACGTCAACGAGGTGTATGTCGACGGCAAGGTGGATGAGGCCGATATTGCGCACGTCTACATGAGCCAGCCGGCGCGCATCAAGGTAGAAAGCTTTCGCGATCGCACGTTCAACGGCAAGGTGACAAAGATCTCACCCATGGGCGTGGAGAAGGACAACGTGACGACGTTCGAAGTGCGCGTGTCCATCAACAATCCCGGCGGGGAACTGAAGGCGCTGATGACGGCCAATGCTGAAATTCTGCTGGACGAGCACAAGGGCGTGCTGACGGTGCCGGAAAACGCGGTGACCTACGACAACATGAAGAACGCATCGGTGCAGGTTCCGGACAAGAGCAAGAAGGACGGGACGCGCAAGGTCGATGTGAAGGTAGGCCTGTCGAACGGGAGTGTAACGGAGATTGTTAGCGGGCTGAAAGAAGGGGATCAGGTGGTGCTGCAGCAATAAAGCAGTGATTGGTGATTAGGGATTAGTGATTAGAAAGGCCCGGTGGTTCAGATTTCACTGCGAGATCAGAACCACCGGGTCTTTCAGTTTGTGTTTACCAGACGCGGCAAGTGGGTGTGTGGACCATCGGCTGGCCGGCTTTGCAACGGAAGGCTTTCTGGAACTCAGGCATGTTCGATACTACGCCGTTGATGCGCGCGAAACCGGGTGAGTGCGGATTGGTAATTGCGCTCACACGAAGGTTCTCTGGCCGCTCGTTTTCGCAGGCCCACTGCGCCATGCCTACGAAGAAACGCTGGTCGGGTGTAAAGCCGTCGGACGGAGCCAGCGTCAGGCCTTCGGTCTGCTTTTTCCATGCGATGTAAGCCAGCAGCGTTCCGCCGATGTCGGCTACATCTTCGCCGCTGGTCAGCTTCGAGTTGATGTGAATGTCGTCGACGATCACGTAGCCCGCATACTGGTCGCGTACGCAGTTAATGCGGTCTTCAAAGCCTTTCGCATCTTCCGGAGTCCACCAGTCGCGCAGGTTTCCTTTGGCGTCGAACTGCCGTCCCTCGTCGTCGAAAGCATGCGTGAGTTCGTGGCCGATGGTGGCGCCGGTATTGCCGTAGTTGGGCGCATCGTCTTCCTTGGTGTCGTAGAGCGGCGGCTGCAAAACACCGGCGGGGAAGTTGATGTCGTTCATCTGCGGATTGAAGTAGGCGTTGACGGTGGGCGGCGTCATGCCCCACTCGTCGCGGTCTACTGGCTTTCCGAGCTTGTTCCATTGGCGTGCGCTCTCAAAGCGGTGAGCGCGGATCGCGTTGCCAATGTAATCGTCCGGCTTTACTTCGAACGCGGAGTAGTCGCGCCACTTTTCGGGATACCCAATCTTGTTGCGGATGGCGTGGAGCTTGCGCAGCGCTTCGGCCTTGGTGGCGTCGCTCATCCAAGGGAGGTTTTCGATTTCGTGTTGCATGGCGGTTTCGATTTGCTCGGTCATGAGCTGCGTCTTGGCCTTGGTATCGGCGGAAAACGTACGGCGCACGAACTCCTGGCCCAGGGCTTCGCCGAGGCTGCGATCGACACCGCGCGTGCAGGTCTTCCAGCGGGGAGGCATGGCGGGAACGCCGCGCAGGGTCTTCGAGTAGAAGTCGAAGTTGACCTGCTCGAATGGATGCGCGAGATACGGCGCGGCCGCGGTGAGCAGATGGAAGCGGAGATAGCCGCGTAGTGCCGCAACGTCTTCCGTCGTGAGCTCGGTTTCGACAGCCTTCATGAACTCGGGTTGCGAGATGTTGAGCTTGGCGACGCCGGGCGCGCCCTGCACTTTGAAATAGAGCGGCCAGTCGATGGAGGGCGTGAGCTTGGTGAGTTCCTCGATGGTCTGCATGTGGTAGGTGTTATGCGGATCGCGGCGCTGGACGCGGGTGAGCGAGGCGTTGGCCAGCGCGGTTTCGATTTTGAGGGTTGCATCGGCGTCGGCTTTGGCCTGGTCTGCGCTCTCGCCTGCGAGACTGAGCAACTGCTGAATGTATGCGACGTACTGCTCGCGAATCTTCACGCTCTTCGGGTCCGTCTTGGTGTAGTAGTCGCGGTCGGGAAGGCCGAGGCCGCCGGCGTTCAGCTCGACGATCATCAACGAAGAGTCGATCGCATCCTGGCCCGTGCCGGAGCCGAAGAAAAAGCTGCCGGCGTACTCGTGATGAAGGCGGGTGAGGGCGTGGAGAATGTCGGCGCGGGTTTTGAGGGCGTCGATCTCAGAGAGGATGGGATTGATGGGCTTGTCGCCCAGGGCGTCGATGGCGGAGGTGTTCATGCAGGCGGCGAAGTAGTCGCCTACCTTCTGCTGTACCGGTGTGCGGTTTGTCGCTTTCGCATCGTCTTCGAGGATTCCCCAGAGAAACTGCTGGTTGTCATTGCCGAGCTTGGCGTAGACGCTCCATCCGGCCTGATCTGCGGGGATGGGGTTATTTTTCTCCCAGCCGCCGCAACTGAATTTGTAGAAATCGACACACGGGTCAGCGGAGCGGTCGAGGCTGGTGACGTCGAGGGAAGGCGAGTAGGGCATGGCTTGCAGGGGCTGCGGCGTGGGCTGTTGGGCGGGGAGGCTTAAAGTACAGGCGGCTAAAGTGGCCACGATGGCAAGCAGGGGCTTGGGATGCATGGGTTCTCCTGTGTGTGAATGGTACAACGGGGCGAAGAACAGGGAATAGGGAGAAGGGAATAGGGAACAGTGGACAGTGGACAGTGGACAGGGATCAGGGATCAGGGATCAGTCTTCTTCGACTTGTTTGGCGGACTCTTGCGGGGCTTTGCTGGAGGGATGTAGTGAAAGCGGATCAGGTAAACATTGTCGCCTTTGCCGTGCTTGGCTACTTTCAGCAGGTCGAGGACGCCTAGGAAACCGGATTCGCGGGCTAGCGCGGGAGTGATGTCGGGAAAGCCGATTTGTGTGATGGACTCGATCTCGATTTCGCCATCGCCCATGCGGTAGCGGTTGCCGGCCTTGACGTGAGGGCTGGTCCAGATACGGATGCTTGAGGTGATCTCGCCGCGGATCACGCCCTCGCGGAGTCGCTTGGTGAAGACCATGGGAGTGTGCCCCTTTCCGGATGGGTTCATTCTAGTTGAGGCGAGAATGTGCCGGATTGAGGGCCGGGTCGACCTGCCCATTCGCCAGAATTGCAAGAAGCAGGTTCTTCGACTCCGCTGCGCTTCGCTCAGAATGACAACATGGATGGGGCATGGGGCTTTGGGGCGGCATGAAGACTACGATACGAAGAGAGGGAAATCGCCATGCCCATGAAAAATCCTAGGCATCCTGGCGATTTCATCAAGACTGAGATTGTTGAGGCGCACGGTTTGTCGGTGACGGTGGCGGCTGAGGCGCTGGGGGTTTCGCGGCCTACGCTGTCGAGCTTGCTGAATTGCAAGGCGGGGCTGTCGGGAGATAGGTCGCTGCGGATCGAGAAGGCCTTCGGCACGCCGAACGCATGGCAATTGCATGAGGAAACCTGCTCTCAAAACTAATCTCCGATTTTTTCCCGGAATTTGCAGTCTAATTCGTAAAAAGGGAGACAATGAAATCTATGGCCTCCTCCGCACCGCACCACAGATACGCAGTGCCCCAGAACAACTACATAGCCCCCCCACCCCCTAGAATCTTTGGTACCCGAAAAATCAAAGTGAGGTAACAAGGGTAACCACCGTCTAGATAAGTATGCTGTCATAACCGGTCCCCAAATGCGAGGGACCGGTGGCACCCTCATCCGGGTTGAGAAAAGTCACCGAGACCGTGATGGCCACCCGCCGCCCAGCTTCAGACGCGAGCTTTAGTTAAATGCGTTGCACACGCGGCCTTGACTGCCTCCGTAAAGGGTTGCGTTCTCACATTGTCTTTGTCAAGGTTGCCCCCCGCCGCTGAATCAACGACCTCGGTCGCCTTTCTAAGAAGCTTCTCAGCCTTATCGATATCCCAAAAGATATCTGTAAGCTTCTTTGCATAGCGCTCCATTTCATGCGAGTTGAATTGGGTCGGCATATCGATATTCGCCAACAGCCTAGACGCGAAAAGTATTTGGTGTCTGGCCCGCTTAAATCTTGCATCGAGCGTCTGGCTGCGGAAAAAATATTCGAGCCGATAGGAGGCGAACGCTGCGAGGTAGTAAGGCTCAAGCTTGTGTTCTTCGTTGAATATCCGTGTTCCCACTTGATCTACCAACGCTTTGTAATTTCTCGTGGTTCTGTGTGCCTGATCCAGGAACATCGCAGAGAACACTCGAATTAGTGCTGATGGGAGGACGATTCTAGTCTTCTCAATTCCGGGCATGTTGTTGTATTGGCGAGATCGTCTTTCGTAAAATAGGCGATTCTCGTCATCGAATGTTTGGAAGAACAGTTCGAGCTTTTTTTGGAAATTCGAGATCGCAAGCAACTGCTCCCCTTTTACCTCCGTCTGCCGATTCGTTGCCTTGATGATGGCGGCCGTTATGTCCTCATCTTGCGTTGAGATCAGCCGAAGGGGGACCATGACACTCTCGTCTGTCAGTTTGTCTCGTTGGCTGAACAAAACATGACTTGTTTGGCAGCCATTCACAATCTGGAAGTCTTCAATGTAGAACTTATTCCCTGTCGCCCGAAGAGTCTTGGCAATTATCGTGATCCCATTGTTCATAAGTGCGAAGCGGGACCGTTGTACCTCTGATTCAAGCGTCTCCCTCATCTCGGAGTTTACGGCGTTGAAGTCCTGCCAATCTCGGACGTTGTCGTAAAAGAGACTCTTTGCAATCTGGCCTCCTTCATCGGTAAGAATAGTGATGAAAACGGGCGCGGGAATTAGACCTAGGTAGGCCTCTTTGACCCCGGGGATTTCCGGGATCACTGTCCGTTCCGAGAAATTGAATTCTCTTGAGCCTCTTGCAAAATTCCGGCTTTAAGCGCGTTTAAGCGTGGGGATTCCGAACATTAGAATAGGGTTAGCAGACCAAACCTAACGTATAGGAACCCCACTTTATGCAGCTTACCCTCTCCGGCCA
>Ga0302278_10001241_pt1 | contig 32042 bp, 24 predicted proteins | sample III_Bog_N3_2_FD_194543 | JGI IMG/M metagenome (GOLD analysis project Ga0302278, IMG submission 194543) | Peat permafrost microbial communities from Stordalen Mire near Abisko, Sweden - III_Bog_N3_2 | ecosystem: Environmental > Terrestrial > Soil > Wetlands > Peat | place: Sweden: Abisko... | reverse complement strand
TTTCTTGTTCCCGGAATTCGAGAGTATAGGCGGGAATGGGAATATTCTCGGATGCCGGATGATCGGCTGTGTCCAGTTTGTTCTTGTCCTGGACAATCTTTTCGCGCTCTGCCGTGCCTTGGCTAGAGGCGGGCGCGGGGATTTGCTGCGTCCCCGCCTGAGCCCAGCATGAAGCGGCGGCCGCGATCCACAAAACGATGAAGCTTGAGTGCATGGGGTTATCTCATTAGGAGATCTGAGATTTCTCTCCGTGTGTTAAGAGATAACGGCGACAAATCGATGGGAGGAGGCTTCAAGAGCGCCTGAACAGGGAGATACTGCCCAGTGCATTTAGCTGCAAGCACGTCATGGGTTTGGGCGAACTCAAGCAGTCGTTTCATTGCCGGTTCGTCGAGCTTTCCGTTCACGACGACACAACTTCCTCCGTCATAGTAACTGGTCACCGTTACCCTACAGCAGCCAAACGCCTGTGGCACCCAATAAACATCTTGGGTAGAACCGCTCCCAGGAATAGCAAACGTGCATGTGCACTGGGGGCTACCGGGCCCCGTTTGAAGAGTAATGGTGGCGCTTCCTGCTACCGGTCCCGCGCATTGCTGCGATTTCAGGCTCCTGCCTCCTACGATGAGGACGCCGGCAAGGAACAGACAATAGACCTTCTTCATGGCATTGCTCCTCCCTCTGAATTCCGCGATTATTTCGCGTCAAGCAAGATTGGGTCCATATTTCCCCCTCCGGCGAAAACTGTCAAGGGGGTTTTCGCAGGAGCAGAACAAAATGTATTCATGAAGGTGGTCGAAATCTGGCAGCGCGGCCCGCGTGCTGCCTTACTACAATCCGGAAATCAACGGAGAGGCCTCCTTAGAGCGCTGTTTCGCCGCGTTCGTCGTTGCGGATGCGGATGGCCTCGTCGATGCGGCTGACGAAGATTTTGCCGTCGCCGATGCGGCCGGTGCGGGCGGCGCTGCCGATGGCTGAGATGGCTTTGTCCTTCAACTCATCGGGTACGACGAGTTCAATTTTGACCTTGGGAAGGAGGTCAACCGTGTATTCGCGGCCGCGATAGAACTCGGTGTGGCCCTTCTGGCGGCCGTGGCCGCGGGCCTCGAGAATGGTCATGCCTTCAATGCCTGCTTCGAGCAGCGCTTCCTTGACGGCGTCCAGCTTGGAGGGCTGGAGAATGGCTTCGATCTTGAGCATGTTCAAAATGCCTCGTTTGACAGCGTAACAGGCGGGAGGGGCAGTTGGCCCGGTCCCGCATGAATGTTTTTGTTGGCCCGGCTGGATCAGGCTAGGCCGGAGAAGAACTGAAGCAGGACCTTCGACTTCTCAACTCCTCGACTGGCCCATTGAATTGGGAGGATCGGCGCTGGTGTGACGACAAGCTTGCAACGTCGGATTCCACCACAACAATTTTCGCCCGGTCATGTTGAACCGCTTTTCATGTGCTTTAACCGCCATCCAAGAAGAATTCCTGCCAGACCAATCACAGCCGAAATCGTCATAGCAATTCCCACGTCTCTCGCGAGACCATGTAAGTCAGAGTCGCTGAGCCAGCCTCCAGGGGTCCGCCCTCCCCACTCCATCCACGCGAGGATGCACGCAAATGCAAGCGCTAAGCAGCCCAAGAACACTAATGTTCCACCGATGATCGTGACAACTGACGATTTCACACTGATACCCGCGCTTCAGCACTCTTGCTCAGGAGTTCAGGTCGTAACCCTCTTCGTTGTGCTGCGAGAGGTCGAGCCCTTCCGCTTCCTGCTCGGGGGTGACGCGGAGGCCGATGACCTTATCGACAAGGAAGAGCAGGATGAGAGTTCCGACGATGGAGATGACCCAGGCGATGGCAACGCCGGCGAACTGATTGAGCAACTGACCCCAGTGTCCGTCGAATACGCCGGTGGCGATGTCTTTGCCAAAGGCGGGGTTGATCAGGCGTGTGGCGAAGATGCCGGTGAGCAGCGCGCCGATGGTTCCACCGGCTCCGTGGACACCGAAAGCGTCAAGGGAATCGTCGTAGCCGAGGCGGTTTTTGACTTCAAAGACCATGAAGGAACAGAAGACGCCGGCGATGAGGCCGATGGCCAAGGCAGACATGGGCTGTACGAAGCCAGAGGCGGGCGTGATGGCGACCAGGCCGGCGACTGCTCCGGAGATTGCGCCGAGGGCAGTTGGCTTGCCGTTGTGGATCCACTCAGCGATGGTCCAGCCAAGAGCGGCGGCTGCGGCCGCGAAGTGGGTGTTGATGAAGGCGGATGTGGCCAGAGGGCTGGCGGCGAGGGCCGATCCGGCGTTGAATCCGAACCAGCCTACCCATAGAAGACAGGCGCCGATGAAGCTGAGGACCATGGAGTGAGGCGGCATGGGGGTTTGGGGGTAACCGATGCGCTTGCCCAGATAGATACAGGTGACGAGAGCGGAGACGCCGCTGGTGACGTGGACGACGGTTCCTCCAGCGAAATCAAGTGAGGGAACGTGACCGCCGGACGCGTTGAGGAACCCGCCGACTCCCCAAACCATGTGGGCCATGGGGCTATAGACGATCAGGGACCAGAGGGAGAGGAAGACGGCCATGGCGCTGAACTTCATGCGTTCGGCAAATGCGCCGGTGATAAGGGCGGGGGTGATGATGGCGAACATGAGCTGGTAGACCATGTAGGTCTGCTCAGGAATGGTGGGCGCGTAGTCGGGGTTTGGGGCAAGGCCAACGCCGCGGAGGAAGAGATGCTCGAATCCGCCGATGAAGGCATTGCCGTGGCCGAAGGCGAGCGAGTAGCCCGCAATGGCCCAGAGGATGGTGACCAGGCTCATCATGGCGAAGCTTTGCATCATGGTGGAGAGGATATTTTTGCGGCGCACCAGGCCGCCGTAATAGAGAGCGAGGCCGGGGCCGGTCATCAACAAGACAAGGGCCGCGGACATCAGCATCCAGGCATTGTCTCCGGCGGACTGGGCATTTTGGATGGATTGCTGGAGGGCGGCGATCTGGGCTTGTGTGGCGGGGGCGGAAGGGATGGCGGTGGGCTGGGCCTGAACGAGAGCGGGAAGCCCAAGGAAGAATAGAACGGACAGGACTGCGAGCACCGAACTGATCGTGCGACGGCTCATTTTGTTTTCGATCCCAAGATACAAATGTGCTTCGATGTACGGACGGAGCACGGGTTAAGTTTTTCATTTATTTCGTCATTGCAATCAGGTCCTGGACTCGGCAACCTGAAAACGCGATGACGTGTGAAACAGGACGAAGCTTGAATCCAGAAGTTTTTCGCGAAAGGGAAGGATAGCGCATGAGTCCGCGAGTTTTTCGTAAAAGTTTTATGGGGCCGAGCGAGCGGAACCGCCAGTTTGCGATGGAAAGTGAGCAAATGTGAACAGGTCCGGTTGACGGAAGTCGAGGTATATTAGAAATATGCCGCCTATCGCAGAGCGTGACCACTACCTTTTTGGCTCATTGGAAAGCAGCGCGAAGAACCGCGTGAAGCTCCAGGAAGTGAGTTATGGCTACGAACAGCCAGAGGGCGTCTTTCTGACCACGCTGGATTTTGCGGTGAACTGGGTGCGCAAAAGCTCGGTGTGGCCCATGACTTTCGGCTTGGCCTGCTGCGCGATCGAGATGATGTCAATGGGTGCTTCCCGGTTTGACATCGCGCGATTTGGCGCCGAGGTTTTCAGGCCGTCGCCGCGCCAGTCTGACCTGATGGTTGTGGCGGGCCGGGTATCGCAAAAGATGGCTCCTGTCATACGCCGCCTTTACGATCAAATGCCCGAGCCGAAGTGGGTAATTTCGATGGGAGCGTGCGCAACATCCGGCGGAGTTTTTAATAACTACGCGCTTCTGCAAGGCGTGAACCAGGTGATTCCGGTGGATGTTTATGTTCCCGGATGCCCGCCCCGCCCGGAGCAATTGTTATATGCGATTACGCTGCTTCAGGAAAAGATTCAGCGCGAACCTCGCAGCCTTCTGAAGACCCTGAATGTGGGGTAAGGGGAAGCAGGAATCGGCCCGAGGACAAGCTGTTACTAAGGTAATTGGCATCCCCTCCGCGCTTTACAACCTTTGCAAGAATGGCAACTCGTTGAAAAAATGTGACGTGCCGGATTCATCCTATGGTAAGTTTGAAGATACTGCAGGATGGAGTTCTTGCTCTTCTGCAGGGGCGCAGGAAAAATATTGATCCTGATTTTGCGCATAACGCAATTGAACTAATCTGTTTGGTTTCAATCAGATTCTTGTGGAGGAAAAACGCATGTCCAGTCGTGTTTCGAAATCTTTGATCCGAGTGTTCGCCGTAGCAATCGTGGGCTTGTTGCCCGTTGCTCTGGCAGCGCAGGATACAGCCAAGCCGGCAGCTAAACCTGTCCAGGAGGATTCCGCGACGAGATGGGACATCTTTGCGGGCTACAGCTACATTGCGCCCCATGGCACCATCGTGACGCCGGAAGGTGGTTTGAACCAGGCCGTGCCGTATTCAGCAATCACCGGCGGCGGGATCGTGAGCGTGGCACGCTACTTCAACCGCTTTGTGGGCGTTGAAGGTGTCGGCGACGTACACACCGAGGATGAGTCGCAGAATCCCTGGGTAACTTCAAAGGACGATATCAGCAGCGGTGCGGTTGGATTGATCTTCCGCTACCCGACATCTGACATCACACCTTTTGTTCATGCCCTTGTGGGCGCCGACTTTGTTGGCGGGCCGCATTACCAGGCGGACAAATGGGGCGCGGCGATTACGGGCGGTGGCGGTATGGACTATCACACCCCGTTTTTCAACCATCGTCTGTCAATCCGGGTCTTCGAGGCGGATTACGAATACACTCACGTGAATTACGGTGGGGATTACTATGGCGGGCGGGGCAACATCCAGGCAGCACGTTTGAGCGCCGGCATTGTGATTGGGATCGGCAACATTGCGCCGCCTCCGCCGGTTACGCTTTCGTGCTCGGCCAGCCCGACCACCATTTTTCCCGGCGATCCTGTGACGGTGACGGCGACGGCGGGCGACCTGAATCCCAAGTTGACCGCGGTTTACACGTGGACCGGCACTGGGGTGACTGGCAGCGGAACGACGGCCACGGTGAACACTGGTTCGCTCACTGCGGGCAGCTATACGGTGAAGGGTAACGTGAAGGAAGGCCCCAAGCCTGGCCAGACAGCAGACTGCTCGGCCACTTTCACGGTGAAGGCATACGAGCCGCCAACGATCAGCTGCTCGGCCAGTCCCAGCACCATCAACCCGGGTGACAGCGCGACCGTTACTTCAGTGGGTGTGAGCCCGCAGAATCGCCCATTGACCTACAGCTACACGGCTTCCGCCGGCACCATTACCGGCAGCGGCACGACAGCGGCGTTCTCTTCGGCGGGCGCACCGACCGGGGCAATCGGCATCACCTGCAACGTAACCGACGACAAGGGCCAGACAGCATCTGCCGGCACCAGCGTGACGATTACGGCGCCGTACGTGAAGCCGATTCCACATGCTTCCGCACTTTGCTCCATCTCGTTCGACAAGGACAAGACACGTCCCACCCGCGTAGACAACGAAGCCAAGGCCTGCCTCGATCAGGTTGCCGTCGATTTGCAGAACCAGGCAGACGCGAAGGCTGTGATCGTCGGCGAGTCGACCGCTGCGGAGAAGGAACCGAAGAAGGGCAAGCACGCCAAGCAAGTTGACTTCGCAGGGGAACGCGCAGTGAACACGAAGGAATACCTGGTAACAGACAAGGGCATCGATGCATCGCGCATCATTGTCAAGACTGGAACCACGGATGGCAAGACGGTGGAAGACTACCTTGTGCCCTCCGGCGCGACCTTCGAGACCGACGTTCAGGGGACCACGGCAGTGGATGAAACTGCAGTGAAACCCGTGGTCCGCAAGCCGCTCGGTGAGAAGCCGCACCACCACAAGAAGGCTGCCAAGGCCGCGCAATAGGCGACCGGGCCGTCTTTGACACTCAATCGGTTGATTCCTCCCTTCGTCCTGTATGGATTGAGGGAGGGGCAACGACAAGGCTGAGAGTTCTGCTTTATTGATTTGAGGCCGACCGGGAAGCCGGCCGGCCTCTTCAGTTTTTTGCGGCCAATTTTTTGCTTATTCTGTATGAAAGCTGGGAGCAATTCTTCTTTGATGAGCCGCCTGCGGATCCCTCTTGATTTCCCGAGCCTGCGCCGGGTGTTTGCGCCGGTAATTCCTGCTTTTCTTATTACAATTGGTTGCGGCAGCGTTTGGGCGCAGAGTTCATGGAACGCGGTTGGCCCGGCGGGTGGCGATGCGCGTGCGTTCGGTGCAGTGCCCGGCGACCCCAATCATCTTTACCTGGGCACCACGAATAGCTGGATCTACGAATCCGTGGATGAAGGTGCCTCGTGGCGCCGGCTTGCGAAGCTGGACCCCGCAGAAGACCTGGTGGTCTACAAGATTCTGGTGGATGCTTCGAATCCCGCGGTTGTATTTGCGGGGGGATGGAAGCCCGACAAGCAGGACGGCGGCCTTTGGGTGAGCCGCGATGCGGGTCGGCACTGGAGCTCGGTAGATAGCCTGCGCGGCCAATCGATCTTCTCGTTGGCCCAGGCGCCGTCGGACGCGAAAATTCTTTTTGCCGGGACACTGGCGGGGATTTATCGCAGCAAGGATGGCGGAGCGACATGGTCGCAGATCAGTCCCGAAGGAAGCAAGGAGATTCACGAGATTGAATCGCTTGCCGTGGACCCGACTGATCCGCAGATTGTGTACGCAGGCACCTGGCATTTGCCATGGAAGACGAACGACGGTGGCGCCAACTGGCACAACATCAAGAAGGGTTTGATCGATGACTCGGATGTGTTTTCGATCATCATTGATCCGGGCAAGCGGCGGACCGTGTTTCTGAGCGCGTGCAGCGGGATATACAAGAGCGAGACTGCCGGGGAACTTTTCCGGAAGATTCAGGGCATTCCGTCGACTGCGCGGCGAACGCGGGTGCTGATGCAGGATCCGGAGAACCATGAGGTGGTTTATGCCGGAACAACAGAGGGCCTGTATAAGACACAGGACAGCGGAAAGACCTTCCAGAGCATGACTGGGCCGGACGTGATTGTGAACGACGTCTATGTAGACCCGCACGATTCTAATCACCTTCTGCTGGCTACCGATCGCGGAGGCGTGCTGGCGAGCCGGGACGGGGGCGCCAGCTTTACGGCGTCGAATGAGGGCATTTCAGCGCGGAAGGTGGTGTCGCTGCTGGTGGATCAAAAGGATCCCACGCGGATGTATGCAGGCGTGGTGAACGACAAGAGCTATGGCGGCGTGTTTTTGTCGACCAATGGCGGCGCGGCATGGGCGCAGATTGGTGGCGGAGCCGATGGGGGGTTGGACGGGCGGGATGTGTTTGCCCTGGCGCAAACCAAGGATGGGACGGTGCTGGCTGGAACCAGCCATGGACTCTTCGCGTTGAATACGGAGGGACCGGCGCCGGTTTGGCAGCCGCGAAATACGATTGCGAACACGCTGACGAAGACGGCGAGCGAGACACACTACGGCAAGCGCGTGAACATCGAGAAGCAGGTGAAGGCTCCTCAGATTGAGCTGGCGAGCCGGGTGAATGCTCTCGATGTGTCAGGGGATGTGTGGCTAGCCTGTACCAGCTACGGCCTTGTGACGAGTAAGGATCAGGGCGCCAGTTGGCAGGGCGGCCCAGTGATGGGTCCGGGCGAATACCTTTCAGTATCGATACATGGCGAGACGATGGCCGCGGCACGGCCGGACAGGGTGGTTCTGTCGCGGGATTCTGGTTCTACATGGATGCCGATGCAGATTCCCACCATGCTGACCCGCATACATCGGGTAGCGTTCACCGACGATGGCACGTTATGGCTTGGCGCGCGCGAAGGGGTGTACTTTACGCACGACCTGGGAAAGACATGGCTGTGGATCGAGCGGATGCCGTTTCGGGACGTTGACGATTTGTACTATGACGCACATATGGGCAAGGTGCTGGTGAGTTCACGCAGCAGCGACCAGGTGTACGCCATCGATCCTAAGACCTTGAAGTGGAAGTGGGCCCAGACCGGGTACGCGATCGGGCTGATCCGCGGGGCGGGGGATAAGATGGTGGCCGCTTCGATGTTTGACGGCGTTCTGGTGGAACCCTAAGGCAGTTCGTAGTTCACAGTTCTTAGTTCATAGTTCCTGGTTCTTAGTTCAAAGTTCGGAGATCGGCATCGGGGATTTCTGTATCATAGACATATGAGTGTTGGAACCGTGGATTCGCGTGAACCTGCCGGCTTTCGGAGCCACGATGCGCGGCTCGAGCCAATTGCGGCAAAGGTGTTGGCCGGGGAGCGGCTGGACTTTAACGATGGCCTGACGCTGTACGGGTCGTCCGATGTGCTGGCAGTGGGCTGGCTGGCCAATTATGTGCGCGAACGAATGCACGGGGACGTTACCTACTTCAATGTTAACCGGCACATCAACCCGACTAACGTTTGTGTCGCGGCATGTAAGCTGTGTGCCTTTGGACGGAAGAAGGGCGACCCAGCCGGATACACCATGGCTCTTGAAGAGGCGTGGGAGACAGCGGCTTCAGGGTATTCGGAGGCGGTGACGGAGTTCCACATCGTTGGGGGACTGCACCCGGACCTGCCGCTCGAGTATTTTCTTGACCTGGTGAGTGGGCTCAAGAAGCGCTTTCCGAAGGTGCACATCAAGGCCTTCACCATGGTTGAGGTAGCCTTTTTCGCGCGCCGGGCGAAGCTGACCATTGAGCAGACGCTGGTGAAACTGCGCGACGCGGGCGTGGACTCAATGCCGGGCGGCGGTGCGGAGATTTTTGCGTCGCGGGTGCGGTCGATTATCTGCGACCACAAGATCGACGGGAGCGAGTGGCTGGAGACGGCGAGGCTGGCGCACAAACTGGGATTCCGTTCGAATGCGACCATGCTGTACGGGCACATTGAGAATAACGAAGACCGCGTGGATCACCTGCTGAAACTGCGAGCGGTACAGGATGAGACGGGTGGCTTCCAGACGTTCATTCCGCTTGCGTTCCATCCAGAGAACACGCCGCTGGATCATCTTCCGGTGACGACGGGGTTGACTGACATTCGCCAGATTGCGGTGAGCCGGTTGCTGTTGGATAATTTCCCGCACATCAAGGCCTACTGGCAGATGTTGACGCCGAAGATTGCGCAGATTGCGCTGCGCTTTGGCGCGGACGATCTGGATGGCACGGTGATTGAAGAGAAGATATACCACGATGCCGGAGCAACTACGCCGCAGGGCATGACACGCAAAGAGCTTTGCCGATTGATTACCGAGGCGGGCCGGATCCCTGTGGAGCGCGACACGCTCTATCATGCGGTGACTCGGACCGAGGACAGCTTCACAGTTGCGGTGTAACCAGGGTCAAGAAAGAGCGAATTGAATGCTTGCATTTAGCCAGGCCGCAATTGTCGGTCTCTTCATCGGTTTCCTGTGGGGCACCGGGTGCTCGCTCGCAATTCTCTACTCGATTTACCTGGGCGGCTATCGCAGGGCAGTAGAAGATTCTCTCAAGGAAGAGAAGTCGAAGCGGTGGCGAGAGACGATGAAGAAGGTTGAAGCCAAGCAGACTCAGGAAGCTGCAAGCGCGTCGAAGTAAATCCAAGAATCATGAATGCTTATATTGCCTTACTTCGCGCGGTGAACGTGGGCGGCACCGGCAAGCTGCCGATGACCAAGCTGAAATCCATGTGCGAAGCGGCGGGTTTCAAATCTGTGAGGACTTACATTGCCAGCGGGAATGTGGTGTTCAAGTCCCCGAAGAGTGAGGCGCAGGTGAAGGCCTCGCTTGAGGCGTCGCTGGCAGCGTATGCCGGGAAACCGGTTGCCGTGATGGTGCGAACTGCAACGGAGATGGCCGCAGTTGTTGCCGGCAATCCGTTTTCAGAGATGCCAGGGAATCGCACGATGGCTTTCTTTCTGGACAAGGCGCCGGCGATCGATGCGACGAAGACCGTCAGCAACCAGACCAACGAACAGATCAAACTCGGCGTGCGCGAGATCTATGGGTACTATCCCGATGGCATGGGCGTTTCGAAGCTGAAGATTCCTGCGGCGAAGAACGGCACGGCGCGGAACATGAATACGATCGCGAAGCTGGCGGAGATGGCTGCGGGGCTGGGGTAAGGTCGGCGGGCTCAGGATTGATCGATTGAATTGACAAGAATATTTTTCTTCCCAATCTGGATTCTCGTGCGATAGAGTTGTCCGCATGTTCAGCCAGATCGAAAGAAAACGCTTTCATCATCCACTCGCGGTGTGCCTTGTCGCTTTATTCTGCTTCCCGATGGCCGCCCAACAGACGACACCCCCTGTAGCTCAGCCCGATGTCCCATTTGTCCTCCACGTCACCACGCGCGAAGTAGTGATCGACGTGGTGGCGCGCGACAAGAAAGGTAGTCCGGTCGGGGATCTTGCGGAGGGCGATTTCCAGGTTTTCCCGGCGGGCAAGAATGCGGATAAGAATCCGCTTCACATTCTCTCGATGAAGGTGATCGATCCGCAAAGCGACGCGAGCCGAGCTGTAGGAAAAGAAGGCGGCTTCACGATCCACTCGGGTGCTGTCTGCGCCCTTAGCTCCACCGCTCACTACCAGCTTACAATTCCGGCTGGATCGGAGCCCGGTTTTCACCAGATCCTGGTGAAAACCAACCGTCCCGGAGTGACGCTCTCGTTCCGGCATCAGTACTATGTGGGCGCGTTACCAGCACCCAACAAGGAGGTCAAGGACTCCTCGCCCATTACGCTTGGCGACGCCGCGTGCTTCCATACACTGCTTCCGGCCACGCTTGCGGTCACGGCGCATCCAACCATCGTTTCCGGCGGAGCATCGACGCGTTACACGGTTGTTGTCCGTCCCGAATCGCTCTACCTTCTCGGCCTTGACGGAAACAACACAAAGGTCCACCTCGACTTTGGCATGTGCACGTTCGATGCCTCCGGCAACTATGCCAATTACTATCACGTCTCGTCCGATCGCGAGCTCACCCCTGCCGAGGCCGCGGATGCAATGGCTCACGGCCTGACAAAACAGCTTGAAATACCGGGCGATACACCGTACCTGGTGCGCATCGCGGTCCGCGAGCCCCAGACCGGTAACCTGGGCATCGTGGATGTCTCACGCCCGGTGTCACTGACTGGCGGTAAAGACAAATTCCAACTGCCTCCGGTGGGAACCGTACGGGCCTTTGGCGTGATCACGCCGCTACCCAACTCATTCTGCGGAGACTTCTACGAGATTTCTTTGGGCGCTGCTGTGATTCCTGATTTTTGGAATCTCGAACCGTTTGGCTCTCTTTACACCAATGCGCTGAATGTCCAGGATCAGGACGTCACGGGAGCTGTCGGGATTCCGGGCATTTCGCACTCGGTGATGTGGTTCGGCATTGATTATTACGGGGAGTTTTGGATTACGAAGCCGGGCGAGTATAAGTTCGATCTTGAATCAGACGATGGTTCCCGACTCTTTATTGATAACCAGCAGATCATCGAAAATGACGAACTTCACCAGGCTCAATCCAAAACCGGGAAGATCACTCTTGCTGCGGGGCGGCATACGATCCACGTGCCATATTTCCAGGGGTCGCCCACGGGAGTCGCGCTTATCCTGGCCATCAAGCCGCCGGGTGGGCCCCAGCGCCCGTTTAACCTGGCCGACTATCCTCCGCCAGCGACGACGCCGTGATGCGACGGGGGATCATGGCTGCCTGACCACTGCTCCGCCCTTCATCACGAAGCTCACATGTTCGACGGCAGTGATGTCTTCGAGGGGATTGCCGGGGACGGCGACGATGTCGGCGAAGTAGCCGGGTTTGAGTTGGCCGATCTGGCCGTCCCAACCCAGCAACCTTGCGCCTTCAATCATGTCGGCCTGCAGAACGGCAAGCGGCTTCATACCGAAGCGAACCATCAGTTCCATCTCAACGGCTTGCGTGCCGTGCGGAAACGGGCCGACATCGGAGCCGACGGCGAAGGGAATGCCGGCGGCGATCTGCTTTTTGAACTCGCTGACTTTATAGTCGAGCATTGCGGCTTCACGCGCGGCTTGATCCTGTGCTTCGCGATGGTGTGCGAAGTAGTCGAAGATGGCGAAGGTGGGGACGGCGGGGATGTGTTTCTCGCGCATCAGCCGCATGGTTTCGTCGCTGAGCTGCGTGGCGTGGTCGATTGAGGCGACGCCGGCCTGCGCTGCGTAGAGCGTGCCGGGCTCGCCCATGGCATGGACGGCAACGCGCGTGCCCAGACGATTGGCTTCAACGACGGCTGCTGCCAGCTCGGCCTCGGTGTACTGGTAGGGTGTGTGTAGAACGCTCCCGCCTTCGCCATCGGCGGCCATGCGGTCGGGGCCGGTCTCGTACACCTTGGCGAAGTCGGACCCTTCCTTGTGCTGTGCGCGGATGACGGTGACGAGCTGGTCGGCAGAGTTGGCGTAGTCGGCGTTGGAAAGGACATGCTGCGCTGGATTGAAGCCGTTGGCGTCTTCGTGGCCGCCGAGGATATCAATGGCGTTGCCGCTGATGCGGAGACGCGGACCGGGGATGAGTCCCTGATTGATGGCGTCGCGGATAGCGGTGTCGGCAGAGCCTGCGCCTTCTGTGCCCATGTCGCGTTCGGCGGTGAAGCCGGCGAGTAGATCGGCCTTGGCGGCCTGCTCGGCGAGGATGGTGCGCCAGGGAACGGATTCTTGTACGGTCTGCAGGTCTTCCGCACCGGGGTGCAGGAAGAGATGAACGTGGGCATCGATGAGGCCGGGGAGGAGCGTCACATCGCCGAGGTCGATGACCTTGGCTCCCTTTGGATGGTCGACGGATGTGCCCACGGCGCGGATACGATCCCCTTCCACAAGTATTTCGCCGGGTCGCAGGATTGAGCCGGTATCAACCTGCAGCAGTCGGGCCGCGTGAAGCACAATGGGAACCGATGGTGCGTTTTGCGGCTGCTGGGCGTGAGCGAGGAAGGACGTCGCGGAGGTGAGGAGCGCCCAAACAAAAATCGTGGTGCTCATTGCCAGACGTTTGGAGGAGCCGGGCTTTTGCATGGCTCAAGAATATTCCATGACTCCCGCAAGCGGTTCGTTCTTTTTCTGGCGCTTCACTGGGACACGCGCGTCGATTCCGATCCGCTGAATGCGGAGTACGGTGATGTCGTCATCCTGGCCAAAATCCTGCGCAGCGGCGGCAATCTCGATGGAGGAGCAGTCCTGCAGGGCGAGTTCCTCGAGACGACTAAATCCGAAAAGTTCGCGTTGCTTGTTTTGCGCCTCGACAATGCCGTCAGTATGCAGAATGAGGCGGTCGCCGGGTTCAAGAAGCAGGGTGCGTTGCTCGATGGGCGCGTTCTCAATGATGCCCAGGGGAATGCTTCCATCCAGTGGCAGTTCGCGCCCGTTTAGGAACGGCGGAAGGTGGCCGGCGTTGGCGATGGTAGTGTTGCCGTCAGCGGCAATGTGCAGCGCCAGGCAGGTGGCGAACTGGTCTTTCATTTGTCCGTAGAGCCGCTCGTTCACGCCTTGCAGAATCTCTACCGGGTCGCGAGTAAATTTGGCCAGCGTGCGGATCGTGCCCACGATGAGCGAGACCAGCATGGCTGCCCGCAGGCCTTTTCCGCTGACGTCGCCAATGATGGCCAGGATCGATCCGTCATCGCCGGGAACGATCTGGAAAAAGTCGCCGCCAACCTGCTGGGCAGGCCGATACTCACTTTCAAGAACAAAACCAGAGATGGAAGGAACTTTCTCCGGAATAAGCACCTGTTGTACCTGGCGCGCCTGCTCAATCTCAAGCCGCCATTGCTCGCGCAGGCGTTGTGACTGCAGAAATCTGCGTAACAGCAGCACAGTTACGATGACCAGCGACAACGCCGTTGCGACCTGGTTGACGGTAATTGTGTACCCAAAAACAAAGAACACAATCGGTGCACGGAACAACTGCAATTCGTACTGGTATTGAGCCACGCCGATAAGTGCGACGGCGGGGAGGGCAAGCAATCCCTCGGCTCGGTTCCTGGGAATGCCGAGGTACGCAACCCAGAGCAAGGCCGCGCCTAGCAGCAGCTTGAGCGTGAGGACGAGCGGAGAGACCCAAAACAGTGCATCAACAGGAAGCAGGCGTCCGTAGATCGGGGCACGCTCAAGCGCCGTACCGAGCGCCTGCAGAAGAAGAAGAATCCAGACCGCACGTTGTACACCGATTCTCAAATCAAGCCGGAACCAGCGGGCCCAAAAGAAAATCCACAGTGTCATCTGAGCGGGGAGCAGTACCACGTCGCGCAGGAACACCGCGGGCATGGCCGAAATCCAAGTGTAGTAGTACACAATTTGGCTCAGGCAAATTACCAGTAGAATCACAAGGCAGTTGGCGCCCAACCAAAGATATGCGACTTCAGTGCGATCCAAGGCAAACAGGGAGAATGCAACTACGATGGCGAGAAGAAGCACTGCAGCTTCGGTGATGGCGCTGATTCGCGAACGATCAATTGCGTTCCAGTCGAGCCGCTCCATGGCCATGACGACAGGCGTTTGCCCCAGTACGGGCGGCCCATGCATGCCCCCAGCCGCGGTTTCAATCTGCGGCGTTTCCGGCTCCATCCACATGCGAACGGCCAGGGTAAGCGGGCCACTGCCAGTGCCGACGGGCACAGTAAAGGCGCGCGGCTGGGCAACGTAATTGCTTACACCGTTCGTGGAGAAGCGTCCAAACTCGCCGATGAATTTGCCGTTCACGTACACCTGGTACGCGTCGTCTACGTCGTTGGGCATTTTGATTGCAAGCCCGCCCCCGACTGATTCCTGCAGGTTCACGCGCAGGCGGTACCATGCAAATCCGGAATATCCTGGATAGCCGCGAGCGGTCCAGCCGGGCACAAATCCGCTGCTGCCGAAGTAGGGATCATAGGAGCCCTGCGGGGGTGTGAGATCCATTGTGCTCCACGCGGAATCGTCGAAATCCGGCAACGCAAATGCTGGATTGTCTCCGGGATGAAACTTCCACGGACCGGTGAGTTCCGCAGTTGCGTTGCCGATTACGATCGAGGATTGCGCGGGGAGGATGGCCGGTAGTGCGAGCAGAACCAGCAACACACAATGTGCCCATCGAGGAACTTTCCAGGAACGGGGCTGGGGTTGGCCGATGAGTCTCGAAATCATGTGTCGCTCCGGGGATTTTATGGACGCAAAGGCACTTCTCTCATTGTAGACAGAGCCACAAAGGCGACCGTGGCAGAATGAAGCGGGGTTTCGTCTTCTCTCCGCTTCAGCCTCAATTTACGCTAATGCCGCCTGACTTCGGCATCGAGAATCCGCTTCTATCAAAAGAACATTTCGCATTGAAAAAACTATAACTTACGCAAGAAAAGAATTGACAGCACAAGCGCCTGCAAATCATAATCCACCCACCCCAGGAGCGATTCAATGAACCTATTAGACTTTATGGCCTCATTGGCCACCGACACTGAAGTCATGTCTGCGTTTCGTAGATCACCTCAAAGCACCTTGAACAGTGCGGGTCTCAGTCCGGAAGAGCAGCGCCTGCTTCTCGCAGGTGATCCAGTGGCCCTCCGCCAGGCTGTTTTCGCAGAGAGACGGATAATCGCGCTGGCTCCAACTGAGAAGGCCGAGGAGCCGATGGTTTTTCCGCCGCCACCGCCACCGCTTCCACCCCCATCTGACGACGAGGTGATGGTATTTCCTCCACCACCGCCTCCACCTCCGCCACCATGCGACGAGCCGATGGTGTTTCCACCACCGCCGCCTCCTCCGCCACCGCCAGTGGATGAGCCAATGGTCTTTCCTCCACCGCCGCCTCCGCCGCCACCGCCAGTGGATGAGCCAATGGTCTTTCCTCCACCGCCGCCTCCGCCGCCACCACCTTGCGACGAGCCGATGGTCTTTCCTCCACCGCCTCCTCCACCGCCGGTGGACGAACCGATGGTCTTTCCACCACCACCCCCTCCGCCGCCACCCGGCGACGAGCCGATGATTTTTCCGTCGCCGCAGGTCAGTGCCGCGAACGAAGTTGAAACTCTCCATGTTGAGGTGTTTGATTCTGAACTTGATTTGGCGCAGGATGCCGTACTGGCAGGGATCGGCTCCAGCCGCGAGGCAGACCAGGACCCATGCGGCGTATGGTGCGCCAAGGGACTGACCGTGGTTGGAACGGGCATGCGCGCCGGCCTGCACATGACGGCCGAAACGCGGTTGGCAATCGAGCAGGCGAACCGGGTACTTTACCTGGTTGCCGATCCTGTCTCAGAGGCTTGCATACGCAGGCTCAATCCGAATGCTGAATCGCTTTGGCACATGTATCAAACAGGCAAGCCGCGGATCGAAATTTACGAGACGATCATCGCCAAGATTCTTAGCGAACTGGAGTCGGCGGGCGATCTCTGCGTAGCATTCTATGGCCACGCGGGTGTCCTAACCTACCCGGCGTGGGAGTCGATCCGGCGTGCCCGCGCTATTGGGAAGCGCGCACGGATGCTGCCCGCAATTTCGACCGAGGACACGCTGTTTGCCGATCTCGGCATCGACATTGGGCGGGCCGGCTTGCAGAGCTTTGAGGCGACACGCTTCATGTACTACAAGTACAACTTCGATCCGTCTGCTGGCTTGCTGCTATGGCAGGTAGGCGTCCTCGGAGAAATCGACTGGAATCCTCCACATCCGGGCGCGCGGCCGCGTCTGGAGGTTCTGACCAACTACCTCAAGAAGTACTACGGGCCCGATCACGAGGTATATCTTTATCGCGCCCCCGAGCTTCCCACCAGCCGTCCGTTGATTGAGCGGGTAGCATTGAGGGATTTGCCCACGGCCGAGTTCATCTCGATGTCGACCTTGTATATTCCGCCGTTCGGTCAGCCACAGCGGAACGAAGAAAACCTGCTGGCACTGGAGCGGATCGAGATCAAGAAATAGCAACGCGGTCGCATCTTTGATTCACATTGAAGGAAGGACGAGATGCATCGTCCTTCCTTTTCTATTGGTCTTTGCGACCTAATCTCCCTGCCGCTTCTGGCTGGGGCTGCGGTCAGTACGCGGCGATTCCTGTGATGTGCTGTCCGAGAATGAGTGCGTGGATATCGTGGGTGCCTTCGTAGGTTTTTACGGACTCCAGGTTCATGCTGTGGCGCATGATGGGGTAGTCCTCGGTGATGCCGTTGGCGCCGAGGATGTCGCGGGCCATACGTGCGGTCTCAAGAGCCATCCACACGTTGTTGCGCTTGGCTAGCGAGATGTGTTGGTGGCCCACGGTGCCTGCGTCTTTGAGGCGGCCGACGTGAAGCGAGAGCAACTGCGCTTTGGAAATTTCGCTGACCATCCAGACAAGTTTCTCCTGGATGAGCTGGTGGCTGGCGATGGGCTCGCCGTGAAACTGCTTGCGGACTTTGGCATACTGCAGGGCCGTGTCATAGCAGGCCATGGCCGCGCCGATTGCCCCCCAACTGATGCCGTAGCGGGCCTGATTGAGGCACATGAGCGGGCTCTTGAGGCCGCCGGTGCCGGGCAGTAGATTGGCGGCGGGGATGTGGACGTCCTGGAGCGTGAGGCCGCTGGTGACGGAGGCTCTCAAGCTCCATTTGCCGTGGACATCTTTGGCGGAAAAGCCGGGGCGGTCGGTCTCGACTAAAAACCCCCGAACCTTATTGTCCTCGTCTTCAACTTTGGCCCAGATGATGGCGACGTCCGCGATGGAGCCGGAGGTGATCCACATTTTTTCGCCGTTGAGGATGTACTCTTCGCCGGACTTACGGGCGGTGGTGGTCATGCCTCCGGGGTTTGATCCGAAGCCGGGCTCGGTGAGTCCGAAGCAGCCAAGCTTTTGTCCGCTGGCGAGGGCGGGGAGCCAATAGTCCTTCTGCTCGGGTGAGCCGAAGGTGTAGATGGGGTACATGACCAGCGCGGACTGGACGCTGACAAAGCTGCGGAAGCCTGAGTCGCCGCGCTCCAGTTCCTGCATCACCAGGCCGTATTCCACGTTGGACATGCCGGCGCAGCCATAGCCTTCAAGATTGGCGCCGAAGAAGCCCAGTTCGCCCATGACGGGGACAAGTTCGCGGGGAAAACGGCCATCGCGGAAGCAGTCTTCGATGATGGGGATCAGGTTATCTTCAACGAAATCGCGGGCGGTGCGGCGGACGAGAAGCTCGTCCTCTGAAAAGCTGGAGTCGAGGTGAAGGAAGTCGAAGTTTTGGAATTTGAACGACATTTTTGCCTGCTTTACTGTGGGAACTCAAAACAAGTAAGGCTAGCAGATAGGGGAGTGGACGGGGAAGGCGAGGAGCTGGGGCTGCTCCGGAATCGGCGCGGAGTAGGCCCGTTGGGGCGAGGAATGAGAGGGTATGATTTGTTACTTTTCCACGTCGTTTTGAGGTAGTACACTCATCCGTCTGATAAAACCGGCTTCAAATGGCTGCGGAATTACTGGCTCAGACATGGGCCGTGCTTTCGTTGGATTCCGGTGGGGTAGCTTTTGAGGCTGATCCGTGAGAGAACGGTTGAGCCGAACAATGAAAACGAGGGGACGGATGGACATGCGCAGAGGGATAGTTGCGGTTGGGATGGCGATGCTTTGGCTGGTGGGTTGTGGAGGCGGAAGCGGTGGTGCAGGCAACAACAACCCTCCTCCGGCACAGCAGGCGGCGACGCCCACGTTCAGTCCCGCAGCCGGAACGTTTACATCGGCACAGACGGTGACGATTTCTGACAGCACGAGTGGTGCGTCGATCTACTACACGACCAACGGCACGACTCCGACTACGTCCTCGACCCTTTATTCAGCGCCTATCGCCATCTCGGCCACTACGACGATTGAGGCGATTGCCTCGGATGCGCCGACCTATACGAACAGCAACGTGGCAACGGCGACATACACCATCAACCTGCCGGCAGCGGCGACGCCGACTTTCTCTCCGGCTCCCGGAACATTTACATCGGCGCAGTCGGTGCTGCTCGCTGACACCACCACTGGTGCTTCGATCTATTACACGACAAACGGATCGACGCCGACTACTGCGTCCACTCTGTATTCACCGTCGACGCCTATTGCGGTTTCGTCGACGACTACCATCAATGCGATTGCCGTTGCCCCTGGCTTCTCCAATAGTGCGGTTGCGACGGGCACATATACGATCAATGGGCCCGCTGTGTCGGTCGTCGAGACTACCAATGATGAGACTCAGTTGATGGCTGCGCAACCGAGTGTGAACTTCGGCACCGGGAGTACCGCTGACGCGGGCACGAACACGGTCATCGTGGATCCGACGCAGCAGTATCAGTCGATAGAGGGGTTTGGCGCGGCGTTTACCGATTCGGCTGCCGATCTGCTGATGAATGTCGAGCCGGCGGCGTCTTTGCCAGGCACGCTCAACGACCTGTTCACGCGCAATGGAGACGGCATCGGGCTGAGCTTCATGCGTATTCCCATGGGCGCGTCGGATATTGCGCTTTCGGTCTATTCATATGACGACATGCCGATGGGGCAGACTGATCCAACGCTCGCGAACTTCTCTATCGCGCACGATCAAGCGTATATTCTGCCGCTCATCAAGCAGGCCGTTGCACTGAACCCGCAGATGAAGCTGATGGCCAATCCGTGGAGCCCGCCAGGATGGATGAAGGATCCGGCATCGATGAGTCCGGTCTCCATGCTGGGCGGAACGCTGCTGATGACTTCGACCAACGAGACGGCATTTGCGAACTACTTTGTGAAGTACCTGCAGGCCTACAAGTCCGCCGGCGTGAATATTGACTACATCTCGCTGCAGAACGAGCCACTGAACGTCACCACGTCGTATCCCAGCATGGGCATGAGCGACACTACGCAGCTTGCGTTGTTGCAGGGGTATGTTCTGCCTGCGCTGACGAATGCAAACATCACAACGAAAGTTTTTGTCTACGACCATAACTGGGATACGCCGTCGTACCCGCAGACGGTTCTGGGCGGACTCAACGGTACGCAATTGACGCAAATTGCCGGCACGGCATGGCACGGGTATGGTGGCGCGCCGGGTGCGCAGCAACTATTGCAGAACCAGTACGCGTCGCTTGGCAATTGGGAGACGGAGCACTCGGGCGGCACATGGCAATCAGATCAATTCACCACCGACATGCTGGAGATTACGCAAGTGCTGCGCAACTCTGCCAAGTCATTTGTGAAATGGAGCCTGGCACTGAACGAGAAGCTGGGGCCGAACCTGACGCAGAACGCCAGCCTGGGTGGATGCAACACGTGCACGCCGATTATCACGGTGAACAGCACCACGGGCGCGGTGACCAAGGACATCGAGTACTACACGCTTGGGCACTACAGCAAGTATGTGCTGCCGGGTGCGGTGCGCATTTACAGCAGCAATACACCGACTGTTGCGAGCGTGGCTTTTGTGAATCCGGATGGCTCGCTGGCGTTAATCGCGTATAACAACGGGACGACAAGCCAGACGGTCCAGGTGCAATGGGGTACGGAGTCGTTCAGCTACACGCTGCCGGCTACGGCTGCCGCCACCTTCACATGGAGCGGATCCATCAGCGGCACGGTGCCTGCAATTCAGGCCACTGCGCAGATTCAGGGATCGAGTTTCTCCAGCGAATCGGGGCTGGAGACCGAGAGCACGGGCGACTCAACCGGGGAATACGATCTTGGCTACCTGTCGCAAGGCTCGTATGCCGTGTATGAGAATGTGGACTTCGGCACAGGGGTGAGCCAGGTGAATGTGCGTACGGCCAGCGCCGGCAACGGAGGTACGGCCAAGTTCTATCTCGACAACATGACGAGTACGCCGATTGCCACTGTTAACCTGCCGGTGACCGGAGGATGGCAAACGTGGACCACCGTGAATACGCCTGTGGCTGGGGCGTCGGGGGTGCATACGCTGTATGTGGTGTTCAACGGAAGTACGAGCAGCATCGCGAACGTGAACTGGTTCCAGTTTGTGCAGTAGGGTCAAGTAGGACTGACGGGTAGTGGGTCGCACGCACGACTGCGGCTCACTGCTTGTCGGCTAGTGCTAGCTATAGAAGGTCAGCTCAGGCATTGGATAGTGCTTGCGATTCCGTGTCCACAGAGTGGCTTTATGCTGAATCGCCGTGGCGGCGATGAGAGCGTCAGGGATTTCCAGACCGTGACTCTTGGCGAATTTGCGCAGGAGCGCTCCGGCAAGTTCTCCGATTTCGTAGTCCGATTGGATACAGATCAGAGGGCGAAAAAAGATAGAGATAAGCTGATGTTCGTTTGGACGAGCACCTGCCCAAACTTCCGCCGCGACCACTGGAGAGTAGTGGACAACCATTCCAGACGAGACCAGTGCTAACCACTTCGAGGAGATAATCGAGTCTCTCGACCTAAGAATCTCGATTGCCACGTCGGTATCGAGGAGGACTGTCACACGATACCAAGACGTTTGAGACGAGTTCCCTTACGAAGGTTGCGAACGTAGGCTTCGCTGTCTGAAAGATCTTCGCGATCCTTCCAGACCCCAACCGCGGCCATCATATCGGCTCGACGCTGTTCGGGGTCATTCATGTAGCGTTCGCGCGCAGCCTTCCGGACCAACTCGGAAATGGTGGTCTTCTCTCGGAGCGCGTGGGCGTGAAGCGTGCTCCAGAGGTCCTCGTCGAGATAAAGTTGCGTACGCTTCATGATGTATAGCATACATCGTCCCGGGTCGGGAGGACAAGCGGCCTACAGCAGGAACTCACGCACGAACTTATTGTCCGTGTGGACGATGTCGTGGAGGGAGCCGTCGAAGATGAGGCGCCCTTCTTCGAGCATGAGGAAGGTGGTGTTGGGGTCGGCGTGGCCTTTGGGAAGCGGGACCATGTGCCCAAGCTCAGAATCGAAGCGGTGAGTGCATAGGGTAAACGCGTCCTGCAGGCGGTGCGTCACGAGGATGGACGGGGTGTGGTAAAAGTCGCGCTGCTTCATGACCAGCTCGATGATGGTTGTAGACGTAATGGGATCAAGTCCGCCGGTGGGCGAGTCGTAGAGCACCAACTCAGGTTGGCGGATGAGGGCGCGGGCGATGGCCACGCGGCGCTTCATGCCGCCTGAGAGGCTGCCGGGAAAGAGTGAAAAGGTCTGGTCGAGCTCGACAAAATGCAGCGCCTCATGGACGCGGGCGTCGATGACATCGTCGGGAACCTGCTGCTGGATGAGCTGGTAAGCAATGTTGTCGCGTACGGTGAGCGAATCGAAGAGCGCGCCTTCCTGAAAGACGATGCCGGTGCGGACGCGGAGGGGAAACAAAGCCTCCTCGCTCATCCGGGAGATTTCTTCGCCAAAGAGGCGGATGCTGCCTTGGTCGGGTTGGAGCAGGCCGTTGGTGAGCTTGAGCAGCACGCTTTTTCCCACGCCGGCAGGTCCCAGCAGAATGCGTGTCTCAGTTGGGCCCACAGTGAAGCTGACGTCCTGGAGGACCGGGGGGCCGTCGAAAGAAATTGAGACATTCTGAAAGGCGACGACGGGCGTGGGTTCCACGGCGGCTTGGCCGGGCAGTGAGGAGGCGCCGGGTGCTGGTTCAGGCGCGCTCATAGGCGGGACAAAAGAGAGAGCAGGATCTGCGTGAGCAGGAAATCGGCCACGATGATAAGCACAGAAGAAGAGACGACCGCCTGAATGGTGGAGCGGCCCACGCCCTCTGTGCCACCAGTGGTGCGGAGGCCGTAAAAGCATCCGACGGAGGCGATGATGAAGCCGGAAAAGAGCGGCTTCACCAGCCCTTGAACGATGTCGGGATAGCGGAGCGCTTCCCAGGCGGTTGAGAAGTACTGCAGTCCATCCTGGTGGTTCATGAAGACGGTGACGAAGGCGCCGCCGAGGATGCCGAAGAAGTCAGCCAGTATCGTGAGAAACAGCAGCATGGAGACGCAAGCGAAGATACGGGGCGTGACCAGTTTGCGCATGGGGTCAACCCCGAGGGCGCGCATGGCATCAATCTGTTCAGTGACGATCATGGAGCCAAGTTCGCTGGCCATGGAAGATGCATTGCGGCCGGAGACCATGACGCCGGTGAGCACGGGACCCAGCTCGCGGATCATGGTGAGGCTCACAAACCGGCCAGTGAGATTGCTGGCGCCGAATTCAGAGAGTGTGGATGCGGACTGCAGCGCGAGCACGCCACCGGTGAAGAAGCCAGAAAGCAGGACGATGGCGGTGGAACCGACGCCGATGATGTCGCATTGAAGCAGGAAGTCCACCCAATAGCGCGGCGGGCGGAAGAGATTCATGACGGCACGGTGCGCAAACAGGGAATAGTCCTGTACGGTGAGGACGATTTGTTTGGCGGTCCTATCGATCGTGTCTATCGCCATGATTTCTTTCGGAGAGAAGGACGCGAGGGGCTGGTGGTCCAAGTTCAGTCCGCATGGACAGAATAGCGCATGAGGCAAGGCGATTGCGGAAGGATTGCCGGAAGATCGGCTGGCAAAGTGGGGAGCGGCCCAGAATTGGCGGGATTCGGGAGTTCGACAGGGAACAACGTAGACTGGCGTAGAAAGTGAGCGAACGATGACGCCAGAGGCGGCGGACAGGTTGAGCGAGTTTTTCCAGGGGTTCGCACAGTCTGCGGACGCGGTTTTGCTGCTGGACTTTGATGGGACGCTGGCGCCGTTTCGCTTGGATCGATATTTGGCGCGGCCGTGGGCCGGTGTGCGGGAACTGCTGGCGGGCATTCAGCGCGGTGATCCTCAGGGATTGCGGACGCAGATGACGGTGGTTACCGGCCGTCCCGCGGGAGAGATTGCGCCCTTGCTTGGGCTTGAGCCGGCTCTCGAAGTGTGGGGCCTGCATGGCGCTGAGAGGCTCTATCCGGATGGACGGAGGGAGTTGCAGCAGGGGCCACCGGCCACGATGGAGAAGCTTGCTGAGCTGCGGGAACAGCTGAAGCGGGATAGCCTGGGCGGTTTGTTCGAGGACAAGGCCAATGGGGCGGTGATGCACTGGCGTGGGGCCTCTCCGCAGAAGGCGAAGCATATCGAAGCCAGAACGCGTGCGCTGTTTGAGCCGCTGGCGAAGATGGATGGGTTGCGGTTGCTGGAATTTGAGGCGGGGCTGGAGTTGCGCGTGGGCCGCGATAAGGGTGGAGCGGTCGAGGCGATTCTTGCGGAGGCGGGGACGAATGGGCCCGTCGCGTACCTTGGTGACGATCTAACGGACGAGCCGGCGTTCCGGGTGGTAAACGCATTGGGACAGCGTGGGCTGAGCGTGCTGGTCCGCCGGGAATGGCGTGCGACCGAGGCGCAGATCTGGCTCCGGCCGCCGGAGGAACTGAGGAGTTTTCTGAAGCGGTGGCTCGACGCGATGAAGCGTGGCGCGGAATTGCGAAACGCTCAATTGGTTCGATCAGATCGGTAGAATTCAGCGAACCGGTCAGGCAGCAAGCGGCTTAATTTTTGGGCGCTTCCTTTGCGATTCGACCCAAAGATCGTACTGAAGCTGAGCCTTGGAAAAAAAGTCTGGAGAAAGAGACAGGGCCTGCCCGAGTCGGATGCTGAGGTCCATGGTGACGGCGCTGCGCCCATTGAGGATGCGCGAGACGGTGGCGCGCGCGACGCCGATGTGCTGGGCAAGCTGAGTTGCGGTGATGGTACCGAGAAACTCCTTGAGCAGTTCGCCTGGGCTGGCAGGGTTGTGCATCATCGTCATGGTCATGCTCCGCTTAGTGGTAATCCATGTAATCGACAAGGATTGCGTCCTCGCCCTCGAATGTGAAAGTCAGTCTCCAGTTACCGTTTACGCTTACCGACCAGTGCCCTCTCAAGTCTCCCTTGAGGGGATGCCAGCCCCAACCATCACGATTCATATCGGCGGGGGTTGATGCGAGATTCAAGGTGGTGAGCAGAATACGCAGCCGTGCCGAATGAGTGGGCTGAATTCCTGCCTTGGAACCGGTCGTGAAAAACTTCTCGATACCTCGGTGACGGAAGCTCCGAATCACATGCGAAGTGTAACATCAGATGTTACATGATGACAACGTCTATTCCATCCGCAGCGTCTTCATTGGGTCTACGCTGGCCGCTCTCAACGCGGGCACCCACGCAGCAGCCAACGCTAGCAAAGTCATAAGCAGCGCCACCGCACCAAATGTCACAGGATCAAGCGGCCTGACTCCGAACAGGAAGCTGTGCATCACCTGCCCTACGAAAAACGAAGCCACAAGCCCGGCGGCCGAACCCGCAAGAGCCAGCATCAGGCTTTGCCGCACTACTCCGTTCACGATTTGCCAGCGTTGCGCGCCCAGAGCCAGGCGGATGCCGAATTCCCGCGTACGCCAGCTAACGATGTAAGCAATGAGGCTGTAGACACCGACTCCGCCGATGACGACGGCCAGACCCCCGAAGGCAAGCAGCATGAATGAAAGGGAGCGCGAGGCCGATTCCGATGTCGCTACGACTTCATTCAGGGTTTGCACTCGTGTGACCGGCGCCTGCGAATCAATCTCCGCCACCACCTGGCGCAGACCATCCGCCGCCGCTACCGCACTTGTTCGCGTTCTCAAGAGCACGTACATGGTGGGCCGCTCACGCGTCGCGGTCATGGGAAGGTAGATTTCGTCGCCGTAGTCCGCGGCCAGGCTTCCTTCATGGGTATTTCCGACGACCCCAATTACGATGGCAGCCTTATCCGCATTCCATACAGTTGGCTGTGCCTCGTCGACCACATTCAAGATGTGCTTGCCTACCGGGTCCTGATTCGGCCAAAGGCGGTTCGCCATGGTCTGGCTGATGACGGCTGCGCGGCTGGTTCCAGATGTATCCTGTTGTTCCAGCAGACGACCGCGCACGGACTGGATGCCAAGTGCGGACATATATTCCGGCGAGATGATCCGAGCTGTCGCTTGCATCGCTTCGGTTCGCGCACTGCGGGGATGACCTTCGGCATCATAAACGAAGCCGCCCACCGGAGCTCTGAGGGGCAGCGAATCCGTGAGGGCAACATCTTCGACGCCGGCGAGTCCGCGCGTGCGATCAAGCAGGGTGGCGAAGAAGGCCTGGCAGCGACCCTGGGTGCTGCACGCGTTGGCATCGAGGGAAACTTCCGCGGTCACAACTCGATCGCTCACAAAGCCCGGATTCACTTTGGAGAGGCTCCACAGGCTATGAAGCATGAGCCCTGCGGCTGTGATGACGACAACAGATAATGCAATTTGGCCGACGACAAGCATCATGGACACCCGAAATTGTCCCGCCTTGCCAGCTACGCTGCGGCTGCCGGAGAGCAGCGATTCGCGCAGGTTTGGCGATGCCATCTTGAGTGCCGGAATTAGTCCGAACAGAAGGCCAGTTACGACGGAAGCACCGGCGGCGAATAGAAACACCGGCCAATGCAGCGAAATGTCGTTCATTCGCGGTGTGTCGGCGGGTAATAGCGTAACCAGCGCCTGCAAACTGACCGCAGCAACAACCAATCCCAAGGCACCGGCAAGAGCGCCGAGGACAACGCTCTCAGATAACAATTGACGGACCAGGCGTCTTGCCGAAGCGCCCAAGGCACCGCGAATGGCAATCTCCCGCTCCCGGCTAGAGGCGCGCGCCAGCATGAGGTTGGCGACGTTTGCGCAGGCGATCAACAGAATCAACCCAACCGCGCCAAACAGGAGCATGAGTCGCGGCCCCATGGCGCCGACCTCCGACTCCAGCAGGGGAACTACGACCTGATTCTCCGGCCAGGTGTCAGGCATTTGCCAGGGGAATAAGGGCAACAGGCGCTTCTGCATCTGGCGGAGTTCAGCTTGGGCGTTTGCCGGGTCTGCGCCAACTTTCAGGCGGCCAAAGGCGCGAAGATCGAACTGCTGCCAAGGATCCAGCGCGTCACCGGTCTTGAAGGTTACGGGCATAACAAACTGCGTGTCTTCATAGGGAAACCGTACTCCTGCCGGCATAACGCCAATCACACGGCGCGATATGCCATCGATGCGCAGAGTCTGCCCCACTGCATCGGGGTTCGCTCCGAAATGTTCACGCCAGTATCCATAACTCAGCACCACAACCGGCTCATTCGCCGCCGCAGCATCCTGTGGCGAAAAAAAATGTCCCGCAGCGGGAGTCAAATCCAGCGTGCTTAAGGCGTTGGTCATCACCTCGGCGCCAAAGACGCGGCTGGCGGAATTTCCTTCGCCTACGTTCCATTCAGCGTCCGCGCCAAACCCACTGATTCCGGAAAACGAGGTCGATTTTTCATTGATCGCGCGAAGCCATCCCTTTGGGAAATAGGCTGAGTTGGGATCGCGATCCCCATAGCCAATCCGCATCAGCTTTGTTTGCTGGGGAAACGGCAGCGGTCGCAGCATGATGGAATCCACCAGCGTAAAGATTGCAGTGTTGGCGCCGATTCCAAGTGCCAGCGTCAGGATGGCTGTCACTGAAAACCCTGGTGACTTCCATAATTGCCGTATTGCGTATTTAAAGTCGGCCAGCATTTCGCCTCCTCATCGATTCAAAGTCGTCATGGGAGAGTGTTGCATGCGGAGAGCCAATGTCCACGAGTTGGATGCCCCTGAAAATAATGGGGTTACGAAGGTCCGGAATTGGGGGCCTGTTCGCTGGTGGGAACGGGTGTTCGCAATCGGACGGACCGGGCCGTACGGTTTATTCGCGGCCCTTCTTGCGGATCTCGATATTGAGGCGCTTGATCTTCTGGTTGAGCGTGGAAAGCGGGATGTGAAACTGCTCGGCAGCGTCCGTCTGATTGCCATTGCAGCGCTCGAGCTTTTCTATGATGATGCGGCGCTCAATGTCTTCGAGGATGTCGAAGAGCGAGGCATTGGGGTTGTGCTCGAGCAGCGCGTCTTGAAAGCTGCGGCCGGTAATGTGGCCGGGAAGCAGGTCGGAGCCGATGACGGGGCCGCTCGAAAGCACCACGCCGCGCTCGATGGAATTTTCAAGCTCGCGAACGTTTCCTGGCCAGTCGTAGTCGACAAGGGCGCGCAACGCGTCCGCAGAGAGCTTGCGCGGAGCCACGTCGTTCTCCTTGGCGTAGAACTCAAGGAAGTGATTGACGAGCAGGGGAATGTCTTCGCGACGCGAACGCAGTGGGGGCAAATCGACGGAGATGACATTGAGGCGGTAGAAGAGATCTTCGCGGAACTGGCCGTCGCGGACAGCCTGCCGAAGGTCAATGTTGGTGGCGGCAATGATGCGCACATCCACCTGAATCTCCGAAATGCCACCGAGGTGCATGAAGCGGCGGTCCTGCAGGACGCGCAGAATCTTGGCCTGAGTGTCCATGCCCATGGTCGCGATTTCGTCCAGAAAAAGCGTGCCGCCGTTGGCCACCTCAAACAGGCCCTTCTTTGCAGAGACAGCGGACGTGAAAGCGCCCTTGACGTGGCCGAAGAGTGTGGACTCCAGCAGTTCGCTGGGCATGGCGCCGGTATTGATGGGAACGAATGGCTTGTCACGGCGGGGCGAGTTGGCGTGGATGGCCTTGGCTATGAGCTCCTTGCCGGTGCCGCTTTCGCCCTGGATTAAAACTGTGGATCGGCTGGGCGCGACCTGCGCGACGAGATCGAATACCCGCAGCATGATCTCGCTTTTGCCTACGATGTTGACGAAGTTATAGCGCTGCTTGAGGGTGCGCTTGAGCTGCAGGTTTTCTTCTTCCGCTTTGTGGCGAGCTACGGCGGAGCGGATATCGGCAAGCAGTTTTTCGTTATCCCATGGCTTCTGAACGAAGTTTTCCGCGCCGGCGCGAATGGCATCGACGACATTTTCAACCGTGCCATAGGCGGTGATCATGATGACGGGAAGTTCGGGATGGCGGTCCTTGATCTGCGGTAGCAGTTCCAGGCCGCTTTGACCGGGAAGGGCCAGGTCGAGGAGCACCAGGTCGAAGTTGTCCTGCCCCAGGGTGCGCAATCCTTCTTCGCCGTCGACAGCCATGGTGACGTGGTATCCCTCGAGCATGAGCAGCACTTCGAGCGACTCTCGGATGGCGGATTCGTCGTCAATGACAAGAATGCTCGCACCGCCGCCTGCACTGCTGAAGGAGGGAGAGGCGGTGGATGATGGCACGGGCAGATTCAAGGGCAATTCAACCTCAGGCATGTACTGACTTCCTTATGAGGGGAAACTCAAGATGAAAAGTTGTACCTTGCCCGACAGCGCTTTCAACATGGATCTTGCCCGCGTGCTCCTGAATGATTCCGTAGGAGACTGACAGGCCGAGACCGGTGCCGCGGCGGTCGCCGGGTTTGGGCATGGTTTTAGTGGTGAAGAAAGGATCGTAAATGCGCTTGAGATGTTCCGGAGCGATGCCAGCGCCGGAGTCGTTGATGACAGCTTCCACATGGCCGTTGACCAGCGTGGTGACGCGCAGGCGGCCGCCTTCGGGCATGGCTTCCTTCGCATTCAAAAGCAGGTTCAGGAAGACTTGTTGCAGCTTTCCCTGGTTGCCGTGAATGGCAGGCAGTGTTTCGGTCAGGTCCAGATCCACAACGATCTGAGCGGTCTTGAATTGATGTTCCAGCAGGGAAAGCGTGTCGAGAATGACCTGGTTGAGGTTGGTGTCGCGGAATTCCGTAGTGGACGTGCGCGAGAAGTTGAGCAGACCATTGGCAATTTCAGCGGCGCGGAAGCTCTGCTGCGTGATCTTTTCGAGCACCGGCCCCAGCCTGGCGTCGCCCTTCAATTGCTTTGAGAGCATCTGTGCGTATGAGGAGATGACGGCCAGCGGCGTGTTGATCTCATGAGCCACACCGGCGGCAAGCAAACCAATGGAACTGAGCTTGTCTGCCTGGGCCAGCTGGGTCTCGAGTGAAACGCGTTCGGTAATGTCGTCGACAAGGATGATGCGGCCGACGGAAACGAAGTCGCGCGAGAGCAGGGGAGCAATGGCGATGTTGGCCATGCGCTGCTCGCCGGCGCGGGTGGTGAGGCGGAACTTGTAGAGGTGATGAACGCCGGGCTCATTGCCGAAACCTGCCAGAGCCTCAATGAACTCCGCGGGAAAGACGGAGCCAAGATCCTGTCCGAGTGCTTCGCTGCGGCTGAGGGCATACATCGCTTCCATCTGCGCATTCCAGCTCTCGATGCGGCCTTCGAGATCAAGCGCGAGAATGCCCACATTGATGGATTCGACGATGTTCTCGTTGAACTCCTTGAGCCGCTCGAATTCGTTGATCTTCTTCTGCAGGCGGGCGTAGAGGCTCGCGTTCTGGAGGGCGATGCCGATGTAGCTGGCCAGGGACTCGAGCAGTTCCACGTCTTCGCTGGAGAGGAAGTCGCCCCCAATCGTGCGGCCGAGTCCGATGACGGCGATCGTGCGTGTGGCCGCTCCATCCTGCACGCGGCAGGGCAGGTAGTAGTTCAAGTCAAGAAGCGCGGCCGTGCGCTGCTGGTTCGACGGAAGATGAAGGGCGGCCTGCGCGTTTTCAAGGAAAATATGTGAGTGGTCGGCGGCCTGGTCGAAATCCAGGAATCCCAGGTCAAGACGATGGAGCCATGCATGCGCTTCGGGAGGGAGCCCGTGGGAGGCGGCGAGACGCAGGCTCGTGGAGTTTCCGGTGGAGTCCGGCGCGAGAAAGACCGCGACGCGGGCCACGAGCAGCGCGCGCGGCAGCCGCTCTACGATAGAGTCGAGCAGCGCTTCGAGATTGGTTTCAGAGTTCAGGCCGCGGCCGAAGTCGACCAGTGCTTTGCGATAGTCGTAACGATGCCGGTCGAACGCTCGATCGACCCAGCCCTGGATGCGCCTCTTGAGCGGCTCAAAGATGGCCGCGAGCAGCACAATCGTTATGCCCAATCCCCATTCGCGCACCGCTGTGGGCATGCCGTTATGCGCGAGCACGGCGATAACCGCGATGGCGCCGTAAGAGGCGCCCAGCATCAGTCCGGTGGCCAGGGTATAAGCGACGCCGCGTTTGAAGATGAGGTCCGTGTCCATCAGGCGGTAGCGCACGATGGCCCAGGCGAAGGTGAGCGGCAGGAATACCAGGAAAAGAGCGGCCGCGTCCGAAAGCTTGCCGGGAATGAAGCCAGACCACGTCCAGTCAAAAAGGAATGGGGCCGCATAGAAGAGGGTGAAAGGAATGATTGCCAGCAGCGCGCCGCGCGTGAGCCACTTCAACTGCTGGCGCTGCAGGGGTGTATTTGCAAGGCTGTAGCTGCGGACGAAGAGGGCGGCTGCCAGAACATAAAAGCAGGCGTCGTAGCCGGTTGCGGTCCGGTTCAGCCCATGCAGCAGCAGGGCAGTTGCCTGACGCGTTTCCATTGCCCAGATCCAGAGGCCGAGAAGTGCCACGCCGGGCGTGTAGACCAGCGGCAATAGCCAGCGACGGCGGATGTTCTTAAGTCGCTCCTCAGGAAAGCTGAGCGCAAAATGCAGAAACAGTGCAGGCTGCAGCGACTCGGCCAACACATTGCACCAGAAAACTCCCCAATCCAGTCCGTTGAGTTTTCCTGTGTACTTCAGTGAGTAAAGAGCGAAGGATGCCAGGCAAAAGAGATAGAAGTGGGTGGCGCGGGGAGCAGTCCAGCGACGGAAAAGAACGTAGATGCCAATGGCCAGGTAAATAACACCGATGACACGCAGACCAAGCTGCAGGCTTCTGTCTGCCGGCTCGGGGATGACCACAACTGCTGTATCCAGGGCGATGCCGCTGCGGGTAACTGCGTAGCTCGCCTTTCCATAGGGGCCTGTATCGTACAGAACCTTTTCAAGGTCCGGGACTCTCTGGATGGGAGTGTAGTTCGCCTTGGGCACATAGCCTTTGGGGTGGATCCCGGTGTGCTGACCGGAAGGAGCGGAAAGCGGGTTGACCCCTGGGATGATATCCGTCGATTCAAGGTCAGAGCGGTCGCTTGAATCGGTGCGCTGAGCAGGAGTGTCCGGCAGCACCGCGGCACCGGTCAGAAGGTCGTGTACCTGGATGCCGGCACGTTGGCCTGGCATGTCCGGAAGAACTTTTTCAGCTTCGAGCCCGCCGGGAACCTCGCGCCACCATACGCCATCATCCGGCTGCTGGAAATGCCGCTCCTGCTGCAGATTCAAGACCGCCAACAGGAACAGGCCGGCCGTGGCTACGGCCAGCAAGGTC
>Ga0302278_10001240_pt1 | contig 32053 bp, 29 predicted proteins | sample III_Bog_N3_2_FD_194543 | JGI IMG/M metagenome (GOLD analysis project Ga0302278, IMG submission 194543) | Peat permafrost microbial communities from Stordalen Mire near Abisko, Sweden - III_Bog_N3_2 | ecosystem: Environmental > Terrestrial > Soil > Wetlands > Peat | place: Sweden: Abisko... | reverse complement strand
GCTCCAACGAGCCTGGAACAACGCTCGAATGAGCGTGGGGCGTGCGGACTTGCACCTTCACGACCTGCGCCACACCGGCCTCACCTTCGCCGCCGCCACAGGTGCGACGACCGCAGAACTCATGCGTCGGGCGGGCCACGCTTCGACCGACGCCGCCCTGCGGTACCAACACGCCACCCAGGGGCGAGACCGCGTCTTGGCTACAGCGTTGGAAGAGTTGATGAAACCGAGTGGCTGACGTCGGGGCACGGCTGTCGGCCACAATTGATGGCTAGATTCCAATGAAGCCTGGAGAGGAATTGAAGCCGGAGTCTCGCGCTCATCACGAGATCCGTCAACAAGAATTGATTGACGCTCCCTATGGCGCATACGACAAATGCCCGCTTGACGTACCGGATGAATGGGGAAGTCTGGCGGCACTTCATACAGGCGAAACCGGTTGGTGACCCCGACGGGTCGCTTTGCCAGATGATATTGCCCTGCGAATTAATGCGTAGCAACTCGTAGCATTCGACGCTACATTTCAGAAATGACGAGAACAATCCCGCAAAGAGAATTACGAAACGACAACGCGCGTGTAATTGACGCGGTGGTCTCCGGAGAGCGCTTTGTCATTACTCGCAACGGTCTCGCCGTCGCCGAACTGGTGCCAGTCCAGACCAATCGTCCGAGCTTTGTGCGAAAGAGCGAACTACTCGCCATCGCGATGAGAGGGGCCCACATTGATTGCGACCAGTTTCGCGCCGATCTCAACCGCGTTATTGACCAAGGGCTCTAGTGTCTTCGGGTCTCCTTGACACGTCCGTCATCATTGACTGGGACAGTCGCGAAGTAGCTGATGCGCTGCCCGATGAATCGACGATTAGCTCGATCACCTTGGCCGAATTAACTGCAGGTCCGCGACTCGCATCAACCGGTGTGGAAAGCGCTCGTCGTCAATCTCGACTCCAAGAGGTTGAGGCCATGTTCAATCCAATACCGTTCGACGTCTACGCCGCACGCAGTTATGGCGCAATTGTCACCGCGGTGACGGATGTTGGGCACTCTCACCGTCTTCGAATCGCTGACTTACTTATCGCCGCTACGGCGCACGCCAATGGCCTCACGCTGTACACGCGCAATCCCGACGACTTTGTCGGCCTCGAGGATGTAATTGACATCATCAGCATCTGACGAATCTGGCCACACAAGCCAACTGATCCTTACCATTTGACGCCCTACAATCACTAGACTCACTGCGTCTTATAGGAAATTGCGGGCGTAGTTCAGCGGCAGAACATCAGCTTCCCAAGCTGAGAACGCGAGTTCGATTCTCGTCGCCCGCTCCAATTACTTTCATTGAAAGAGCAATGGTTTCAAGCGCTTTCTGTTAACCATGGTTGAGCACTGTGTCCCTATTACTTGCCCACGCTGCATTCTTCTTGCCCATACATTGCCCAAGCATCAGTGGGTACGTCGACCTAGTCTCGAGTTCACTAGTCGCATTCTCGTCTTATCAGCAACCGAGGGCATAGTTGATGGCCGTACAGACTCTACGCATGACTTCGTCGTCAACACGACCGAGTGGCCCCGTGAGAGAGTTCTGCAGAACGGTGTGGAGGCCGTCGCAATTGATGACCGAAGGTTGGTTGATGCCCGCGTCGTCGTGGTCGAAGTCGACTTCGGCCGCTAGGCCCCGTATCGATGTGGAAATCTCGGCGACGGTTGCGAGTGCCCTTACGTCGATTACTTCCGATCGAGTGAGCAACAAAACCGGTCGGTGCTTCTGGCCGACCTCAGCCAGCCAAATCTCGCCTCGCCTCACGGCTGACCCCACGCTTCGACTTCTGTCCAGAAGGCGTCAACGCTCTCGGGATGTTTCGCGTACGCCTCGCGGTCGGCCCTCTCAAGGGCAGCTCGAACGGCCTCGGTTACCCCTTGCCGGGCCGCAGCCGAGATGTTCACACCGAGTTCGCGAGCGCGCTGGGCGAGATCTTCATCCATCGTGAATGTCGTCCGTGCAGATGCCATACAAATATGCTATCAGATCGTGATATCATCTTTGATGCGTTGGAGCGACTTCAAATCGAGCAACACTCGATAGACCGACATTTCGTGCCACTTCTCACCGTCGCAGCACTGTCGCAACCGCGACCGTGGCAGCACATGACGCCCCTAGGACACGACGTCACCACGGGAGCGGACCGTCTTCGTTCGAAAACGTACCCGTCGGACCGTCGGCGCCAATCAGCGCCAGCCGAACGGGTTCATGGGCGGCCTGTTCGACGGTGCGCGTGCCCCGGAAGTAGTTGAGGTCTGTCGATGTGAAGCCCGGGCACGCGGCGTTGACCTTGATGCCAGCCGTTTCGAGCTCGGCGGCAAAGGCAACCGTGACGGCATTGGCCGCCGCCTTCGAGGCGGAGTAGGTGCCGAACATCGAGCGGTGCGGGTTCGTGCGGTCCGAATTCAGCGTGAGTGATCCGCCGGAGCTGGCAATATTGACGATGCGTGCCGCCGGCGATTCACGAAGGAGGGGCAGCATCGCTTGCGTGACGGCGATGACACCGAACACATTCGTCTCGAAGACCGCGTGCACCTCGACGAGCGACGCGACGCTGAGACGGCCAGCCTCCACGACCTCCTCAAGCGACCTGCCCGGCGTATCCGCGTGCGAGATGCCCGCGTTGTTCACGAGCACGTCGAGACGGCCAAACTCATTGCGGATGCGCTCCGCCGCGGCAGCGATGGAGGCCGGATCGGTGACGTCGAGCTGGACGGCGCGAGCGTCGTCTCCGACGCTCTTTGCCGCAGTCTCCCCAGCTTCGAAGTCGCGCGACCCGACAAGCACGGTGAGGCCGTGCGCCGACAGATCCTTCGCAATCTGAAGACCAATTCCTTTGTTGGCTCCGGTGACCAGAGCGACAGGCTTGTCCTGCATAGTGAACTCCTTCGTGGTTTTGTAGACGGATAGGTTGTCCACTTCACATTAGTGGAGATCGGATAGGCTGTCCACTTAGAACCACCAATGACCCCTGACCAACTTCCTTCACCCTCGAGGCGGGCCGACGCCGAGCGTAATCGCGCGATGATTCTCGAGGCCGCGCGCTCCGCGTTCGCCGATCCGCAGACTGAGGTGTCGATGGCGGAGATCTCACGGCGCGCCGGTGTCGGTATGGCGACTCTTTACCGCAACTTCCCTGGCCGACGCGAACTCCTCGAGGCTCTGTACATCGACGAAGTCGATGCTGTGTGCGATGCCGCGAAGACCGTGGAGGCAGAGACGCCCGGAGCTGCGTTTGAAGCGTGGCTTCATCGCTTCTTCTTCTTCATCACGAGCAAACATCCGGTTGGCATCGAATTGCTCAAGCATTCAGGGGGAACCGCCCCCGTCATGGGAGAGAGTCGCGGCCGCGTCACGGTGGCCGGTCGACCGCTTCTCCACGCCGCGCAGCGCACCCATGAGGTTCGAAAGGATCTCACGCTCGAGCAGATCCTCGACTTGGTCGTTGGCATCGCCTCAATTCACGGCGAGTCCGACTACCTCGAACCAATCCTGCAGGCAGCACTCGACGGTCTTCGCTCCCCCAAGGGATAGAGAGCCCGTGTTGGGAGTCGGAGAAACCTGCTCTACCGCGTCATCTCGACGGTCATGTTCGCGAGAAGTGCCGATTGAGAGTTGAAGTTTCTTCGCTGGACAGGCCGACCGTTGAGGGGCTCCGGCGTAAATGACTATCCGGAGAAACTCAGAACATATGAATGTCCAACAATTGTCCAAATTCGAGCATTTCTCGCCTAGCGTGTGCACATGTCCACGGCGACGAAAAAGGGGACCGAGTGGGCCAAGGGTGCCATTGCGCTCGCCGTCGCTGGGTACGGCATCGTGATCAAGTATCTCCGGAATAAGCACAAATCAGACGCAAAGAATGCTGCACCGAGAGCGAGCGCGCACCTTCGTCAATATGCCGCGACCCTTGGGGACGACCCAGAGTTCAAAACCTGGGCATCGAATACACGCGAGGCCGCAGCGAAGGGTCTTGCCCCAGACCAAAGAGTCGAGAAAGAAGAGCTGCTTCAGTTAAAAGCACTTCGGAAGTCTTCATAGGCCGTTGAGTAACCCTTCGGGGTCGTGGCATTTTTCGAAGCCACACCTCTCCACCGCTGTCGACGATTGGTACGACCGTGAGCATCCCTCACAGGAGAAGATGGATGCGTTTTATGACTGGTGTCTCGCAACAGTTGACGTTGGCCCGGTGCACGGCGACACCATTTCGATTCTTGACGATGACACCTTTGTCACCTACGTCCCAATTGCCGACGTCATCGTGACCTACCTTGCGGTCCTCCAAGACCGGAGCGTTTTCATTCGTTCGATCGAAGGGTTGGCGCAGTGACGAGCGCGAGCAGCACAAGAATGGCTGACACAAAAGCGTTCGGAGTGCCCATGAAGTGCCCAAATCAATCAACTACCCATATCGACGCTCAGGAAATTCGTTTTGACCAGCAAGTATTGAGATCGTGGCAACTCCGACTCGTTAGGTTCCCAAGCTGAGAACGCGAGTTCGGGTGCCTTCCGAGAACTCTTGTGCTCTGCGCGTCACTGAGTAGGAGGCGCACGAAGTAGCGAGCGCTGAGCGCACTCCGCGACAACGTTCATGGAACAGTGTTCGATCTGCAGGGACGCCGAGAACAGCGACGCAGGAGCCGGATCACCCAGCGAGGCATCCAATTCACGCAGCGAACCCTCACGATTCACTACACAGTGACAAGTTGTCGTGGTTTGCAAATCCCGGTCCTAAGGTCGATTGGGATGGCATCAAATCGACCCAAGCGCACCGACACCGACGAAAAGGTGGCCGAACTCCTCCGTACGGCGAAGAACTCACTGGGGCTCAGCCTCACGTTCCTGACACGCCTCGACGGTGAAACGCAGCACCTGGAGGTCGTCGAGTCGTCAATCCCGTTCTTTCACGACGGACAGACCCAACCGCAAGCGACCTCGCTCTGCCAGGCAATCCTGGACGGCAAGTTGCCGAGCGTCATCCCCAACGTGGCGAAGCTCCCCGAAGCGAAGCGGCTACCCGCAGCGCGCTTCCCGCGGATTCGCAGTTACATTTCCGTTCCGGTCTCTCTCAGCGACGGCACGCTGTACGGGACGTTCTGTGCGGCGGGGTTCACCGCCGACAACGATCTGACCAAGCGCGACCGGGCGCTCATGGAGGTCCTCGCAAGCGCCGCCGCGACGATCATCGAACCGGGCATTCAAGAGCGTCGGCGAGAAGCTGCCATCTTGTCTCGGCTCCAGCCAATTCGCGACGCGGGCGGACCACGAATTGTTCTGCAACCCATCGTGGCGCTCGCCGATGGCGCTCGGGTCGGTGCGGAAGCGCTCAGCCGGTTTCCGGCCGAATGGGGACAAGCTCCCGATGAAGTGTTTGCGGACGCCGCGTCAATTGGTATTGGTCTCGAATTGGAGATGCTCGCCGTTCGTCACGCTGTTGACGCCTTCGTCGGCGTCTCGGGATATCTGTCCATCAACTTTTCGGCGCAAACACTGCTCGACGATCGATGCCAGGAGCTTCTCAACAGTTTTCCGTTGGAGCGCATCGTCCTCGAACTCTCGGAACACGATCCCGTGCTGGACTATCGCGTTCTGCTGGACGCGCTTGCTCCGCTGCGAAGAAGCGGCCTCCGGCTCGCCATCGACGACGTCGGCGCCGGCTTTGCGTCGTTGCGTCACATCTTGTTGACGTCACCGGACGTCATCAAACTCGACCGGAGCATTGTTGCTGGTATCGCCGCCGACCCCATCTTGCGCCGGCTCGTGCGTTCACTTACCGAGTTCGGTCACGGCGCGGGCGCGGCCGTGGTCGCCGAAGGCGTCGAAACCAGAGACGACGCCCTCGCGCTTCGAGACGTCGGAGTCGACTACGGCCAGGGCTGGCACTTCGCACGACCGGGCTCCGCCGACCAACTCGACGACCACTACCAAATCGACGAAGTACTGGTGTAGCCCCGAAGCACGACGGCGTGACACGAAGAATGCGACGGGGGGCCGCATTCGCACCTCGTCGAACCCGCCGTTGCCCACCTCTAACTGTGGGTGATTGTCTGCGTCCCTACACTCCTTCATATGAGCTTCAGCTTTCGAAACGACAAGGAAGTAACCAGGGAAAACACCGCCGACGAGATGACAGTGCTACTGCGGCCGGGCAACGTCGTGTTCAACACCGACGACCCCGCGAGGCTCAGCGAGTTCTGGGCCGCACTGACTGGGTACGAGCCACGCCCCCTCGTTGGAACGTACGTGGGACTGCGTGACCCGTCCGGTCGAGGTCCGCACTTAACGTTTCAACAATGCGGTGTCAATGAGCTCGCTCCCGGTCGCTGCCACGTCAACTTCTACGCGGACGACCCGGACGACGTCGCCGAACGGGCCCTGCAACTCGGCGGCGACCTCGTGCGACGGGTCAGCGAAGGCGACACCCGCTGGGTAGTACTTACCGATCCCGACGGCAACGAGTTCTGCGTCGTTCTTTCGGGCAGCCCAGACCGGGTCCCCTAGACGCTCATTGGCGATCAATGCTCGCGTTGGAATCGACGCTTCCAGTCTCCTCGTTAACGTCGAACACTGCATATGGCCACCTTTCACTCGCTTCCCCGACACCGTTTTCATCAAGGGGAATCGTAAGCAGAACGGTGAGGAAGTCGATCCCAAGTGCACTTTCGCCCGCAGAGTCATCAACTCGCTTGACGGCTTGCTTTTCACACGCGCTGGCGTTGGCGTGGCCTAAGCAACCGGTGCCGGGTCCACCCTTTAGCCCCAGCGGGTCCTCCGCATTCAACGGACGATCGTTCGTGAACACGTACGGCTGATCCGTCTGCGCCACTTCGTGGTCAATCGAGAGGAACTCGTCCGTTGTTGGGTCGTAGTACCGGTTGATTATGGATTCAACTCTGCGATGCTGCGAACGACACCGTACAAGCGACCTCGACCAGGCATCTTTATGCACGACACCCCGAAAAACCCGACGAGAGCGAAACGAAGCGCTCGTGCCGCATTCACATCGTTGGTGGCAGCGACGTCCGTTGACAATTGCGCCAATCAAGCGGATGTCGTGCGGTAACTGTGGGTTGCGACGCGAGCGCCCATCGTCAAAGTCTGACACGCGGACCGAGCGATCTATGTCACGCCAACGAATCTTTCACGGCATTTACCCAACCGACACCAACGCTCAGCTCAAGGCTTAGTCAACGGGTTCAATGGCCGCGGTGATGACGTCATCATTCGGATCGTCGAGGTCACGTTCGACAATCGCGTTGAAGCGGGTCTCGTTGAGTCGCAGCATCGCCGTGTTGCGACGATTGACGAGCGACACCGTTGGGCCGCCGATACCCCGATCAGCCATGTCCAGCATGGCGGCGGTCTTCAACATCGTGGCAATCCCTTGGCGTCTGTAGTTAATTCGCACCCCGAGCGCCGCGACGTAGGGACGAATGGCCGGATCGTGTGAACCAACGGGCTGGGCTTGGTACACAATGACCCCGACGATCCCGTCGTCAGGGTGCTCCGCGACCGCGATCCACGCTTCATCACTCGGGTCGACTGCGATGTCGTCAGGCGCGTGGCGAATTACTCGTTGGGGGTCCCGGGTGAACTTCTGACCCGGCGTCGTGCAACGAAACGTTCGAATCTGGTCGTAGTCACGCGGCTGGTATGCGCGGACTGTGACGGCCCCGCCGAGGGCGGACCAGTCCAACTACTTGGTGAGTCGAAGACGCGAAGGAACCTTTACGATGGGCGTGCGCGCAGCCATATCGTCGATGAGCGCCCTACGGGCGTCAGAAAAGGGCACTACGAGCGACTTCTTCGTCTTCTTGTCGGGCATACTCTTCATTAGTTTCTCCGTCACCACTATAAAGGCTCTCCGGCATTCCGCATGATCGGGTGATCCGCTCGGGCCGCTCAGAGCGCCAGCGCGGCGCGAGGCTGTTCGGCCGGGAGACAACGAGCGTGCACTTCGTGAAGCTTCGCCATGGAGACTCGGGTGTAGGTCATGGTGGTCTCCAACTTCTGGTGGCCGAGCATCTCGGCGATGTGGCGTACGTGAGCGCCCGCGTCCAGCATCAGGGTCGCCGCGGTGTGGCGAAAGAGATGACAACTTCCCTTCTTCATTGGCGCACCCGCGCTCACGTAGGCCCTCACCATCTTCGAGAGAACGTCGAGCGCGAGTTCGCCACCGCTCACACTGAGGAACAACGCGGGGTGGTGCCGGTCGCCTTCGAGCTGCGGTCGGATCTCGTCGAGGTAGCGGGTGACCCACCCGCACGCTCTCGCGCCAATCGGCACGAAGCGGTCGCGTGCTCCCTTCCCCTGACGGACAAACACGGTGTGACGGGCGTGGTCGATGTCGGCGACGCGCAGCCACGACGCCAGTCGTGGGCTTGATCTCTCGTAATCGAGAACGGGCTCTGCCGGTCCGGCCGCAGCAAACTTCACCGTCTGGGTGTCAATTTGTAATCGCATGGTGCGCCTTAGTGAGGAGCGAAATTTTCGCCCTCTACTAAGTAAGGGCCACACATTTTTGGCAAAACCGAACAAAAACTTTTTGCGACGTCTCCAATTCTCTTTAGACCACGAAGATTTCAGCGATTGAGATGATCACTCAGTCAGCCCAGTGGGCCGACTCGGCGCTACGCGCCAGTCGGCCAGGGCACGGGGACCTAGGGCACCCGGGTGGTTGAATAGGCAAATCAGTCAGACTCTTCTTTACATTGAACAAGACAACGCTGAGCTACTAGCGATCCGGATTACGGAAGTAAAAGTGCCCCTCTTCGGCGATAGTCGTCAAGCCCAATTTTTGCATAGAGGATAGAACCCGCTCTGGACTGAAAGTCCAAAATACGACACCGCGTTCAGAGCCTCGAGTGCGAATACGAATCCCCGAACCAAACGAATTACCGACCATCTGTACAGAAGAGACGTCTGCGAAGCTCGCGGTGAGTATTGGGACCAGCTTGCGGAAAAGTCTGACGCTTGAACTCAGGCGTAACGAATCGGCAAACAGCTCTAATCGCACCAAGGGGACCGTGAAGTTGTACACGCCGTATCTCACTCCGCCAATGAATGAGGCCAGCGGCTTCCGATCGTGATTTTCAATTACCTTCTGCCTCTGCATCGGCATGCCCTTCCGAATCAATCCCTGAGCCTACGAAAATGACGCTACCGGCTCAAGACCGCACGCCAAAACCTGGAACTCCCATCAGTCTCGATTCGCTCACCACTGTTTCACAATTGTCCATGATTCACCGCCCTGAAACTGGAGCGGCAAAGGTCCTCCAATGTTCAGAGAAAACGTTCCTACAACAATGGTCTTGTGGTTCGACGAAGTACCGATAGCACCCTCTCCACCAACTGAGAGCCCTTCTCCCACTGAACCGCTCCCGTAGCTGAAGTTGCGGCCCAACTGTTGCGCTGTCTTAGCGTTGCTTATCAGAAAGCCAATTCCTGCCGACGCATTTGGGCTTCCACCTCCGCCCCCACCCGTAAGGCTGGTGAAGACCTTCCCGTTTCCTGTTGCGCCGATGCAGGCTGAACCTGAACCGGCGATGCCGAAGCCGGCGCTCCCGTTGACGCAGACGCCGAGAGTCTTGTGAAGCGTTTTGGCGGCGCCGGCGAGATCGCCGGATTGCAAATCAGACGCGACGGTAACAATCTTGACCACGACCTTACCGATGCTCTTCAAGGCAGACAATAAGCTCAGTCCCAGCGGATCTTCGGCATTCAAAGGATCGTCATTCGTGAACACGTAAGGCTGATCAGTATCGGCAACATCCGGATCGATCGAGAGGAACTCATCGGTCGTCGGGTCGTAGTACCGGTTAATGAGGTAGATCAGACCCGTCGAGTCGGTGTAGGAGCCCTGGAAGCCAAAGGGCGTGACGTCACTCCCCGAAACGAGGGTCTGCTTGCCGTACACCGAGTAGAGAGCCTGCTCCAGCGAAGACCCCGTGGAGCCGTACACCCCTTGAACGCCGGTCTGGTTGGCCACCAGGAATACCGCCGTTGAGCCACTACCCGTCGTGGTGATCTGCTCGACCGGGGCGGTCCCACCGGAGAGAAGATCGCCATATATATAGGAAGCGTTCGTGGTGCCAGACGAAGTGGTCGTCGCGTCATCAATGTTGAGTGGGATAGAGCCACTCGTGACGCTGTCCCAGGCGGAGTTGGTCGTCGACGTTACCGTACCCGACGAGGTTTTCGTCGCGGTCATGCGAAGTCCGTCACCGTTGTACGCGTACGACGACCCCGTCGAAGGAGTTGACTATTTCGGTAACGAGCACATGAGCGCCCAAGAGAATCCTTGATGCCAACGTCACCGCGAAGTGTGACGAAAGCGGGTTCAGCAATTGAAATTCGAAATGACGGTCGGACTCACCAACGTCTGGTGGCAAAAGTAACTGGTATCGAGCATCGGCCCGAAACTCATCCGTCCTTTCGACAGAATCACTTCGAGAATATTCTTCGACAAGAACATAAATCGGAATCGGTCTCCTACGGGATAATCGTCCAGGTCGACGGGCTCTGTGACGGTCCTCCCATGCGCGTTGACAAATCGTACGTTGCTAACAACCCCATCCAATTCGTCTCTTGCTCTCCTCTTCAGCGATATCTCGATTACCTCAGTCGGACTTTCATAGGTCTTCCCTCTAAGTGTCCCAATCATTGTCCCGCCTTCTGACGAGATGTCAAGGCTTAGCCCCGGAGCCCCCGTCCATGTGCCTCGAAACACGCCGCTCGGGGGAGTCGCTTCTTTGGCGCGCTGCGTGACAGGGCGCAAGGTGCTCAGTAACGACCAAATCTCATCTCGAGCTTTCAAGGCACTTTGTAAGGGCATAGATACCAAGACCCATTGGCTCCGACTCGGCAAAAGAGCCAGAAAGTAGACGGCTCTGTCATGGCGACTCCTAGCGCCGTACAACTGCACGGTGACTCCGTTCAATTTCCTCGTCGCTATCGGAAACGACGGTACCGGCGGCGCCGGCGGTCCACTGTATCCAAGGACCACGACCACACCCTTCGGACGAATTGCCACACATTCAGATCCGTACCGAAAGAGCGACGTCGATGTTCCGATGACAATCGCTGGACCATGCAGCGTCTTTGCCGAGATTCCATGTCCAACCAAGCATTGTGCAGAAGATCGATCGGGCCATTCGCTGGGCAGTCGAATGCTATAACCCCCAAACGTTTCCGTCTTCAGAATCGTGGTGCGGGCAGTCGCTCCGGAAACCACAACGCTGAAATTCTCGACGCCCATTACCGTGACAATTACCAGAACCGCCGCGACCAGTCGCGATCGTCCGATGATGACACGTTGCCGATCAATCCCTTTTGGAATCTTGAACATCAAACTCCCCAAAGGTTGTACGCGACGGTTGCAAAGTTCTCTCGCGACGTTACATTTGAACCGCCTTCGTACCTGGCATCGAAAACAGCCGCCGCCCGTGCAGGCGACAGTCCTGAAATCTCGGGTATCACGAAAGAATAGTTACCGTTTCCTGCATGCTTGGAGCTGAAGTCCCCCAACCCCAACTCATTTGCGGCATAATCGAGTTGGACGGTCAAGCTCGAAACACTACCGTGAACCTGTTTGGCAAAAACGTCGAGACCTGTCGAGAGGCGTCCGCCTTGCCATTGGCCGATGCCGTAGGGATCCACACCGTCCTTCGGATTGACGCCGGACTCGACCTCGAAGTTTCCCACGATTCCGGCGGCTTCTTTGGTCGTAAGACCCAGCACGACAAAGTAGTCAAACGCGGTTTTCGCATTCTTGTTTGAACTCAACAGACTTTCACAAAATTTTGAAGAAGGCGACGAGCAGCTAAACAGACCCAACGGATCTTCCGCATTCAACGGATCGTCGTTCGTGAACACGTAGGGCTGATCCGTCGTGACAACGTCCGGGTCGATCGAGAGGAACTCGTCCGTCGCGGGGTCGTAGTACCGGTTAATCAGGTAGAGCAGCCCCGTTGCATCGGTGTAGGCACCCTCGAAACCAAAGGGCGTCACGTCGCTTCCTGAGACGACGGTTTGTTGACCGTAGAGCGAGTAGTCCGAAAGCTCGAGCGTCGATCCCGTCGAGCTGAACACACCTTGAACCCCGGTTTGATTCAAGGCGAGAAAGACGGCGGTGGTTCCAGAAGACGTGGTAGTGATCTGTTCAATTGGTGCGGTTCCTCCCGAGAGAAGATCTCCGTAGATATACGAGACATTGGTCGTAGATCCCGAGGTAGTCGTCGCGTCGTCAATGTCGAGAGGAATATCGCCCAAGGTGTCCCAGGCTGTCGACGTTGTTGAACTACTCGTCGATGAGGTCATCCGGAGACCGTCGCCGTTGTACTGATAACTCACGTCACCCGACGGCGTCGAACCGCAACCGGCCGACGTGGCGGTTGTGGGCATCACAGCGGTTGGTCCCACGCTGCAGAGTTCACCGTTCGAGTTCCAGTTGTAGTTGGTCGTGGCCGTCACCGGCACCGTGCCGGTCACCGATATCAGTCCCGCCACGTTAAAGTAACCACCGGCAGGAGAGTCGGGGGCGGTCGGAGCAAGCACTGCCGAGACGTTGGTGTCGTAAACGAACTGGTTCAAGTCCCACGTGTGCTGGTAGACGACCCCCGAGGTTGCGCCGCTGCCAGAAGCAGATTCGTCAAAGCTGCCCCCAAGGTAGAGCTCGTGAGTGCTCGAAGGAGTCAGTGCGGGGTAGGCGAGCGTCGACGAGCTACCCCAGTTGTTATCAGCTTCACCGGTCTTGTCGATGTGCCATGTGGTTGCAGCCCCAGTCCCGTAGGTGAACTCTTGTGAACTGAGTTCAACCCAATCCGAGGCAACACTCGCGGTGTAGCTCACGGTGATTGTCGAATAACCCACCGTATTCACGGTGCCTATCCACAGTTCAGCGTCAACTCCGTTGTTGACGTTTCTCACCTTCTGCCACGTAGCCCCGCCGCCGGTCACTCCGGTGATGGTGGGAGCCCCGCCTACTTCCACGAAGAGCGCGATAAGGTCGCCGGCGCTGAGCGGATTGACGTTGAGTGTCGAGAGTCCGGTCGAGCTGGCACTGTTGATAGTCCCTACGGCGGTAATGGTGCCAGCCGTACCTCCGGCCGTGGTGGTCGCGCTCGTACGCTCGCCGTTGACGTTGTAGCCGTACGTGGTGACGGGCACCGAAGAGGGCGGGGGTGTACTACACGTGTTACTGGACTCGCTCGTCGGCACCGTCCAGCACAGCTCATCGTCAGAGTTATACCCAAAGTCCTTCGTGGTTCCCGCGTCTCGCCAGGCCCAGTTGATCTCGCCGTTGTTGGCGAGACCATACGCGTCGTCGTCGCCGGGCGTCGTCGTTGGCATGTTCGTCCCGTACTGGATCTGGTTATTGCCGTTATACGTCGTCCAGCCCGAGGCTGTACCGTTCAACGTCGAGACCGCTACGCGCTCGTTGCTGTCGTAACTCCACGTGTCGTTGATCGGACCGGTGGTGGAACTACACGAACTGCCCACCGTGAGCGACGTGAGGTTGCCATCGTTGTCGTGGTTATAACAACCCACGAGGCCGGTAGAGGACGGGTAGGTGATGGTACTCGGAGTTTCCGGCGTCCAGTCGCCGTAGCTGTACGTGGTCGAGTGGCCCAGCCAGTCGCTCACGCTCGCGAGCCGTCCGGCGCTGTCGTAGGTGTTGTCGACGATGGTATTGGTGCTCGACGGTATTCCCGGCGAAGTCAAGGTGCCGCAGTTCGAGTTCGTGCTCACCGGGTACGCGGTGCAAGCAACTTGGCCTGCGGCGTTATACAGGTATGACACCGTCTGCCCATTGCCGTTCGTGGTGCTCGTCAGCTCGCCGTTCGAATAGGAGTACGTCGTCGACACATCCCAGCGTTCCGGGTAAGCGGGGTCAGCCGTGTCGTCACTCATTAAAGTGCGCTCGCCCGCGTCGTTGTAGCCGTACTCGCTGACCCCCGAGATGCTCGGTGCCTCGCCGCACGGGTAGGCGAGCGAGGTTGGCTCCTTGGAGCAGAGTTCGCCGTTGGCGTTGTAAGTGTCAGAGATGGCGGTGCCGTCAGGGTTGAGCGTTGTTACTAGTCGACCGTCGGCGTCGAACGTGTAGTGGGTGGTCACCCCCGTCGGATTGGCTGTCGAGGTTTCCAGCGTGGGAAACGAGGAGTCCGCGTAACTGTTGCTCGTCGTGTTACCGCTGGGGTCGGTGACGCTCAGAACATTGTGCAGGGGGTCGTAGGTCGTTGAAGTGTCCCCAGAGACTACGTTGCACTGCGTGTCAGTCGTAACGCCGCCCGGTTCGGGATCAACGTCGCCCGTTACACAGGCATCACCCAAGTCGTTGTACGCGCTGTACTGCACCGCGGCGCTTGGGGCAACTTCGGTCGGGGAATCGGGGTAGGCCAGATCGGAGTAGTAGTAGGACGTGGTGTCGTTATTCGAGTCGGTTGATGTCGCGAGCGCGGTACTACCTGGCACGTAGGTAAAGGCGCTCGATCCGGCAAGATTGCCTGTACCGCACGTCGACGAGTTCGATGGCCACTCCCTCGTCTGCTCGTAGCACACACGATTATCGCCGTCGTAGGCGTAAAAGGTCGACGCGGCTGGAATCGCCTGCGCCTTGAGGGTGAGGTTATATGCGGGGTCGTAGGTGTAGTCGATAGCGCTCTGGCCCGGATAGGTCACGGTCATCGGCAGATTCGCAGCGGAGTAGGTCGCGAGCGTCGCGCTCGGATTCGAGGAGTTCTGCGGGCCCGAATGCCCTGAAGGCGGTATTGACCACAGAACATTACCCATGACGTCGTAGTCCGCGATCGTCATCTGGGGTGCGGCGGCGGCACTCGAATCGTTCGCGTCCAAAGTAGAAGAGTTGATGTCACCGTACGCGTCGTAAGAGAACGTGGTCGCCCCCGTTGGTGCGCCAACCGCCCCTTGGTCGGACGTTGAACTGCTGCTCGTGCACGAGGTCGCGGCCGGTGCGCTCGGAACATTGTTCACTGTTGGTGGCACTTCGAAGCAGAGCAGTCCGTTGTTCGCGTAATAGCCGTAGGACGTGGTGTTGCCGAGTGGGTCAGTTGAAGTGAGGACCTGACCATTGGTGTTGTAGGTATAAATGTAGGCACCCGCTGGCGGGCTGGATGCCGAGTTCGTCGACGATCCGGGATAACTCCACTTCAGTTCGTTGAGATTGCTACTTCCGACGTCGTTATAGGCCGAAGTCTGGATATCCCCATCGACGTTGGTCGTCGAGACGACGTTGCCCGAGGGGTCAGTGATGATGGTCGCGGTGGGGGCCACGTACGACGAGTTTTCCGCGACGTTCAACGTGTCGGGATAGGTGATGATCTCAGAAGTGTTCGCGACGCCGTCCCCGAAGTTCCAACCGTAGTTCCACGTCTCGTTGTCGAGGGGCGTGCCCGCACCGGCGCCCAACTCGCTCGACGTTTCCAGTCCGGCCGAGTACTGATCAGTCTCGATTGGCGCTGCGGTTGTTCCCGCACCAGTTGGCTGTGCGGGATAAGTGATCGTCGTTGTCTGGAAATCCCCCGCGCCCATGCACTGGTAGTACGAGGACGGCTCGTCGGGAGGCGGATCAGCCGAGCACTGCGCCGTATAGGCATACGCCGTCGTCGCGCCAGCACTGCTGGTCGTGCCCGTGCCGTCGACGAGGGACGTCACCATGCCGTCATCGCCCGAGGATCCGACCGTCGTGCCGTAGTTGATCGTTGTCGTATGAGCCGCGGGCGATGACGAGCTGTAGTCGGGATCCTCGATCTCGGTGAGGTCGCTGGAGAAGGGACTCGCCTGACCTGACCCGTAGACGTAGCTCCAGGTGCTCGACGGCGTCGTCGATGGAGAGGCGACATTGGGGCCAGGAACACTTACGCTCGTAAGGTTTCCGCTGGAGTCGTGAGTTAGCGAATAATGGTTTCCAGCGGGGTCAATGATCGTCGTGACCAGACCCGCGGCATTGAACTCTTCGACGAGATCGCGGGCGTCACTCGAGTAGGCAATCGTGCAGTACGACGCGCTCGTCGGACACTGTTGCGGCAGGGTGGCGTTTGACGCTGTTTTAGAGATACTGCCACCGGCCACGTTGTAAAGAAGGGTGATTTGACCAGGCGCCGAGCCGGACTCTGCAGCCAAACTTGAGGAGGAACTGAGGGCGCCCGTCCATGCAAAGTCTTGGAGGAGCTGACCACTTTGGGATTGGTACGTGAATGACGTGCCGTCGTTGTCACTTAGTTGGCCCCGGACACTCGCGTCCGCACACCACTGAAGGTCGGACCCAGCGAGGGTGTACTTGTTCGTCGTTGGGTAATCGCCGGTCGTCCCTTGATTCACTGGCTGGCACGACTGCGAGGTGCCGTTGTCGAGGGACTCGTTAAAGGAGACCTCGGAACCGTCGCCTTGGTCGATCGTCACGCTCGAGGTTGGGGTGTTTCCACTTTGGGGCGTGATGGAAGCCGAGAAGGTGGTACCCCACCCCCAGCCGAGTCCCCCGGACGGCGTGGTGAGACCGGAGCCCAGCTGATACTGGGCCAATTGGGCGTCGTAGTAGAGAGGAAAACTAAGGTCGGATCCGATGGCTGGCGCTTCAAAGAGGTCGTTTTCGACAGAGAAATCACCGGTGAGGGCGTCGACGTCGGTGCCTGAGTCGAGCGTGTTGGACGGTGGGGCCGTACCCGTCACGTCGGCTGCCTGGCACGTGAAACAACTGAGCGAGGGATTGGTATCACCGAAGAGATTCCCCGGGCCGTAGGGGGGAATCGACGAGGACGAGGTCAGATGCGCCACGACGCCGTCCTGCCACACGGGCGTCCCGCTGAGCGTATAGACCGTCAGTTCTCCGTTGTTGCCCAGCGCCATGTACGCCGGCGCGTTCTTCGAGCGATGATTGGATCTAACCGAGATCGAGCCATCGGCTTTCGTCGTAACGACGCGATCGATTCCCGAACTTGCGGTCACCGTCCACACCGAGTGACCCGCCCGCTCAATCGAAAGTCGCCCGCCGCTCAATACGTGCGCGCTGTAGGTGCCAGAGGGCGAGACCAGTTCCTCACCGACACGCAAGACCGCGCCCGCACCGAGTCGCGCGGCGTTTACGGACGCCGTCGCGCTCGCCGTGCTCACGACACCCACCCCAAAAGTTGACGCCAACACGACCAAGATCAGTGAGACGTACGAAAGTTTCTTCATTGCGCACCATCTCTCGCGCGCACCGGCGCAGGCACGGGGTAGCCCGGGGAGGCTGTTCCATTGGTACTTGCCACGGTGGAGGGCGACTTGCCGGTCCTCCCGATGAACAGACAGTCCGTCGCACTCGAACAACTCATCGCACTGACCTCGTCGAGACTCGGCTTCAAGGTCGAATCAACCGACCACGACGCTCCTCCATCCCCACTCACGGCGACCACCGCCGAGTCGCCCGCGGTCGATTCGCCCGACGCGTAACAACGAGTCCCGGCGCACGTTAGTGCGTACACGTCCGCCGTTCCCGGAGGCATGACTACCGGATTCCACGAGGCTCCACCGTCGCTCGTCTCAACCGCAAACGCGCTCGCCGAAGGATCTTGCGCCACGGCAGGATTCGGCCCGATCGCGACGCAGGTCGACGATGACGCGCATGAGACGAAACGCAAGACCCCCGTGCCACCATTGACCGGGCGGTTGGTCCATGTGGCCCCGCCATTGTTTGACACCAGAATCGATGCCCCGACCGCCACGCAGAAGATTGACGAGGGACAATCGACTGATCCGAGCGGTCCGAGGGATGCCGAGATAGTTGGCACACTCCACGTGTTGCCGCCGTTAGACGACACGAGGAGTTGACCCTGATAGGGACCGGTCGCGCCCGGCGAGACACCGACACTCACGCAGTGCTCGCTGCTCGCGCAACTCACCCCGAGCAGCGTGGTGTTGCTGGAGGGAATTGAGCGGGCGATCCAATTAGATCCGCCATCGCGGGTCACGGCGACCGCACCCGCTCCCACCGCCACGCAGTCGTTGGCGCTCGTACAGTTAAGCGCCTCCAAGTCCGGCAGGCCCGGCACCACAGTTCCAGAACTCCAACTCCCGCCGCTCGAGGTTGAATAACCGGCGACTCCGTGCAACGAGCCGTTCCCACCGACCGCCACACACTCTGAGGTGCTCACGCAGTCGACGGCGTTGTAGTTGCCCGATCCCCCTGCAGCGCCCCCCGGGGCGAGCACCACGGGCGTACTCGTCTCATTCGCGGGCACGTTCCAAGGCGCGATCGTTGTTGTGGTGGTGGTCGCAGCGTCACGTTGACCACGCGCCAGCCTCGAGTGTGACGTTGCGATTGCGATCCCACCCGCGACGCCGACAACGAGTAGCGACGTTAACGCGACGAGAAGGAGTTTCACGTTGCGATGTTGAGAAGTGGCGATGCGGCTCCGATTGCGCGTTGGTTTCTGTTCGTTCATCGTCGTTGACTTTTTGAAAGTGGAGCGAGTGCTTCAGTGTTCGACAGCGCGACGCTCCGTGCGAGAGGTCCGCGGACGTTCGGACCGCCTCCGCCCGTAATGGTGCACAGGTATCCACTTTCCGATCCCTGATCCGGACAGGTGTATCCGTAGGTGTAGTTGTAGTACTCGACTGACGCGCCGTAGCTGGGGTAGGTGCAGGTCGGCGAACCTGACGGTGGTGACCAACCGCTGGGACAGGTGTATGCGGTGCCCTCGGACGTGTAGAGCGTGCAGGTGGAGCTCGAAGCGTTCCAGGAACCGCCGTCGGCAGTGCACGCGGCTTTAGTGATGGACGCAGTCCGGAAGCAGCGACCGGTGTTGGGATTTGGGAGAGTCCAGCCCGACGGGCAACTCGGTGCGGAGTTCGCACTTTCGCTTTGAGAGGAGCACGTCGTCCCCGACAGTAGGCCGCCGGAAGGGCAGTAGTACACCGGCGTAATACTCGTCACTGCGTAGATCGCCGCGTACGTGGCGAAAAACGTGACCATTGTCACGTTCGACATTTCGGGTAGAAAACTCCCGTCGGAGGGCTTGGTGGCCGTCACGAGGCAGGTGCCCGCGGTCACGATAGTCAGCGTGGTTCCCGACACGAGACACCCCGTGGCGGTGCCGTTCGTCGCGGTGTAGCTCACGGTGCCCGAGCCCGATCCGCCTGTCGTTGACAGCGTGAGCGCCAAGTTGCCCGGACCAAAGGTCGTCGAAATCACCAGGGGCGACGTCGGGGCATTGAGAGTCGTCGACGCCATGGTGTAAGTGAACGACGAACTGGAAGCGGCGAAGTTGTGGTCACCCGAGTAGACCACCCACACGACATTGGCGCCCTGAACGAGGCTTGATGTTGTGCAACTCGAATAGCCCAGATCGATCACGCGCGCCGCACAGCCCGCCAAAGGCGTCGCACTAGCGAGCGTTGGTCCGAGAAGAAACTCGGTGGTCCCAGTTGTCCCCGAGGGCAACGTTGCAATAAGCGTTACGGGAGTGCCCACGTTTTGATATTGGTCGGACGGGTAGGCCGCAATAACCAAGGAACTGGACGTGGGGGTGAGGGTGGACGTGGTCTCTGACGCGGACGCTGAAGGACCATTACCTCCGGTGCTCGCGGCGGTGACGTAAAACGTCACCATCGTCGAGGCCGGAAGTCCGGGCACCGTGCACGACAGCGGCGACGTAGACCCGGACAGAGTGCAGGTACCGTCATTCGGGGTGGTCGTCACGACGAAGCCCAAAATCGTCACACCCGATACCGGCGAAGGCGCCGTCCACGACACCTTCACTCCTGCGAGGGTATTGGTCAACGACACCGCGGTGGGCGCATTCGGTGTCGCCGCACCAGCGACCGATAGAGAGAGGGCGGGCATGAGCACTGCAAGGAAAGCAACCAAGCTAACGAGACGACGCAGCATAACTTCCCAGCCCCCAAATTTTAAGTATGTGCAACTTGTAGAAAAGCAATTCTTGAATTTCGAAGGAATGAAATCGCGAATGCGACCAACACCCATATTTCCTGCTCAGCACCACTTTCTGACATCAACATTTCACGAACAGTGGCACTTCTTGCCCGCTGAAATCGGAACACTACTACCACAAGCGGCTGGCCATCGAGGGAGCGGTGAAAAATTGAGTCCGGCTCAGGGTTGGGTACTAGACCTGCCGATAAACACGAGATGAGTGAAGCGTTCTATGATCACTCGCCATGAGTGATGACGATCAGACGTCCGGCGACGAACCTCGCTCGCGAGCCGGGCTTCGACGCTACCTCCGCGCCATCCACCTCGAGTAGGTTTCTGTCCTCACCGTTAACACGGTGGCACTCGCGACCGGTCGCCATCTTTTGCCGGTGCTGGAGCTGTTAACTTCATCCCTCGCTCTACGGCGAACGCGACCTCGGCGTCGAGATTGGTTAGCCGGTAGCGTCCTCCCAACCTCAGCGCTACATCCATGGAAGAGCGCGTGCAGAAGCGCGCTTCATATATTGCCGCAGAGCGGTGTCGTTATTGCCTGTTTGTGATGATCGTCACGGTGTTCCTCGGCGCTCCTGAAATCTTGATTGTCACGTGGATCGAGATGCGGCCTTCGAGGAGTCTCACGGCTTCCCACGCCCTCTCTCTCGCCAGTACAGAATCGCCCATTGCGCACCCGGTGACCGTTATCGAAGCGCCGGGAATCAGCTTTGTCGCGAGAGCCAGCAATGATCTCCTCGCGCCCGCATTCAATTCGCTGCTCACCGAGGCAAACGAGACCGTCTCCGGCGCGGGTCTCGCCGGTGGCGTCCTCGTGAGTTTTACGGTGACTACGAAGACGGGGTCTGTTTCAAAGATCACCGTCACCGATCCCGCGCTCGTGGCGTTGCCGACGGGCGTGAGTCCACTCGAGGTCGCGACGTAAATCGGGTCTCCGACAACGATGGTTGAATCCGTGATCGCGATCGTGAGCGGTGTGGTCGATTCCGGCGATGTGCCTGAAGGCGTCTGCCACGTCACGGCCAAGGCCACGACGAAGGACTGTCCTGTGGGCACCTCCGACCCGAGGGCAGTGGAGTTCGTGACGGGGTACTCGCTCACGGTCGTCCCCGTGGGTAGTGCACCAGCGGGTACCGAGATCGTGACCGTGCCCCCGTTCATGGTGGAAACAATCGTTGTCGGCGCCACGGCCGATGCAGTGGCCGAGACCGGTGCCCCAAAATCGGCAGACGGTAGGGAATTGGGAGGCGGTGCGTTAGTTGGCCCCGTGGCTGGAGGAGGATTATTGCCACTTCCGCCTCCGCCGCCGCTACCACCACCACCGCCGCCGCTACTGCCGCCCACCGTTACCACGTTGGACGGCGACGTCGTATAATCGCTACCCGAATACGTGGCCTGCACCGTCACTCCCCCGACTTCTTCGGCCGCGATCGTGCACTCGGCGGCGTAGAGCCAACCACCATCGCGACTCGGTCCAAAGAACATCCACAACGACGAGGTGCATGTGCCGGGCGTCGCCGCACTGTCGGTCACCGTGATACTGCCGGTCGGAAAAACGTCGTTCGCAGCGTCGAGAGTGACCGAGTAGTTGTTACCAGTGTCGAATGGTACGGGATCGCCCGACAAGGTAATCGTCGCCGATTCCGTCATCGCGCTCGCTGGCGTTGAGATGAGGACCGCTCCTGCCCCGAGGACCACGAGGGATGACGTCACTCGAAGGACATAGTGCACGCTCCGCATCGACCTGCCCAGACGCACGCGCCACCTCAAGTTCGTCGTCACCAACCAGTGCGAGATTTCTAGCATCGAACACTTTCTCCGAAATTGAAACGAACTAGACCTTTGTCGTCGTCACCATAACCTTCGGAACCGACGATGTCGTGACGATCTTCACGGTCACGCGAACTGCGACTCTGCTCTCTAGGAATTCCGACACGATGAGCGCCCGTTTCTTCGCCAGTGACGAATTCCCATACGCGTAGCCAGTCACGGTGATGAACTCCCCTCTCTCAAGTTTCATCGCGAGGGCGCTGAGCAGCGTCTTCGCCTTCCCACTCAATGCGCTGTCATTACCTATGTACGTCACTTCCCGTGGGACGGGGACATTGGACGTGGGCGTCGAAGGAGACGAGGGTGGCGAAGGTGACGTCGAAGGGGGACTGGGCGACGTCGTTGAACCGCCACCTCCGCCTCCGCCTCCGCCTCCGCCGCCGCCTCCGCCGCCGCCGCCTCCGCCGCCGCCACTACTGCCCGTCGCAGGGAATGTGATCGTCGTTTGAGGTGATGAGATCGGCGCAAAACTGTTGTCTCCCGCCATAGTGGCCGTGACGAGACAAGTACCCGGAGCGGTCGCCGTCAGGGTCGACCCAACGATGGAGCAACCAGAGGCCGTACCGTCCACGACGGCGTAACTCGTCGCCGGGACGTTGAAGACCACCTCGGAAGTGTCCGATGCCTCGAAGATGTACCCCGAAGGAGCGAGGCTCGACGGCGCACCACCTAACAGCGACAGCAGGAGGTACGCAATTGAGCCGCCACCACTCGCGGCGTAGGCGACGGTTCCCGCTGCATTGAAGTAAACGTTCCCCCCGAAGTCGACCATCGACGTGGTGACGGCGTCGGCGTTGAGGTTGATCACTTGTCCACCCGAGACGAACAGGTAGGTGCCGCTGGGGTCGATGGTGATCGTCCCGTACTCGCTGGTGGGAGAGTTGTTGACATCGATGGTGTCCGTCACAGTGTTGATCGAGGTTTGCACCACCGAGACGGTGCCGGGAGGGGGCGTGCCGGGACCGCTCCCCGATCCGTCGCCCAGGACGTAGACGGACTGACCAGAGGGACTCACGGCCACCGACGCGGCGTAGCCCCGCGGGGCTACGGTCACGGTCGCGGTCTCGGTGTCCGTCGCGAGGTTGATGACCGCGAGTTGGTTGATGAAGCACGCCACGTAGGCGAAGGTTCCGGCGGGACTGAGAGCAAACGCAACAGGGTCTCCCGGTGTGGTCACCTGCGAGACGTGGTCGTTGGACGTATTGACCACCGACACGGAGAGCACGTTTTCGGTGAGGATCACCGCTTGGTTCCCTGATGGTGTGAACATCACCTTCCGAGGATCACTGCCAACTGACAGCGTCGCCGTGACGGTGTTCGAGGCGAGGTTGATGACCGAGACGGAGCTGGACTGGGAGTTGGTGACGTACGCCAACGTGCCCGCTGGATTCACTGCGACGTCCGTGGGGGCGGTCCCGACGGGGATCACGGCGACGACCGCGTCCGTCAAGGTGTTCACCACCGAGACGTTGTTGCTGCCAAAGTTCGCCACGTAGACGTCGGTGCCCGCGGGGTTCTCCGCAATCGCGTAAGGCTCACTCGAATTTGAGAGCACGACATTGCCGGAAACGGCGTTCGATGACGTGTTGAGAATTGTCACCGAAGACGTCATGTCGCCCACGCCGTAGGCGTCGAGACCACCGACGTTGCCACCCGATGTGCCCAGCGCTAACGACGAGGTGCTTGCGCCATTGAAAGCGGGGCCCGCGGTCGTGGTGATCGTCAAGGGACTCTGCGGGTTGTTGGCCGGTGGCGCCGAGACCGACACTTCGTTCGATGACGCCGAGTACGTCCCGGTACCGTCACCATTGATGGCCGCGACCGCGAAGAGGTACGAACTGCCATTGATGAGGCCCGTTACGGTGCACTGCGTCGCCGTGCTCGTCTGCGACGAGGGGCAGGCATTCATCACGTTGAACTGCGTCGCCGTGCTGTCACTGCGGACGAGATAGCCCGTAATCGGACTCCCGTTGGATGACCCGGCGGCCCATTGCACCGTCGCCGAGGTTCCCGATACCGTCACCGACGTTATGGTCGGTGTGCCTGGGGCGACCGGCGACGGCGTGACCGCGTTCGATGCGCTGGACGGTGGTCCCGTGCCGAAGTCATTGATAGCGGCGACCGTGAAGGTGTAGTTGTCGCCATTGACCAGACCACTCACCGTGCACGACGTCGCCGTGCTCGTCGTCGATGCGGGACAAGCGTCCGTCGTGGTCAGCGACGTCGACACATTGAGAACCGACACGCTGTAACCAGTAAGAGCGCTTCCGCCGTCGTCCCCCGCACTCCAGTTGACCGTTGCCGACTCGTAGCCAGCGGTAGCGCTGGCGATAGTGGGTACGCCCGGCAGCGTGACTGAGGATGCGAAGGCCGGTTGTATCGTGTATGCGCCGTAGCCGTTGTCGATGATCACGGAGCCCACCGCCACGCACGAAGAGACGGACGCGCAACTGAGTGACGAGGGGATCGCGTTCGATTCGTTGTTCGCAAGTTCCACGTTCGCCGGCACCGACCACGTCCAGGCGTTTCCCGTCTCGGAGCCGAGCGAGTAGGTCTCGGTTCCGTAATCGTCGTCGCCCGCGGCGATGCACTGACCGACCGCGGGACAACTCACGCTCGTGTACGGGTTGTCGGGGTAGGGGCTGGCGGGAAAATCGGTCGAGGCCGACCACGTCCAGACGTTCCCTGATTCGGTACCGATGGAGTAGAGGCCTTGGGACTGGCGGCTCGTGCCCACCGCCACGCACGAGGTCGCACTCGCGCAACTCACCGCGGCGAACTGGCCCTGTCCGGAACTGTCCGCTGCCACTTGGACCTCTGCCGACCACGACCACACTCCGGCGGAGTCGGTACCCACCGAGTACACCGGGTGGTAGTTGGCGTCGTAGCCCACGGCGATGCAGGCGGTCGCGGTCGCGCAACTCATGCCATAAAGTGCGCCATTTGCGGATCCGTCGTTGGCAATCACGTCGCTGGTCGTCCACGACCAGGCGCCCGCGGAGTACGTCCCCGTCGAAGAGACACCTTCGTTATTGCTGTCGTACCCCACTGCTTCGCAGCTGGTTGTGCTCACACAGTCGACGGCGAAAAATCGTCCGTAACCAGATCCGTCGGGAAGCGTCTCCGTGGGGGTAGAGAACGACCAGGCGCCCCCGGAGTACGTACCGACGGAGTAGATAGCTTGGACGTCGTCGTAGCCCACCGCCACGCAGAGGGTCACGCTCGGGCAACTCACGGAGGTGAAGATGCCCGTGTCGGTGGTGTCGGGTGTGACTTTCACCATCGAACTCCACGACCACGTGCCGCCCGATTCGGTACCTGCCGAGTACGTGGCGAGACTGTTCCCGTCGTAACCGACCGCGAGGCACGACGTCGCACTCGGGCAACTCACCCCCGTGAACTCGCCTCCGGCGGCAGACCCATCAGGACCAGCCGTACCGAGGTCTCCAAGTGGGCTCACCGACGAAGAAGCAGAAGCGGGGAGCGTCGCAATCGTCCCGATCACAAGCGAAGTGATAAGCATCAGGGCGGCCATGCTCAACCGACGCAGCGAGCGTTCTGGTGGGCCAAGGCGGGAAATGCTTAACGAAGACCTCACACATCCCCCGATCACGTGCCGGAAAGTTACCACCGGCGCTCGTCGCCCCGCTAGGCGCGAGAGAAGTTTTGACAAGCACTCAGTTTTCGCGCCGGATTCGAAGTAGGGCATTACACATATCTAAAAGGGGGTTCCAAAAGCCATCTGTCGGAAATCACAATCAGGCGGTGACCACCCCGCGCGAGCGATTTCGTACCCTCGGTGCCCTCAGACCGCGCACGCAGAGTTTCCGTGCATCTCCACTCGAGGTGATGATTCACATAGGAGGAACTCCAGAGAGATCTCTTTCAGCTTTCTTGGCCAAAGACGCGAGTTCGATTCTCGTCGCCCACTCCAATCGTGCTTTCGGGCCAGAGCAATCTTCTTAACTACGTCGAGATTCCCGACATCTTCACGGTAATTACCGATACCTTCCGAACGGTGAGGGTCTACGCGTTGGCCACTAAATCACTTGTCGTTGCAAAGTCCGCCCAACGCCTATCAGCGAGAACAGCTCAGTGATCGAAATCAGAGTTACAGCGCAAGATGTAATCGCAGCGCTTCGTCGAGTTCCGCAAGTGCGTCGTTTGGTACGGCACCAACCCGACCTCCCACCCGCTCCACCGATACAGATCGAATCTGCTCCGCCTGAGCTTTTGAGTCCCGATCCAACCCACCCGCGCTCGCCTTCAGCAAGACCTGAAATGGGTAGACGGTCTCAACATTTGACGTAATCGGGACCACGGTGACGACACCGCGGCCGGGACGCTCCGCCGACACACTCGCGCCATCGTTGCTCACAATTACCGCGGGCCGGCGTTTGTTCGCCTCGGAACCACGAACAGGTTCAAGGTCGACTAAGCAAGTTTCGCCTCGGTGCACTAATTGAGAGCGCCGCTCACGGTCACGTCCCACACGTCTCCGTCGTCACGTTGAGTCCACTCGTTCCAGGCTTCTTCGTAATTCGGCCCAAGTTCAGACGCGCGTAACAACCGAACGGCCTTGTGCATTGCTGCCGACCTTGAAGATATGCCTCGAGCAGTTGCATAGGAGTCAAGGAACGCAACGTCGTCCTCGGGCAGGCTCACACTTAGTTTCACACTTCTATCTTGCTATGGGTAGTACACATTTGCTTCCCGAACTTGAAGACGTTTACCACGGCCCAATGGTCGTGATTGAGAGAACTGATTCCGGAGACTCGGACGAACCCTCATATCGAGCCCGAAGTTGGCGGTCAGATTACTTCTGGTCTTCATGTGGAACACCGAGCGATCGAGTAGTAGCAGCACTTAGAAGAAGTCGAGATCGCGGCTCACACGATGTTGGCGCTGAAGGCTTGAGTGGACTGACCGAGTGGCCATCATCTCCACAGAAGTCTGGCAACCGGTTCAGCTGCGGGCAAATCTGAGAAGATCATCCAGATCTCCTCGGTCCGCGAGGCGCAAGGCTCCCAAGTACTGGGCCCGCAGATTCTCGGTATTTAAACCGAGATGGAATCCCCACGTGAAGGACGTGCTTCCCATCGCTTTCGCAAGGTAGTCCGCATATATTCTTCCGTGCCTACCACTTCCGTTGGGAAACGCGTGTATCCAAACCAATCGATGGTGAAATCGAACGCCAACGTCATCCGGGTTGTCTCCGGAGTCAATCCATGTTCTAGCATCATCAGCAAGATTTCTGACTGCGGTGGAGATGTCTTTTGGGTCGATTCCAATATTGGTTTCCCGAACACGATATCTTCCGGCCCACTTCCAAACTTCGTCAAACATGGATTTGTGCAAACTCCGAAGGTAACTGTCGTCAAGTAATCGATCGATCGTTGGTGCCACTCCCCCGAGCGCGTCGGCGATGTTTCTCTGCTCCGCTTCAAACAACTCACCCCTAGTCGAAATAAAAGAAGGGATCAACCCTTCGGCATCTTCGAAACTGAGCTCCGTGTGGCCGTCACCGATCGGAAGAATCTCGAACGTCATCGATAGTCGTCAGTATTTGTCCAGAGTCCTCGTCGATCGATCAGCTTTTTCGAAATGTCCTCGATTTGAATCTCGGTGTCATCAGCCCCGACTTCTTGATCCTCGAGCCTGCTGTGATGAGATACGCGAGCCAGTCGAGTTTCCGCTTTACGACGTGCCTGGGACCTGACAGCTTCTTCGAGGTTGGTGCGCGGAATTAGTGCGTAGACCAATTGACAGTCGAGAGCTTCGCCGATTCGCCGTAATGTCTCGAGCTTGATGGTTTCTTGAACTTCACTGCTTTCGAATTCCCGAATGGCCTGATGGACTACTCCCATTCGAGCTGCCAGCTCCGTACTTGACATTCCTAGTGCTTCACGAATGGCTCGAATCCATCCTTTGTGTGGCCGAGGTTCTTTAGTTAGCGGTCGTAGTTGTGTAAATCGCTTATCTAGTTGGCGGCGTGCTTGAGTTCTATTTTCGGTAGGCATGTCTCAATTATGCTAGTTACAGCTAGAAATATTAAGGACCATTCTCTAGTTATAACTAGAGATATCTCCTGCCATTCTCTAGTTATGACTAGCACTTAGACGATAGTGCTGCTATCTGAAACTAGAGATAGAAAGCAGTAAATCCACTTCTATCAGGTCGAATGATCCAAAATAATTTCATACGTAGGGCCGGTGGGGATCGAACCCACGACCGAGGGATTATGAGTTCGCTGGCTTCATGCTGAGTGAGTCCCCCTGCCACCCGGGCACCAAACCCAAGAGATCGTGTCCGTGGCCGTGAGAGAGCATCCGCTGGTGGCCAACTGCGGTCCCCGCTGGTGGCCACGAAAAGTCCCCACTGGTGGCCAGGCGAAGTCCCCAAAGCGGCGGACAAGATCCGCTACATCGAATTGGACATTGGCCGTGCCATCAGCTTTCTAAGCTGAGAACGCGAGTTCGATTCTCATCGCCCGCTCCGCGAAATTTCACCAGAGCCCAATGATTCCATGCGCTATTGCACCCCGGTTCTTTGTTACTCGAATCGCTACTTTCCGTTTGCGGCTTGCCCGAACTTGCCCAACGATTGCCCACGGGTGGAGAGACCCGAATCGCGACGCCGCCGAACTTGTCCAGCGCTCTTTGACCATGCGGGACAGTCCTAGTTCCGTTGATGATTGGATCAACCTGTCGGCGTGCGTTACAGCAATGCTTCGTCAGACTTGGGCGCCGCTGGCCCGAGTTCGTTGACTTCTGCCGGCCGGGCAATCTCTGCCAAGGCGTCGGCGAGAACGTAGTCTCGTTCTTGAGTCGCATGTTGGTAGCGCAGCGCAGCATCCGCTGAAGCGTGACCCGCTCGTCGCATTAACTCCGCGGTAGTTGCTCCGGTTGCCGCGGCAAGTGTCAGACCGGTGTGCCTCAGGTCATGAAGATGCAGTTCCGGTCGGCCTATCTCTGAGCGAGCTTTGAACCAAGCTCGTTGTAAAACGCCCAATGAGAGTGGCGCTCCTGTCCGTGTTGTGAAGACGAAAGCATCGCTCTCGATTGCCGTGTAGAGATTCAAGTGCCTTTCAACGGCAGGTAGGACGTGGGAGGGGACCGCCAGAGTCCTCCGACCGGCCAGCGTCTTGGGCGACTTCACGATCGACTCACCTGACCGCAAGATGGTGCGACTTTGCTCAACACGAACAGATCTGCGCATGATGTCGAAGTCGCATCGCCGGAGACCGAGAATTTCGCCTTTGCGCAGTTGGCACCAAGTAGCGAGGAGCACGACGAGCTGTAATCGTTCGGGCATTAGTTCCACCAGCGTGCTTACTTCCGCGACCGTCGCGAGTGGGCGTTCTGGAGCGCGTTCGATGCCCGCTCCGGAGAGCCGACACGGTGATGTGAGGATTAAACCATCAGTGACTGCAGTGCGCATGATCGTCGCGAGAAGTCGATATGCCTTCGCCGCAGTGCTCGCGTGACGTTCCGCCAACTCTGCATTCCAACTCCTGATCCTTGACGAAGTCAAACTTTGGAGCGTCGACGAACCCAACGACGGAAGTATGTGTTTGTCCAGCAAATACTCGTAAAGTTCTCTAGTTCTTAGCGCCAGGTCTGTGCGTTGAACGAGCCATTCACCGGCGTACCTCCCTAGGGGGACCTTGCCTGCCGAGGGATCAATCCAAGCACCACGAGTCAAATCCGATTGAATTGACGAGAGGGCAGCAGCAGCGTCCGCTTTGGTCTGAAATGTGCCGGCGGAGCAAAATTTTCCTTCGTGCCAATACACGCCCTGCCATCGCCCTGATGATCGTTTCCTGATTGAACCGAAAGTGCGTCGCTGAGCCACGGCGTTTCTCCAGATGCGAATTCCAGGTGCATGTGACTTCGCAAGGTACCAACGGTCGGCAATCGCTGCATCGTCATCGTCCCCGTTAGTGACGGGTCTCTGTGAAGCTATACAGATCAAACACCCGTGGTTCCGCCGCGTGTTCTCAACCCGAGGGGATAACGATGATGCGGTTCCCAGATCGAATCAAGTCTCTTGGAACTTGACTTGACACTCTACTATTAATTATTTAGAGTAGTGGTATGTCTACAGTTGCTGCCCGCCAAGCGCTCGGCGCACCGATCGCCGATCGCGGCCGAAACCTGTCAACCATCCGCGAGGATCAATGGTTCGAGAGGAAGAGCACTAGAACCCAACCAAAGACGCTCTCGGAGGCGATCGTTGGATTCGCCAACGCCGAAGGCGGGCTGATCGTTATTGGAATCGCCGCCGGGAACGTAGAAGGTGTCGATTCTTCAGTCTCCGACCAGAATGCCTGGCGTCAGGCAGCCATGGATCTGACCGTTCCCACCGTCTCAATGCGCGCGGAGTTAATCGAATGCATAAACCAACTCGGGATACCCGACCACTTGATGATCATTGAAGTGGAACCCAGCAATCAAGTCCACGCGACGACAAAGGATGAGGTCTTTCTCCGCGTGGGCGACGAAACGAGGAAGCTCACCTTCGACCAGCGCCGAGAGTTGGAATTCGACAAGGGCCAAACGAACTACGAAATGACTCCCATGGACTGTGTTGAACTCGACGAGTTGGATGGGGTTCTCCTCAAGCAATACTCCCAAGCCGTTGGGCACTCTGACGCCAAACGGCTTCTCATAGCTCGCGGACTGATGACCGCGGATGGTCGAATGACAGTTGGCGCGATGCTTCTTTTTGGGAAGACACCGCAGAAGTACTTTCCGGAAGCCCACGTGAGGGTCCTACGATACGAAGGCGTAGAGCGAGGCACCGGTCGGCGGCAACGACTAATCAGTGACGTCCGATTTGAAGGCGCTATTCCACACATCCTGATCGCCGTTCGAGAACACGTTGCAAAACAGATTCCTACACGTCGGGCTCTCGGGGTGAGCGGAGTGTTCGAACGAATCGGCCTCGTGCCTGAAGATGCTTGGCTCGAAGGTCTAGTGAATGCGGTCGTGCACCGTTCGTATTCGATTCAAGGCGATCACGTACGGATTGAACTCTTTGACGACCGAGTTGAGGTGGAGAGTCCGGGGCGGTTCCCGGGCATTGTCGACCTTCATGACGCCCGAGCAATCACGAGATTCGCGCGAAACCCCCGCATCGCTCGAGTCTGCTCTGATCTGAATTTTGGCCAAGAGCTCGGCGAAGGTATTCGCAGAATATTTGAAGAGATGGCATTAGCAGGGCTTGCCTCTCCCGAGTATCGACAAACGTCGGGAAGCACAGTTTTGACTCTTCGTTCTGCTCCATACGACCGTTCTCTAGACGCTCGTCTACCCGACCACGCGAGGAGGATAATTACTCTCGTGCGCGAAGCAGAGCGAGTAAGTACTGGCGAAATTGTCAAGTCGACGGGACTGTCGAGACCTGTGGTACTTCAGCAACTCAAAACGCTTGAAGAGGAGGGCTTGGTCGAGTGGATTGGAAACAGTCCGAAAGATCCTCGGGCCTACTGGAGATTTCACATTGAATGACACTAAGGTAGTTCATAGTGCCTGTGATCAGGAATAACGAGGTACTTTCGTCAAATCAATGTCGCTCATCTATCAAGACATTTAAGTCAATCATCGATTCTGAGGTACCCACACCCTTCTATGAAGCTCTCAAATTCGCGCGTATGTTGCCCGTGATTGCCCAAGCATGACATAAGGTGCCCCGTTGATGACCGTGGACTTGCTGTCAGGATCCCCGTTGCCACGATCCCTCAAGTAGCCATTCAAATGGCGGAGTCAATCAGAGAGCCAAGCGCCAGAGTCGAAACTCACACAGATGTTGCCCGTCGCTTGCCCATCAACCCGGACGTTCGATGCCTGATCAACGAAATTGGTCACCGATCAGGACACTAACTTCGCGTGTCAGATTTTCACGTGCCGCTTTCTAAGCTGAGAACGCGGGCTCGATTTTCGTCGCCCGCTCAATAGATCAGCATCACCAATTCAAGTCCTCAGGTAATCCCGGCGAAAACCGCTCACCGAAGAAATCGCGTGTCTGTCTCAGCTCGGATGGCGGGAAAATGAGGTTCTCGGATCGCTCACGCAGTCATCCCGAAAGCGTGAACCAAGATTCAGACCTTTGTTGTGGTCACCGCGTTCTAGTACGTGCTCACCGGTGGTGGCACACGTTGATCGTGAACTGCTTGGAGGTGGTGGTGCCGTTGTGGTCGGTCAGGGTGACGGTGAAGGTCTCGCTCGTCGCCGAGGCGC